>Ga0116169_1000962_pt1 | contig 26563 bp, 11 predicted proteins | sample AD_UKC130_MetaG_FD_89796 | JGI IMG/M metagenome (GOLD analysis project Ga0116169, IMG submission 89796) | Active sludge microbial communities of municipal wastewater-treating anaerobic digesters from Canada - AD_UKC130_MetaG | ecosystem: Engineered > Bioreactor > Anaerobic > Digestate | place...
CAACGGCCCCTACAAAGTTCCCCTTCGCTGGCGTCTTCTCTACCGCGACGCCCGCGGCAATTATCTCCCTGTCAAAAATACTTCGCCTTACACCACCGCCCTCGACCGTTTTAACCGCCTGACTTTTGAACCAGTCACGACGTCCAGCCTGCGCCTGGAAGTTGAGCAGGCTCCTGGCTACACGGCCGGTCTCTACGAATGGCGCGTCGAAACTGACCAGGAGAAACTCCGGCGCCAGGCCTGGGAAAAAGATGCCGACGAGGCAGCTCGCCAGATCAGAGTCGAATCCTCCTTTAAAGTCGCCAACGCCCTTCTCTGGACCGTCTCGGTCGAAAACCTTACCGACCGACCGCTTGAAATCGCCGATCTCGGCCTGCCGCTTCCTTTTAACACGCAGTATGGCTGGAACAAAGACGAGACCTATAATCTGCGGGTCATCCGTCATTTTCTGGTTGCCGGCCACGGTTCGTTTGTTTTCTGCCAGCGTACTAACGCCGAGCCGCCCTATCTCCTGATGATTCCAACCGGTCAGGCCTCCTTCGAGTATTTTGATGACGGCGGCGGGCGCGGAATTTTATGTCCTTATCTCCATGCTTCCTGGGCTTTTGAGCAGGTGAAGAAGGAAGGCGGTCGCTGGCGCTTCCAGACGACCTCGGTTAAGCTCCGCCCTCACGGCCAGACTGGCGATCGCCTGAGCTATACCTTTAAATTTATGTGGGCTGAGGATGGCTACCAGTCGGTGCGCGACCTGCTCTATGAGGAAGGCAAGTTTGATATTCAAGTGGTGCCCGGCATGGTTGTGCCGGAAAATCTCGAGGCCCTGGTTGCCATCAGGACCAAGCATCAGGATATAAGACTTGAAGCGGAGTATCCGTCCGAGACAACAATCGAGGAGGTGGAGCCCGTCAAAAATTTTGGCCAGGTGGCGGCGATTAAAAAGATAAAAGGAGATAAAGCGGGGGAAGGGGTGGATAAGAGAGGTAGCGTGATGCAGAGCAGTCAGATTGTCTTAGAGGCGGACGGTGTGGTGGTCGGCAGCGCCGCGAACAGAGCCACGGCAGACGTCAGGACAGATGGCAGTTACCGACTGTTCCGGATAAAATTTTCCCGCCTCGGCGAAAATATGATAACCATTCACGCTATTCCTGGCTCCAGGCTAAACAAAGTTGCTGACCCGGCCAGTACCGTGGCTGCTTCTGCTGGCTCCATGCCGCTTGAATTTTTTGTGACTGAGGATCTGGAGACGGTTATCAAAAAGCGCTCCAGCTTTTTGACTACCCGCCAGCAGCACAAAGATCCGTCGAAATGGTATTACGGTGTCTATAGCGACTGGGATATGAAGAACCGTGTGCTGCGCAGCCCCGAGGATCGCGATGGTCTGCCGACCTGGCTGGTTGATGCCTGCGATGATGCCGGCAACGCCCGGCCGGCCTTCGTTGCTTCGAAAAATGTCTATTTTCCGGAGCAGGCGGAAGTGGCCAGCGTTGACCTTTATATCAAGCATTATTTATGGGGCGGGATGCAGCAGACAGATGATGAGCCATATCCGTTTGCCATTTACGGCATTCCCAACTGGAAGGTCAATCGCGAAAGCCCTGACCCGGGGCGAAATGGACAGAAGCACATCTGGCGCATCTATGATTATCCGCACATTGTGCTGCTTTATCACCGGATGTATCAGGTGGCGCGGCTCCATCCGGAGATAAAAACTGAGCTCGCGGCCGAGGAGTATCTGCGGCGGGCTTACCGCACGGCTATAGCTTATTTCACCGTGCCGCTCGAGGTCGAGGGCTGGTCAGCTTATGAGACGCCGACCATGAATGAGATTGTCATGAATGATCTGCTGCGGGCGCTCGAGCGGGAGGGCTGGAAGAAGGAGGAGGCCGAGCTGAGGCGGCATTGGGAAAAGAAGGTGCGGCATTTTGTGGAAGATGATCCGTATTTGTTCGGGTCGGAGTTCGCTTTTGATTCGACCGGCTTTGAGGCGACCGGAGCTATGGCGAGATATGCGATGGAGAAGGTGGTGGAGGCGGAGGAAGAACTGAAGAGAAAAGAGGAGGGGAAGTTGCGGCCAGGAGGTGAAGGAGGGAATAAAAGTGCGGAATTTAAAAATTTAGAAAAAACAGAGGAGGAAGTTAAATCGCCAGGCGAAGGATCGATCGGAACAACAACAGCAAGAGGGATAGCGCCGGCAAAAAAGGTGCAGAGATCGTCGATGACTGGGACAGAACCGGTGGTAGTTACTGCGGCGACCGGCCTGGGAAAAATGGCGATAACTGCTGAAATAACACGAAGGGTGCGGCTGGCAGGAGTGGCTGAGCTGATAACGGGTGCTGGTCTATCTGGCGTGCCCAGCGAGGTGGAAAGAAATGAATTGATAGAGCGGGTGGATGACGGGAGTTATGCGTGTACAGTAGAGAGAACGGATGTGGCGCACGATGCAGATGTAGTGAAGGAAGCAGAGCAAGGGGACAGGGTGCGAAAAGGAGTGAGACCAGCAGGGGGAAAAGCCGCGGCCAGAGGTGCGCGGATAGAGGGCGCTGAGGCCACGCCGAGCTGGCGGCCGGCAGGTGAAGCTCGTGCAGAGCTTCAGTCTGAGGCGGGCGCCGGGGCTGAGGTGAGCTGGGAGCGCGCCAGGGTTAAAGTTGAGAAATTTATGGAAAAGCAGCTCCGGCTGAATGTGGCGGCGCGGGGCTGGCTCGAGACGGCTTATTATTATCTGGGGAGCGATTACCGGGCGGGCGGAGGATTGCGCTATACGCTGAGTTATATGTCGCAGATGGGTGGCTGGTCAATTATGGATTACGCTCTGAACTGGGCGGGAACACACCTGTTTGATTATCTGCGGCTGGGATACGCTTCTTATCTCAGCAGCTGGGCGCTGGTCAACTCAGGGCGCGCCGAGACAGGCTATGGCTACTGGTTTCCGGCGAGCGAGAATGATGGCGGGGCGGGGGGAGGCTTTGAGCCGATGGCGAGGGCGCGCGGCTGGCTGGGAAAATGGATTGAGCGTGGCGCCTGGTATTACAGTGCCGAGGAGGATGTGGGTTATTGCGGGGCGATCAGAACGGCGGCAACAGTGGTGGCAAATGATCCGGTGTTCGGGCTGGTGGCGCTGGGGGGAAAGCTGGAGGATAAGGGAGATAGAATAGAGGTTGTACCGCGGGATGGGCTGCGGGTGCGGTTTCATTTGATGGCGAGCCCGGAGAGGCGTCTCCATGTGGAATTTGAGAAAGGGCGGCTGGCCAAGGAAAAAGCCGTGGTTATTAAGAGAGATTTATCCGAAATTATTCTTCAGGTTGAGGCGGGAGTGGAAGATGGCCGGGCAAAAATTGACGGGACAAAAATGGCGGAGGTGGAGCTGGTGGTAAGCGGTTTGGGGCTGGGGCTCGAGTATAAAGCCTATGACCGGGCCGGGCAGGAGATCAGGGCGGAGCGTCTGGCCGACGGCTCCCTCCGCTTCCATTCCCCCTCCACCGACCTGGTGGTTTTAAAGATGGGGACGTGATACTCTGTCCCTCCCCCTAGCTCTGCTAAATAGCTGATTATAAATGAATTAAAATTTAGGGACGTGATACTTTGTCCCCTTTGGTCGCCTTCCTCCTTGGAGGTAGCCCGAGCTGGACTCGATGTGATTTAAATCAAGTTAAATCAAGTGGCGAATAAGATGCGGAATAGCGAAGTCCGAAATCATGTCTGCTCCCTTAGGACCTGCCGGCAGCCAGGGTGTTGATTAACGCAATCGCAAACTTAAATAAGTTCTCAAATAGATCTGGTGGGAAAAAATAGGAAGATAAGTTTTGAATAATTAAATAATAGAAAAATCACATACAGAGGATTGATAATCAATCGAAGAAAACTTATGTCTCCAATGATAAAAGAGGAAAGGGGACAGAGTATCACGTCCCCAGACTAACTCTTTACTAATGGTCTATAATTATAAATAGATCATCGGCGTTATTCAGAGTGATCAAACTCGCGCATCTATATGATTTGATGCTAAAAGCTCCGTGAGCGGCTCAGGGCCAAGGCCTGGAGTCGGCTTTGGCGGGGCCGAGTCTGATGCTTTTCTGCATCGCTAAGAAAAAGTTGAGACGCGACGGGTGGACGTTGTTCGGACCTCGTCAATAAAAGAATAGATAAAAGGAGGTAGCCTAATGATTACGCTAAAGCAACTTGAGGATGAAATAAGGCTCATAGCTTATCAGCTTTACGAGCTGCGCGGAAAGGAGCCGGGTCATGAGGTTGAAGACTGGCTCGAGGCAGAAAAGATAGTGATGGGTAAATATCTAAAGAGCGAAGAGAAATTAGAAGATAAATCAGCTGAGGCCCAATTAAAACGAGCGGAAGCAGGTTTAGCAGCCGAAGACACGTCGGTAGTGACATTAGCGGAGACATCGGCAATGGCGGGGGCAGAGGTGGAGGCAGAGAAAGCGGCAGAGGCAGCGGAATCTGAACAGAAAGTAGAACAGCCCACAGGCCAAAAAAAGTCCCGATCAGCAAGTGGTGGAAGACGCAGAGGAAGTACAGGAAAGAAAAGTGCCGGATAAGAGATTGATGTAATGACAGCTGGGTGTGAGGGACAGAGTATCACGTCCCCATCCACAATTGTTAAAAATAGAATCAAATTGCGGTTCTGAAATGACCAAAAGTTTAGTATAATTCACGACATGAGCTCCGTACTGATTGTGGCAATCGGTCTTCTGGCTGGAGTTTTCTCCGGGTTGTTCGGGATAGGTGGCGGAATTGTCATGGTGCCGGCGATGGTCGTCCTGGCTAATTTCCCGCTGATCAAAGCCACTGGTACTTCGCTGGCGGCGATACTGCTACCGGTTGGGATTCTCGGAGTGATTGCCTATTACCGGGCGAGGCTAATTGACATTCGCGGCTCAATTTTCATTGCAGTTGGGATGGTTCTCTCGGTGATAATCGGCGCCTGGCTGGCTCATACTCTGCCCGCCGGGCTGGTGCAGAAACTCTATGCGCTTTTTTGTCTTTATGTCAGCTGGACTTTTATTCAGCCAGTGGAGAAGTTTAAGAAATACGTTGGTCGCCACGATAAAAATAACACTCTTAAGTCCTCAGCTCAGGTGCCTGTTAAAAATACAGCAGTGAAATCCGGGGTGAAGCCTGAGGAGTCAGGCGTGTCTGCTACTTCCGCTCTTGATTTAAGAGCGGGCGCAACCGGTGGAACCGAAGATGCAAAAGTTGCCGCGGCGAGTCAGCTCCCTGATCCAAGCCCGGCCGCTGTATCCTCGCCGGGGGGTGGAGCGGCAACGCTTGCTTCCGCTTCTAATCAGACGGAGGTCGTTCCGCATCCGCATTTTCTAGCCTTAATTGGAGTTGGGCTGGTAGCTGGGGTGATGTCAGGGATGTTCGGGATTGGCGGCGGGAATATTATTGTGCCCTTCCTGATTTTGTTTCTTCATTATCCGGCTAAGAGGGCCATTGCTACTTCACTGGGGGCGTTGCTGGCACCGGTCGGGCTGCCAGGAGTGATCTATTATTATAAGGCCGGAACACTGGACTTGAGGGTAGCCGGAATGCTGGCCATCGGGCTGGTGCTGGGGACAGTTGTCGGAGCACGAGTCAATATCAGAAGCTCGGGAGAACTGGTTAAGGTTCTTTATGGGATATTCCTGATCTTTGTGGCTGCTCGCTTTCTCTTCTTTTAATGGGGACGTGATACTCTGTCCCTTTTTTTTCGCCTTAATTTCTATTTTATTTCACTTTTTTAATTTGCGTCCGGTCAGCATTTCGATTTGTTTATAAAACTGTTTACTGCCGAGAGGGCGTCCGGAACTTTGATTTTTTCTGATTTTTTCGAGGTCTTCTTCGTTCTCGGCCTGCTGCAAATAGGCTCGCCAGTCCTTGATCTGATCGAGCATGAAAAAGCTGGAAAGAACTGGGTCGTTAATTTTAAAGATGTGGGCTCTGGCGCTCGACCAGGGATAATCTTCGGGTCTTTTGACGATTTTTGCCCTGACTGGATTCCTTTCGATATATCTGACACAGGTGTATAGATAGATTTCATCCATGGGGTAAGAGAGATATCTGCCCTGCCATAAAGTCCCCTTCCAATTGTTTCTGATGTTAATCATGACGGTGTATCTTTTGTGAACCGCGGCCATCATTTTGGCCAGGCTTTCCGGTCTTGATGGCACAGCAGCCAGGTGAAGATGATTGGTCATCAGGCAATAGCTCCAGATTTCCACGCCGTACTTCCGGGCGAAGTGGGACAGAATCTTTAGATAAAGGCGCCGGTCTCCTTCCTTAAAGAAGACGACTTCACTTCTGTTTCCACGTTGAATCACGTGATGAGGAATTCCGGGAACCACAATTCGGGCTGTTCTTGGCATTTATAACCACCTCCTATATTTTCCGCCGCCTGGATAACTTATGTGAAAAATTGGTGAGCCTATCTTTATTAGTTTTTTCATCGCCCATTCTTTCTATTTTTCTATTCTTTATTTTATTATTCGTTGTTTTTTATTATTTTCTTTTTATCTTATTTTGTGCTCATTCTCATTTTGTGCCTTTTGTATTGCGCGCCCTGTGCGTGGTGAATTTCGCATTTTATACTTGCCTATTTAATCGACGGTGTGATTTGTAACTAATACCGTAATTAAGGACGGACTGCTGAGTAAAATATTCTCAGACGGGGACGTGATACTCTGTCCCGGGGACAGAGTATCACGTCCCCATCTTGTAAATTATTGTCCTGCAAGCAGATAAAAAAGAAAAAAGAGGGACAGAGTATCACGTCCCCAGGGTTGAATGTTATAATCATAATATGGCGACAGATAAGAAGAAAGTGCTGGTCGGGATGAGCGGTGGTGTGGATTCCTCTGTGGCGGCTCTGCTGCTAAAGCAAGCTGGCTATGAGGTCACTGGCGTGACTATGAAGATAGGAGATTCTGCTGGCAATTTTCCCCGGAGAGCGGGAGCGGAAAATGAAGCTAATTCCGGTTTTGTTGACACCACCAAATGTTCAGCTGTTAAGCCACCTTCTATCCCTGGCGAGAATTTGGCTAAGACAGAGCGCAATCACCTTCGTCTTTCCTGTTTCGGTGATGACGAAGAGCAGGAAATCAGTGAAGCGGCCGCCGTCGCTCACCAGCTCGGTATTCCTTTTTATGTGGTTGATCTCCGGTGTGAATATGAGGCGCGCATTCTGAGTTATTTTCGCTCTGAATATGCCCGCGGTCGGACTCCCAATCCCTGCGTTAAGTGCAACGCTGAAATTAAATTTGGCCTACTCGTTGATGGCTGCCGTCAGCTCGGCCTTGAATATGACTACTTCGCCACCGGCCATTATGCCCGGGTCAAATATGATGAAAGGTGCCATCGGTGGCAGCTTCTTAAAGCCCGCGACGCCGCCAAAGACCAGTCATATTTTCTTTCGTTTCTAAACCAGGAGCAACTGCGCCGCTCGCTGTTTCCTCTCGGTGAGCTGACTAAAAGCGAGGTCCGCCGCCTGGCCAGAGAGCATGGCCTCGCGGTGAGTGATAAAGAAGAGAGCCAGGATTTTTATGCTGGTGATTACCGCGAACTTCTACCGAAAGGCCAGCCCGGGCCGATCAAGGACCTGAGCGGCCGGACAATCGCCCAGCATGATGGGATAGAAAACTATACGGTCGGTCAGCGCCGCGGTCTCGGGATTGCCAGCAGCAGTGGCCGTCTGTATGTCGTCAAAATTGATGCCGCCACCAATACTGTCTATATCGGAGAGGAAAAAGATTTATTTGCCACCAAATTTTATGTCGATGGGATAAACTGGGTTGGACGGATTGCCGCCGGTGGCGAAACGATTGAGGCTACAGTCAAAGTGCGTTATCGATCGCCCGAACTCGAATGCCGGGTGATAATGGGTGATAATCGAAGCCGTAGCGACGACAGTCAGGATGAAAGTCCAGCCGCCACAGAAAATTCAGCCGAGGTCATCCTGTTGACTCCCTATAAGGCGATAACGCCAGGCCAGGTGGCTGTCTTCTATGAAGACGAAGCTGTCCTGGGAGCTGGTTTTATCCGGTGACGTGATACTCTGTCCCGGGGACAGAGTATCACGTCACCAATTTTTAACTTATTAATTATCAAATAGATAGGTTGGGGAAAAGGAGGGACAGAGTATCACGTCCCCATATGGAAGAGGTGAGGGCATGAGAACAAAATCGGGTTCAAGACCCACGGCATTAAACTTCATCAGGATTAAGTCCCTGGGTTGGATGCGGCCAGCTTTAATTTATGGTGTGAGCTTCATTTTTGTCCTTGGACTTGGCCTGTTGGCAGCAGGAAATTTTCTTCTATCGGCCAGTGCTGCCGAGGCTAATGACCGCAACAGCCACGATCAAACAAGTGAAGGCAAGACCCAGTTGGTTGAGTTGTCCAGCCTAAAAGAATTGACCGAAGCTTTAAGGCTGGCCGCTGAACTTCAGCCTCATGGCCAACTGAAAACAGAAGTGCGGACTCAGACGCTCCACCAGGCTAAGATTCTGCTTCAGGCTGAAGCGCAGGCTCAGGCCCGGGCCGTGCAGGCCGTTCAGGTTCAGGCCGAACCTCCAGCCTGGCAGGTCTGGCGCCAGTCTCAGCTTCAAGGTCAGGCTCGATCTAAAGCACCAGCCGCGACGACAGCAGCAACCAGAAGCACCCCCGGACCTGAGCCCAGCACTTTATTCGCCCGACCTTCGCCCCCACCGCCATCTCTACTTCCAGCTCAGGCTCAATCTAAAACAAAATCTCAAACGAAAACGACAAAAACGGCAGCCCGGACTGAGGACAAGGACGCCTGGATCAGCGGAGTCTGGATGCATCCCGGTCTGTTCGGGCCAAAGCAGGCTGAGGCCGTCTCTAAGATGAGAACTGTGCTCGATGACTATGCTAAGGCCGGCATTAATACGCTCATCATGCTGGTCAAGGACACCAGCGGCTACCTTTATTATCAGAGCGACATCGGGGTTAAAGATCCGGCTTATGACTGGGATTTCTTCGGCGTCTTCCTGACCGAAGCCCGCCAGCGGAAAATGACAGTTCATCCCTGGTTCTGTGTTTTCCCCGAAGGAGCTCTGCTCGGACAGGTCAGGCAGCATCCTGAATGGCTGATTGTTGGCCCTGCCCGCGAGATGGTCCGGACGGTCAATCCGGCCCTGCCCGAAGTCCGCGCCTATGAAATTAGTTTGATGACCGAACTGGTCAAAAAATATGGCGTCGATTGGGTTCACCTCGATTATATCCGATTTCCCTGCGAGCCGACCGAGCCCTATTTCAGCCATGACCAGAAGACTCTCCAGCTTTTTAAGGACGAAACGGGGATCGATTTTAATAGCCTTAAAGCGCGTGACTCCGGCAATCCCCACTGGAATGCCTGGCTCGAATGGAATCGCCAGCAGGTCACAAGATTTGTCAAAGAGTTGAAAGACGAGCTGCTGACCACCGGCCGCCAGGTCAGGATAAGCGCGGCTGTTTTCCCCGATGCCGATAATGCCCGGGTGCTCATCGGTCAGGACTGGGAGAAATGGGCCCAACAAGGGCTTATCGATATGCTCTGCCCGATGCTCTACACCAATGACACAGCTCTCTTCGATCGTCTGACGAAGCGGGCGGTGGCCATTGGCCTGAGAAGCGTTGGAGATAAGGCTCAAGGCCAGGTAGGAAGGGAAAAAATGGCAGATAACGGAGAAGACACCGGTAGCGAAGTGGCGGGCGGAGAAAGCATCAACAGCGAAGAAAGCATCAGCCGAGAAGAAATCAGCGCCCGGCAGGAACAGGCCGAGAAAAGAAGAGCAACCATGACAGCCAGAGTCAGCGGCGAAAATGCCCGGCCCGAAATTAATATAGAAAATGATATCACATCTGATATAACCTGTGATATAACCTGTGATATCACCGATGATATCATGTCAGAAAGCCGTAGCTCAGGCGGTTTCGATTTCAATAGCTGCAGTGGTCTCAATAGCCTTAGTTTTCCCCGGGAAGTCAGCTACCAGAACCAGCAGGACAAAGTGGCAAAGGCCGTCCCTTCGCCAGCGGCAGTCGGTGCTGATACCCGCACTGGCGAAGAGGGTGAAGTTGAAGTGGCAACTGAAGCTGAGGCAGCGGCGGAGCGTGCAATGAAAACCAGTTCAGCCACCGCCACCGCCCCGGGAAAAATTCCTGAGCCAGTTGCGCAAGCAACATTATCAAGAAAACTCCTCGTCTGCCCGGGAATAGGAATCGGCACCTCGCACAATCAGATTACTCCCGACCTCATGCTGGAGGAAATCAGACTGGCTCGGGCCGCCGGAGCCGACGGCGTTATCTTTTTTTCAGGCAGCAGTCTGACTGCTCCCTTTCTGGACAGGTTGAAAAATCAGGCCAACCAGCCAAGCTCCAGTTTTTAAAAAATTAAATCAGTTGTTCCAGTTCTCTTTCTCTCTATTTCTCTCGCCGCCTGATTATTATCTTCGGTATCCGGAGTATAATAAAACTGATAGGAGACAAAAATGAAGAAGATTAAAAAGGCTGCTCTCTCCCTGGCTCTTAGCCTTATTCTTGTCTGCCCTGCCGTTCTTTCTGCTCAGGTGATAACAGAAAGATACGGACAGGGTGTTTTCGCCAATTCCTATGGCCCCATTAAACTGGTGGTCGATGCCAGTGTAGCCATCAAGGATATAAACAGTCCTTACGTGTTGTTTATACTTTACCTGGCTGCTGGGGAAGTAGGGCAGAATATCGTGGTTCATCGCGACGGTATTACCATGATTTATCAGGGCCAGGAATACAAAATGCCGCCGGTCAAGGAACTCCGTGAGAAATATCACCGTCAGATGCGGGATACTAATTTATACCAGATTAGCGGCCGGGAAGGCCTGGCCTCGACCTGGGTTCGCTTCTATAAGTTTCCAACTGATCTGGACTTTTTCCCGCTTCTCTCCAGTTCCTCACCACCGGTGGAGGAGGGACTGCTGACCGGCAATATCGGTTTTAGAACCAGATGCTATTTTAAAAATCCTGGTTTCAAAAAAGGCGACGAGGTTATTATCAGAGTGACTGCCAAAAATGATCCTAACCTGAGTAACGAAGTCACCGTCGTCCTGGAATAAGCACAAAACTGCAACACCGGAGACACGATCTGTATTTCCTGATTTTTTCTGACAATATTGCCAGCCGTCTTTAGCTTTGCCTGACCAATTTTAGCCGTTTTATTCTTTTATTCTATTTATCTTAGCCCCTTTTATCTTAGTCCATTCAGCCTGTTTGCTTATCTGGCTTATTTTTAGCTTATTGAGCCAGTTATTTTGATGATGCTGGGTCCTTTTTTTGTACATTTTATATGAACCTTTTTCTTCAGTTTTTCGTTTATAAGGGAGACAGGTAGGATAGATGGATATGTGGTAATATTGAACGCTAATCTACCTTTCGCTAATTTACCTTTAATTAACAGTCAGGAGAAACAGAAGATGGAGAAATCTTTTATTGAGTGCCACCAGAACAATTCCACAGAAGAGGAAGTTCCATTTCACCTATCAACTCACCGATTGAGTGCCCTGAGCGTGATCAGGGCCGGGACAACTAAGTCTCTGCCTGGCTCAGCGTCGAAGCTAAACATCAAGTGCCGACTAATCCAGAAACCCAGCTCCCGGGACCGTTTGACTGAGATTCGGGCTCGCGACCTGACCCGACCGGACGTGAATCAATCTCCCATCTTAAATGTCTCGCTCGCACCTGAAGCCACCGGGCTTTCTCCTTTCTCTCCAGGTCGTTGCCTCCCCACCAGCTTTTATTGCCCGAGGTTCCGGCCCACATCGGCTAAAATGGCGACTCCATCCCCTGGCTTTTCGGGCCCGATGGAAGCTCTGCCCGGTACGGAAACGACTCAAGCTCCGGCTGAAAAGAAGGAAGCGGCCAGGATTTCACCTTTTACTCTGGCTTCGGCTCCCACCTCCAGCAATTATTCACTGCCATTAGAAACCACTGGTCAGGCCGGAGATGCCACCAACCTTCCTCCGGGCCATTTTCACCTCTCTGGCCCCAGAAAACTTTCCCATTTTTTATTTTTTTTGCTGCTATCATTCGCTTTATTTTTTAATTTGTTAGTTTTCTCTCCCGCTGCCCTGCCTGCCGCCGATAAAAAAGCCCTCCGCCCTGATGACATTGACAAAGAAGCCCTGAAAAAAATTCAGGAGGAGAAAGTGGTTAAAGCCATCCGGCTCAACGACGCTTCTATCAAGCTGGATGGTCTGCTGGAGGAAGAAGTCTGGAAGAAAAATCCACCGGTGTCGGATTTCCTGCAAAGAGATCCTCTGGATGGAGCTCCGCCCACCGAGTTAACGGAAGTCTGGGTGGCCTACGATGACTCGAACCTTTACGTTGCCGCTTACTGCCATGACTCAGATCCTCAAGGGATAAAAGGTCTTCTTGGACGGCGTGATTCCTTTGTCGATTCTGACTGGTTTTTCGTGGCGGTTGATCCCTATTTTGACCGACGAAGCGGTTATCTTTTCGGCATCAATCCCTCCGGTTCAATCGTGGATGAGGTTCTCTCTAACGATGTCAATGAAGACACAAGCTGGGACGGCATCTGGGAGGCTAAGGTCGCCCGGGTAGCCGATGGCTGGACGGTTGAGATGCGCATCCCCTTTAATCAGCTCCGCTTCCCCAAAAAAGATAGCTATGTCTGGGGTGTCAATTTTCAGCGAACAATCAAACGAAAAAATGAGCGCCTTTATTACGCCTGGGTGCCAAAAGAAGATAATGCTTATGTCTCACGCTTTGCCCGCCTGGAAGGAATCGAGAAAATTAATCCGGGCCGGCGTATCGAACTTTATCCTTACACCGTCGGCCAGGCTCAGTTTGAGCCAGCTGAAGCCGGTAATCCCTTTCGAACCGGTCATGATTATTCAGGCAATGTCGGCTTTGATCTGAAAGTCGGGCTGAAAAGCAATCTTAATCTGGATGTCAGTGTCAATCCTGATTTTGGCCAGGTCGAAGTTGATCCGGCAGTTATTAACCTCAGTGCTTATGAGACTTACTACGAAGAGAAAAGGCCTTTCTTCATTGAAGGTGCTTCGATTTTCAATAACTTTGGCCGGGGCGGAATCTATATGAATGTTAATGTCAACTGGCCGAATCCGCGTCTTTTTTACAGCCGGCGGATTGGACGTGAGCCCCAGGGATATCCTGTTCATGAGGGCTATACCGACTTTCCTGACCGCACCACCATCCTCGGTGCCTTCAAGCTAACCGGCCGGGTCGGCAGCGGTTGGAACATTGGTTTTATCAATGCCATTACTGCCCGGGAATATGCGACCGTTGACGATCTGGAGAACCGCTACCGGGATGAAGTCGAGCCGCTGACTTATTATGGCGTCCTCCGCGCTCAGAAGGACATAAACGGCGGACAGCAGGGGCTGGGTTTGATGGCTACCGGGGTGATGAGAGACATAAATAATGAGAGCCTGTCAGCTATCCTGAATAAAAATGCCTTTACCTTAGCCGCCGATGGCTGGTCGTTTCTCGACAAAAAGCGCACCTGGGTGGTCGGCGGCTGGCTGGGCGGGTCTTTTATTGAGGGTAGCCAGGAAGATATTTACCGGCTGCAGCAAAGTTCGATGCATTATTTCCAACGGCCTGATGTAACTCACGTGAATCTTAATCCGGAAGCTACCACTCTCAACGGCTGGGCAGGCGAATTCAAACTGGGCAAGCAACAGGGAAATTCGCTTTTTCTGCTATCGGTGGGAGCTCTGTCGCCGGGCTTTGATCCCAATGATGCCGGTTTCCAGAACTTGGGCTCGGATTTAATTGATTTAAACGGGTTCTATGGTTATCAGTGGCTTAAACCGGGTAAAATCTTCCGGCAGTCAATGGCATTTGTCGGCCTGACCCAGCAGTATGACTTTGGCGGTAATAAGCTGTTCAGCTGTTTATTCGGTGATTTTAACGGTGTCCTCACCAACTGGTGGCAGTTTGAATACACTTTCCTCTTTCTACCCGCTACCCTGACCAACCAGTTAACCAGGGGAGGGCCGTTGGCTAAGACACCAACGGGCTGGCTTCATCAACTTTTTCTGGCGACCGATTCAAGGCAACCGGTTGTTTTGCTGGGCAACTTTTCTTATCAGTGGGTTAAAGATGATTCTAATTACTGGTCAGCGAGTCTCTCGCTGCGCTGGAAACCAATGACCAGTCTGAGCCTGTCGTTCGGACCGGCCGTCAGTTTTGAAACTAACGAAACGCAGTGGGTCAGGAAGGTAACTGATCCCCTGATGACTGAAACTTATGGAGTAAGGTATATTTTCGGCCGGATTGATCAGAAGGTGGTGTCCAGCGAAATCAGGGTCAACTGGATCTTTACCCCCAAGCTCAGTCTGCAGGTCTATCTTCAGCCTTTTATCGCCGTGGGTAAATATGACCGCTTCAAGCAGCTTAACCGACCACGTGCTTATGATTATTTGGTTTTCGGGGAGGAAGCGAACTCAACTCTTGTTCCAATCGAGGGTGGTTATCTTATTGATCCGGATGGAGCGGAGGGACCAGCCGCATCTTTTATCATCGGCAATCCAGATTTTAATTATAAGTCATGGCGAGGGACGGCTGTCTTGAGATGGGAATACCGGCCGGGGTCTCTTTTCTATGTGGTCTGGACGCAGAACCGGGCGGACTACAGTCATCCGGGAGATCTGTCGCTCTGGCGCGATCTGGGAGACGTACTAACTGCTCCCGGCGACAATATTTTCCTGCTGAAGTTCTCCTACCGCTTCGACCTCTGAAACAGGAGACACCAACTATATTTCATTTCCTGTTTTTTTGAGCTATTGGCCCCCGCAGAGCAATCCCGAACCAAACTTAACCTGATTAATCAATCCGTTTAACTGTTTTTAATCTGAAATTTTCAGGAAAAAGAGGAATGAACTTTCAGGGACAAATGCCTTCAGGTAAAAAACAGCCACCGCCGGTCAACGCTTGGGGCCGTTCTTACTTGACTGGCTTACGGGTTGAGTAGCTTGAAAAGTTAAATCAAAGGTGAACCATAACTAATAATTAAAATTTGTTTCTAAATTACCAGCAATCAGTATCAAATAAAAACATGGTCGACCTGTGTACAATGGAAAGGCGAAAAAGAGATAAGGGCTCAGTGGTGACTGATGAATTGCTGGGTCTTAAAAAATAAGAAATGTAGTTTGTGTCACCTATCTTAATTTTATTTGACCCGGACTTTACTTTGACTTAATATTTAAGGTGACTTAAAAAAATAAAGAGGGGCAAAATGAAGCAGCCTAAATTTTTCTTAACTTTAATTCTGGCTTTAATGCTGGTCTTTCTGGTTGATTTTTCTTTAACTGCTCCGACCAGCCAGCATTCGGTCCTTCGCTTAGCGCAAGGTAATTCTGGTCGGTCCACCGCGGCTGCCGCCCGGTCAGATCTGGCCTTAAGCTCCAATCCGAATTCACCACCTGCTATCTCTGCCTTACACTTTAAAGGTCAGGATCAGCCGGACAGGACCTCAAGTGGCCTTTTTTATTTTCAGGCTTATGATCAGGGGAAATTTGTCGAGTCACTGACTCTCACTGACCTGGTTGCTGCTCTCGAAGGCCAGCCGCTGAATATTACCGGTTTGACTCTGGTCAAGGGTCTCAAGGTCAAAAGAGCTGAAGGTCAGGAGATTCCCTCCCCGATACTTCCCCGGGTAATTATTCTCGAATTCAAGGCCTATGATTTTCACCAGAGGATGGGTGAGGTAGTCGAAAATCTTTTCCGCCGGCCCTATAATCCGTCCGACGTAATTTCTCTTATTACTCCAGTTAATATTTATAGCTTTTCTTCTGACGACCTGCGGAATAAAACTCCAGACGAACTTATTAAGGCTGGCCTGACCATCCTGAAAAGAGATGTGTCTGTCGCCGGTCGAACTGAAAATGAAATCATAGATGAATTAACCAGGCTGATTCTTGATCTTCAGCAGGGTTCAGCGGCTAAAGAAACTTTAACTCAGTATCAGCAGAATCTCGAAAGTCTTAAAAATCTTAGAAAATTTAGTCCCGAGAAGATTACTCTGGCCGCTACCAGATTTGGCGAGATGAAAGCTATAAAGAAATATATTATGATTTATCAGCAAGAATTTTTGCCCATTCCCAATGATCAAGTGATGGATCAATTGCTGGCCAATCAGAGCGTCATGTTTCAGGCCAGCGAACTTTTCCGCTCGATACCATCCGATGTCTCAGTGGTGGTTGATTCCGTTGTAGAAGATTTGAAGCAGGCCGGGATGTCTGTGAATCTTATTTATTTCAAAGCTGGCCCCAAACGCCGGCCTGATATCAAGATGAGAGAACTATCGGTAGATATGTTTGACATTTATATGAAACTGGCCTCCGCCACCGGCGGCCTGGTGGAAGCCTCCGCCTCACCGGCTGCCCAGCTCAGAAAAATTCTCGAACAGACGGAGAATTATTATTTGATTTCATGTCAGCTGCCCGCGCTCGAGTTGTCTGCTGACCAATTAGAACAATCAGAAGTGGGTGGAATAGCTGAGCAGGACATAAAAATCTATGTCAAAAACAAAAGTTACGAACTCAGCTATCATCGGCTCTGAAAAAATAGGGGGCACCCCGGGGTGCCCCCTATTTTTTATTTGTCAGCGAAAGCGAAAACGCTCAGATAACCAAGCTTGATGACCCTGGAGAAAAGATCGCCAGAGGCTTTGTCCACAGTGTCGCTGGTCTGGTGGTAATCAGGATGCATGGCGGTCATGTAGTAAACGTAGGGTTTTTTAACCGCCGCAAAGGATGAATGGTCAGATCCACCGCCGCCTGCCCCGAGTTCAGGTTCGTTAATGAACAGATCCAGCCCGACATATTTATTCATTTCCTGCTGGAGCTCATAAAAACCTGAATCCTTGGTGGCATTAACCGAAACAAAATAAGCAGGACGAATTTTCTTCACCAGTTCTTCGACTCCGGGTACTTCCAGTCTTTTCTTGTAGCGTTCCATGGTCTGCTCATCAAAAGCCCGGCTGATCATGTCGTAATTGAGATAGCCAACCGTCTTCTCCATCGGGAAGGTTGGATTCTGCACATAATAGCGGCTGCCCAGCAAGCCCTTTTCTTCACCTGTCCACAGGCAAAAGACAATTGAGCGCTTCGGTTTAATCGGATTAAGAGCGATAGCTCTGGCAATAGCCATCACCCCCACTGAACCCGAGCCGTTGTCATCTGAACCATTGAAAACATAATCTTCCCACCTGCCCAGATGATCAAAGTGGGCGCCAACCACAAAGTATTCGTCTTTAAGTTTTGGATCTGAACCTTCAATATAACCGATGACATTTTTGGCTCTGATCAGTTTTGAACTGGCCTTGGAATCAAGAATAGCTCTGGCTCCAGGAATATCGCGAGAGGCTGGCTTATAGGTGCTCTCAATTGATTGTTTGAGCTCATCCAATGTTTTACCGGTGTTTTCCAGCAGCAGATTAGCGATTTCTCTCGTGATGCTAATCGTCGGAGCGCTCCCGCCGCCCATCATTCCGGCCATCATATCTCTGGCTCCGGGGATAACCATTCTGGTTCTTGGTCTATTAATAATCGGTCGATCATCAGCAGGCAGGGCATTCTGGTCGGTGCTCAGAGAATTATAAATGTCTGAATCCTTGCCCGTATTCTGAACAATCAACACCGCGGCCGGCTCCTGTTTATAAATTTCATCGAGCTTATTAAACATCCGACCGCCCCGGCCTCTCATCATGGCCATCATCTGCATGGCCTGAGCCTGGGGGAAATATTTATCTTTAAGTTCCTTTTTTTGATTGAAAGGCGACCTGGGATCATCCTTGCCGGGAGCTTCACTGATGACGACCACCACCTTATCCTTGAGATTTAAGCCCTTTAGTTCATCCCAGCCTATAGAAGGCTCTTTGATCCCATAACCGACAAACACTACTGGACCTTCTATTTTTTCTTCAGAGAAAAGCATACTCATAAAATCAACACCGCCCTGGAAAGTGCGGCTCCTCAGACTGCCGCCTCTGGCTACTTCTACGGTCAGAGAAGTCTGGCTGTCAGAAATTTCTTTCAGCGCAAATTCCTGAAAATAGCTCCTTTCTCTGGGAGGTGCGGACAGATCTCCGCGGGCCACCATCCCTCTCAGCCTGCCCATATCCATCCTGGCCGGGCCACCGCCTGGCTTGACACCCCACATTTTGAAGAGAGAGATGACGTAATCGGCGGCGGTATCATAACCGCGGGTACCGGTTTCGCGTCCTTCCATCCAATCCGAGGAAATATAACCGAGCATGTTAAGGACGTCAGCCGGAGTAATGGAATCGAAGCCGACTTTGTACTTGTCTGGAACTGGCTGGGTCTCACTGACCAGACAGAGAGCTCTCTTCACCTCTTCAGGCTTCATCTGCTGGGGCATTTGAGCCATCAGAAAGGAGAAAGTTGTCATGACCAGCACCAGAACGATTACCGGTAAGAGACGCTTTTTCATTAAGACCTCCATCTTCTGATTAAAAAAGCATTTTAACATTTTGACGGAAAGAGAAAACTATTTCTTCCAGAAAAAAAATAAACCGACTTGATAATTACCAGCAAATCTTCATTCTGGCCAGGACCTGCTTTAGCCTTTAAAGGTCAGGCAAAACTCGGTGCCTGGGCCGCCAGTACCAGCTTCTTCTTTTTCTCCACGTTTCATTTCGAGCTGGCCTTCAATCTGCTCGACCAGGGTATTGATAATGACCAGCCCCAGCGATTCTGACTGTTTAAAATCCATCTCAGACGGGAAGCCAACACCATCATCTTTCACCCGCAGCTCAACCAGACCATCTGGCCTCTTCTTAAAACTTACCCAGATATTGCCTTCTCTCCCCTCTGGAAAAGCGTGAATAAAGGCATTGGTGATTAACTCGTTTAGAATCAAGCCGAGAGGCACCGCTACATTCAGATCAAGGTCAACCGGTTCGATTTCAAGGTGAAGCTTGACCCGATCAGAATTAACCTGATGCTCAAGAAAAATGCTCTTGGCCAAACTGCTCAAATAACCAGCCAGGTCAATTCTGGCCAGATCCCCTGCCCGATAAAGTTTCTCGTGGACCAGGGCCATCGATTTGATCCGGTGCTGACATTCCCTGATGGCAGCCCGGGCCTGGGGGTCAGTAAGCAGTGTTGACTGCAGATTCAGAATGCTGGAAATAACCTGCAGGTTATTTTTAACCCGATGGTGAACCTCTTTGAGCAAAATCTCTTTTTCCTGAAGCGATTGCATCATAGCTTCTTCTGCTTTTTTTCGGTCAGTAATGTCGAGCGAGACTTCGATGATGAGGGTGGTCTCTCCCTGCTCGTTCTTCAGCGGGTAGGCACTGACATGCCACCAGCGTCCATCAGGAGTGATTGACTCGGCTCTCTCCGGGTGGCCGGACTGGCAGGCGGCCAGAACCGGACAGATGGGACACGGCTCGTCCCGTCCGAACCACAGTTCATAACACTTCCTGCCGATGACCTCATTTTCCTTTCCACCGAGGGCTTCAATTGCCGCCCGGTTAGCCCAGACGACAGTTAGATCCGGTCTGAGTTCCAGAACATGCTCGGAGATAGTGGCAAAAATCGCTGATTTCTCCTTATCGCTTTTGACCAGCTCCTCTTCAGCTTTTTTCCTCTCGGTAATGTCGGTAATAAAACCTTCCAGGTAAAGCAGGTTCCCGTCCTCATCGTAGACGCCGCTCCCTCTTTCCCAGACCCATTTTATCTTTCCATCAGCTGTTCTAATTTTGTACTCGTCTTCAAAAGTCTCTTTCTGATGCACGGCTTCCTGCCATCTTTTCCAGACAAATTCGCGGTGCTCGGGAAAAATCAGGTCATTATAGGCCAGGCGACGGTTGTTAATCAGGTCCTCTGGTTCGTAGCCGGTAATCTCCCGACAGGCCCCGGCAATATACTCCATTGTCCAGTGGCGATCATTCCGGCAACGGTAAATCATTCCGGGCAGACTGGCAATCAGGTGCTCCAGAAATCTATTTCTTTCTTTAAGTTGTTCCCTGGTCTCGATTATTTCCTTCTGGATTTTTCTTTCAGCCGTTTGATCTCTGAAGACCAGAATAACACCGAGAATGACGCCGTTATTATCAATGATTGGTGCGCCGCTGTCAGCTACTGAATATTCTTTACCGTCTCTGGAGATTAAAACCGAGTAATTGGGCAGAGCCACCACACTCCCTTCCCGGATAACCTGGTCGAATGGGTTTTCTTCCGGCTGCCGGCTGAATTCATTGATAAGACGAAAAACTTCCTGAATGGGCCGACCTTTAGCCTCTGCTTCGGCCCAACCGGTCAGCTTCTCGGCTACCGGGTTCATAATCTGAACCCGACCCGAGAGGTCCGTGGCGATGACGCCATCGCCGATGCTGTAAAGTGTCGCCCTGATCTCGGCTTCCCTGGCCATAATTTCCTGCAGCAAGTTCATTCTTTCAGTAATATCAACGAGAGAGCCGATGATCGCCGGCCGACCCTGGTAATCTATGGTACTGCCGTGGGCTTCCACGTAGAATACACTGCCATCCTTTCTCAGTCCTTTAAAATCATAGCGGACACTTTTTACCTTCTTTTCGAGGCGAAGACGATTATTTTCGGCTACCCTGGGCCGATCATCCGGGTGAGTTAGTTCGATATTTCCCAGTTTACCTATGAGTTCTTCCGGTTTATAGCCGAACCATTCAGCCAGCGTCTGGTTAACGTATTTAAATACTTCATCCTGGATAAGATAAACCCCAGTTAAGGAAGATTCGGTCAGGACCCGAAAGAGTTCCTGACTTTCTCTGGCCTCAGTTTCAGCTTGGTAAAGTTTAGTCAGGCTGGCTTTTTCCCGTCGCTGGCGGAAAAGCCGGGTCAACAACAAGCCGGCCAAAGTTACCGCCAGCAGGAGAAGAATGATCAGAGTCGCTCTTGTTTGCCAGATAGACAGGGCTTCCTGCTGGTCAATTTTCGACACGATGTACCAGCTGGTACCAGGGACAGGAGAAAGGAAAGCCATAACTTTCTGGCCGCGATAATCGAGGCTCTCGACCGGCCCGGGCCGGTCGAAAGCTCTTCTGACTGCTGCTAGTTTCTGCTGGTCGAGCGGCTGGCGGTAGGTGAGGGCTGCGTTTTCTTTATCTTTAAGTTCGCTGAGAAAAACGATCTCATCACCCTCTTTTTTAACCAGCAGTGTTTCGCCTGTAGTCGAGGCGATCGGCCAGGACTCGATCAATGGAAATAAAGACTTTTGGGCCTCGGCGGTCAGGACGAGATAAGCCTCAGGCCAGGTCCGCTCTTTTTCTTGTTTTCCTGCCTTTTGAGGAGCATAAATGGCGGCGACAATATCAAGATGCGGTCTGCTGCCAGGTCGGGGAAAGTGTAAATCGGTGATCGAGACCTCTCCACTCTTTTCAGTCTGAGCAAGAGCTTCCTTCAGCTCAGTAGAAAAAGAAGCCGGCGCCCCCTCCGGGGCTTCTTCTCCGACCGCCAGAAGCGGTCTTTTTTCTCTGTCCAGAATCATCAAGCGAGAATAGCCATAGACCCGAGCGGTGAGCTTCAGCCGCTCTTCTACTTCCTCGCGGTATTTATCAGTTGGTTGTTGCAGGAAGTGGAGAACGGCCGTGGCAAAAAATTTGCTGCCCGCTGTCTCTTCGGCATCGGCGCGACTTTTGTCCAGCCAGGCTTTTATTTCATCGGCCTGAAGCCGGGCAATGGTCGACAGCTGGTTGAAGATTGCATTTTTAACTCTTTTTTCCTCAGCTTTATAAAATGCGATGCCCAGGAACAGGAGAACAATTATGACCAGAAAAGAGATTAAATAAACGGGACTGCTAAATCTCTTCTTCCATCGAAGCCGCCAGGCTTTAAAACTTTTCATGGCTTGCCTCCCCCACCATGCCCTCTGAGGCCTTCACCATTTTTTGTTTCTTACCCTTCTGAAACAATTATCTATCACATCTTTAGGTTTTCATCAATAGAAGAATGGAGTCGGGCCAGCTGATTTTATTCTAAATCAATAAGATAGAGTTGATACAGGAGTGTTGTGAGGGCTAGTTGATTAATATTTTTATTGTTGCTTATAAATTGCAGATAAAAAATCAAGCGTGTTGTAATGATGAGCAGGATATCAGGAAGAGCGGTACTTCCTGCTGTAATTGATCTTTTTGCTGGTAACTGGCGATAGGTCAAGGATACATGTTCTTCCGGGTGAGGCTTAGCCAGTCTAACATATTGATAACAAAGAAAATCAGCTGACCAGACCCCACCTGAAAAAACCTGTTGATGTTAACGTTAACATCATGATACCCTTTACTTGAGCCAAGTGTACAAAAGGCCTGGCAGACCTGTTTTGAGTGATTTAATTTAAGCTCGGGCGAGAGAGATGTACCTTATTAATAATAAAAATATTAACTGCCAGGAGAATTAAAGCCCTGTCTTATGTCCTGGAACTTTTTGAGAAGGAGTTGTTGACATGAGTCATAAAATGAAAAGACGTGAATTTCTGGGTAAGATGGGAATGGCCGGTGCTATGTTTACTCCGCTTGGCCAGACTTTGCTCAGGCCGCAGAATATCTCGTCACCCTCTAAGGCCATTAATTCCCGGGTCTTACTGCCTCCGTTTGATTACCAGGGTGTGACGCTCCTGCCCAGCCGCTGGCAGCAGCAATTGGCTTCAGGCTTTGATTATTATTTGAATGTTTCTGACGATGATATTCTACATGGCTTTAGAAAATCTGCTGGCCTGAGTGCTCCCGGAACTCCCCTTGGCGGTTGGGCTTATCCCGATTCGTCAGTTATTTTCGGTCAGTGGCTTCAAGCCATGGCTCGTGCTTCCCGGAGCTTCGGTAATAACGCCATGCGGGACAAAGCAGTTAAGCTGGTGGAAGAATGGGGTAAAACCATCGGGCCGGATGGCAACCCGCGGATGAGCCATTACCCCTGGGAAAAAATGGTGGGAGGCCTGGTTGATCTCTATAAGTATACCGGCCATACCGGCAGCCTCCAACTTCTGGACAGGATCGTTGACTGGGGGCTGGCCAACCTGGACCGCACCCGAATGCCAGCAGCTAACTCCCCCTGGGAGTTACACTCTGGAAAGCCGCTGGAATGGTATACTTTAAGTGAAAATCTTTACCGGGCTTATCTGGTTACCGGAAGGGCTAAATATAAAGAATTTGCTGATATCTGGCGTTATGATGCCTACTGGAATAAATTCGCCGAAACCAGTCAACCCAGGGATGCCCACGGTGTCCATGCTTATTCTCATTGTAACTCTTTTAGCGGTGCCGCCCTGGCTTATCTGGTGGAGGGGGACGAGCATCTTCTCCGGATTATGAGGAATTTTTATGATTACCTTCAAAATTCTCAATGTTATGCGACCGGAGGTTATGGCCCGGCCGAGCGTTTTGTTTTAAATGATGGGGCCCTGGGTGATTCGCTGGCTGTTCGCCTGGATAGCTTCGAGGCGCCCTGCTGTTCCTGGGCAGCTTTTAAGCTGTCTAAATATTTAATGGCCCTTACGGCTGAAGCCCGCTATGGGGATTGGATCGAGAACTTACTTTATAATGGCGTGGGAGCCGCTCTGCCCATTGTTGACCGCGGGAAACATTTTTATTATGCCAATTATCAGCTGGGTGCTGCCATGAAAATTTACTCCCGCAATACTTATGCCTGTTGTTCAGGAACGTATTTCCAGGATATCGTCGAGTATCAGAACCTGATTTATTTCCATGATCAGAATGGACTTTATGTCAACCTCTTTCTTCCTTCTTCGGTCAGCTGGGAGCACAAGGGAGTGCTGGTCAAATTGAGACAGGAAACGACTTACCCGGAAGGCGAATTAATTAAAATGAGCCTGGCTGCCAGCAGGCCGATCACTTTTGTTCTTAAATTGCGCCTACCAGCCTGGTCGAAGGGAGTGACGTTGAAAGTCAATGGGACTCCGGTTGATGGTGAATTGAGGCCTGGCTTCTGGGCAGAAATAAAGCGGGAGTGGAAGGATGGCGATGAGGTAGAGATGACCATCCCGCTCGTCTTTCGTCGCGTTCCCATTGATCGCTGGCATCCTGAGCGGGTGGCTATCAAACGAGGGCCGGTAGTTTATGCCCAGCAGGTGGTGCACAAGCACCTGGTTAAAATTCCCCCGGACAATGACGCTTTGAATGACTGGCTCATTAAGACAGATGAGCCGGCGGTTTTTCGTTATCGTGGCCAGGAACAGAGCTCGCAGCGTGACGACTTTATGCCTTATTATCGGTTTACTGAAATGCAGACCTATCGGATCTATTTCGATCCTGGACTGCGTAGCGTTTTGTGGTGAGTGGGCGGCAACGGACTCGACCTGACGATTTCAATTAAAGATAAAAAGAGGACAATTGAATGAAAAGAGCACGCTTATTAATGTTTAATTTTTGTTTGATTTTTTGCCTGTCAGCGGTCTGGGATCAGACTGCATCTGGCCAAACATTGAAGGTGGCAGATACGGATTGTCAGCTGGTAATAACTCCGGTGAGTGATCACACTCTCCGTATTACCCTTCGACCTTATTTAGCCAGAGATAATTCAGACCATCTGGATGACAGCCCGGTACTGGTTAGCCGTGAATGGCCGGCGCCACTTTTAATTAAAACTGATCTAAAGGCTCTTTCCGTTCTCAAGTGGAATAATCTTAAGATCCAGGTGAAGCCTGAACCTCTGACGATCACCATCTCCACCTCGGGAGGAAAGGTTATTCAAGAACTGGTCATAGATAAAACAACTGCTGCTGTTCAATTCCTTCCTGGCGATAGACCCTTACTGGGTCTCGGGGGCGGCGGGCAGGGGCTGGACAGGCGTGGTTTATATGATCCAATGGACAATGGACATCGGGCTGGCGAATACCAGATCTATGGTTCTCGTCTTCCTATTCCTTTTTTAATTGGAACTGAGGGCTGGGCACTTTTCTTTCACCGCCCTTATAATGGAGCCTTTGACCTGCGGACCAAGCCAGGAGTCTTCGTTCCCCGCCAGAGACCAAAAGAACCAAAAGAAAAACCTATTCCCCTGGATTTTTTCCTCATTCTGGCTTCCTCGCCTGAAGTAATCTTAGCAGAATACACAGAACTCACCGGCCAACCGGCTATGCCACCAAAGTGGACCCTTGGTTATATGCAGAGTCATCGGACGATAACCAGTCCTGAGGTGATCACCGAAGTTGCCTCCACCTTTAGAGAAAAGAAATTGCCTTGTGATGCACTGATTTATCTGGGAACAGGTTATTGCCCTTCTGGTTGGAATTTAGGCCATGGTTCTTTTGAATTCAATCCAGCTACCTTCAACCAACCTGAAAAAATTATCAACGAACTTCACCAGCTTGGTTTTAAAGTTATTCTCCATATAAACAACGCGCCGGTGAGTCTTCACGGCGAATTTCCGGTCGATAAGACTTCGAGTTTACCTCCGGATCACATCGCCCGTTACTGGGAAAAACATCGGCCGCTGCTGACTTTGGGGATCGATGGCTGGTGGCCAGATGATGGAGATGAACTTCCCATTGATTCGCGGCTTTCTCGTCATCTCATATATTACCAGGGGCCTTTATCAGATCGGCCGGGGAAGCGTCCGTTCAGCCTTCATCGGACAGGCTACGCTGGGATGCAGCGTTACGGTGGCTGGCTGTGGTCTGGAGATGTTTTTTCGCTCTGGGATACCCTGGCTGCTCATGTTGCGGTGGGTCTGAATTTTTCTCTGAGCGCTACCCCTTTCTGGGGTACAGACATTGGTGGCTTTACACCGACCAGAGAGTTAACCGGAGAGCTTTATGTTCGCTGGTTTCAATTGGCCAGTTTTTGTCCTCTGTTCAGGTCTCATGGAAGGCAGTGGTATCTTCACCGGCCCTGGGGCTGGAACACCGGAGATTTTGGCCCGATGGAAGTGGTGGAAGGTCATAAAGGCACGGGATTACCTGATCCTGAAGAACTCCACAATGACCAGGTTGAACCAATCTGCCGGCAGTACCTGGAGCTGCGTTATCGCCTTCTGCCTTATAACTATACCCTGGTGCGGGAGGCTGTCGATAAAGGTCTGCCTCTGATGCGGGCACTCTGGATACACTATCCTGACGATCCAGAAGCAACCCAATGCGGGGACGAATATCTCTGGGGAAAAGATATTCTGGTCGCTCCTGTGGTTAAAAAAGGAGCCACCAGCCGAACAATTTATCTCCCCGCTGGCCTCTGGTATGACTTCTGGTCAAACCGGAGGGAAATGGGAGGTCAGGTTATAAAACGCTATGTTGATCTTTCCACCCTGCCTCTTTATGTCAGAGCAGGAGCTATTATTCCGTTTGGCCCGGTTATCCAGTATGTAGATCAGCCCACCGACGAGCCTTTAACCTGGCAGGTTTACACTGGAGATAACGGTGATTTTGTTCTCTATGAAGATGATGGGATTTCGCTTGATTACTTGAAAGGCCAGGGAAGCTGGATTCATGTCAGCTGGAATGATCGAGAGCGCCTCTTAACAGTTGAGCCCGACGAAAAAACGAAGATGAATATGGGCGAAACCAGAACTTTCCAGGTTGTTCTCCTGCCTGAAAGAACTAA
>Ga0116169_1000963_pt1 | contig 26511 bp, 25 predicted proteins | sample AD_UKC130_MetaG_FD_89796 | JGI IMG/M metagenome (GOLD analysis project Ga0116169, IMG submission 89796) | Active sludge microbial communities of municipal wastewater-treating anaerobic digesters from Canada - AD_UKC130_MetaG | ecosystem: Engineered > Bioreactor > Anaerobic > Digestate | place...
CGAAAATAACCAATGATGTCTTTAATCTCTTTGCGCTGATAAAAAGAAAGACCGCCGTAAATACGATAAGGAATATTTTTCTTACGCAATGCCTCTTCAAATATACGCGACTGTGCATTGGTGCGGTAAAGAATGGCAAAATTGCCGTACGAGACATGGTCTTCATAGCGCATACGAGCAATTTTATTAGCGACAATCAATCCTTCTTCAAAATCAGAAAAAGCACTAATCACCTCAATCTTTTCTCCCTCTTCTTGCTCAGAAAAAACATTTTTAAAAATTTGTCCTACATTCTTTTTGATTAGGCTATTGGCCGCATTCACGATATTTTGGGTCGAACGGTAATTCTGCTCAAGCTTAAATATGTGTGCTTCGGGATAGAAAGATTTAAACTTCAAGATATTATCGATATTCGCGCCGCGAAACGAATAGATACTTTGCGCATCATCGCCCACCACAAACACACGACGATGCACTTCTCCTAATTGCCTTACAATGAGATGCTGAGCAAAATTCGTATCTTGATACTCATCCACTAAAATATACTGAAAGCGATTCCGATAATTCTCCAACACATGGGGATGATCCCGAAAAAGAATATTGGTATACATTAGGAGATCGTCAAAATCCATGCTATTCCCAGACCGCAAACGCTCTTGGTAACGACGATAAATTTCAAAAATCAGGGGTTGTTTTATCCTACGATCATACTCCACAAGCTCTGCATTTCGTTCATACATTTGAGGAGTTATCAGACTATTTTTTGCCTTCGAAATGCGATGATGCACGTTGCCGGGACGATATACTTTATCATCCAAATTCATATCTTTTATGATCAGCTTGACGAGGTTATGCGAATCTGACGCATCAAAAATCGTAAAATTGGAATCGAAACCGATAATTTCAGCTTCGTTGCGTAAAATACGCGAAAAAATAGAATGAAACGTACCCATCCATACTTGACGAGCCTTCTTTTCCCCAACAAGCTCGGCAACACGCGACTTCATCTCTCGTGCAGCCTTATTGGTAAATGTAAGAGCAAGAATATAATAAGGAGGAAGGCCCTGTTCCAATAAATAAGCTATTTTATAGGTAAGCACTCGGGTCTTTCCCGACCCGGCACCGGCTATGACTAGGGACGGACCATCACAAAATTCGACGGCTTTTTGTTGAGCAGCATTCAATTGAGCGAGTAATTCGATCAAAGTATTTTTGTCAGACGATTCCATAATGGCAAAAGTACAAATTTTTCGGCGGTTATTCCCCGAAAATTCGTACTTTTGTACCGGCTTTTCAATCCGTGAGTTTAATGAAAGGAATTTTTAAAATACTTAAGCGATTTCTGCCTCCCTATAAAAAATATGTTGTACTTACTTTTATTTTCAACATATTAACTGCCATTTTAAATGTATTTTCTCTGGCAACAATTATACCTATTCTTCAGGTTCTATTCAAAATAAACACCGCCACATATGAATTTATTCCCTGGAATACTCGGGGAATTTCTTCCCTTGATATTCTTTTCAATAACGGATACTGGTATATAACTCAACTGATCGAAACATATGGAAGCAGTCAAACATTACTAATTTTAGCTGCTGCTTTGGTCACCATGACCTTTTTTAAAACCCTGTCTGCTTATCTTGGATCCTATTTTACGATACCTATCCGTACAGGAGTAGTACAAGATATCCGAAATCAAATCAATGAAAAAATACTCGCTTTACCCATCGGTTTTTTTACAGAAGAACGTAGAGGGGACATTTTGGCCAGAATTTCAGGCGACGTCAACGAAGTAGAAAACTCAATTATGAGTTCGCTCGACATGCTTTTCAAGAATCCCATCCTCATCCTCATTTATTTGGGTACAATGATTGCTTTGAGCTGGCAGCTTACTCTTTTTGTGCTTGTACTGCTTCCGATAATGGGTTATGTGATGGGAACAGTGGGGAAAACACTTAAAAGAAAATCGTTTGAAGCGCAAAATAAATGGGGAGAATTAATGTCGCAAGTTGAGGAAACGTTGAGTGGTTTACGGATAATAAAAGCATTCAATGCCGAAAAGAAGATCTCGGAACGATTTCACAAAGGGAACAACGAATTTAGAAGAATGTCCAACCGAATAGCCCGTCGCCAGTACCTGGCACATCCCATGAGTGAATTTCTTGGTACGCTCACCATGGCTATTGTTCTTTGGTTTGGCGGTTCATTAATTTTAGAAGGAAAAGGGCTCATTGATGCTGCCACGTTTATTTATTATCTCACTATTTTTTATAGCATTATTAATCCGGCCAAAGATTTTTCGAAATCGGCTTATGCTGTACAAAGAGGACTGGCATCGATGGAAAGAATCGATCGTATCCTGGAAGCTCAAAATGAGATCGAGAATCCGGAAAATCCCAAAAAACTTCAATTTAATCGCCACATCCATTACGATCATGTATGGTTTGCTTACCAATCGGACTGGGTATTGAAAGATATCAATCTGGTTATCCCTAAAGGAAAAACAATTGCTCTCGTAGGAGAATCAGGATCAGGTAAATCCACCATCGTGGATCTTCTTTCTCGCTTTTACGATATCCAGCAAGGCGGAATTTATATTGATGATATAAATATTAAAGAGGTTACCCTCCACGATTTGCGTTCATTAATAGGATATGTAAGCCAGGAAGCCATTCTCTTCAATGATACATTTTTCAACAACATCGCCTTTGGCAAAGAAAATGCAACGAAGGAGGAAGTGGAAAGAGCAGCTCATATTGCTAATGCACACGAATTCATTGTGGCTACCGAACACGGCTATCAGACCAATATTGGCGACAGAGGCGGGAAACTATCCGGAGGTCAACGTCAACGCATCAGCATTGCTCGGGCCATTTTGAAAGACCCTCAAATTCTCATCCTCGACGAAGCCACATCGGCATTGGATACGGCGTCGGAAAGACTAGTACAAGAAGCATTGGATAGACTGGTACAAAATCGTACCACCATTACCATTGCTCATCGATTATCCACCATTAAGAATGCCGACGAAATTTATGTTATACACGATGGAGAAATAGTAGAACATGGTCACCATGAAGAATTGTATGCCAAAAATGGATATTATCGAAAACTATGCGACGCACAAATCGATGTTTACCGATAAATGCATTTAAAAGAGTCGAAAGTTGTCATTCTGTCACAATCTCATTTTGAGAGACAATCATATTCATTTTAACATCGTGTTTTTCATGTGGGATTTGATCGAACAATTGAAAATCGAAACAAATACCTATTTTTGGAGCTTTGATAAGAGGTAACAACCGGTCGTAAAACCCTTTCCCCCTACCCAGTCGATGAAGTTTTCTGTCAAATGCTATTCCGGGAACAAGCACAAGATCGATCCGCTCGAAATCAACAAAATCGATCCCTTGCGGTTCATAAATTCCAAAAGAAGATTTCACCATCCCCTTCTGCAAAGTAAATTTCCTCAATACCAATTCATTTCCTCTTACAACGGGGAGAATAAAGCACTTGCTCCCACAATATTTATCGATAAAATCATGTGTAGCCACTTCGCCCTCCATACTATAATATGCCAAAATACACGTAGCATCCCGGAACAAAGATATTGATTCAAGCGTTGAAATCACTTCTGTCGAAAAATCACTTAATTCCGCTTTCGATAAAGCCTTTTTTTTCGCTGCTATTTGATTCCGTAAAGCCTGTTTCGAAGATACCTCCAGCATTTTTCCAACAACGTATCAAAACTAAACAAAAACAAGTTGAGTCAAAGCAAAAAATCACTCTTTATAGAGTTCTCTAACAACAGCTTCGGGTACAGCTTTTCCTGTAACAATCATCTCTATAGCTTTGTCAACCACATTATCGTTTTCCATAAGAACAGCATAAAATCCTTCCTCTCCCCAGAAATTCCGGATGATGTAAGCTTCGAGCTGAGTTTCTAAAAGTTTTCGCGACTCCTCAATATAATACGGGCGCTGTCTTACACCTTTTGAATCGGCATAACTCACCAAATTCATCAGCAAAGGCTGCATACGAAGATAGCGGTGAAGATCTTCCCACGAACTAAATTTCTGCAATTTCTCCCTATTTCTATCGCTGTACACCATCGCATATTCCTGAACAAGACCACGACTTATCAACGCATTATAATATGAATTTATACCCGTCGTATCACGAGGAATGAAAATATCAGGCATAATTCCATCGCCACCATAAACGGTTCTACCTCCGTCTGTTTTATACGGTCTTAAATCGACATTCGAAGCCGTATCCACATTTACATAATTACCTTGGATATAACGATTAATGGCCTCCATTTCATATTCATAGTATCGTTCTTTTTCATATTTACGCTGAATGGATCGTCCTGATGGTGTGTAATAACGAGCGACCGTCAATCGGATAGCCGATCCGTCTCTAAATTGACGTTGACTTTGCACCAACCCCTTTCCAAAAGATTTGCGTCCAATAATTAACCCGCGATCATGATCCTGCATAGCTCCTGCAAAGATCTCGCTAGCTGAAGCACTTAATTCGTCAATCAACACAATAATCTGATCTTTTTTGCAGGTTCCCGATCCGTCGGCATAGTGATCAATACGGGGAAATCTGCGTCCTTCGGCATAAACAATCAATTTACCTTTCTCCAAAAATTCATTTGCCATAGAAATAACTGTTTCTAACGAACCACCCGAATTGCCACGAAGATCAATCACGAAAGAATCGCCTCCTAAGTTTTTTAATTTTGAAATGGCAGAAATAAATTCGCTGAAAGTTGTGAATGCAAAAGTGCCCACTTTAATATAACCAATATCATCTGTTAACATGTAAGACGCTTGTACGCTACTAACCGGAATATCCCCTCGGGTTACGGTAATATGTATCATTTTATTTTCAGATGGTCTGATGATGCCAAGCTTAACTTGTGTCCCTTTTTCGCCTCGCAGTTTCTTTACTACCTGTTCATTGGTGATATTTATCCCTGCTATTACCGTATCGTTTACTTCAACGATGCGATCCCACGGTTGGATTCCTGCGGCTTCAGAGGGACCTCCAGGAATAATACTGGTAACAACAATGGTATCATTGAGCACATAAAAGCTTACACCTATTCCCGAAAAATGAGATTCCAGCTCTTCGTTGACTCGTTTCATTTCTTCGGCAGGTATATAAGCCGAATGGGGGTCAAGCTCCCTGACGATATGAGGCAAAGCATCTTCGACCAATTCCCTCATATTAATGGGATCGACATATGATTCCCCAATATAATTAAGAACTGCATTTAGTTTTTCGGTACCTGCAACTTTTACTCCTCGTTCGAATACCAAAAACTTGTTACCAATAAAAATTCCTAACACAATTGCCAAAGCAATCCATAACGGTAACCACGTTCTTATACTTTTTTCAGCATCCATCATCCACTATTTTTAATTATATCTTCCGTTATCTATTTATCTATATCTATAGCAACAACTTCAATATTAGCCCTCTTCAACAAATCAATTCCATCGCTCACTCGGTAAGAATCAGCATATACAACCCGTTTGATTCCGGCTTGAATAATAAGCTTGGCACATTCTATACATGGAGCCGAAGTCACATAAAGTGTCGCTCCTTCGCTACTATTGTTCGATCGAGCAACTTTTGTAATTGCATTGGCCTCGGCATGCAAGACATATGGTTTTGTGATATTATTTTCATCCTCGCATACATTCTCAAAACCTGCCGGCGTGCCATTATAGCCGTCGGATATAATCATTTTATCCTTTACCAAAATTGCACCCACCTGACGACGCTTGCAATAGGAATTCTCAGCCCAAATGAAGGCCATACGTATATAACGCTTATCTAACAATTCTTGTTTATTCTCTCTATTTTCCATTCTTTTAATCGGCCTTTAAACTCATGTCAAGACTCTTAACCGAATGAGTAAATGCACCTACAGAAATATAATCTACTCCACATTCGGCATAACTGCGTATGGTTTCTTCTGTGATCCCGCCCGAAGACTCGAGCTCTACCTGTCTGGCTACCAATTCCACAGCTTTACGCGTATCTTCAACAGAAAAATTATCGAGCATAATCCTATCCACACCTCCTACACGTAACGCCTCTTTTAGTTCATCAAGATTACGAACTTCGATTTCGATTTTCAGGTCTTTGCCTTTTTCCTTCAGATATTTTTGAGCTCTGCGAATAGCGTTTTCGATACCACCGGCAAAATCAACATGATTATCTTTCAAAAGAATCATATCGAAAAGTCCGATCCTATGATTTTCCCCTCCCCCTATTTTTACTGCTTTTTTTTCAAGTATACGCATTCCGGGGGAAGTTTTACGCGTATCGAGCAATTTCGTGTGGGTTCCCTCAAGAAGTTTCACATAGTGATGAGTTGTGGTTGCAATACCGCTCATGCGCTGCATGATGTTAAGAACAAGACGCTCGGTTTGCAAAAGCGATTGTACCTTTCCTTCCACAACAAAAGCTACATCACCGGGCTTAACATGCGCCCCATCCTCGATAAAAACTTCCATCTTTAACGTAGGATCAAATTTATGAAAAACTTCCTTTGCCACCTCCACTCCGGCAAGAATACCTTCTTCTTTTATGATAAGCTTCGCTCTTCCTTCGGCGTCAGCAGGAATACTACACAAGGTAGTATGATCTCCCTCCCCAATATCTTCGGCAAAAGCCAGATCTATGAGTTTATTTACTAATTCTTTCTCTTCCATATTTAAACGTTTTCTGAGAATACTCTAACTGTATAAACACCTAAAACATCTTTTTTGTTAACTGTGCTGTTGACAATGAATTGACAAAATTATAAAAATAAAGTATTACATTTGTAATCAGGACGAAAAATTTGTATTTCAAAGATAAATTCATAGAAATGAAAATCATTTTGTTATCGGTAGGGAAAATAAACGATGCTGCTTATAACAAGCTGATAAATGCCTATGTAAAAAGACTCGAGCACTATATCCCCTTTGAAATTAAAATCGTTCCCGATATAAAAAACACGAAAAATCTTTCTGAAAAAGATCAGAAAACTCTCGAAGGAAACCAAATTCTCAAAATATTACAACCCAACGATTATGTTGTGCTTCTAGATGCAAAAGGGAAGGAGTTTACTTCGCCGGAATTTGCCCAATTTATTGAAAAGAAAGGGCTCATGGGGATAAAGCGTTTGGTTTTTGTCGTAGGAGGACCCTACGGATTTTCGGAGGAAATAGACAGGCGTGCCGATGAAAAAGTGTCGCTTTCGAAAATGACCTTTACTCACGAAATGGCGCGATTGGTGTTTATAGAACAACTTTATCGGGCAATGACCATTCTGAACAACGAACCTTACCATCACGAATAACAAATCAAATCCTTTCTTGTCCTTTCCGATTATCTGACACGCAACGGCTTCGCTTTTCTCCGATACGATAAACGCGGCATCGAAATCGAGCAGACCATTTTACCCCGAAGTATTGGAAGATATCGCTAAGTGGCTAAAAGCACAACCAGAGTAAAAAATTTTAATACATTTGTACTCTTCAAACAATAAGAAATAAAGATGAAAGGGAAAAAAACCATTTTACGAATATTGGGGGTATTGATAGCATTAATCGTTATCGCTTCACTCTACTTTTTTTTCACACTTCCTCACTGGAAAAGTATTTATATTGGAGGAGTGGGACTATTTCTTACAATTAATCTGCTCATCATTGCCTTTTTTGTCAACAAAAATTTCAAGGAATAATATCCTCGAACTCAAAACGCAAAATATCCACCATCTCCTTCCCCTTGGAGCTTTTCTCTAATGGCTTCAATCGATTTAAAATAGTGTCGGCCAATTGACGAGAGTCTCTCCCGGCAAACTTCAGGGCATTAAAAGCAGCCTGAACCAAAAACAATGAATCGGAAGCAAGATCAGAAAGAGCTCTCTCGACAATATTATTCTTATCAACTCTCTCGAAAGAGGCCGCACGAATGATGGCAAGCCTTGCAAACAACCAATACCCTGTTATACGTACATCATCGTTCTCTTGGTTTATCCACTCTTTAACCAACTCGTCAGCAAAATCCGTTTTTGAAAATAAATTCATACATACCTGCTCACGAATTTCCTGATTAGGAGTTTCCATTACCCAACGTGCAGCATCTTCTCGAAAAAATTCATCGGGAGGATACAGCAACGTAGCAATAATTTTTAACTCGCGCACATCTTGCTTCCACAATCTTTCGGCCAGCTCTTTATTGGGAACGTAACGAGACGCAATCCTGCGAATATCCGGTAATTTTACCCCAAAATTCATACCGTAATTCATTCCTTTCTCCCGCATACTTGCTGCCACAACACCATTCATGGAAAGACGAAGATCTTTTCTGATTTTACGAATCGTCTTTTCTATTACATTTATATTGTTCATCCTAACTAAAAAGAAATAAAAGCAAAAATAATCCATTAAAAAGAAATATCCAATCCCTTATAATAAAATTGATTATATTTGCCACAAGAAAAAAATAAATCAACCATTATTTATGAGACTTTTGCTTATCAGCAATTCCACGAATCCCGGGGAAGATTATTTAGCACATGCAAAAAATGAAATAAAAGATTTTTTGAGGGGGAAAAAGCAAAATACCATTTTCATCCCCTATGCTGCGGTAACGTTCTCATTCGATGAATATGAAAAGAAAGTGAATAACGTATTTGCTGAAATTGGTCATCACACAACCGGCATTCATCGCTTTGCAAATCCCACAGAAGCAATTGAAAATGCCAACGCCATCGTGGTTGGTGGTGGCAACACATGGCATCTAGTCAAAATACTGCAGGACAATAAACTGATGGAGATAATCTGCAAAAAAGTTAAAGATGGAACGCCTTATATCGGTTGGAGCGCAGGTGCAAATATTGCATGCCCTACACTACAAACAACCAATGACATGCCGATTGTTGAGCCCCGAAAATTCAAAACGCTTAATTTGGTTCCGTTTCAGATTAATCCCCATTACACCGATGAACACCCGATAAATTTTAGTGGCGAAACACGCGAAGTTCGTATCAACGAATTCATTGAGATCAATAGAGATGTATTTGTAGTAGGACTACGTGAAGGAACAATGCTTCGACGTGAAGAAAACAATCTTACACTTATCGGAAATCGTAAAGCTCGCATTTTCAAGTATGGAAATGCACCTAAAGAACTGTCTCGCGAAGATAATTTTGCTTTCCTTCTTTCCGAAATCGAATCAAAATAAAATAAACCTAAATAAACAATGATTTCATGCTAATGAAATTTATAATATAATGGTATACAATATCTCTTTTTCGAAAAAAGACTATATTTGTAATCAAAAAAATATCCTTATATAATTATTATTATGTCAAAAATTGTAGGACGCATTTCTCAAATCATAGGACCTGTTATTGATGTAACTTTTGAAGAATTTGAGAAAGAACTTATCTTGCCAAATATACACGATGCTTTAAAAATTGAAAAACATAACGGTGAACTCCTCATACTAGAAGTACAGCAGCATATTGGAGAAAACACTGTACGCACTATCGCAATGGATAGTACCGATGGCTTGCAAAGAGGCATGAAAGTTTATCCATTAGGGTCAGGAGGCCCCATCACTATGCCAACAGGTGAACAAGTTAAGGGAAGGGTTATGAATGTAACCGGTGAACCTATCGATGGCATGAAAAAATTAGATCGTACAAACTCATATCCAATTCACCGCGAACCCCCAAAATTCGACAGTTTGTCAACTACCACAGAAATATTTCATACAGGCATTAAAGTCATTGATTTATTAACCCCCTATAGTCGAGGTGGCAAAATCGGACTTTTTGGCGGAGCAGGTGTAGGCAAAACGGTACTTATCAAAGAATTAATTAACAATGTAGCAAAAAAACATGAGGGTTTTTCTGTTTTTGCCGGAGTTGGGGAACGTACACGTGAAGGCAACGATTTATTACGCGAAATGATAGAATCAGACGTTATTCGGTATGGCGATGAATTTAAAAAAAGCATGGAAACCGGCCATTGGAATTTATCAAAAGTAGACGAAAATGAATTAGCTAAATCGCAGGCAGCTTTGGTTTTTGGTCAAATGAACGAACCACCAGGAGCACGTTATTCTGTTGCATTTTCAGGGCTAACAATCGCAGAGGCTTTTCGTGATATGGAAAACGGGATGGGAGCAAAAAAAGATGTGCTTTTTTTTATTGATAATATTTTTCGTTTTATACAAGCAGGTTCGGAAATTTCAGCACTTTTGGGCCGCTTACCATCCGCCGTGGGATATCAACCTACTCTTGCAACAGAGATAGGACTTATACAAGAACGTATTGTTTCTACAAAAAATGGATCCATAACCTCTGTACAAGCAATATATGTTCCGGCAGATGACTTAACCGATCCGGCTGTAGTAACCATTTTTGCTCACCTCGATGCTACAACTGTTTTAAGCCGAAAAATTGCAGAATTAGGCATTTATCCTGCTGTTGATCCTTTGGATTCTACTTCTCGCATATTAGACCCTTACATTGTTGGACAAGAGCATTACGATGTAGCATTACGTGTAAAACAAATATTGCAGCATAATAAAGAATTACAGGATATTATTTCTATTTTAGGAATGGAGGAACTTTCCGAAGAAGATAAATTGATTGTTAATAGAGCAAGAAGAATACAACGCTTCCTTTCACAGCCTTTTGTTGTTGCCGAACAATTTACGGGAATTCCCGGGGTTACGGTAGAAATAGAAGACACCATTAAAGGTTTTAAAATGATTTTAGACGGCGAAGTAGATTATTTGCCGGAACAAGCGTTTATGAATGTGGGCACCATTGAAGAGGCCATCGAAAAAGGAGAAAAAATATTAGCTCAGGTTAAAAACTAAAAGATGGAACTATATTTAGATGTGACATCACTTGATAAACAATTGTTTCAAGGAAAAGTGAAAAAAGTTTTGCTTCCCGGAACATTAGGGCCATTTATGATTTTACCCCATCATGCACCTATTATATCTTCTTTGACTTCAGGTAAATTAGAATATGTAGACGATGAAGGAACCCATTCAATAAATATACCGGGAGGATTTGTGGAATACAGCGATGGTAAGGTTACTGTTTGTGTGGCTTAATTAATTGGATTAGGGAAATGAAAATAAAAGACTTAACAAAACGCAATTTAATTATCGGGCTTATTGCTTTGACGTTATTGTGTTTTATAATCGGATTTTTAATATTACATTATTTATTCCCCCAAAATTACTTTAAACTTTATCCGCTTATTCCGATCTATTTTTTTCTAATAACTTTATTGGAAATAGAAATAATAGCGAAATATAAAGAAAAAAAATTTGCAACAATAGCGAATAAGTACATGCAATTAAAAGCAATAAAACTATTTATATCTCTAACGGTATTACTGTTGTACTGTTTTATCGTTGCCGAACAAATTCTTGTCTTTCTAGTTACTTTTTTACTTTTTTACATTATTTATTTGGTTGCAGAAACAATTATTTTTTATGCAAAAAATAGGTAAATATTTATTTTTCATATTATTGCTTTCTTTTTTTGCTCCTCATCGCTCGTTTGCAGAAGAAAACAAAATAAATTTAGATTTGAAAGAATTTATATTTGGACATCTGGAAGACAGCTATGAGTGGCATATAACTGATATAGGTAATAAACGAATTTCTATTCCATTGCCGGTTATTGTACATAGTAAACAAACGGGTTGGCATGTATTTCTATCTTCTCAATTCAGGAAAAATAATGGAACATACCAAGGCTTCTCCATTGCACCAAAAGGCAGTAATTATGAAGGGAAAATTATTGAATACGATGCCTCAGGAACTGAAATCCGCCCTTTAGATTTATCATTTACCAAAACAGCTTGTTCTGCCTTTATAAACAGTATATTGTTAATTGCGATTATCTTATCAGTAGCCTATTGGTACAGATCTTCGGATAATAGCAAAGCACCCAAAGGCTTTGTTGGTTTTATGGAAATGTTCATTACCGGACTCGTCGACGACATAATAAAGCCGGCAATAGGTGAAAATTATCGAAAATTTGCCCCCTTTTTGTTGACTATCTTTTTCTTCATATTGCTAAATAATATTATGGGATTGGTCCCCATTTTCCCGGGTGGTGCAAATGTTACAGGAAATATCTCTGTTACTTTTGTGTTGGCATTTTGTTCGTTTGTAGCAATCAATGTATTTGGCAGTCGTGAATATTGGAAAGAAATTGTATGGCCCGATGTACCTATATGGATGAAAGCGCCTCCATTCCCCATACTCCCCATCATTGAGTTTTTTGGTATATTTATAAAACCATTTGCTTTGATGATACGTTTATTTGCAAACATATTTGCAGGGCATACGATTATTTTATCGTTATCTTCACTGATTTTTATTACGGCAACTCTTGGATTTGCCATCAATGCAGGACTGACAATAGTCTCGATTCTCTTCAGTATTTTTATGCTCTTCTTAGAATTGCTGGTGGCTTTCATTCAGGCATACGTATTTACAATGTTGTCATCCATGTTCATTGGATTCGCTCAAGAAAAAAAATAAAGATTTATCATATTATAAATTAACTATTAAAAAAAATTAGAACTATGTTACTTTTAGTATTATTACAAGCCGTTGTTAAAGCAGAAATTTACAGATTAGGAGCAACTATCAGCGCCGGCATTATCGCCATTGCGGCATCTTACGGTATCAGCAAAATTGGTTCTCAGGCTATTAAGGCTACAGCTCGTCAACCCGAAGCCGCAAACGACATTCGTACCACTATGATTGTTTCTGCAGCATTAATCGAGGGGGTTTCTTTATTCGGTGTAATTGTTTGTTTAATGGCATTTTTCTTCTAAAAATTCACATTTTATGTCTTTATTAATGCCTGATACCGGGCTAGTGTTTTGGATGTTGATTTCATTTGGAATCGTCTTTGCAATATTAGCAAAATATGGTTTCCCTGTAATAATGAACAAAGTAGAAGATAGAGAAAATCAAATTAACGATTTTTTGCAGAAAGTAAATAATGCAGAAGCTATCTTAGCGGAAATAAAAACAGAAGGAGATAATTTAATATCAAAAGCTAAAGAAGAGCAAGGACGTATTTTGAAAGATGCTATGCAAAGGTATGAGAAGATAATTAAAGAGGCGCAACAAGAAGCCGAAAATATACTTCAGAAAAAAATGCTCGAAGCCAATGAATTAATCCGTATTGAAAAAGAAAATGCTGTGCGTGATATTCGCAAACAGGTAACGGAACTTTCTTTGGATATAGCGGAAAAAGTGCTGCTCAAAAAACTAGAAGACGAAAAGGAACAAATTGAATTAATTAACCGTATATTAGAAGAATATAGCCCAAATTGATAATGAATTATGTACCTCGGATCACCCTCAATACGGTATGCAAAGGCTTTTATAGAATATGCTATTGAACGAAATACGGAAAACATTTTGTATGAAGAATTCTCTGTATTAGCATACTCTTTGAAAACGAATCGAGATCTTTGTGAGATACTCGAAAATCCACTCATCGCAAAAGAAAAAAAATTAAAACTTCTTTGTATAGCAGTTGCCGGGGATGATTCTCCATCTGAAGATTTTATTCGCTGTATGCATCTCGTTTTGAATAAAAAACGAGAACCTTATCTGCTGTCTATTAGTTTAATGTATCTCGATCTTTATCGACAATATAAAAATATTGTTTTAGTCAAAATTATTACTGCTATTTCAATAAGTCGCGAAATTGTCGAAAAGATTAGAAATCTGCTGATAAACGAACTAGAAGCTCAAATAATGATGGAGCAAATGATAGAGCCTTCAATTCAAGGCGGTTTTATTTTGGATTTAAATAATAATTATCGCTTTGATGCAAGTGTATCTACCCAATTAAAAAAGATTAGAAAACAACTTATTGAAAGTAATACAAAAATTGTATAGGAAAAACATGATGGAAAATATAAAGATAAGTGAAATTTCAGAAATTCTTCGCAAGCAATTAGAAGGCATCGACATGCAAGTCCAATTCAATGAAATTGGAGAGGCGATCGAGGTCAAAGATGGTGTTGTACATATTTATGGATTGAATAATGTGGGCGCTAACGAATTGTTAGAATTTGAAAATGGCATGAAAGCTATTGCTATGGATTTAAAAAACGACAGTGTAAGTGCCATATTACTTGGATATACCGACAAGGTAAAAGAGGGGGATATTGTAAAACGAACAAAGCGCATCATTTCTATAAATGTTGGCGAACAACTATTGGGGCGTGTGATTAGTCCATTAGGCGAACCATTAGACGGCGGAGAACCGATAAAAGGAGATTTAATAGAAATGCCTTTAGATAGGAAAGCTCCCGGCGTGATTTATCGTCAACCTGTGAATCAACCTTTATATACAGGTTTAAAAGCAATTGATGCAATGATTCCTATCGGTCGTGGACAACGTGAATTAATTATTGGAGACCGACAAACAGGAAAAACAGCCATAGCAATAAATACAATAATCAATCAACGTAAAAATTTTGAAGAAGGAGATCCAATCTACTGCATTTACGTAGCAATAGGGCAAAAATCGTCAACCGTAGCATCCATTGTAAGTACGTTAAAAAAATTTGGTGCTATGGAATACACAACTGTTATTAACGTAGGGGCGGGCGAACCTGCAGCCTTACAATATATTGCTCCTTTTGCAGGAATGGCTATTGGAGAATATTTTAGAGATACAGGACGCCACGCATTAGTGGTTTTCGACGATTTGTCGAAACAAGCTGTGGCTTATCGCGAAGTATCTCTCGTATTACGAAGACCTTCCGGCCGAGAAGCTTATCCGGGAGACATCTTTTATCTTCATTCCCGCCTTTTGGAACGTGCAGCAAAAATTATTGAACAGGAAGAAGTAGCTCGTAATATGAATGACCTACCTGCGGATTTAAAGGATAAAGTAAAAGGCGGCGGTTCATTAACCGCATTACCGATTATTGAAACTCAGGCAGGAGATGTTTCTTCATATATCCCCACAAATGTGATTTCAATTACTGATGGACAAATTTTTCTTGATGCCGATCTATTTAATCAAGGAATTCGCCCCGCTATTAATGTTGGAATTTCCGTTTCACGTGTCGGCGGTGATGCCCAAATTGAGGCAATGAAAAAAGTAGCCGGCACTTTAAAAATTGACCAAGCGCAATTCAGGGAATTGGAAATATTTACCAAATTCGGCGGAGATTTAGATCCGGTAACAAAGTTTACGATCGATAAAGGACAAAAAAACACTCGCTTATTAATTCAACCGAAATATACTCCTATGCCTGTGGAAAAACAAATTGCGATTTTGTATTGCGGCACACATGGGTTATTAAAAGACTTACCTTTGGAAAAAGTTCCGGAATTCGAGGACAAATTTTTGAAATTTTTGGAAGTCAATCATCAAGAAGATGTTTTAGAAGTATTAAAATCGGGAGAAATAAATGATGATGTAATAAAAATCATCGAAGAAACCGCAAATTTGATAATTCAACAATTTTAATTATGGCTTCTCTAAAAGAAATTAAACATAGAATTGTATCCGTAAAAAATATCCAGCAGGTAACCTCTGCAATGAAGCTGGTGTCGGCAGCTAAATTACAAAGGAGTGGAAATGCTATCCAAAAAATACGTCCTTATCAAAACAAATTATACACAATAGCTACTCGCTATTTTAATAGTGTTTCTCCATTCATTTCTCCTTATCTTATGAAAAGAAAAATTTCACGTGTAGCTATTATCCCTGTTTCTTCTAATAATTCACTCTGCGGATCATTCAATATAAACTTGATCCGATTTTTAGAAAAAATACTCGACTCTTACAAAAAATTGGGAAAAGAAAACGTTTTAATTTATCCAATAGGGAAAAAAGTTGAGGATGCGCTAAAAAAAATGAATTATCCAATTCAAAGAAGTTTTCAAAACTTATCCGACAATCCAACGTATGCTGAAACAAAAGAATTGACAAAAGAGTTGATAAAACAATTTAACGAGAAAAACATAGATCAAGCAGAAATCGTTTATTATCATTTTAAGTCGAAAGGTTCAATTACTCTAACACGCAAAATTTTCTTACCAATGGTAGATCTAATACAAAATGAAAAAAATAAGCTGGAATATATAGTGGAACCTTCGCCTTTGGAATTAACGTCAGAATTATTACCTCTTTTGTTGTATAACGACATGTATTTTACATTGTTAAATGCCAGCGCATCCGAACATGCCACACGCATGATCGCAATGCAAATGGCTACTGATAATGCAGGAGAATTACTATCTGATTTAACTTTACAATACAATAAATCTCGTCAACAAGCAATTACAAATGAATTGTTAGATATTCTTGGAGGAAGCATGCAATAACCAAATAAATAAATTAAAATAAAAGAGGATGTCTTTTTGAGACACCCTCTTTTATTTTAATTCTGTACTCGGAGCGGGACTTGAACCCGCACAACCGCATTTGGTCACAAGATTTTAAGTCTTGCGTGTCTACCGATTCCACCATCCGAGCAGACTCATTTTTTATGGAATACAAAAGTACAACTTTTTCAAGTAAATCCAAACATTTTTGACTTTTTACCACCGAATAATTGAAAAAATCAACCTGAATGTGCATTTCTGAAAAGAGAAAAATTTCATCCAAAAGAATCAAACCAATAGAACGCCGAACAACAGCGTTCAACAAATTTATGAATTGAAGATTCAATTAGTAAATGAGCGGGAAAAATCGGCGAAAATTTGGAAGAATTGTTGTATTTTTGTGGAAAAAGTTGAATTATAAATCTTTATAAACGAAAAGAAATGGGAAAAGTATTAATTATCGGTGCCGGTGGTGTGGGAAGAGTGGTTGCCAACAAAGTTGCCCAAAACAACGATGTATTTACGGAAATCATGCTGGCAAGCCGCACCAAGAGCAAATGCGACGATATTGCCGAAGATGTTAAACGCCGTACAGGGGTCGGCATTCAAACGGCACAGGTGGATGCCGACAGTGTTCCGGAACTGGTAAAACTGTTTGATGAATTTAAACCGGAAATAGTGATCAATGTTGCCCTGCCTTATCAGGATTTGACCATTATGGATGCATGTCTCAAATGTGGCGTAAATTATCTGGATACTGCCAATTATGAACCGAAAGACGAGGCTCATTTCGAATACAGCTGGCAATGGGCATATAAGGATAAATTTCGCGAAGCAGGGTTAACCGCTATCCTGGGTTGTGGTTTCGACCCCGGGGTAACCAATGTGTTTACGGCATATGCAGCAAAACACCATTTCGACGAAATTCACTATCTCGACATTGTGGATTGCAATGCAGGCGATCATCATAAACCTTTTGCCACAAACTTCAATCCCGAAATCAACATTCGTGAAGTTACCCAAAAAGGGAAATATTACGAAAATGGCAAATGGATCGAAACTGAGCCTCACGAAATTCACAAACCACTGACCTATCCCGAAATCGGCCCCAAAGAATCGTATGTAATTTATCACGAAGAACTCGAATCGCTGGTAAAAAACTTTCCGTCACTACGGCGTGCACGCTTTTGGATGACCTTCAGCGACGAGTACCTCACTCACCTGCGGGTAATTCAAAATATCGGAATGGCACGTATCGACGAAGTGGAATTTAACGGTCAGAAAATTGTTCCCATCCAGTTTTTAAAAGCCGTCCTTCCCGATCCGGGCGAGCTGGGCGAAAATTATACCGGTCAGACATCCATCGGATGCCGTATCCGCGGAATAAAAGATGGCAAAGAACGCACCTATTATATCTATAACAATTGCAGCCATGAGGCGGCATACCGCGAAACCGGAGCTCAAGGGGTAAGTTATACCACAGGAGTACCGGCAACTATCGGTGCCATGCTGTTCCTACAAGGCATCTGGAAAAAACCGGGTGTTTTCAATGTTGAAGAATTTGATCCCGATCCGTTTATGGATCAACTCAACAAACAGGGGCTTCCCTGGCACGAACTCTTCGATATCGATTTGGAAGTGTAAAACAAAATACAATAAAATAATAAGAATGAGAGTGTCTGTTTGGGCACTCTTTTTTTATCACTGAAAAAACAAAAGTTCAGAAGTCGATTTTCATTTTCTCCACTACAACCGCCTTCAATTGCTTCCAAAAAACATTTTTCTTCCCAAAAAAAGAATATTTTTATGATAATTTATATTAAGTACAGCCAATTAAGTTTAATTTCCCAGATAGCTCCTTTTATTCCTTGATTTCTAGCATCTTGTACAGTTAAAAAATCTTTATTTTGATCGAAAACAACCTCATTTTTGAGGATGATTGGTCGATTTCATGGTTTCTGATTTTTTGATAGAGGCTGATCAAAATTTTTGCTCAAATCTAGATAACATTCTTTAACCAATATGATTTATCACCCTCGATTTAAAAATCGTTTTTGGGGTTGATCAATTTATCATCCCGAATTTAAAAATCATTTTTGAGGCTGATCAATTGGCTTATCGGTTTCTGGTTTTCAGAAACCATGAAATTTTTTGAACTGCTTGTGTCCGATTTTCAGAAACCATGAAATAATTTGCAACGCTTGCATTCGATTTTCAGAAACCATGAAATAATTTGAAACGCTCACATCGGATTTTCAGAGAGGATGAAAACAGGTTGAATTTGTGTTTTCCGGTTTTCGGAAAAGAAGAAAAGATTGAATTTCCGTCCTCGGATTTTCGGAAAGGAAGAATAAAAACGGATTGTTCTTATTGAGAATTTTGCGGGAACCAATAATTTTGATGTATATCTAACGGAAAAATATATAATGAGAAGAGAGAAAATCTTCAATATCACTATAAAGAATTAGTATGAGAACAAATCGATACTTCCCAAAATAATGGTTTCGCTGCGAGAAATAACAAACCTCAAAATCTCAAATTCTGCTACGAGTAATGTTAAATATTATTTATTCAATAAATTGCGACTTTTTAAACACCCTCTTTTTTTCTATTTTTGTGTTCGATAAAAAAACCTCCTTTAATGGAAATACATCCTATGAAACCCAAAAGCTTAGTTGATATCAACGATTACGATAAGGAAGATATTTTGCGCATCCTCAATAATGCTGCTAAATTCAAAGCCAATCCTAATCGCAATTTTTTAAAAGGAAAAATATGCGCAACGCTCTTTTTTGAACCTTCCACGCGTACGCGTCTCAGTTTTGAAACAGCAATCAACCGTCTGCAGGGTCGCGTTATCGGTTTCTCAGACACAGCTACAAGCAGTCTGACTAAGGGCGAGTCATTGAAAGATACTATCATGATGGTTAGCAACTACGCCGATCTCATCATCATGCGGCACTATTTGGAAGGATCGGCACGATATGCTTCCGAAATTTCACCCGTTCCCATTATCAATGCAGGTGACGGCTCCAATCAACATCCAACACAAACGTTGCTCGATTTGTTTTCCATTTACGAAACACAGGGAACGCTGGAAAATCTTACAATCACTGTTGTTGGTGACCTCAAATACGGCCGCGCCGTACATTCCTTGATTGAAGGTTTATCTTACTTTAACCCCACTTTTAATTTTGTAGCTCCGGAAGAACTTAAAATCCCCGAGAAATACAAAACGTTTTGCGATAAAAAAAGCATTCGATACAACGAATTTTCGGAATTCTCACCCGACGCTATTAACAGTGCCGATATTTTGTATATGACACGTGTACAACGTGAACGTTTTACCGATCTCATGGAATACGAAAAGGTAAAGAATGTGTATGTGCTCTATAACGATATGCTGAAAGATTCGAAAGAGAATCTGAAAGTGTTGCATCCGCTTCCACGAGTAAAAGAAATTGATCAGGATGTAGACGATAATCCCAAAGCATACTATTTTCAACAAGCGCGAAATGGTATGTTTACGCGCCAAGCCGTAATTTGTGATCTGATGGGGATTGAAGTATAATACACAAAAAAGATAAAATAAAAGCTTATGAGAAAAGAATTACAAGTAGCTGCTCTTGAAAACGGTACAGCAATTGACCACATTCCGCCACAAGCATTATTTAAAGTGGTATCGTTATTGCAATTGCAACAGCTCAATAATCGGATTACTATTGGGAATAATTTGAGGAGCAGCAAAATTGGGAAAAAAGGCATTATCAAGGTGGCCGACAAATTTTTCGAAGAAGATGAAATTAATCGTATCGCTTTAATAGCCCCCAATGTAACACTGAATATTATAAAAAACTACGAAGTAATTGAAAAGAAAAAAGTTATATTACCCGACGAGATTATTGGAATCGTAAAATGCAATAATCCGAAATGCATTACCAACAACGAACCAATGAAAACTCGTTTTCGTATCATTGATAAAGAGAAGGTAGAATTACAATGTCATTATTGTGAAATAAAAATTAAAAAAGAGGAGATTATTTTAAAATGAAAAAAGACTTGAAACCAAAAACAATGATCTATCCGCTGCCAGCAGTGATGATTAGTTGCGGAAATACCCCCGAAGAATATAACATTATTACCCTAAGCTGGGTGGGAACCGTTTGCAGCAATCCACCTATGTGCTATATATCCATACGCCCCGAAAGGCATTCGCACGATATTATCAAACGAAACAAAGAATATGTGATTAATCTTACAACCGAAGAATTGGCAAAAGCAACCGACTGGTGTGGTAACCGCTCCGGACGCGATTACAATAAATTCAAAGAAATGCAGCTTACACCCGGCAAAGCTACAGTAGTGAATGCTCCAATTATTGAAGAGGCTCCCCTGTCTATTGAATGCCGGGTAAAAGAAATCATCCCACTGGGTTCGCATGATATGTTTTTATCTGAAGTTGTTCACATCAAAGCCGATGAAAAATATTTTGATCCGGAAACCGGAAAATTTGATCTGGAACGCGCCAAACCTCTTGTTTATGTGCAGAATAAATATTATGGATTAGGCCAATTTATCGGTAATTCCGGATGGAGTATACAAAAGAAAGAAACAGAAGAGTAAACAGATACACTTATCCAAATTAGATTAGAAATTTATTCATTACATCAAGCTGTTTGAAATTATGCCTCTGAATTTACCTCATAATTTGCCTGCCATAGATATTTTGAGCAAAGAACATATCTTTGTGATGAACGACTTGCGTGCATCCACTCAGGATATTCGTCCGCTAAAAATTGCGATTCTCAACCTGATGCCGCTAAAAATAACGACTGAAACCGATTTGATACGATTACTTTCCAATTCACCATTACAAATAGAGATCGATTTTGTTCAGTTGGAAACTTATTCTCCAAAAAACACACCAATTGAACATCTGATGGAGTTTTATATACCTTTTTCGATTATCAAAAAAAATTTTTACGACGGCTTCATCGTTACCGGCGCACCTGTTGAATTAATGTCGTTTGAAGAAGTAAACTACTGGGAAGAACTGACAAATATTTTTAATTGGGCACGAACCCACGTAACCTCAACGTTTTACATTTGCTGGGCAGCACAAGCAGCTATGTATCATTTTTACGGAATAAATAAACACCCCTTGGAAAAAAAGTTATTCGGCGTTTTTAAACATAAAATAAACGACCCCTCTTTCCCTCTTTTCAGAGGATTCGACGATGAATTCTATGCCCCTCACAGCCGACATACAACTGTCCATATCGACGAAATTAAAAAACATCCTGAATTAACCATTTTATCACAATCTGACGAAGCTGGTGTTTACATTGTTTCTTCGCGTGGTGGACGAGAATTTTACGTTACAGGGCACTCAGAATATTCCCCTCTCACTCTTCATAACGAATACATGCGGGATAAGGAAAGAGGATTGAAATCGGTAGAAATTCCAAAAAATTACTATCGAAACAACGATCCTTCACAACCCCCTTTAGTATTATGGCGAAGCCATGCTAATCTACTATTTATCAATTGGCTGAATTATTTTGTTTATCAGGCTACACCTTACGATATAAATAAAATTAAGGAATTAGGAGAGTTATAATCATGCACCCCTATCTTTTCATAAAGCAAATACACTTTTTTTCTAGAGAAAGAATACTTTTTAAAAACTCCATTTCTATATCTCAAAAAAAAATGCGAAATTTGAAAGTTCAAAAACATTCTGTAAATAATTAAATTAAATAACATAAAAATCGAAAGTAAATGACTAAAAGTGCTTTACAAATTGCGAGGGCAAGCTATATGCCCAAAATGCCTACTGTATTAAAAGGAAACATTCGAATAAAAGAAGGAGAAGCAACTGAAGCGGCTGACGATCAGGAAGAGATAAAAAAACTTTTCCCACACATCTATGGCTTGCCTATCCTTACTTTTGTTGAAGCTAAAGGTCAACCCGGACTAGCCACCCCTATCAACGTAGGAGTCATACTGTCGGGCGGACAAGCACCAGGCGGGCACAATGTAATAGCCGGAATTTATGATGGAATTAAGCGTCTGAATCAGGAAAGTAGACTCTACGGTTTTATTTTAGGACCCGCAGGATTAATCAATCACGAATACAAAGAACTAACAGGCGATATTATCGACGAATATCGTAATACCGGGGGGTTCGATATTATCGGTTCAGGACGTACAAAATTGGAAACCAAAGAACAATTCGACAAAGGATTGGAAATTCTAAAAAAATTGAATATAAAGGCACTGGTAATTATCGGTGGCGACGATTCCAATACCAATGCCTGTGTCTTGGCAGAATACTATCAATCGATTAATGCCGGTGTTCAGGTAATTGGCTGCCCAAAGACAATTGATGGTGACCTAAAGAACGAACAAATTGAAATATCATTCGGATTCGATACGGCCTGCAAAGTGTATTCAGAACTCATCGGAAATATTGAACGCGATTGCAATTCGTCACGTAAATACTGGCATTTCATAAAAGTGATGGGGCGTTCGGCATCGCACATCGCGCTGGAATGCGCTCTACAAACCCATCCCAACATCTGTATCATTTCGGAAGAGATAGAAGCAAAAAAATGGTCGCTCGACGATATTGTTGAGCACATTGCCGGTATTATAGTGAAACGGGAAAAACAAGGTCTTAACTTTGGAACAATTATCATACCCGAAGGATTGATCGAATTTATCCCTGCAATAAAAAACCTCATTGAGGAATTAAACGATTTTTTTGCCCATTCATCGGATGAGTTTAATCTTGTGCGTCGTTCGCAACAACGCGAGTATATTATCAGCAAACTGTCGCCGGAAAATGCAAAAGTATATGCCAGCCTTCCCGAAAAAGTAGCCAGACAATTGGCACTCGATCGGGATCCTCACGGTAATGTACAAGTATCTATGATACAAACTGAGGAATTGCTGTCGCAAATGGTAGGACGAAAATTAGAAGAATGGGCAAAAGAAGGAAAATACAAAGGGAAATTCTCACCTGTTCATCACTTCTTTGGTTACGAAGGTCGCTCAGCTGCTCCGTCAAATTACGATGCCGATTATTGCTATTCATTGGGATATACAGCTTCCATGCTTATCGCAGGAGGAAAAACGGGGTATATGGCATCTGTGCGCAATACAACAGCTCCTGCTGACAAATGGGTAGCCGGCGGAATCCCCATAACCATGATGATGAACTTGGAGCGCCGCAGCGGAAAAATGAAACCGGTGATCAAAAAAGCATTGGTAGATTTGGAAGGTGTTCCATTCAGATACTTTAAAAGTCAACGAGAAAAATGGGCGATCGAAACGGATTACGTTTATCCCGGCCCCATTCAATATTTCGGCCCTACTGAGGTTTGCGATCAACCTACCCAAACACTACAACTAGAGCAAAAAGGGATCCAATGACATTTTTATAAGATTAAAAAAAGCGGGAATTTCAATCCCGCTTTTTTTTATATGAAATCCTTATCGTAAGGAATACTAATAAAAACGATAACGATAATCCTTTACAGCCAGTTTATCCTTCAATACCTCCAACGATTGCATCTGTAAGCGATAAGCAATCTCTCCATGAATCATATTTTTCTGTGTTTTTGGATCGTAAGTTTCGGAGCCTTGCGTACGATTATTCACATTTACAACAAACACACCCATATTACCCTTCGCCGGCCCCATTAATTTATTAAGCGGAGCAAAAGCCGAATAAGCATTTAATATAGGTTCAAACCCTAAACCCGCAATATTCCGTGTATTAAAGTTCACAAATCTTACTGTATCGGGCCGTGTATTCATTGACTCGGCATAATCGGCCAAAGAAGTTAAATTTTTAGAGCTTAGGTCTGAAATAACTTTTTCAGCCTTTTTATCACGAATAAGCTGACTGCGAATTGCAGTTGCAACCTCCGACAAAGGAGCTATTCCTGCAGGAATCACCTTATCTAACCGTACTACAATTCGTAAATTTGTCAAATCGAATTTTCTTACAGCACCTTTTTCTTTTTCATTAAATGCCCACTGAATTACTTGACGCGAACCGGGAATTTGTGCAATGGAAAAATCGGTAGAAGAAATCGTGAAATTAGGAACAACTGCGTATCCTTTCTCTGTAGCCAGCTCAGTAAATTTTTTGCTCACATCGGGAAGAGACAAAAATTGATTCAATTCATTATCCGCGTTGTTCGACGTTCTCTCACTTACCACTACCGGCATATTAATCACTGCCAATTTATATTTTGTCACCGGCTTTGTTTTTCCTTCTACCTGCACAATAATATATTGTCCGGGTAGCGATATCCTGGTCACTCCTCCTACCTGCAAGGAAAAAACCGTTTGCACAAAATCTTTACCAACCGATGCGATATCAATTTCTCTCACCCAGCCGGCATCGCCTCCATTAGATTGAGGATTCAACTCATTGGCTACTTGTGCAAAGGGTTTCCCACTTTGGATAACAGTGAAAACACTATCAACAAAATTCCTTACCAATGAATCTTGTTCACTCACGCCGGATGTAGGTACAACAATCATTCTTAAATGCACTGAGTCAGGAGCAACAATCTTATCGATCAGTTTATAAATCTGATAAGAATTTCCTTCACGGACAGGGCCATACATATCACCAATATTGGCCGACGAGGCAAAGGAAAGTTGACTTTCTGTTAACACATCTGCTGCAACATATACATCCTGATATGGGGTATCCGAATACTCTGCCACAACCGCTGCGGGATGAGTTGATTCTGCAAGTTTCTTTGCGGCTTCCATTGCCTGCGCTTCTATTTCAGCAAAATCTTCATCACTTGGTGTTATTTCACGAATAAAATAAGAAATCTTAGCAATGGGAGTATTCAATTTGAAATTTTTCTTATGCTTCTCGTAAAAAGCTCGTATTTCACTATCTTCAACAGTAACTAATGTATCGGGAATAGTATAGTAATTTTGTACAACATAAGTCAAATCTGCATTTCGTTGCGATAAATCAAATGAAGTTTTGGCCTCCATATCGTTTACCATAACTGCACTTGACAAAAGTGTTCTGTATTTTTCTTCGAGACGCTGATATTTGACTAAATTTTCGATAAACAGCCACAGCGACTTATATTGTTCTACAAGAGCTCGTTCTTCAGGTTGAAGAGACTCCATCGGAGTATTAATGGCCATAAAAAAATTCGCTAAAGCCTCTCTATCATAAATTCCTGTCTGTGGATCAACAAAAAGAGGTAATTGCATAAGAAGTGGTGAGATGTTTTCACCATGCACAAGGTCGTTTATTTCTTCTTTTGAAACGGTTAATCCCAGCTTCTTAGCCTGATTATCCAACATACGTTCTCTGACCATCTGTTGGAAAACCAACTCCTTAATCTGAAGTGAAACATTTTCATCTAATGAACCCTCACCGCTCATCATTTTCTGAAAATTTTCCCACTCCGTTACTCGGTTAAAATACTCTTCAGTCGAAATAACTTTTCCGCTTACTTCAAAAACTTTATCCTGATATTTGCGGAAAAGAGTACTTCCCGATGTCAATAGATCACCCAATATAAATGCCAACAAAGCGATACCAATGACCGCTATAAGTAATCCAGCTCTGTTTCTAATCTTTTGTAAAGTAGCCATTGAAAATAATCAATATTTAATAAATTTGCTCATTAAAATTCTTCATTCCAACAAGGGCACGAAGTTAGCAAAAATAAAAGAGATAATGCTTTTTTTTAAAGAAAAGTATAAATTTAAAATGAAAAAACAATTTTCAATTATCCAAAACTTTATTTAAAATCAATCGCACCACCTCTATTTTTCGTGTCGAAACTTTTAATATTTTAAAGGTAAATTCACCGATAACAATTGTTTCATATGTTTTTGGAAAACGTTGGGTATAATGTAATATCAATCCTGCAACAGTGGTATAATCTTCGGATTCGGGTAAATTTAATCCAAACATTTCGTTGAGTTGGTCAATTTCCATTCTTCCCGAAATCACATATTCATTTTCCTTTTCTTGTTTGGCAAATCGCGACTCCACATCGTATTCGTCTTCAATATCGCCAAATA
>Ga0116169_1000977_pt1 | contig 26210 bp, 28 predicted proteins | sample AD_UKC130_MetaG_FD_89796 | JGI IMG/M metagenome (GOLD analysis project Ga0116169, IMG submission 89796) | Active sludge microbial communities of municipal wastewater-treating anaerobic digesters from Canada - AD_UKC130_MetaG | ecosystem: Engineered > Bioreactor > Anaerobic > Digestate | place...
GGTTTGTCCATTGGAAAGCTCCACGAAAGCCCCAAAACTGGTGATTCCCGTGACCTTTCCCTCGACAATGCTGCCGACATCAATTGACATACGTTAAAAAATTCCTCCTCTTGGATTTTGCCGGCTGCAGGGCACTCGGCTTACATGCCATTATATATTATTGACATTTTTGTGTCAATAAAACTATTTTCCCGGTCCCAAGGCGCGCCGCGGCGCCCCTCCCGCCTCACTAATCTGCAGGTTCCGAGAGCCTGTACACGACCTCACCGGGTTTCACCAAGCCCAGCTGTTCCCGGGCAATTTTCTCCACGTTTTCTGGGGAGAGCCACTCTTCAATCTCCCGCTCCAAATCCTCTTTGCGCATCTCCAGCACCGCGATGCGCCGGTTTAGGGATTCAATCTCCCGCCGCAGCTTGTAGTTGGCCACCGCGTTCCGGGCAAAACCCAAGGCTACCCACAGAGCTAAAACAAGCAGCAGAACACGTCCCAGGTCAAGGCGGACCTTCTTGCTTTTTCTACCTTCTTCACGGGCCATGCCGATTACCTCCTGGGTAAAACATTCACCCTCCCGTGAAGTTTTCCTGCTCCCTTGCCCCTTTCACTTGCGCCAGCGCAGTCTAGGGCGCAGCTTCCACAGCCTGCCCACCTTGGGCAGGGCTTTCCTTCTATGGGCATAGTGGAAGCGGGCTTCCTGATAGACTAGAACGGGCAGTGAACCCAGCCAAAGCGCGGCGGTGACTACCAGGTTCAAAAGGCGCCGGATCAGGTCCACCAGCCACAAGAGCACAGCGATGATCATGCTGCTCAAGATCAAGCGGTAAAAGAAAAACCCCAGGGCAAGTCCGATCAGCACATAGCCGCGCAGCTCACCCCAATTGGCCAGAATCAGATAGAGGATCAAGACAGGGGTGATCAAGGCCCCAAACAGCAGATCGAGCAGGGGAGTGGAGAACCTGCCCGGCCGCAAAAGGCCTCTGATCACGCGGAAGAGATCGAAAAACAGCCCCAAGTTCACTCCAGCCAGAAGCACAATTCCGAAGGAGTAGAGCTGAGCGCTCAGGGGATCCATGGGCACACCTCCCGCCTTCAGCGAAACAGCCTGGCCAAGAACCCCTTACTCTTTTTGCTTAAGGAATCTCCCAGGTACTCCACGGACTGGATGTAGCCGTTCACCAGGAGATTGCCCTTTTCTAGATTGAGTTCCTTGATGTGCAGATCCTCGCCCTGGACAACCAGACCACCCAGCTCCGTTTCCAAGACAATTTCCTGATCATCGAAACTCTCCACATGGATCACCCCGTCCAGGGTAAGCCGTTCCCGCTCAGCTAGAATGAGCTGATGGCGCAGGTTACTCAACCTCTTTTCGTCCACCCTACTTACCTCCCAGCACAGGAGCGCACAGCACTCCATCTTCTGCACCATTTTATGCTTGCTGGGGGCAAGTTAGACTAATCATAAATGCGCCTGATGGTCACGCCCTGGAAGAAGGTCTGCACGATTTCTTCCGGGCTTTTCCCTTCCTTAGCCAGCATAAAGGCGTCCCACTGGCTGAGGCCCACACCATGGCCGTAGCCTGTGCCGCTGATGCGCAGCACTCCGTTTTCGAAGGCCAACTCCCGGACCAAGGTGGATTTCATCTTGGTGGAATCTAGGGCTAAGCGAAACTCGGGACCGGTGATTTCTTGTTCGCCCTGGGTACCCGAGATCTTGATCCTGGTGATGCGTTCGGTGGGACCCCGCTCCAGAATCTCCACTCCGGTGATCTCGCCCACATTCACTCCCCGCGCCGCCAAGAGACTGCGCAGTTCGGAGGCGGAGTATTCCACCTGCCACTCCTTCACCTCTTCCGGAGCGTACTCGTTTTCCGGCAGGCGCACGCTCTTGGTGAAGGGCGGCTCTTCTTCCTGGTAATCAAGCCCCTCTTTAGCCCGGCAGGTGATCCCCCCCGAATAGGCGTGGAACCAGCCCCGCACATAGCGGTTGTCATAGGTCATTACCTGACCCCTGGTCATCTCCACGGCCTTCCTAATTTCTGGAGTGATAGCCTGGGGGTTATACGCCTGCGTCTCTTCGATGGAAGTGGACACGTCCGCACCGTATTTGTCCTTCACTCCCCCTTGGGAAACGAAGTCCATGGTGAAGCTGCGGGCAAAGATAGCCTGGGCGGCATAAGCCTCCACGGGCCAGTCGGGAAACATCTCGCCGGCCACCACACCCGCCAAATACTCTTCCAGCTTCATTTTTTTGATTTCTCCCGTCTCATTCACGTACACGGTGAGGGTGGGTTCTTCTTCCAGTTCCCGCACGATATTGCGATCATCGCTGGACCAGCTGATGAGCAGCACCACGCTGGCGATGGCCACCAGCACCAAACCCAGCACCACTGCCTGGTTTTTCCTTGCCATGGATGATCCCCCTTCGGTTTTCCCTTAGTTTCACCCAAAAAGGCTCCGAAATAGCCATGAAATGGGGGGTTAAAGTCGGGGATTGTGGGGAAAATATTACCACCACAGCAGGAAAACTCGAATAATCCTAGAAATAAGGGGTATATTTCCACCCTAAAGGAGGTCTACTTGTGAACAAAGCTGAGTTGATCGCCAGTGTTGCCGAAAAATCTGGCATGACCAAAAAGGCAGCAGGTGACGCAGTAGAGGCAGTATTTGCCGCCATCTCGGAAGCTTTGGCTAAGGAAGAAAAAGTTACAATCGTCGGCTTTGGTACTTTTGAAGTGCGGGCTCGTCAAGCACGCAAGGGCGTAAACCCCTCCACGGGCGAGGAGATTATGATTCCAGCCACGAAGGTACCCGCCTTCAAACCTGGCAAATCTCTCCGCGAAGCAGTTGCTCCCAAGTAAGCACGGTCAGCCCCTTAGGCGGGGATACCCCCTACTAGGGGGTTTTCTCTATTGTTGGGAAAGGAGTTTGTTCATGTCCTGGTCCGAACTTGTCAACATTGTAGCCAAACTGCGCTCCCCAGAGGGGTGCCCCTGGGATCGGGCGCAGACCCACACCAGCCTCAAGCGCTTTCTCCTCGAAGAAGCCTATGAGCTTTTGGAAGCCATCGACCAAGGGGATCCCCAAGCCATGAAGGACGAACTAGGCGATGTGCTGCTGCAGGTGCTGCTGCACGCCCAGATCGCAGCTGAGCAGGGACAGTTTTCCATTGATGATGTAATTGTCAACCTCAGCGAGAAACTGGTGCGCCGCCATCCCCATGTGTTCGGTGAAGTAGCAGCGGAGACCCCCGAAGAGGTGATGGTGAACTGGGATGCCATCAAGCGGCGGGAAAAAACAGGGGAGCAGCGCAGGTCCATCCTGGACGGGGTGCCCAAGGAGCTGCCAGCCCTCATGCGTGCGGAAAAGATCCAAAAGAAGGCAGCGAAAGTGGGCTTCGACTGGGATCACACCGCAGAAGTGGTGGAAAAGGTGAAGGAAGAGTTCCAGGAACTGGAGGAAGCGGCAGCCACGGGCCAGCAGCAGGAACTGGAAGAGGAACTGGGGGATCTGCTCTTTGCCATGGTCAACTTGGCCCGTTTTCTCCAAGTAGACCCAGAATTTGCCCTACAGAAGGCCACCGCCAAGTTCGTGGAACGCTTTCAGCTCTTGGAACGCTATGCTGAGGAGGAAAACCTGGATCTGCAGGAGTTGGACTTGGCTGGCCTGAACGATTTGTGGGATCGGGCCAAAGCTTACCTGCGCAGAAACCCCCATTCCTGAAGGCGCGCCCCCAAGGAACTACCAATGCCCGGGAGCAGGGCCACATCCCGCTTGGTTAAGCTTCCCCAGATCATGAGCAGGAGAAAATACACGGTAAGGCCGAAGATGAGGGAGGCCAATGTGGCCGCGGCTGCGGGCAGGAAGTAGGCCAGGGTATCCTGGAGCAGGTACATGAAGGCCCCGGTTCCCCCCGCAGCCACCGAGGGCAGCAGCACCGCGCGGCGCCAATCGAGCACCCTGCCCACGTGGCGAAGCACAGAGTAGAAGTTGAGCACGGCCACCAAGGCCCAGCTTAAGGTGGTGCTCCAGGCCGCCCCCATAACGCCAAAGCGCGGGCTGGCCACCAGCACATAGTTGAGGATGAACTTCAGCAAAACCCCCGCGCCCAAGTTGCGCACGGGTACGGTCATGGCTCCCAGCCCCTGCAGAATGCCAGTGGTGGCTTGAATAACCCCCAAGGTTATGGTGCCCACAGCCAAAATGCGCAGGGGGTCTCCCACCTCGCGGTAGCCGAAGAGCACATGGCCCAGGGGCCCAGCTAAAGCGTACAGCGCGGCGCAGGAGGGGATGCCGAAAATGAGGGCGATGCGCAGTGCTTCTTCGGTCCGGTAACGCACCAGCCGCTCCTGCCTTAAAGCCCAGGCTTCGGAGATGGCGGGTACCAGGCTTGTGGCCAGGGCCACGGTGACAATATTGGGAAACTGGGCCAAGGTTAGGGCCATGCCCAAATGCCCCAGACCTTCCCGCACAGCCTCGGGTCCCCAGCCCCCAGCCTGCAGGCGCGCCGGAATGAGCAGGCTGTCTGCGAGCTGCATCACCGGCCACAGAATCGTGGCCACAACGGCCGGGAACGCCAGGGTAAGCAGGCGCCTGGCCAGCTGGACCGTGCTTTCAGGCTGCACAGCCCGCCTTTCCTTCAGCTCCGCCAAAAGCTTCTGCCCCTTGGTAAGGTACGCCCCCAGCAGCACCAGCCACCCGGTTAGTTCGCCCACAATAAAGGCGGAGGCTACCCCCAGCACTGCAGCCTCCAACCCCCGGGGCCTAAGATACAGGCTGAGGAAAACGGTGGCGGCCACCCGCACCACCTGATCCAGCACCTGGGAGAGGGCCGTGGGTGACATATACTGGAAGCCCTGGAAAAAGCCCCGAAAGCCAGCGCTGAGGGCCAAAAAGAAGCAGGCGGGGCCTAAAGCCACCAGGGTAGGGGCAACTCCCGGATCCTTGGCCAAAACCACCGCCAACCAGGGAGCGCCCAGGCTCAAACCCAGCCCCACGAGACCTCCCGTGAGCAGCACCAAAAAAAGGCCCGTGGAAAACACGCGCCGAACCTCCTGGGCCGAGCCCAGGGCTGCTTTTTCCGCGATGAGTTTGGCCACAGCCACGGGTATGCCGCCAATGGCCACCACCGCTGCGAAATAATGGATGGGTTTGGCCAGCTGATACAGCCCCATGCCCTGATCAGAGATGAGCCGGGGCAGCGCGATCATATACACCAATCCGATGAGCCTATTTACCGCGCTGGCCAGGGCGAGCACGGCGGCGCCACGCAAAAAAGACTCCTTGGTCATAAGCCTTCTTCCCTTCCAACTCATGCTTACGCCAGGGAAGGGCGGCTTATGAGGAGTCTTCCCCCAACTTTACTGTTCCATCTGTTTAGCTAGAAAGCCGGCAGCAGTCTCACACAGTTTGAGTTCGAGTTCGCCCATCTGGCGGTTCGCTTCGTTAGTACCAAGGATAACTGCCCCAATAGGATCGCCTTCGGCAATAATGGGCGCGATGACCTGCATGGCAAAATCCCAAGCCTCATCCTCAGGGTGCTCTCCCTTCTTAATGGTCATGCTGCGCCTGGACTCCATGGCCCGTTCCACCACTGCCACCACAGGGCGGTCGATCCACTGCTTTTTTGGGCCCCCCGCAACGGCCACTACCGCATCCCGATCCGTAATAATGGCCACATGGCCCGTTGTTTCATAGAGGGAGTCGGAATACTCCTGAGCGAAATCCCCCAGTTCGCCAATGGGAGAATATTTCTTGAGGATGACCTCGCCGTCTCTATCTACAAAGATCTCTAAAGGATCTCCTTCCCGGATGCGCAGAGTTCGCCTGATTTCTTTGGGGATGACTACGCGACCCAGATCGTCGATGCGTCGTACTATGCCAGTTGCCTTCACTGTCACACCCCTTTTCCCTGATTAGCTTAGGGTTAGTATAAACGCAGGTTACCACTTTTATTCATTGGCCATCTCCGCCAGCACCTGCTGCAGGAGGTCCAAGGCCTGGTCATCGGCCTTCAGCTTTTCCACTAGGAGCTGCCCGCCGCGGGCGGCCCGGTAGGAAATCTTTCCGGGGTGTTTCTGGTACAGTGCCGCGTATTTGTTTACATCAATGCCCTTCCCTTCGGCAAAGCGCAGTTCGAACTTGTTCCGGCGCGCCGTGATGCTCTCTACCCCTGCTTTGCGGGCCAGGATCTTCACCCGCACGCTCTGGAGCAAGTTGCGGGCCGCATCAGGCAGATCGCCAAAACGGTCTTGGATCTCCTCTTCCAAATCGTCGCACTGCTCCAACGAAGAAAGGTTGGCGATCCTCTGATACAACTCCACCTTCTGCCCAGGATCGGGCACATACTCGCTGGCCAAATAGGCGTCCACCTTCAGATCCAGGAAGGGATCGGGCAGCTCCTCCTTGGCCTCCCCCTTCAGTTCTTGGATGGCTTCTTCCAAAAGCCGGCAGTAGAGCTCAAAGCCCACCGAGGCGATAAAGCCGTGCTGTTCAGGCCCCAGGAGATTACCCGCGCCCCGGATTTCCAGATCCCGCATGGCAATGCGGATCCCAGAGCCCAGTTCAGTGAACTCCCTAATGGCCGCCAGGCGCTTTTCCGCATCTTCCGAGAGCACCTTATCCTTGCGATGGGTAAAGTAGGCGTAGGCCACCCGGTTAGTGCGGCCCACCCGGCCCCGGAGCTGGTAGAGCTGGGCCAGGCCCAGGTGATCCGCTTCATCCACGATCAGCGTGTTCACATTGCCGATATCCATACCCGTTTCAATAATGGTGGTGCAGAGCAAAATATCGTATTCCCCATTGTAAAAGTCCAGCATCACCCGCTCCAAAGCGGCCTCGTCCATCTGGCCGTGGGCGATGGCAATCCTGGCCTCGGGCACCAGTTTCTGCAGTTCGGAGTAGACATACTCAATGGACTGGACCCGGTTGTGGACGAAATAGACCTGGCCCTGCCTGGCCAGCTCCCTGAGAATGGCCTGGCGGATCAGCTGCTCATCATACTCCACCACATAGGTGCGTACCGGGTAGCGATCCTCAGGGGGTGTTTCGATCACGCTCATGTCCCGCACTCCCACCATGGCCATGTGCAGAGTACGGGGAATGGGCGTGGCGGACAGGGTGAGCACATCCACGTTTCTGGTAATCTCCTTCAGCCGCTCCTTTTGGGCCACTCCAAAGCGCTGTTCTTCATCGACGATCACTAGGCCCAGATCTTTGAAGACCACATCCTTAGAGAGCAGGCGATGGGTGCCGATGAGCACATCCACCGTGCCGGCCTTAACCCCCTTCAGCACCTTGTTGATCTCTTTTTGGGTCTGGAAGCGGCTTACCACCCCCACATTCACGGGAAATCCTTCAAACCGATCTTCAAAGGTGCGTTGGTGCTGCTGGGCCAAGATGGTGGTGGGCACCAAAACAGCCACCTGCTTGCCGCCCATCACCGCTTTGAAGGCAGCGCGGATGGCCACCTCCGTCTTGCCGTAACCCACATCGCCGCAGAGCAGGCGGTCCATGGGCCGGGGCCTTTCCATATCCCGCTTCACCGCTTCAATGGCCTGGAGCTGATCAGGGGTCTCTTGATAGGGGAAGGAGTTTTCCAGTTCCCGCTGCCAGGGGGTATCTGGCGGAAAGGCAAAGCCGGGAGCCGCTTCCCTTTCTGCATACAGTTTGAGCAGGCCTTCCGCCATTTCCTGCACCGATTCTTTGGCCCGCTTCTTCACCCGGTTCCATTCATTGCCGCCCAGCTTGGACAGGCGCGGCGCGCCTTCATCCAAACCCACATAGCGTTGGAGCAGGTGGATCTGGTCCACCGGGACATACAGCCGATCCTGGCCCGCGTAGCGGATGAGCAGGTAGTCTTTGCGGCGGTTATCTACTTCCAGCTGCTCAATGCCCATGTACTGGCCGATCCCGTGGTTGATGTGGACCACATAGTCCCCTTCCCGCAGCTCGTGGGGGGCGATGCGCAGGCCTTCCTGCACCTTGGGCGCGCGGGCCTTTTTGCGGGGACGCCCATACAGCTCCAGCTCCGTGAGGACACTGAGCTTAAAGGCAGGGTACTCAAAACCCGTTTCCAAGGTGCCGGTGGTGATCACACAGTTGCCCACCTGCAGCTCCTTACCGAGCTCATCCACATAGACCGCGGGCACCTCATCTTCCCTGAGCAGCTCCAAAATGCGCTGGCCCCGCTCCTTGGAAGAAACGAGGATCAGGATGCGGTAGTGATCTCTGCGCAGCTGCTTCACCCTGCGCAGCATGCGTTCAATTTTGCCGCCGAAATGCTCGGGCATGCGCAGCCCCAAAGCGGTGGCGGAAAGGGTTTCCATGCCGCTGACGCGCTTGCCCAAGACCGAGAGATAAACCGGCCTATATTGCTGAAACTTGACCCACAGGGAGTTCCAGTCCCAGTACAGATCAGCCAGGTTGCTGAGGATCCGCCCCCTTTTCAGGAGCTGGCTGAAGTGCTCCCCAATTTCCATGGAGGCCTGCACCGCGGCCTCTTTGAGGCGCACCGGTTCATCAAGCACCAGCAGGGTATCCTGGGGCAGGTACTCCAAAAGGGAGACCACCTCCCCAAAGAACACTTTGTACTGGTCCATGCCGGGGAAGTAGCGCTGCTGCTCAAAGGCCTCAAGGTGGCGGGCGGTCCGCTCCAAAAGCTCGTCGGCCTCTTCGGTGAGCTTAAGGCGGTGCAGGCGCTCGCTCTGCCGCTGCGCCGCCTCCCAAATGGCTTCCTTGATCCGCTCCAGCTGCTGGAGGTCGTATAATGTCTCCCGGGCCGGTTTGATCACCACTTCTTGGAGGTTTTCCAGGGATCTCTGGCTGACACGATCGAAACTGCGCAGGGAATCCACCTCATCCCCAAACAGCTCAATGCGCACAGGGTAGGGTAAATTGAAGGGGGCGATATCCAAAATGCCGCCGCGGATACTGAACTGACCGTAGTTTTCCACCGTTGGGACCCGTTCATAGCCCAGGTTGACCAACTGCTCCGCGGCTCCGTCTAAATCCAGGCGGGAACCCCATTTGAGTGATAATTCTGAATTCCGCATGCGGTCCGGAGCCACGAGCCCCTCCAAAAGTGCAGCTATTGATGTTAGAATGATGGTTCCTGGCTTATGCCCTTCCTGCAGTACCGTCAGTCTGCTGGCCCTCAGGTCCAGAGCAGTGAGGGCTTCCTCGTGGGGCATCAGTTCATTGGCTTCCCAGAGCAGGATCCTGCTTCCGGGAAGTAAGGTGTACAGGTCTTGAGCGAGTGTTTCCGCCTGGTTTTGGCTCCCTGTCACCACCAGCATCACCCGCTGCGGGTCATGGATGGTGCTCAGGAACAGGGAGCGCTGGCTGCCGGAAAGCCCGGTAATAATCTGCCCTCTGCTTCGCCCAGACCGGATGCTTTGACCAACGAGGCTTAGCTCTCTGCTCTGGCGCACAAGTTCCACTAGGCTCTGGAGCGACAATATGCTACCCCCTCTTCGATCCTGTCTCGCTGCTCTGCCTCCGGTTGTAAAGGTTCATGGCCGCCAAAACGCCTTCTTTCAACCACACTTCCACGGCCTCGGCCGCCTGGCGGCAGGCCCCTTGGAGAATCTTAGTTTCCTCTCCCTGGATTACCTGCAATACGTAATCCGCGGTCTCCATCTGCTCTGGAGGAGCGCCTATACCAATGCGTACCCGGGGAAAGGCGCTGGACTGCAGATGATCAATGATGTTGGCCACACCCCTGTGGCCTCCTGAGCTGCCTGCGGCCCTGACCCGGAGCATGCCTGGGGCCAGGGCTAGATCGTCATAGATGACCAGCAGATCAGCCAAGTCCAGCTGGTAAAACCGCACCAGATCCGCTACTGCTTCACCGCTGCGGTTCATAAAGGTCTGGGGTTTGACCAGCATTACCTGCTGGCTGAAAAAAAGGCCTTCACCCACTTTGGCCCCAAACTTGTGCTTGGTCAGGGGGATGCCCCACCGTTCACTCAACATATCAACAACCCAAAAGCCCATGTTGTGCCTGGTTTGGGCATAGCGCAGCCCGGGGTTGCCTAAGCCGACTATGGCCTTCACTTCTGTACCCCCTACTTCAGGTTCAAAGGATCACAAGAAACGCACAGTGGCGGAACACACTGTGCGCTCTGGTGTTTTCAGCTCGAGATTATGCTTCTGCTCCGCCGTCTTCGGACGCTTCGGCAGCTTCAGCAGCTTCATCGGCCTCTTCAGCCTCTTCCTCCGCCGGTCCCTGCGGCAGCACAACCTTGGCCACCAATTCTTCTGGATCAGCCAGGGCTTCCACCCCTTCGGGCAGCTGGAGCTGGCCCACGGTGAGGCCCTGATCCAGTTCTAAGCCGCTCACGTCCGCTTCGATGACACTAGGGATATCGCTGGGCAGACAGAGTACAGGAAGCTCCCACACATGCTGCTCCACTACGCCGCCATCGCTGGGACGCCCATCTTCGCCAACAAGCCGAAGCGGTACAGTAACCTCCAGTTTCTTGGTGAGGTCTACTTCGTAGAAGTCCACATGCAGGAGGTGGCCTTTCACCGGATGGCGGTGCACATCCTTGACGATCACCGTCTTTTTGCCTGCTCCCAAGGTCAGGTCCACCAGGTTGACAGGCCCTGAAAGCATCCGCTCCACATCCCGGGCATCGGCCTGGATGTGGGTGGCCTCCTGACCAGAACCATACACTACCGCGGGTATTCTGCCCTCAGCGCGGAGTTTCTTGTTGGAACTCTTGCCGGTCAGCGTCCTTTCCTCCACGGTTAGTTGGTAATTTGTCATTTTTCTGCTGCCTCCTTTACACCGCTTAATCATATCATTCTTAGCGGCTCTAGTCAAACAGCTTGCTCACAGGCCTCTCTTCGAAGATGCGGCGGATCGCCTCCGCGAACAGGGGAGCTACAGAAAGCACAGTGAGTTTGGGAATCTTCTTCTCCGGCGGCAGGTGGATGCTGTCCGTAACCACGATTTCCTTGATGGGGCTGTCCTGCAGGATTTCCGGTGCCGGGTGGGAGAACACAGCGTGGGTACAGCAGGCGTACACTTCCACTGCTCCCTTTTCGATCAGAGCTTTTGCCGCATTTACTATAGTTCCCCCGGTATCAATCATGTCATCCAAGAGAATGGCGGTTTTGCCGGCAACTTCACCGATAATGTTCATCACTTCCGCTTGATTGGGCCTGGGCCTGCGTTTGTCCACAATAGCAATCTGGCAGTTCAAACGATCCGCCAGCTCCCGGGCCCGCACTACTCCGCCCACATCGGGTGAGACCACAATCACATTCTGCAGCTGTTTGCGCAGCAGATATTCAGTGATAATGGGGATGCCCTTGAGGTTATCCACCGGAATGTCGAAGAAGCCTTGAATCTGCCCCGCGTGCAGGTCGAGGGTGACCACCCGATCGGCGCCAGCTGCGGTGATCAAGTTGGCCAGCAGTTTGGCGGTAATGGGATCCCGGGGTTGGGTCTTCCGGTCCTGCCTGGCGTAGGCGTAATAGGGGATCACCGCGCAGATCTCCCTCGCCGACGCCCGCCGCATGGCGTCAATCATGATCAGCAGCTCCATGATGTACTCCGCGGAAGGATAGTTCAAGGGCTGAACGATAAATACCTCTACCCCCCGCACCGTCTCCACATTTCTGACCCGGATCTCCCCGTCTTGGAAGCGGAGCAATTCTGCCTGGCCCAGCTCGATACCTAGGCAGCGGCAGATATCCCTGGCCAATTCCGGATTGGAATTGCCAGAAAACACCTTAAACCTTTTACCATGTTCCGTCACTTTACAGCCCCCCAAAGGATTTTACTTGCTTAGAAATGAAAACGGCCGGATGCGCTCACCTGCACCAACAGTCCTGTCCACAACCACCGCATACTCAAGCACAGCCCCGCTCTGCACTTCGGCCCCGGACAAGCGGCAGTTGGGGCCGATCACACAGTTGGCCCCGATTTTGCTGCCCCTTTGGATCAAGCACCCAGGATAGATTATCGTATCTTGTCCGATTTCACAATCCCATTCAATCCAAGTTGACTGGGGATCAACAATGGTCACTCCCCGCTCCTGCCAGAAGCGGCAGATACGCTCCCTTAAGATGGCTTCCGCTTGGGATAGCTGAATGCGGTCATTGATCCCCATGCTTTCGGAAGGATCTTTAAGCATAAAGCCTGCTACCCGATGACCATCGGCAATCATCAGCGGCAGCACATCAGGTAGGTAGTATTCAGCCTGCACATTGTCTGGGGTGATCTGGGTGAGATATTGGAAGAGCAGCCTGCTTTGGAACATATACGTTCCAGTGTTGATTTCCTGAATCAGGCGCTGTTCAGGAGTGGCATCCTTGTGTTCCACCACACCTTGCACCTGGTTTTGCTCATCCCGCAGAATCCGTCCGTAGCCCGTGGGATCGGCAAACCGGGCGGTGACAATGGTGGCGGCGGCCTGCTGCTGCTTATGGTAAGCGAGGAGTTCTTGGAAGGTTTCGCTCCGAAAGAGGGGGGTATCTCCGTAAGTGACCAAGACAGGCCCATCGAAGGTACTCAAAACCTCCCGGCATTGATCCACCGCGTGACCGGTGCCTAATTGCTCCTTCTGCTCAACAATTGTAACTCCTTCCAGCACCGCCCGCACTTTTTCTCCCTGGTACCCAACTACCACTATAATCTCTTCAAACTGGGCCAGGCGCACGTTGCGCACCGCATGATTCACCATTTCCAAGCCCGCTAGGGGATGGAGGACTTTGGCCAAATTAGACTTCATGCGCGAGCCCTGTCCCGCGGCTAGGATAATTGCCGCCGTCTGTGCCATGGTAAACCTCCAGTTCACTGTGATTTCAGGAAAAAACCCCGCCGGTGGGACGAGGTAATCCCCAAAGATTAGGCTTCTTTGCCCTGGATGGGGGCAAGGGCTTTCCTTACGAGTTCTAAATCGCTGGGCTTATCCACATCGGTGCCCAGTTCGGGGTAAGGCGTGATAATGAACACTCCCTTATAGCCCAGGATGGAACTGGCCCTTTTCTCCAGCTCTCCCATGGACAGCCGCTTGGCCAGGAACTTGAGGATAAACACCAGGCCCAGCATGCGCACGAGTTTCCACGGCTTTTTGCGCTGGGAAAAGACATCATCCATCACCCAGCGGGAGTTGATCAGCGCCTGGGGGCTGACCAACAGCACATTTCCGCCAGTAAAGCAGCCTTCCTTGAGGGTAAAGTAGGTGCGCTGCGATTCGGGGTACATCTGCTCGGTGGCCTCTCTGGAGATCAAGGGGTAATACACATCTCCCGGCAGCTCAGCACAGCGCTCCACAAAATCGTCCAAGGCCTCGGCGTGCACCATGGGAATATCGCTGGTGATCAACAGTATCTTCCGCTTCTTCTCCAGCTGATCCAGGGCCAAAAAGATGTTCTCTGGGAGGCTGCTGCCGCTGCGCACAAAGGTAACGCCTGGCGGCAGGGCATCTTTAATCTCCACAGGACCCACCACGACTATCTTGTCCACATGTTCAGCGTTCTGCACCGCCTCAACCACATAGCTCACCATAGGTTTGCCGTGGATGGCAATAGCGGCTTCCCATTTTGCCGGATCCACTTCCTGCAGCTGACCGTTATTTGGAGCTCCCGCCAACACTACGGCATCCACTTTCATCACACTTGGTCGCCTCCGTCGATTTCCTCCACACCCACGCCCGTCAACTCTACTACAAAAATCTGCGCCTGGCCGGCATAGCGCTCCTGGAAGCTGCGGGCCTGGCCCGCCGTGCTGAACAGCCCCAATACAGTAGGCCCGCTTCCGCTCATGAGCGCTCCGCGGGCACCATACTCAAGCAGCCGCTGCTTCCAGAGGGAAACTTCCGGCACCAGTACCTCGGTCACCGTCTCTAGGGCATTCCCCAAGGCCTGGGCCGCCTCGGCAAGGCCCCTTCCTTCCCGCAGCAGCTGAGCTAACCACGGGGTGTAGGAGGTTCCATGTGCGTTGGAGTCCAGCCGGGCGTAAACCTCTGCGGTGAGCACCTTCGCCCTAGGTTTCACAAGCACCAAGGTGCACGTAGGAAACGGGTCCACGGGTGTGACCTTTTCGCCGATGCCCTCCACCAGGCAGGTTCCACCCTGGAGGCAGAAGGGAACGTCGGCGCCCACATTCAAGCTCAGCTCCTGCAGCTGAGCCAAATCCAAGCCTGCCTTGAACAACCTGTTCAGACCATAAAGCACCGCTGCCGCATCGGCACTGGCCCCACCCAGACCTGCGGCCAGGGGTATCTGTTTGGCAATGTGAATTTCGACACCGCCTTCCAGCTTGGTAAAACTCCGAAAGGCGGTGCAGGCACGCCAGCAGGTATTAGCCTGATCCAGGGGCAGCCCAGGATCGTCACTGCGGATCACAATGCCCTGGGGCCTTTTCCTTAAAGTGATGGTATCGGCCAGGGACACAGACTGCATGATGCTCCTGAGCAGATGATAACCATCGGGGCGCCGCCCCAGTACATCTAAACTGAGATTGACTTTCGCGTAGGCCCGCAGGGATATTTGGTCCATGATCTGCCTCCTGTCCCTAGCTTTATTTCCGCACTGAGGGGAAAATTCCTCCTGTCCTCAGCGGGACAATAACAGCCAGGCACCTCCGGCCATGAGCAGGATGCCCAGCCCCTTCCAGATACTGAAGGGGACCTGCTCTACTCCAAACCAGCCGAAGTAATCCACCACCGCCGCGGTGATCACCTGCCCCAAGATGATCGCGGTGGTGGCGGAAGCAACCCCCGCCTGGGCAATGGCCGCCACCACTAAATAGACAATGGCTACGCCCAACAGCCCGCCCAAATAGGTGTACCAGGGCGCTTCCCGGAAGTTGAGCAGGCTGCCCTGGCCCAGGCCCATAACCAACAGCAGAAGGCCAGTAATGGAACCTACCACCTGGACGATAAAGGTGGCTTCTAAAACGCCCACAACCTTACCCAAGGCCGAATTTAAAGAGCCCTGCAGGGCCATGAGTAACCCTGAAAGGGCCGCCATCAGCAGTGCCAGCACCCCAATCCCCCTTACACCAAGTTTAGGGGTAGTATGCCCGGCAAAAGAAAAATGGACCCCAGAGAGGTCCATTCCTGCATTCTGCTTAGGATCTGGGAATATACACGCAGTCGCCCGGTTTTACCTCGGCTTCCTCCTGCAGACTGGGATTGGCTGCCCGGATAGCTTCTTCTGTGGTGTGATAGCGCCGGGCCAGTTTCCACACCGTATCGCCGCATTGGGCGAAGACAAAGGTGAGTGTGGGCGGATCGGCCGGGGCGGGCTCCACATCCACCGCCTCCACCACCGCCTCCACTTCCAGGTACTCCACAATATCTACTGTGTAGCGCAGTGTGACTGCGGCCTCCAGCGTCTCCCGGTTGATCAAATCGGGTCGGGCCGCAACCACCTCCAGCCCAATCCTGGGCTGCATCCCCAGCTCCAAACCTGGCACCGCCAGGGTTTGGGTGAAGGGCAGAGCTTCGGGGACGTAGGCCCGGAACAAAGGCTTCACATCTTCTTCAGAATGGGCCAGGTAGTAGAGTTCCGCATCTAAGACGCCCTGAATGGTCAGCTTATCCTCTTCCACTTCGTAGTCTGTGACGTGGGCCGTGGCCCGCAGTTTCAAGATCTCCCGCATGGGCGGCAGATCCTCTGTCAGTTCAATTAGGCCCCTGACCACGGCCTGCTGCTCCTTGTGGCCCACGAAGCTGTCGGCAGCAATGATCTCTTTGCGCACCTCAATCAGGCCGCCCGGCGCTGAAAGCTCCGTCAGCACTTGCACGTGCTGGGGTTTTTCCGCGAGCAGGGCACCGGTCACGCCCAGTTCCACCCGCACGCTGCGCCCGTCATTTACCACGAATCCTTCCCCGCGTACTTCCAGCTGCGGGCGCAGGGTCATACCTGGCTCCAGTCCCTCCTGGGCAAAACTCCACTCAAAGTTGAGCACCTGACTGAACTCCCGCAGCTTAACCGTGTAGTTTTCCGTTTCGTAGAGCAGTGTCAAGGTGACCCAGCCCTTGACTTCCGCCTCCCCTTCTTGGACAACGGGCTCTTCCAACTTGATCTGGGCCTCCAGATCTAAAATGGAACGCACCAGATCATCTTCATCGACTGCGAACTCCAACATCCCTGTAAGCTGTTTGGTTACCGGCAGCTTCACAGGCGGCGCTACAGGTTGGAGCACTACTCCATCGCTGGCCAGTTTCACCGGTCGGGCTAGATTGGCACCGCTGATCACGGTGAACTCCTGCAGCTGCTCCACCGCTGCCGTCACAGCTAGAATCAGATCCACGTCCACTGCATACTGGCCCGCGGCCAGCTCCCATTCGCAGGCCAGCACGGCCAGGTCTACCCTGGTCTCCGCGGAGGGCTCCGCTCCCATCACTTCCACGTGGGCGTCAAAGGGGAGGGCACCAGGCCATTCCACCCGCTGCAGTCCCGCCGGCTCATCTTCCAGCGTCTCAGGCACGTAGACCATGGTCAGATCCACTGCTCCCTGCACATAGATCCGGTCCTGGTCCATGGAGCAGGAGTGCAGGGCAGGCCGGCCCTTCACCCACACTATTCTGCCGATGGGAGCCGCCGAGCTGGGCAGGTCCACCTTACCTTGGAGGACTGTCTGCAGCGTGTTTTCCCCTACGCGGTTTACCGCCACAATGCGGCTTTCTTTTACACTCAGGCTCATCTCTCTCCCCCTTTTTGGCCATAAACTACCGGCAAGGAGCTCTCCCCGCCAACTTTCCTTAATATCTATGAGCACAGCCCGCAAAACATGTCTATTCCTGAGAAATATTCAAGGCGGCGGTGCGGAAGTGGGAGCGCAGAACCTCCCAGATCCTGGAGTCTTCCAGCCCCAGCCCATCGAGGATGATCCCCGCCAGGTTCAAACGGTTAATCAGCGTACAGATTTCAGCCAGCACCCCCAGCTGGGGCAGGTGAATCTCATGGCGCGCCCCTCGGCTGTGATAGCTGTAAAAGGGCTCACCCCCCTCTCCCGTCTTAAGCCGGGCCCCCCGGCGCAGAGCCCTCGCCCGGGCGGCTTGATAGGAAAGCTCGCTCGGGCGCGGGCTTTCCCCTCCCAGTTCCCATTCCACGGCATACACGGGAACATCCAGCAGGATCTTCCAGGAATGGACTTCCTGGCGCACAGAACGCAGCAGCTCCCGCACGGGGTCAATGGCCAAGATAGGGCCTGGTTGAGCTGGTCTAGGTAGGCGCAGCACTACCCGATCGACTAAGTCGTTTACTTGGGAGTAATCCACCCCGCCCCAAATCCGCCAAGGGGGCACTCCAGGACCCAATTCTACCCAGAGCATTTTTCCCGGATCCAGGGCCCTGCGCAGGCGGCTGAGGAGTTTTATGTAGCGCACCCCATCCAGTTGGGCTACCTCGCTCCAAGGCAGAAAAAGCCCGCAGCTGCCCCGGGCCTGTTCCACTGCCCCTAGAAACAGCTTGGCCGCTGCCTTCCTCCTCCTGGGGGTCTTCAAGGCGCTGTGGATGCGCACCACATCCCAGGCAAACTCCTTGGGCCTGAGCAGGCAGGGGACTTCTGCCGGAGCAGAGGAGACTACGCTGACAATAACGCCGGTAAGGGTGGGCGCCCCCTGCTCCAGCGTCCCCTCGCCCCGGCAGATGCCCCACACCTCCCGATCAAAAAAGACCAGGCGCTGGCCTGGGTAGAGACTGCCGCGGCCCCCACTGCGGCCAAAGGCTTCCGGGCCGACGCCATAGCAGGACGCGATCTCCTCCAGCTTCTCCTGGGGCTGCACCACATGCACCCGCCTGCGGATGGGAAGCTCCTCTTTCAGAGCTAAAGCAAAAAAACGCCTGCCGGCAATACCATCGGCCGCCAAGCCGTGCTCGCGCTGGAATTGCTGCACCGCGTCCTTCGTCAAATATCCGTAGTGGTCCTCATCGCCCAGGTCATAGCCCTGGAGGCGCAGAAAGGCATGGAGTTCCCTGACATCGGGGCCCCGATCCCCAAAACGCAGAGTCCTGGATCCTAAGCGCCGCTTCAGCCTCCACACTGCCGCCACCCCCCTACATTTCTATGCTGGGGGAAAAGAAAAAAGCACCGCTTGGGGTGCCTTACGGAAGCTCTGTCTATTCATTGGCGGCTGGGCTTTCTCCGATAATCCAGTCGTCCACAGTTACTTCCACCGTCTTGGTGAGCACATCGGCGTAGGTGTAGGATAGACGGTCCAGGGAATGGGATGCATCGAGCTTAACCACGAAAACCTTGGGATAAGTGCTTTCAATAATCCCCTCTGCCTCCACGATCTTCTTTCTGCCTCGGTTGGCCCGCAGCTTAACCCGTTTGCCCACACAGGATTCGAGATCCAGCTTGATGCGCTGGATACTGTTCACGTCCCCAGCCACCTCGGTCACCGCCTTCTCGCATTTTGTCGAAACAATTCTACCACAATCGGAGGCGGTTGTCAAATAAACAGATATTGTACCAAGGGGGCGCGCGTGTGTCAAGGGGAGAACGTTATTTCGTATAACGATCCGCCACCGCCGATGCGCCATAGGAGTCGGGTTTGATTCTGCACAGAAAGCCAGAACCGTTCACCATGCCCACCACTTCCTTCACCAAGCTCTTGGTGGCTCCGTTGGTCCCCACGTCCAAGTGGATTTCCATGTCGATTTCGTGGCCCGACTCCGCGAGTCTCTCCGCCAAGCGGGAAGCCAAGCTCAGACTCAAGGAGGCTTCAAAGAAGATTCTCTGCCGCAGGGAGCGCACGTGTTCCTCGTAGCTGCGGGTATAGTAAAAACGCGCCCCTTTGCCCTTACGGTGCACAATGAGCGCGGTGACAAAGCACGTGCCGTCCTTGATCTGGGAATCGGTCCCCACAATCAGCCTGTAGCTGTCCTCGGGGCTGGCCGCGGCAAAGGCCATCACATCTTCAAATACCTGTTCAAAGGTGAGCCTTCCTTTGGTGGGACTGATGAACTCCATCTACTCACACTCCCTTCAGCAACTCTTCCGTAAGCTGGCTGTACTCCTCCAAACTGAGGCGCTCCCCCCGGACACCAGGTTCCAACCCGCAGCGGGCCAAAGCCCCATCGAGCTGCTCGAGGCCCAAACCCCATTCCACGGTTAAAGCCTTCAGGGCATTGCGCAAGGTCTTGCGCCGCTGCTGAAAGGCGGCCCTGATTACCTGGAACAACTCCTTGCGGGGTGCACTCACCTTGGGGGGCCTGGGCAGCAGGCGCACCACCGCCGAATCCACCTTGGGGGCAGGCAGAAACACGGTTCTAGGTACCTTCATTACCAGGGAGCCCTCTGCGTAGTACTGCACCGCAAGGGACAGCACCCCATAATCCTTGCTCCCGGGGGCAGCGAGCATGCGCTCGGCCACTTCCTTTTGCACCATGACCACGATGGAGGTAAAGGGTAGACCGCTTTCCAAGGCCTTCATGATCAGGGGGCTGGTGATGTAGTAGGGCAGGTTGGCCACCAGGCTCAGGGGCTGGCCGCGCCAGCCCATGTCCTCCAAAAGCTCCCGCCAGTCCATCTCCAGGGCATCCCCCTCCACGATGGCAATGCGGGGATGGGCTAGGACTTCCCGGAGGACAGCCGCCAATTCCCTATCGATCTCCACCGCCACAACCTGAGCCGCCCGTTCCGCCAAAGGACCTGTGAGGGCGCCTAGGCCAGGGCCGATTTCCAGCACCCAGCTTTCCCCATCAAGGGCAGCATTCTCCAAAATACGCCCCACTATGTTCCTATCCACCAGGAAGTTTTGGCCCAGGCCCTTTTTGGCAGCAAGGCCCCGCTCTTTCATCATACGCGCCACATAAGATGGACTTGTCACTTGCTCCACCATTTCACCTCTAACCGATGAGATCGCTCAAGCCCCTGCTCACCCGGCGCAGCTCCCGCTCAAAGCTGTCCTTATCCAGCTCATCCAGGCGATCCAGAAGATCGCAGATGCCCAGATACTCCTCCTCACTGAGCTCGCCCAGTTCCATGAGGCGGCGGCAGGTATCGATGAACAGCACCTTGGTCTTATCCAGCTCCCTATCTAAGGGCATGGTTTACCTCCTGCCTTTTAGTTTCTTCAATAAACCGGGTGTATTCCTTGATGAATCTCAATTGTACCACACCGGTGGCTCCCTTGCGCTGCTTGGCAAAGATTACCTCGGCCAGGCCCTCGGTACCCTTTTCCCGGGCCAGCTCTGGATAGTAGTAGTCGTCCCGGTAAAGGAACATGACCACATCGGCAAACTCCTCAATATTGCCCGAATCACGCAAATCGCTCATCATGGGGCGCTTGTTCTCCCTGCTTTCCACACCCCGGTTGAGCTGGGAGCAGAGAATGAGGGGCACATCCAGTTCACCCGCGAGATCCCTCAGCTCCCGCACCATTTCGCCCACGATCAGGGCCCAGCTGCGGTTGGTGTTGCCGGGGGGTTTGATCAACTGCAGGTAGTCAATGGCAATCAGGCCCAAGGCCGGGTTCTCCGCCTTAAACCGCCGAGCTTTGGCCCTGATTTCTGCCACGGTCAAACCCCGCTTATCCACAATGGAAATGGGAAGGTGGTAAAGATCGTTAAACACCTTCTGGGTGAGCTGGAACTGCTCATCGCTGAGCTTAGTCTGGTATTCATAGGAGGTAACCGCCTGCCTATCACCCTCCTTGTAGGTGAACAGCTCGCTTAGGACAATGCGGTCCCCTAACTGCTCTGCATCCATCTCCAAGCTGAACACCAAAACGGGGATACCCCGCTTGGCCACATTGGTCACCATGTTCAGCAAAAGCGCGGTCTTACCCATGCTGGGGCGGGCAGCGAGGATGATCAAGTCTCCCTTCTTAAAGCCCGTGGTCATGCCATCAATGGAAGGAAAGCGCACTGAAAGCCCATAGGCGTCCTCCAGGCCCTCCCTGCGCTTGAGCAGGTTCAAGTAGCACTGGCTGAGCACCTCCAGGAGGTTTTTGATCTCGTTTTCCGCTCCGCCGTTGCTCTGCGTAGCCGCGAAGATCAGCTCTTGGGCCCGGGCCTGCAGCCCAGTCAAGTCCTCCAACTTGGGATCCAGGGCCATTGCCTTGATGGTATCGCAGGCTTTAATGATGCGCCTGAGGCCCTCCTGGCGGATCAGGATCTCCACACAGGGTTCCAATTCGCTCAAGGAGACAAAGGATTCGGTCAGGGCAATGAGCAGATCCGCGGGGGAAGCCACGCCCTCAGCCACCAGGCGGTTGTAAACCTGGGTATAGGAAATGCGTCCCTGGCCGTGATAGAGATCCAGGATAATCTCATATATGCGGCGGTGGCCCAGGTCCATAAAGTGGGCAGGCCGCAGCCTGTCCACAACCTGATCCACCAGGGATGGGTGTTTGATCAGAATGCCTAGAACCTGGCGTTCCGCGGTCACATCCACGGGCAGGTCCAAGGTTTCCAGGCTTCTTTGCACATCACTCGAACTCATCGGGGAATACCTCTTTCCATTTTCTCTCTGCCGGGCTCAACTCCCTGCGGCCGGCGATGGGGGCCAGCACCTTGGTGAGATGGGAGTTTTCCAGCAAATCGTTGTAGGTGCGTACACCCACTGCATGCCAGTTGCGCAAAATGCCTTCCAGGTAGGGAAAGCTGGGCTGGGCAGCCCCAATGAGCATCTCTTCGATGGCCACGGCAATCACCTCATGGGACAGCCCCTTGGTCTCCATCCAGTACAAGAGCTTGCGCATCTCCTCTGGGGAGGCGGGAGCCACCCTGGCCGACCAGTAGCTCACCAGCCATTCGAAGGCCTCCGGTTCCACTTCCACCGGTCTCTCCAGGGAAGCCGCGGATTCCATCAGCTCGGGCAGGGCCAGCTGGATCTCCAGACCTTCATCGTTGATCCAGCCTTCATCGGCCAGTAATGCCAAGGCCTTACTCACTTCCCACTTGGGAAGCCCCAGGGAAACGGACAGATTATCGATGTGCATGGGCTTGCCCAGTTGAGCCAAGGCGAGAAGATTGATCCAAACTAATGTGGCTACGGGGCCCAAGCGGGCCTGGCTGTGCAGTATTTCCTGGGGTACTTGAATGGGCATCCCTTCTACGCCTTTGAGGAGCACTCCTCTGGTTCTCTGGCCGGGCATACTCATTCCTCCTCCTGTGCTTCCACTAAGCACTCCCATTCCTCGTATTTCTCCGTCAAACGCAGCTGCAACTCCTGGTACTCTTGGATCACCGGGACGCTTTGGCTCTCATCCTGGTAGAGCTCGGGGGAAGCCAAGGCGGCCTCGAGCTTGGCGAGGCGTTCTTCCAGGTCCACGATTTCTTCTTCCAAAAGCCTCAGGCGCTCCCTGTGCTTGGCTGCGCTGCGCCTGGGTTTATCCGGCCCGGGCTTAGGTGCCCTGGCCTGCAGCTCAGCAGCCTGGGCTGCCCGGGCCTGTTCAAAGTCGCGGTAACCTCCGGCATACTGCTGCAGCCGGCCATCTTCCAACAACCAGATTTTGCTGGCCAGTTTGTCGATGAAATAGCGGTCGTGGGACACAAAGATAATGGTGCCGCTGAACTCTGCCAGGGTCTGTTCCAAGGCCTCCCTGGCAAATACATCCAGGTGGTTGGTGGGCTCGTCCAAAAGCAAAACATTGGGGCGATGCAGCAGTAGTTTTGCCAGGGCCAATCGGCTGCGCTCCCCACCGCTTAACATGGTGGTCTGCTTGAACACATCTTCTCCCTTGAACAGAAAACGGGCTAGAACCGAGCGCAGCACCCCCAGCTCCAGCCGATGCTCAGCATAGAGCTCTTCCAGCACAGTATTCTCGGGGTCCAAACTGATCTGCTGGGAGAAGTAGCCCACCTCCGCTCCCGTGCCCCACTGGACTGAACCGGAGCAGTCCAGTTTGCCCGCGAGAATCTTCAGCAGGGTTGTTTTGCCGCTCCCGTTGGGACCGAGCAGGGCGATATGCTCACCCCGCCTAACTTCGGCGGAGATTCCCTTGAGCACTTCCCTGTCCCCGAAGGATTTGCGGACATCCTCCAAGGTGAGCACGCGGCTGCCGGAGGGCCTTTTGGGCTCAAAACGAATGGTCATGCTGGGATCATCCAGCACCCGTTCAAGATCGGGCAAGCGGGCCAGCTTCTTTTCCATGCTCTTGGCCTGCCGGGCCCGGGTACCCGCCTTAAACTTCTGGATAAAAGCCTCCATGCGGGCCCGCTCTTCCGCCAGCCGCTCCAGGCTTTCCTCCAACTGCTGCTGGCGCAGGGCACGCTGGGGAAGATACTGGGAGTAGTTCCCTTTGTACTGGTAAAGCCTCTGACCGTGGAGCTCCCAGATCTGCTGGGCTATCCGATCCAGGAAATAGCGGTCGTGGGATACCACAATAAAGGCACGGGGGTATGAAGCCAGAAAATCCTCCAGCCAGCGGGTGGCTTCCAGATCCAGATGGTTGGTGGGCTCGTCCAAAATCAACAGGGACGGGCGGTCCAAAAGCAAGCGGGCCAGGCTGATGCGCATCTGTTCCCCGCCGCTAAAGGTGGTAAGCAGACGCTCCAGATCTTCCTGGGCAAATCCCAAACCGGTGATTACTTGGTTGATCTGTACCAAGTAATCATAACCTCCGCCGTGTTCAAAACGGTCCCTCAACCGGGAGTAGCGCTCCAAGGTTTGGTCCAGCTCAGGTCCAGGCTCAAGCTGCGCCAGCTCCCTTTCCAGCTGGCCCAGGCTTTTTTCCAGCGCGATTTGCTCCGCAAAGGGTTCTTGGAGATACTGGCCCAGGGTTTGGGGCTGATCCAGGATCTGCTGTCCCAAAAAGCCCAAGGTAAAGCCGCCGGGACAGGTAATGCTGCCCCGATCAGGGCTTAGATAGCCCGCGAGGGTCCTCAGCAGAGTGGTTTTGCCCGCCCCGTTAGCCCCCACCAGGCCGATGCGGTCTGTAGGGCCGATTACTGCATGTACTTCCTTAAAGATGAGTTCATCGCCGTAATACTTCCATAAGTCCTCGATGATCATTGAACCCCATCATCACCTGCCTTACAAATAGCTTGTGCGCAGGGCCTGGCGCTCCCGGTGCCTCTCCAAAGCGATCTCAATCAGCCGATCCAGCAGGGCCCCATAGGACAGCCCGCTGTGTTCCCAAAGTTTGGGGTACATGCTGATCTGGGTAAAGCCGGGAATGGTGTTGATTTCGTTCACCAGGATTCTCCCCTCCCGGTCCAGGAAAAAGTCCACCCTGGCAAGGCCCGAGCAGTCCACCGCCTGGAAGGCCCGGCAGGCATACTCTTGAACCGTTCTCACCTGCTCTGCCCCCAAGGGGGCGGGGATAATCAGTTCGGATTCTTCACTGTGATACTTGGCCTCATAATCGTAGAACTCGTTGGCGGGGATGATCTCGCCGGGAATGGACGCCTGGGGATGGTGATGCCCCAATACGCTGCATTCCACCTCCCGGGCCCCCTCCAGCCCCTGTTCCACCACAACCTTGCGATCGTAGCTCAGGGCCAGATCCAGGGCCGGGCCCAGCTCCGCTCTGGCCTTGACCTTGCTCACGCCCACACTAGAACCCAAATTGGCCGGCTTGACAAACATGGGATAGCCCAGGGCCGTTTCCAGCCTCTGGACCACTTCCCCGGGGCTGCTGCGCCACTGATAGTTAAAGACAACTTCCCAAGGGAGGAGCGGCAGGCCTGCCTGGAAGAACAGGTTACGCATAAGGGCTTTATCCATGGACACCGCGGAGGCAGCCACCCCTGCTCCCACATAGGGCAGATTGGCCAGCTCCAAAAGGCCCTGGATGGTCCCATCCTCCCCGTAGGGGCCGTGCAGGACGGGAAAAACCACATCCAACCCTGAAGGGCAGGTGGGGTCAGGTTGGATGATCCGATCCAGCCAGCGGCCGTCCTTGCCGATTTTAATGGGTATAACTTCGTATTTTGCTTGGTCTAAGGCTTGCATTACGTTCTGCGCGGACATTAAGGAGACCTCGTGTTCACCTGAACGCCCACCGTAGATTACGCCCACCTTCAATTTGGACATGGCGCTTCCTCCCTCGCTGCTTTAATCTTCACACAGGCAGATGGCCTCGATTTCCACCGCTACCCCCTTGGGCAGGGCGCTCACGGCCACGCAGGCCCGGGCCGGCGGGTTTTCCGGGAAAAACTCGGTATAGACCTGGTTCATGGCCGCGAAATCGTCCATGTTAGTGAGGTAGACGGTGACCTTCACCGCGTTGGCCAGGCTGGTTCCCGCCGCCTGGGCAATGTTGGCTAGATTAGTCAGGGCATGTTTGGTCTGCTCGGCCACGCTGTCATAGGGGATCGTGCCTGTGGACAGATCCACCCCCAACTGGCCTGAGATAAACAGCAGATTCCCCGCCCTAATGGCTTGGCTGTAAGGGCCGATGGCCGCGGGGGCTTTGTCGGTGTGCACTACTTGGCGCATAACCGCTCCCTCCGTGTCTGTTTGGTTTGTATACTAGTTAGTTTCCCGATCCAAGGGGCAATTCCCTTGAAGGGATTGTGAACTTTTTTGGGCAGCCAGCCCAACATCCATTATGTATTAGTGTTCGAACACAAGGGGGATGCGGTGGGGGTTACCTTACGCCACCCCCATGGCCATGGATGCGGGGATGCACACAGCCGGAGCGCTGAACGGCACAGGGCAGATAAACCTCTACTCCCTAGCTTATGCTTCCCGGGAGAGTTTCTTGCTGAGAGCAATCGCGCCCAGCAGAGAGAACACCTGGGCCTATTACTTAAAAGGGGTGGGACGGGAATTCTAGAAACTGGGGCTGCAGCCCTACTGCTCATCGAAAACGTTGCGGGAAGACTATGGGGCAGCTGCGGGGAGCTGGACCTTTTGGTGGAGCTTGCTGGGGAAGTTCCGGGGGTGCTGGGCTCGAGGATGACGGGGGCAGACTTCGGCGGCTGCACCACTGCCAGGGTGCGCCAGACCAGCCTGCCCGCCTAAATGGAACATATCCAAAGGGAATACCAGCGGCGCGCAGGAAACCAGGCGGAAATCTATTCCTTCCCGCCAGCTTCCGACGCCCGCATCAGAGGAGCAGCAGCTCCACAATCTTGAAGTAGATGATCAGGGCCGCGGCATCCACAAGGGTAGTAACCACAGGCGCAGCCATAATCGCTGGGTCTGCCTTGAGGGCCCGGGCGGCCAAAGGCAGCATGCTGCCGATGGTGGCTGCCAGGATCACTGTGGCGTACAGGGCCAGCGAAACGGCGAACGCCATGGTGTAGCTGCCGGGGTAGACCAGGAGGACGCGCAGGAAGTTGGCTGTGGAC
>Ga0116169_1000981_pt1 | contig 26112 bp, 28 predicted proteins | sample AD_UKC130_MetaG_FD_89796 | JGI IMG/M metagenome (GOLD analysis project Ga0116169, IMG submission 89796) | Active sludge microbial communities of municipal wastewater-treating anaerobic digesters from Canada - AD_UKC130_MetaG | ecosystem: Engineered > Bioreactor > Anaerobic > Digestate | place...
GTGCAGATCAACACAGGGTTTGCTAAAGTCTCGGTGGTGGGCGCGGGTATGCACGGAGTACCAGGGGTGATGGCCCGGGTAGTAAACTGCCTCACAGCGGAGAACATTCCCATTTACCAGACGAGCGATTCCCATGCCAACATATCCTGCCTCGTTTTGGAGGAACATACACCCAGGGCCGTACAGGCGCTGTACAGGGAATTCCATCTCGATTCGATTTAGGAGGTCAAGCTCATGAAATCAGGTCAGGTTCTAACCGCGATGATCACGCCCATGAATAGGGATTATACCGTGAACTACACGGCTGCCGTGGAGTTGGCTCAGCGGCTGGGTGAAAACGGTTCTGACGGGGTGGTCTTAAGCGGTACTACCGGGGAAAGCCCCACCTTAAGCTTTGAGGAAAAGGTGAAGCTGTTTTCCACGGTGACCGATGCCCTCGGGGGGCAGATGACCATTATCGCCGGTACCGGTTCCAACAGTACGCAGGATTCCATTCTTCTGACGAAAGCGGCGGAAAAGGCTGGCGTGGACGGCATTATGCTGGTAACCCCATATTACAACAAGCCTTCCCAGGAAGGTTTGTACCAGCACTTCAAGACTGTGGCCGAGAGCACTTCCCTGCCTGTGATGATCTACAACGTCCCCGGACGCACAGGTTCCAACATACTGCCGGAAACGGTGGCGCGCTTGGCGGAGATTGAGAACATCGTGGCCATTAAAGAGGCTAGTGGAAACTTGGAGCAGGTCAGCCTGCTGAAGACCATGGTCCCCGATGACTTCCTCATCTACTCGGGGGATGATGCACTTACCCTGCCCATTTTAGCGGTGGGCGGCGCCGGCGTGGTGAGTGTGGCCAGTCATCTAGTGGGCCGGGAGATCAAAGCCATGATTTCGGCCTTCCAGGCAGGAAGGGTAGCGGAGGCCCTGGAGATTCATCTCAAACTCATGCCCCTGTTTAAGGCCATGTTCATTACCACCAACCCCGTGCCTGTGAAGCGGGCCTTGGAGTTTGTGGGAGTGGATACCGGCCCCCTGCGCCTGCCCCTGGTGGATCTTACGGAGCAGGAAGCCCAGAAGATTAAGGAAGTGCTGCGCAGTATGGGACTGGGCTCCTGACAAATTTTGGTCCTGCATGCGTGAAACCCCCTGCCTGGCCGTTTCCAGGAGGGGGTTTTGGTTTTTGCATTTGCTTATTTTCCCTTCTATGTGTATAATAAAAGAATCTGTGACTTGTTCGGCTGAGTGGAAAGCTAACCACCAAGGATGGGCGGTAGAGGTGGTTAATTTTGTTGCGCGGACTTGAGAAGTCGTAATTTTTGGAGGTGTTTTAAACTGAATGAACAAAGGAGATAAAATACGTATTCTGCCCCTGGGCGGTCTGGGCGAGATCGGGAAAAACATGACCGTCTACGAAATGGGGAACGATCTGGTCATCGTGGATGCCGGGGTGATGTTCCCTGAAGATGATATGCCAGGGGTCGATTTGGTCATCCCCGATATCACCTATCTGGTGGAGAATGCCCACAGGGTTAGGGGCATCATCCTGACCCACGGGCATGAGGACCATATTGGGGGCGTTCCCTACGTACTACGCCACCTCAACGTGCCTGTGTACGGGACCAAGCTTACGCTGGGACTGCTGAAGGTGAAGCTGACTGAACACGGTCTGGAAAGGAGTACTAAGCTGCATGAGATCAGCGCTGGCCAGCGCATCAAGGTGGGCAGTGTCGATGTGGAGTTTATCCACGTGAACCACAGCATCGCTGGTGTGGTGGCGGTGGCCTTCCACACGCCCTTGGGAGCCATCGTGCATTGCAGCGACTTTAAGTTTGACCAGACGCCCTATGATGGCCGGGTAGCCGATCTGTATGCCTTTGCTCGCCTGGGTCAGGAAGGGGTTCTGTGCCTGCTTTCTGATTCCACCAACGCGGAGCGTCCCGGCTATACCGCCTCGGAACGCACGGTGGGCGAAACCTTTGAGAACATTTTCAGCAAGGCCAAAGGGAGAATACTCGTGGCCACCTTTGCGTCCAATGTCCATCGCATCCAGCAGATTTTTGACGCTGCGGCTAGAGAAGGGCGCCAAGTAAGCATCACCGGGCGCAGCATGATCCGGACCATCGAAGTTGCTTCCGAACTTGGCTACCTTCAGATTCCCGAGGGTGTTTTGGTGGATCTGGAAGACTTGGATAAGCTGGATAAGAACAAGTCCGTGATTATCACCACCGGCAGCCAAGGCGAACCCATGGCTGCGCTCAGCCGCATGGCCATGGCCGAGCACCACCATATCTCCATCGCCCCTGGGGATACGGTGATCATTTCGGCTTCGCCCATTCCGGGCAACGAAAAATCTGTGGGCCGCATTATCAACCAGCTCTTCAAGGAAGGGGCCAATGTGGTCTACGAACCCCATTTGGGTGTGCACACCTCTGGCCACGCCCAGCAGGAAGAGCTGAAACTCCTGCTGAACTTGTGCAAACCCAAGTACTTCATGCCCATCCACGGCGAGCACCGCATGCTCCTCAAACACGCTGAGCTTGCCGAGGCTACGGGAGTGCCCAAAGACAACATCATTATCGGAGAAATCGGCCTGCCCGTGGAGTTTACCGACCAGGGCATGCGCATTCGTGAGCGGGTTGTTTCGGGCCAGGTGTTCGTGGATGGTCTGGGTGTGGGCGATGTGGGCAACATCGTGCTGCGCGACCGGCGCCAGCTTTCCACTGATGGCATCGTGATCGTGGTCGTGACCATGAACCGCAATGCCAGCAAAGTCGTGGCAGGTCCAGATGTGGTCTCCCGTGGCTTTGTCTATGTGCGGGAATCGGAAGAGCTCATGGAAGAAGTGCGCCAACGGGCCAAAGAGGCGATCGAAAACTGCATTGTGCAGAACAGCTCTGATTGGAGCGCGATCAAAGGCGCAGTTCGGGATAGCTTAAGCCGCTATGTCTGGGAAAAAACTAAGCGGCGCCCCATGATCCTGCCCATCATCATGGAAATCTAGCGTGCACGTTTAGAGCTCCTCCTTTCTTACCATACTAAGCGGTAAGAGGGGAGGAGCTTTTGTGTTCCAGCAACCACAGGAAGAAAGGGCTCCCACCAGGGGAGCGCCAGCCCTGCAGACCATTAAGGAGTTGGGGCAGATGGGCACACCCGGTACGCAGCCGGGTGAGGAGATGCCCTTTCACTGCTTGACTATTATTGGGCAGATCGAGGGGCACCTAGTGCTCCCGCCGCGCAATAAGACAACCAAGTATGAACACGCAATTCCGCAGCTGGTGGCCATTGAGCAGAACCCCAAGATCAAGGGCCTGCTGGTGGTGCTGAACACCGTGGGCGGAGATATTGAAGCTGGGCTGGCGATCGCGGAAATGCTGAAGACCATGACCACGCCGGTGGTGTCCCTCGTTTTGGGAGGCGGCCATTCCATCGGCGCCCCCATCGCCGTGGCGGCCGATCATTCGGTTATTTCCGAAACGGCCACCATGACCATCCACCCCATTCGTTTGAGCGGTTTGGTGATTGGGGTTCCCCAAACCTATGAGTACCTGGACAAAATGCAGGAGCGGGTGATCCGCTTCATTGTCCAGCACTCCCGGGTAGCAGAGCCGGTGCTGCGGGAGATGATGTTCCGCACCGGCGAGTTGGTGAGGGATGTGGGCACAGTGCTGGTGGGGGCGGAGGCCGTGCGGGTAGGGCTCATTGACGAAGTGGGTGGACTGGGGACAGCCCTCTACAGGCTGTCGCAGCTCGCGGCAGGCCAGAGAGGAGGTTTCCAGTGCTGCTCTACACCGTAGTGCCCCTGGAAGAGGTCCTGGAAGGGTTCGAGCAGGAACCAAAGCCCACCATTCAGCTGTCCCTGGGCGCCCTGACCGTGGAGGCCGAGTTCATAGGCGGCTTCCAGGCTCGGGTGGTAAGGGTTTTGAGCACCGACCCCAGGCACTTTTTGGAGCCCAGCGTTCAGCCGGGGGCCATTATTCACGGCAGATTCTTCTAACCAATCAGGGATTCTCATATGGTCAAATATGAGAATCTTTTTCTTTGTCCTAAATCCAATCCTGGGGATCGCCATTTTCTTGGCGGGGTTGAGGCTTTTGAGCCAGACCCTAGAAAGCGTTCTGGGGTTTCGGCTGCATACACTATTGACCAAGCTCACGGCGACGCGGACGAAGAGTTTTCTGGCGGGATTGGCAATCACCGCTTTCATCCAAAGCAGCAGTGCGGTGGGCGCGGCCATGGTAGTGCTCACCGATACAGGGGTACTTACTTTGACCCAAGCCTTGGGGGTGCTGTTGGGGGCCAATGTTGGCACTACGGTCACTGCCCAGATTATTGCCCTGCCCCTGGAAAAGCTGGCTCTCCCCCTGTGCGCCGCGGGTTTGGGGGTCCGTTGGATCATGAAAAGGCCGCGGGTGGGAGCTGCCCTGTTCAGCTTGGGGGCCATTTTCTTCGGCCTTTCTTTCACTTCGGCCTCCCTGGCCCCTGTGGTCCAGGCTCCCACGGTCTACACAGCCCTGGCCAGCTTTACCCATACCCCTTGGCAGGCGGTACTCTCGGGAGCTGCTTTGACCGTGGTGGTGCAATCCAGCAGTGCCGTCACGGGACTGGTTATCGGCCTGACCAAACAGAACCTCCTCCAGCCTTGGGTGGCGGTGGGCATGGCTTTGGGCAGCAACGTGGGTACGGTGGCCACCACTCTCCTGGCCAGCTACGGGCGGAGCAGGGCCAGCAGAGCTACGGCTTTGGCCGACCTTCTGTTCAATCTGGCCGGGGTACTCCTGGTTCTACCCTTCTTTCCCCGCTTCTACCAGGCAGTAGAATACCTGTCCAGCCAACCCGGCAGACAGGTGGCCCACGCCCACACCCTTTTTAACGCGGTCACGGCCTTGGCGGTTCTTCCTTTTCTGCCCAAGCTGGCCCGTCTAGCTTGGTGGGGAGCAGGAATCGGTGCGCCAACCAAGAATAAATTAGGATGACTTGGAAGGGAGTGCAGCCGTGACAGTTATTCAGGCAATCATCCTGGGCATCATCCAGGGAGTGACAGAGTTCCTGCCCGTGAGCTCTTCGGGCCATCTTGTCTTGGGCGCTCAGCTGTTCGGCCTTCAGGAACAGTCTCTGGTCTTTGAGGTAATGGTGCATGTGGGCACGCTCGTGGCTGTGCTGGCGGTGTTCTGGCGAGAGGTGGAGCAGCTCCTTTTGGCCGCGGTGAAGTTTGTGCGCAGCCCCAGCCAGGCGACGACCCTCGTGCAACAGGATCCGGGCTGCCGGCTCTTGGTAGCCCTGGTTTTGGGCACCATTCCCGCAGTTGTGGTTGCCCTGCTGTTTAAGGAGCAGGTGGAGCAGCTCTTTTCCAGCAGCCTGTTCGTGGGCGTGATGCTGCTGGTCACTGGCTTTATCCTGTTTTTGGTGGATCGGCGTCTGCCGGGAAAAGCCCGGCAGCCATCCTTTCTAGACGCACTGGTCATCGGCTGCGGCCAGGCCGCGGCTATTGTGCCTGGACTATCCCGTTCTGGTACCACCATTGCCGCGGGGCTTCTCAGGGGACTGGACCGGGAAGGGGCCGCGAGGTTTTCGTTTTTGTTGTCCATCCCGGCTATATTGGGCGCTTTAGCCCTCTCGGTGCGGGACTTGCTCCGGGGGGCCACAAGTCTGGGCCTGGGCGTTTTGGTCGCTGGGTTCCTTTCGGCGGCAGTAACGGGTTATCTGGCCATCCGCTTCTTTTTGCGGGTGGTACGCCAAGGCAAGCTGGTCTGGTTTTCCTACTACACTTGGCTGGTGGGCGCAGTGATCATCGTTGTTTATCTCTTGTAGGGAAGGTTGGACTAGGCCTAGAAGGAAAACTGATGATAAGGTGGAAGTAATGGGAATTAGAGAGAATTTGGCAGATGTACAAGCCCGCATCCGGCAGGCCGCTCAGCGGGCCGGCCGGAAGGCAAGTGAGATTAGGCTGTTGGGTGTAACCAAGTACGCATCAGATCAGGAGGTGCGGGAGCTGCTAGACTCTGGTCTCCTGCTGTTTGGCGAGAACCGGGTGCAGGATGCCCGCAGGAGGGTGGAGCTTTTTCCCGAGGCCGAATGGCATTTCATTGGCACTCTCCAGACTAACAAGGTGCGCTACTGCAAGCCCTTTGCCCTCATCCATTCCCTGGACCGGTGGTCTTTGGCTGAGGCGCTCAATGCCAGGGCCGCCACGTGGGGCAAGCGCCAGGATGTACTGATTCAGGTGAATGTCTCTGGAGAGAAATCGAAGCAGGGAGTAGACCCTGGCCAGGTGCTGCCCTTCGCCCGGGGGGTGCTGGCGGAATGCCCCCACCTCAATGTGCGGGGGTTGATGACTATTGCCCCCTTTGTGGAAGGGGAAGCTACGCGCTCGGTGTTCAAGGAGACTAGGCGGCTCTATCAGTGGCTGCAGCAGGAGCTTGGGGTGCAGTGGGATACTTTGTCCATGGGCATGACCAATGACTTTGAGGTCGCCATCGAAGAAGGCGCGACCCTGGTGAGGATCGGTTCGGCACTCTTTGCCAAGGAGGAGTAGAGATGAGCGATTTTGTGCATAAGCTCAAGGTGTTTCTGGGTGTGACGGAAGACTACGCCGAAACAGAAGAAGTGGAAGTGAAGGAAAAAGAGTTGGAGGAGGATGTAGTACCTCTGCGGCGGGAGCGGACAAAGAAGAAGCAGACCTCTGAGACCCGCAGCAAGAGCACGCCCACGCTGGTGAGCCTAACAGGGGGGCAGACCGCTGTGCAGAGCAGGATCTATATAGTGGAACCCAGGTCTTTTGCCGATGTGAAGGAGTATGTGGCCTTCCTCAAGGGCCGGAAGTCACTCATACTCCGCCTGCATCTGGTAGACAAAACGGAAGCCCAGAGGATAGTGGACTTCATGAGCGGTGCCACCCACGCGCTGGAAGGGAACATGCGCAAGCTGGGCGAGACCATTTTCTGTTTTACACCCCCTTCCGTGGTGATCGAAGGTGATCTGGAAGCGGATTTTTTTGACCTAAATCAAGGGCGAGGGTGAGTGAGGGCATTGCAGTTCATTCTAGTTCTTGACCTTATTTTTGAGATCTTTACCTGGGTTTTAGTGGCCCGCTTTCTGTTGAGCTGGATTCCCAATGTCAACTACTACCACCCTGTGGTTCGTTATATCTACAAGGTGACCGACTTTGTGGTGCGCCCCTTCCGGGGAATCCTGCCCCCTGTGGGTAATATCGACTTTTCGCCCCTGATCATGTTTTTAGTCCTGCGCTTGGGTTATTCCCTGGTGCGGCGCATTCTAGCCATCGTTGTGCTTGGCTTTGCCTGGGGAGGTTGAGGGTAGTTTGAACAAGGAACAGTTGTTGGGGCACCTGCGCGGTGAAGAAGAACGCAGCCTAGGAAGTCACATTTTGGATCTAGCCCGTCTGGCGTGGGACACAAACCGCCCCCAGGTTTCCGACTTTTTGGATCCCTATGAACGGAAAGTCGCCGAAAGCGTCTTAGCGCGCATCCCTGAAGTGGATGCCCTGCACCAAGGGGGGTACAAAAACGCGGAGCGGGCGCGCCTGGTGATCTATCCCCAGTTTTACCTGGTAGAGACCATTCCCTCCTTCCTGCGGGTTTTGGAGGCCCGGGGGAACTTCAGTTTCCAGCAGGTTACCCACCGTGATTACCTGGGTTCTGTACTAGGCACGGGTTTGAAACGGGAGAAAATCGGTGATATTGTGGTGTTCCCTGAGGGATGTCAGGTGATTGTTGCCGCGGAGGTGGTGGATTACCTCCTCACCCATTGGGATCGGGTGCACCAGGTGCCCATCACTGTCCGGGAAATCGATGAAGAACAGCTGGCGGTGGAGCCTGAGCGGATCAAGGAGATCAAGGCCACCGTGGCTTCCCTGCGCCTGGATGCTGTGGCTGCGGAAGGCTTCGGCATGAGCCGTACCAAGATGGTGCGGGAGATCAAGGCAGAACGGCTGAAGCTCAACTGGAAACCCGTGACTAATCCTGCCTTGAGCGTAAATGAAGGGGACGTGCTGTCCATGCGGGGTAGGGGCAGGGTTGTACTGTCCCAAGTTGCGGGTACCACGCGCAAGGGCCGCACCAGTATTGTACTGCATCGCTATTACTGAGGAGGTGGCGTGGGTGCTGAAACCTATGGATATTCACAACCTAGAGTTCAAGCGCGTGTTTAAGGGTTACGATCCCGATGAAGTGGACGATTTCCTCGCGGAGTTGGTGGGGGAATACGAAGCGGTTTACCAAGAGAATCGCAAACTCCGTCAAGAACTGGAAGAGCTGCGTCAACAGATGGAGAGCAAGGGCAGCCGCGAACAGGATGTGCTGGATCTGCTCGCGCTCACCAAGCAGACGGTTCAGGAGATCAAGACGATGGCCAGCCGCGAAGCGGATAATGTGATCAGCGTGGCCCAGGCAGAAGCGGAGCGCATTATCAGCGAAGCGCGCCTAAAAGCCCAGCAGATTCTGGCCGACTCCGAAGAACGCCTCCAGAAGACCCAGCGCCTAGAGCGCCAGCTGCGGGAGCGGATCCGCTTGACCATGGAAACAGTCTGGAACTCCCTCACCGCCGAGGATGCGGAGGCTACCAGGCCTTATAAGGACATTGCTACCGCTTTGACCCAGGAAGGGGAGTCGACCTAAAGCCTGGCCCCACAGGCCGCTGCCTTGCTGCTCGATCATCTGTAGAGGGGAGATGTGCCGGTGACTTTAGGCTGTCCGTATGGGACCCACCGGGTGCTGGAGCCGAAGGGAGCGCTTCCCCAAGGAGCCCAGCGCCTGGACAATACCATGGAACTGTATGACAACGAGATTCTGATTGACGTGGAGACCTTGAATATCGATTCTGCCAGTTTCACGCAAATCCGCCAGCAGGCCGGTGATGATGAAGGGCGCATGGCCCAGATCATGCTCCAGATTGTGGAGAGCCGTGGTAAGCACCACAATCCTGTGACGGGTTCTGGCGGAATGTTGATCGGTACGGTTAGTGCCCTTGGGTCTGCCCTTCAAGCCCGCGATCTAAAGGTGGGCGACCGCCTCGCGTCCTTAGTGTCCCTAACCTTGACGCCCTTGGTGATCAAGGAGATCAAAAAGATTCACAAGGACACAGCGCAGGTGGACATTGAAGGGCAGGCCATTTTGTTTGAAAGCGGCATTTACGCTGTGCTGCCCCCGGACCTGCCCCAAAGGGTGGCCCTGGCTGCTTTGGATGTGGCCGGCGCGCCTGCCCAAACCGCAAAACTGGTAAAGCCAGGCGATAGGGTGCTCATTATTGGAGCCGGGGGCAAATCGGGGGCCCTGTGTCTGCACGAGGCCAAAAAGCGCGCCGGCGTTACAGGCCAGGTTGTGGCTGTGGACTACGGGGAGGAAGCGGTTCGGCGCATCGCCCAGCTGGGTTTGGCGGATGTGATCCTGAATGTGGACGCCACCAAGCCCTTGGAATGCCTGGAGGCCTTGACCCACGCCTGCGGAGGGCTTGCTGACCTGACCATCAACTGCGTGAATGTACCCCATACAGAGATGGCGTCCATTTTGTGCACCCGGGATGGTGGTACAGTATACTTTTTCAGCATGGCCACCAGTTTCACTGCCGCCGCGTTGGGCGCGGAGGGTGTAGGTAAGGATGTGAACATGCTGATCGGAAACGGCTACACCAAGCATCACGCCCAGATTGCCCTGGAGGTGCTCAGGGAGAATCCCCAGCTGTTCCAACTGTTTTCCCAGATCTACGTGTAATTCTTGGCCCCGTTTAGGAGGAATACCGGTGTTTTTGGCAGAAATATTAGAGAACCATTTCCATTCTGTTGCTATAATCGGAATGGCGAAAAATACCGGTAAGACCTATACCTTTAACCAGTTGGTGCTGGAAGGACAGAAGCTGGGCCTAAAGCTGGCTGTGACCTCCATTGGCCTGGATGGGGAGGAGAGGGATAGCCTTCACGGGCACTTGAAGCCCCGCATCCAGGTGTATCCAGGTCTGATCGCTGTGACTGCCAAGGCCCTGCTTGTGCAGAGCGAGTTGGATTATGAGGTACTAGGCGCTACAGGAGTTGCCACTCCCCTGGGTGAAGTGGTCCTAGCCCGCGTGCTCAGCCGGGGCAAATTAGTGCTCGCCGGCCCGGGAAGCGGCTGGGAGCTGGCCGCGCTAAAAGAGGAACTGGAAGCGGTGGGTGTAGACCTGCTGCTGGTGGATGGCGCGGTGGACCGCCGGTCCCTTTCGGCGCCGCTGGTTACGGACACCGCTGTATTGACGGTGGGTGTGGAAGCGGCCTGGGATCGGGCTCAGCTCCTAGATAAACTCAGGCACTGGCTGGCCGTGCTTACTCTGCCGGCCTTGGAGGATGCAGCAGCATCCCGTGCCTTTAAGCACGCTGCTGAACATGTGAAACTCGTGGCGCTGGCTGCCGACGGCAGCGTGCATCACGTAGAGCGGTCTCAGGTTTATGCGGCTGAAGGGTCCCTCGCGCTAGGGGGACTTGCCAATGCTGAACTGATTTATGCGCGTGGAATGCTGACCGATGCTGTACTGACCAGGATCTTAAGTGCAGTGGGGCCAGCTTCATTTACCCTTGTGGCTTCTGACCCCACGGCTGTGTTTTTGAGCGCCGGGAGCCTAAACTTGTTGGCCTCCCGCCAGGTGAGACTGCGTGTTCTACAGCCGCTGCACCTCAGCGCGGTCACGGTAAACCCTTTTCACAGCAGGTACGGGTATGCTGAGCCTGCAGTTCTGCTGGATGATGTGGGCCGCGTAGTCCACCCCCTACCTTGTTTCGATTTGCGCTTGGGAGTGCGCTATAGACCGCCAAAGGAGGAAATTCATGCACTTCCTTGATGCTGAAACCAGGCGCGAGCTTGGCTTTGAAGCCATCTGGCTGCGCATCCGCCCCGTTTCTCCCCTGGGACGGGCCCTGCAGAGGGAGGCCCAGGCCTTTCTCCCTGAGCAAAAGGCTGAGCTGGAGGATGCTTGGCACCGCCTAGAACAGGCAGTGCACTGCCTGCGCAGGCAGCCCGCGGCAGGAGAAGGTCTGCTCCATTCCCTTAGCCAGCTGAAGGATATTTCTGGGATCATTGCCCGCAGCGCCCGAGGAGAAACCCTAGATGATGTTGAGCTCTATGAAGTGAAGAAACTGCTCCACTTGGCGGAGGAAGTTCAAGGGGAGCTGCACCGTTTGGGCTGGGCCCCTCTCCTGCCGGTTCCCCTGGATGTTTGTACCCCGTGTCGGGAGGACCTCAGCGTAGGCCAGGGCGGAGAGCTCAGTTTCTACCTCGCGGATGCCTATGATGAGCTTCTGGCCGCGGCGCGCCGACGGCGCCGCTTCCTGGAGGAGCGCCTGGCAGAGCTGAGGTCTCGGGTGGACGCCCAAGTGTGGGCAGCCGCAGGCAGAGGGCTGTCCTCAGAAGACGAGATCACCGTATCCAGCCGGGACCAATCCGCGCTGGCGGAGTTGGAAAAGGTCCCGGACCTGGTTAGGATCCAGGAAACGGAGGGTTTTGTTACCTTTCGCTGGGTAGATCGGGGCGAGGGCGCGCAGCTGAGAGGGGAGTTGGCCGCGGTTAGGTCCCAGGAGGAAGAGCGCAAAGCCGCCGTTAGGGCCGAATTAAGCCGGGTTGTGGGTGCCCACGCGCCCCGCCTACTCAGAATCTTAGAAATCTTAGGATTCTTAGATTTTCTTTTGGCGAAAGCCCGCTTCTGCCTGGAGATGCAAGGCGTCAAACCCTCTTTGGCAGGCGAGGAGTGTCTGGTTATCCGCGGGGGACGCCACCTTCTAGTGGAGGAAGAGGTGCGGCAGGCGGGCGGCGTTTATTGTCCCCTTTCCTTGGAACTGCGCCCGGGAGTTACGGTGATTACCGGTCCGAACATGGGAGGTAAGACGGTCACCCTGAAGACCATTGGACTGCTGGTGGCCATGGCCCAGTACGGTTTGTTGGTCCCGGCTCAGTCCATGACGTTCAAACCCCGGCGCTTCCTCAGGGCCCATCTCCCTTCCAGTCAAGGGATGCCGGGCTTGAGCAGGTTCGCACGGGAGGTGTTCTTCGTCCGGGAAGTGCTGCCCTACAGCGGAGAGCCGGGTTTGATCCTCCTGGACGAGTTGGCCCAGAGCACCAGCCCGGGCGAGGGGGCTGCGGTGGCTCAGGCCGTGGTGGAGCGGCTCCGTGCCGCGCCGGCCATGACCGTACTTGCCACCCATTATAGCTGTTTAACCCAAATCGAGGGTGTGGTGCATTATCGGGTGAGGGGACTGGACAAGGAGCAGCTGCAGAAGGAGGTTTTGCCCCTATCTGCTTGGAACCTGGAAGCCCTGCAGCGCTTTATGGATTATACTCTGGAGCAGGCAGCACCGGGGGACGTAGGGCCAAGCGATGCAGTGTTCGTCGCCGAAGCGCTAGGCGTTGAACCAGGGGTTATAGCCAGAGCGAAGGCTTTGCAGAGGAGTGAAGATGGTGGTCAATGAGCTGCTGAAAGTGGACCAGAGCAAGGTGGCCAGGGCGCGGGAGCTCGCGGAGCGCATTGCCCGGGACATCCAAAGGGAAGTTGACCAGGTAACCACTGTGAGCATTGAGCGCACCGTGGCCCGCTTGTTCGGCATTGATGGCACGAATTCTGAGGGGGTGCCTCTGCCCAATGTGGTGGTGGACCAAGTGGCTGCCGCCAACCAACTCCACCGGGGCATCGCCTTTTGGCTGGCCAATGCGGTGGTGGCGCTGGGGAAGACACCCCAAGAAGTGGCAGAGAGCTGTGGTGAAGGCCTTTCACTGTGTGACCTGGAGATCCAGGATCCGCTGCGGGTGAAGCAGGTGATGGACGAATACACCGACAGCGCCTTGACCGCGATCCGCAGGCAGCGTCAGATCCGGGAAGAACTGAAAGACAAGCTGGGTATCGGCCGGGAGCCTTTGAAGTATGTGATCGTGGCTAGCGGTAACATTTTTGAAGATGTAAAACAGGCCCAGGCCGCGGCCAGGTACGGGGCGGATATTATCGCCGTAATCCGTACCACCGCCCAGAGCCTTTTGGATTATGTGCCCTACGGGACCACCACCGAGGGCTACGGAGGAACCTATGCCACCCAGGCCAACTTCCGCGTCATGCGGCAGGCCCTGGACGAGGTCAGTGTGGAGCTGGGCCGTTATATCCAGCTGGTGAACTACTGTTCAGGGCTGTGCATGCCTGAGATCGCCGCCATGGGCGCGCTGGAGCGGCTGGACATGATGCTCAACGACGCCATGTATGGGATCTTGTTCCGGGATATCAACATGGATCGCACCTTCGCGGACCAACACTCTTCCCGCATGCTCAACGCCTATGCCGGGATCATCATCAACACAGGCGAGGATAATTATCTAACCACGGCTGATGCCTATGAGCAGGCCCATACTGTGCTTGCTTCCAACTTCATCAACGAGCAGTTGGGGCTTTTAGCTGGACTCGATCACTGGCAGCTTGGCCTGGGCCACGCCTTCGAAATGGATCCAAAAATGCCCAACGGGTTCCTCTACGAAGTGGCCATGGCCCAGACGCTGCGCCAGGTTTTCCCCGACTCACCTTTGAAGTACATGCCCCCAACTAAGTACATGACCGGCGATGTTTTTATGGGGCACGTTCAAAATGCCATGTTCAACCTGGCCTCGGTGCTCACGGGGCAGAGTATCCATCTGTTGGGTATGCTTACGGAGGCTATCCACACGCCCCATCTCAGTGACCGCATTTTGAGTCTGGAAAATGCCCAATACGTGATGGACAATGCCCGGGACTTGGGCCGGGAGATCATCTTCCGGCCAGATGGCCTTATCCAGAGGAGGTCCGAGGAGATCGTAGATAAGACCTTGGCCTTTTTGGAGGAGATTGCAGCTCTGGGTCTCAAGGGAGCCATCGGCGCAGGATACTTTGCCGAGATCAAACGGCCGCCTGGGGGAGGTAAGGGCCGTGAGGGTGTAATCCGCAAGGGACTGGACTATGTGAATCCAATTATGGATGCGCTCCGGCGCGAACTGGGGAGGGAGAACTGATGGTGTCCGCATTAAAACCCTACGGCGACACCTGGGGAGATGGGCAGATGCAGCTCAGCTTTACCCTGCCCTTGCCCGCAGGCCCTAAGGCTCAAGAGGCGGCCAAGAGGCTGGCAGGAAAGATGGGCTTGGATAACGTGCAGATCGTCCACACCAAGGACCTCAACGGGTTCACCTTTTTCATCCTCTACGGCAGCTGCCGCCACAGCATCGACCCTAGTGAACTTCCCGAGCTGCCTGAAGAAGAGGCAGCCCTCAGTTTCGAGGAGATCAATGCTTTGATTGAGGAGCGGGTTGGGCGCAAAATCGTGGTGGTGGGTGCCTGCACAGGCACGGATGCCCACACGGTGGGCCTGGATGCCATTATGAACATGAAAGGCTACAAGGGCGAGTATGGGTTGGAGCGCTATCCCATGTTTGAAACCTATAACTTAGGCAGCCAGGTACCCAATGAAGAACTGCTCCAAAAAGCGGTGGAAGTGGGCGCGGATGCGGTGCTGGTCTCGCAGGTGGTCACCCAGCGGGACATCCATATTAAGAACCTTACGGAGCTGGTAGAACTGGCCGAGGCGGAAGGACTGCGCCCTAAGCTCATCATGGTGGTGGGCGGGCCGCGCATAGACAGGGTTCTAGCCGCGGAGTTGGGCTTTGATGCCGGTTTTGGGCCCGGAACCACCGCACGGGATGTGGCCGGGTTTTTGGCCAGGGAAGTGGCACGGAGGATGGAAAGGGGTGAATAGACTGTGTTGGAAAGTGTTCTGCGGGTGCGGGTAAGCGCTAGCCAGGCCCATTATGGAGGTGAGTTGGTGGATGGTGCTTTTCTTCTGCAGCTCTTTGGCGATGCGGCCACAGAACTGCTCATCCGCCACGATGGCGATGAAGGGCTGCTGCTCACCTACAGCGAGGTCATGTTCAAGGCGCCGGTCTATGCCGGGGATTTCATCGAAGTGCGGGGGAGGATCACCAAGGTGGGCAACACCTCGCGACACATGGAGTTTCAGGCGGTGAAGCAGATCACCCGCCCCCAAGGGGAAGGGCTTCCTCCTTCCGCCATGGATGTGCTGCCTGAGCCGGTGGTGGTGGCGGAGGCCAAGGGTGTGTGCGTGGTGCCTAAGGAAAGGCAGAGGGGGGGAAATCAGGGTGTCTAAACTGATTATCACCGCGGCCCTCACAGGCGCGGAGGTTACCAGGGAACAGCAGCCCAATCTGCCCATTACACCCGAGGAGATTGCCCAAGCTGCACTGGAGGCCTATGAGGCGGGCGCGGCCATCGTCCATGTCCATGCCAGGCTGGCTGATGGGACGCCCACCCAAGACAAGGAGGTCTATGGGGAGATCAAGCGCCTCATAGAGCGGGCCTGCCCGGTGATCTTCCAGCCCTCCACCGGAGGTGCCGTGTGGCATACCGCCCAAGAACGGCTCCAGCCTCTGGAACTAGACCCGGAGATGGCCACCCTTACCACAGGAACCTGCAACTTCGGCCGCGACATTTTTGCCAATCCCCAGGAGTTCGTGGAAGAAGCGGCCCGCCTGATGCAGGAGCGGGGGATCAAACCAGAGTTTGAGATCTTCGAAGCAGGCATGATCGACAATGCCCTGCGCCTCTTGAAAAAGGGCCTGGTGCGGGAACCACTGCACTTCAACTTCGTGTTGGGAGTACCAGGAGCCATGGCAGGTACGGTGCGGAACCTGGCTTTCCTGGTGGACGCCATACCCCCAGGGTCCACCTGGACCGTATCGGGCATTGGGCGCCACGAGACGCCTTTGGCCCTGGCCGCAATGGCCATGGGGGGGCATGTGCGTGTGGGCTTTGAAGACAACATCTACTACAAAAAAGGAGAGTTGGCTGTAAGCAGTGCACAGCTGGTGGCCAGGATAGTGTGCATTGCCCAAGAGCTGGGGCGGGAAGTGGCCAGCCCCGACGAAGCGCGGGAGATCTTGGGTATACCGGTAAAAACATAGGCTGCAGGGAGGGAAAGCATGCCCGCGATTTTGTCCATACCAGAAGCTGTGGCGCAGATCAAGGATGGCAGTACTGTGATGATCGGAGGATTTATGACCTGCGGCGCGCCCACAGGCCTCATTGCCGAACTGGCGCGACGCCATGTGCGCGACTTGACACTCATTACCAATGACACCGGGGTGCAGGGTGATGGTGTTGGGATGTTGATCAGCGCAGATGCAGTCACTCGCGTGATCGCCAGCCACATCGGCACCAATCCCGAGACGGGACGCCGCATGATCGACGGCCGGATCCATGTGGAGCTGGTTCCCCAGGGCACCCTTGCGGAGAGGATTCGCTGCGCGGGCGCAGGGTTGGGAGGAGTACTCACCCCAACGGGAGTTGGCACCATCGTAGCCCAAGGCAAGCAGGAATTGGTCGTTGACGGCCGGACTTATCTTTTAGAAACACCGCTCCGCGCGGATGTGGCTTTGATCAAGGCCTGGAAAGGGGACCGTAAGGGCAACCTCGTTTACCGCAGGAGCGCTCGGAATTTTAACCCGCTTATGGCCATGGCTGCGGACCTGGTGATTGCGGAGGTGGAGGAGATTGTAGAAGTGGGAGTGCTCGATCCGGATCAGGTCATGACTCCCGGGATTTTTGTGGATGTAATGGTGAGGAGCGTGAGCAGGCATGACTGACGAGCAAAAGCGGAAAATCATCGCCCACCGTATTGCTCAAGAGCTTTCCCACGGTGATGTGGTGAATCTAGGCATCGGTCTGCCCACTCTGGTGGCCAGCTTCATCCCACCGGGTGTGGATGTGGTTTTCCAGTCGGAAAACGGGTTTGTGGGTCTGGGCCCGGACCCAGCTCCAGGCAAAGAGGATCCAGATCTAGTTAACGCAGGCGGAAAACCTGTCACTATTCTGCCGGGCGGGGCCTTTTTCGACAGCGCCCTTTCCTTTGCCATCATCCGGGGCGGCCATGTGGATGTGACTGTGCTGGGGGCCCTGGAAGTGGATGCGTGGGGGAATCTAGCTAGCTGGATGATTCCAGGCAAAATGGTTCCCGGTATGGGTGGCGCCATGGATTTGGTGGTGGGAGCGAAAAAGGTGATTGTGGCCACCAGCCATACCACCAAGGATGGCCAGCCCAAGCTGTTGGAAAAGTGCCGCCTGCCCCTCACTGCAGTTCACGAAGTGGATCTGGTAGTCACAGAACTGGGTGTGTTCAGGCCCGGCGGTGGCACCATGATCCTGCTGGAAAGGCATCCCGCTTTCTCCGTGGAACAGATCCGAGAATTGACCGGGGCCCCTTTGGAGCCTGCTCCTGAGCTCAAGGACATGCCTTTGCCGGCGGCAGTTTAGGTGGAAGGAGGTTTGGCAGTGAGCGCGGTTAGCAGAGAACATGTAGGAGAAGCTCCGTGGCTGAAGTGGGGCTACAGCGAGGCCGAGTGGCGGGATTGGCACTGGCAGGTGCGCAACCGCATTCAGACTGTGGAGCAGCTGAGCAGGATTATCCCCTTAACGGAGCAGGAACAGGCAGATATTGCCAGAGTGCTGGAAGTCTTCCGCATGGGCATCACACCCTACTACGCCTCCCTCATCGATCCCACTGACGCCAACTGTCCCATTCGCAAACAGGCCATACCCACTATCCACGAGACATACTCCAGCCGTGCGGATTTGCATGACCCCCTCAGTGAAGAAGAAGATTCACCGGTACCGGGCTTAACCCATCGCTATCCCGACCGGGTGCTGTTCTTAATTACGGACCAATGTTCCATGTACTGCCGTCATTGCACCAGGCGCCGGTTCGCAGGCCAACGGGATGCCGGGTTGAGCTGGGATTTGATCGAGCAAGGAATTGAGTACATCCGCCGCACTCCAGCTGTACGCGACGTGCTCCTTTCTGGCGGTGATGCCTTGCTCATGTCCGACGGACGCCTCGAGGAGATTATCCGGCGCCTGAGGGATATTCCCCATGTGGAGATCATCCGCATCGGTACCCGCACCCCCGTGGTTATGCCCCAGAGGATCACCCCGGATCTTGTAAACATGTTGAAGAAGTATCATCCCATCTGGCTCAATACCCACTTCAACCACCCCAAGGAGATCACCGCCGATTCCAGGGCAGCCTGTGAAAGGCTGGTTGATGCGGGTATTCCCGTGGGTAATCAAAGCGTGCTGCTGCGGGGGGTGAACGACAACCCCGAGATCATGAAGGAGCTGGTGCTGAAGCTGGTACAGATCCGTGTGCGTCCCTATTATATCTACCAGTGCGACCTGTCCATGGGCATTGAGCACTTCCGAACCAAGGTGTCCAAGGGTCTGGAGATCATGGAGGCTCTGCGGGGTCACATTTCCGGCTACGCGGTACCTACCTATGTAGTGGATGTGCCAGGTGGCGGAGGCAAAACGCCGGTCATGCCCCAATACTTGATCAGTATGTCCCCCACCAAGGTGGTGCTCCGCAACTATGAAGGGGTGATCGCCACCTATGTGGAGCCCCAGTATGTGGATGAAGGATGGGAACCTACGGAGGGACAGACCGCCTCCCGGGGCGTAGCCCGGCTGCTGCAGTCCACAGAGGAACGATCCATTGAGCCTGCGGATTTGGAGAGGCGCCGCTGGAAGCGGAAGCAGAACGGGAGTTCCTAAAGTGAAGGAGGAAGAACATGCGCGAAGTGGTGATCGTCAAGGCCCTGCGTACAGCCATCGGCAGTTTCGGTGGGACCCTCAAGGATCTTTCCGCCCCAGACTTGGCTGCCGTGGTGATCAGGCGGCTGTTGGAGGAAACTCAACTGCCCCCGGAAGAGGTGGACGAGGTTATCTTAGGTAACGTGCTGCAGGCAGCTAGCGGACAGAACCCGGCCCGCCAGGCAGCGATCAAGGCGGGTATCCCCGAGAGTGTTCCCGCCTTCACGGTGAACAAGGTGTGCGGCTCGGGCCTGAAGGCCGTGGGGCTTGCGGCCCAAGCCATCCAGGTTGGAGATGGGGATGTGTTTGTGGCTGGGGGCATGGAAAGCATGAGCACCGCTCCCTACGCGGTGACGAAGGCCCGCTGGGGTTCCCGCATGGGCCATGACCAGTTGGTAGATACCATGATCCGCGACGGGCTGTGGTGCGCCTTTACCGATACCCATATGGGCCTGACTGCGGAGAATATTGCCGAGCGCTGGCAGATCAGCCGTGAGGAACAGGATGAGTTTGCCGCAGCAAGTCAGCAGAAATGCCAGGCCGCTTTGGCGGAGGGGCGCTTTGAACGGGAGATCGTGCCTGTGGTCATCCCGCAGCGCAAAGGGGAACCCCTTGTGTTCCAGCGGGACGAGTATCCCCGGGAGGGGGTCACCGCAGAGGCACTGGCTAGACTTCGACCGGCATTCAAACCTGATGGGACTGTCACCGCGGGGAATGCTTCGGGGATCAACGACGGCGCGGCGGCCCTGTTGGTCATGTCCCGGGAGAAAGCGGAAAGCCTGGGGTTAAAGCCCATGGCCAAGGTGCTCAGCTGGGCCGCTGCGGCCCTGGATCCGGCCATTATGGGCTTGGGACCAGTGGGGGCTACTCGCAAGGCTCTGGCCAAGTGCGGACTGGAGATTGGGGATCTGGACTTGATTGAGGCCAACGAAGCCTTTGCCGTGCAGTCCATTGCGGTCATGCGGGAGCTGGGATTAGATCCTGCCAAGGTGAACGTACATGGAGGGGCAATTGCCCTGGGCCACCCCATCGGCGCGAGTGGAGCCCGAATTCTGGTCACCTTGCTCCATGCCATGGAGCAGAGGGGAGCTAGAAGGGGTCTGGCCACGCTGTGTATTGGCGGCGGGCAGGGCTATGCTGTGGTGGTAGAGCTCCTGTAAGCCCGCAGATTAGGGAGGTGAGCTGGATGTTGACAATTGGTGTGATTGGTGCTGGGACCATGGGCAGTGGGATCGCTGAAGTGGCCGCTGCCGTGGGTCAGGTGGTCCTGGTGGACGTGGACCTAGACCGGGCCAGGGCTGGCCGGGACGCGGTGGAAAAGAGACTGTCCCGGGCCGTGGATAAAGGCAGGCTTGAGCCTGCTAAGAAAGGGGAGCTTTTGGCCCGTATTGAGCTGGCCGCAGACTTAGAGGCACTGGCTGAAGCGGATGTTGTGGTTGAGGCTGCGGCGGAGGATCTAGCTGTCAAGCAGGAGATCTTCGCTGCTTTAGGCCGGATCTGCTCCCCAGAGTGCATCCTGGGTACTAACACGTCGGCCTTGAGTGTTACCGCCCTTGCCGCCGCGACTGGGGAACCCCAACGGGTGATCGGCATCCATTTTTTCAATCCGGTGCCCAGGATGGAGCTTGTAGAACTGGTGCGTACACCGTTTACCTCCCAGGAATGCATGGACCGGAGCCGGGAGTTTGTCCAGGCCCTAGGCAAAACGCCTGTGGTGGTAGAGGAGTCACCGGGGTTTGTGGTGAACCGCCTTCTGCTGCCCATGATCAATGAAGCCATCTTCTTGCTCAGCGAGGGAACGGCTTCCGTCGAGGATATCGATACTGCCATGCGCTTGGGGGCTAACCACCCCATGGGGCCCCTGGCTTTGGCCGATCTTATTGGTCTGGATATCTGCTTGGCCATCATGGAAACGCTCCATGCTGAACTGGGTGAGGACAAGTACCGCCCTGCGCCGCTGCTGCGCAAAATGGTGCGGGCCGGCAGGCTGGGTCGCAAGACCGGCCAGGGGTTTTACAGCTATCACTAGAGAAGACCAGGAGGGAAATCAGTGCTTGAGTGTTTCCAGTTGACCATAAGCGGAAAGCAAGCCCTGGTGGAGCTGGCCAGGCCAGAGCAGCTTAATGTCCTGGATGAGCAAGCCCTTGATGAGCTGGATGCGGTTCTCACCGAGCTGCAGGATCAGGGGATAAAGGCGGTTGTGGTCACGGGACAGGGGCGGGCCTTTGCCGCTGGGGCGGATGTAAAGGCCATGGCGCAGATGGACACAGCTGCAGCCAAGTCCTTTTCCCTTAAAGGTAATCGGGTTTTCCAGCGCATAGAGGAACATCCCGCCATCTTCATCGCCGCGGTGAACGGCTATGCCCTTGGCGGCGGACTGGAACTGGCGCTGGCCTGTGATCTGCGCTTGGCTTCCAGCAAGGCCGTGTTTGCCCAGCCCGAAATCGGCTTGGGACTCATCCCCGGCTTTGGGGGAACCCAGCGCCTTCCCCGCCTGATTGGGCCGGCCCGGGCCAAGGAGTGGATCCTCACCGGGCGGCGTTATTCTGCCCACGATGCCTTGGCTGCAGGCCTCGTTGCCGAGGTTGTGGAACCCGAGGAGCTGCTGTCTAAGGCCCAAGGTTTGGCGGAGGAGCTGGCGGCCCGGTCAGGACCCATACTGGCTGTGGCTAAGCGGGCGGTGAATGCCTCCGCAGGGGTTACCCCAGCCCAGGGGCAGACGGAGGCAGAGCTTTTTGCCGGCTGCTTTGCCTACCGCGATACCCGGGAAGGACTTCAGGCTTTTGTGGAGAAGAGGAAACCTGATTTCCAGGACTGGTAGCGGTTGACGTCCGCCCTTTGGTTGGGTATAATATCAGCAATATTGAAAAGACGAGGAACGGGAGAGTACTGGTTGGAAATGGCTGCAGAGAGTCCGGTTAGGTGCGAGCGGATGCCAGGAACAGCCAAGGAAAATCACCCGGGAGTTGCCAGCTGAACGTGGCAGTAAGCTGAGCCGGTGGTGCCGTTATACCCAACGAGTGAAGATGGAGCCTGCTAGGCCCATCTTAACTAGGGTGGTACCGCGGTCATTCCGTCCCTTTTCGGGACGGTTTTTTTATTGCTGAAGGGGAGGAGTGGAAGTATGGAAAAATTTTCTGCCTACCAACACACTTTAAAACTGCCTGTGACAGACTTCCCCATGCGGGGCAATCTGCCCCAGCGGGAACCAGCCATGCTCGAAAAATGGGAACAGGAAGATTATTACCGCCAGCTGCAGGAGCTGAGCCGGGCGCAGAACAGGCCCAAGTTCATTCTGCACGATGGGCCTCCGTACGCCAATGGCAACATCCACATCGGTACGGCGCTGAACAAGGTGCTGAAAGATATTGTGCTGCGTTCGCGCGCCTTGGCGGGCTATCATGTACCCTATGTTCCCGGCTGGGATACCCACGGGCTGCCCATCGAACTCCATGTGGTCAGAACCCTGGGCAAAGAGCGGGAAGGGCTGTCCGTGCCCGAGTTTAGGGAACGCTGCGCCGCCTATGCCCGGCAACAGGTAGATATCCAGCGCCGGCAGTTTAAGCGCTTAGGTGTATGGGGCGACTGGGCGGACCCGTACATCACCATGCACCCGGAGTACGAGGCTGTACAGATCCGTCTGTTTGGGGAGATGGTGGAAAAGGGCTATGTGTACAAGGATAAAAAGCCAGTTTACTGGTGCGCTGACTGCCAAACCGCGCTGGCTGAAGCGGAGATCGAGTATCACGATCACCGTTCCCCCAGCATTTACGTGCGTTTCCCGGTGCAGGACGGCAAGGGAATTCTGGCTGAAGACAACACCTATGTGGTGATCTGGACCACCACACCCTGGACCATCCCAGCCAACTTGGCCATTGCCCTGCATCCCCAGTTTGATTATGTGGTGGTGCAGACGGCCCGGGGCAACTTGGTTATGGCCAAGGAGCTGGCCCCAGGCGTCCTGGAAGAGCTGGGGCTGGAGAACCAGGGAGTTGTGGCCGAGTTTAAGGGGGCCGAACTAGAGGGGGTCGTGTGCCTGCATCCGCTCATGGAGCGGGAGTCTTTGGTGATCCTTGGAGACCACGTGACCTTGGAAGCCGGTACGGGTTGCGTCCATACTGCCCCTGGACACGGCCATGAAGACTACCTGGTGGGGCTGGAGTACGGCCTGCCTATCCTCTCTCCCGTGGACGAACAGGGCAGGTTCACGGAAGAGGCGGGCCGCTATGCGGGAATGAGCCTGGACGAAGGCAACCGGGCGGTCACCGCTGATTTGGAAAAATCCGGTGATCTGCTCAAGCTGGGTTTTGTGGACCACGCCTATCCCCACTGCTGGCGCTGCAGAAAGCCGGTCATCTACAGGGCCACAGACCAGTGGTTCATCTCCATCGACCGATTCCGGGCAGAAATGCTCAAGGCCATTGACCAGGTGCAGTGGATCCCCGCCTGGGGCATTGAGCGCATCCGGGGCATGGTGGCTGAGCGGGGTGACTGGTGCATCTCGCGGCAGCGGGTGTGGGGTGTGCCCATTCCCGTGTTCTACTGCACTTGCGGCCAGAGCATCCACACTAAAGAGACCATCGAGCATGTGGCGGAGGTCTTCAGCCGGGAAGGATCCAACGCCTGGTTCCGGCGCAGTGCCCAGGAGCTGCTCCCCGAGGGCTTCAAGTGTCCAGCCTGTGGAGGAACGGAATTCGCTAAGGAAACGGACACCATGGACGTGTGGTTTGACTCAGGCGTTTCCCACTGGGCGGTGCTCAACTCCCGAGAAGATCTGCGCTGGCCCGCCGATCTCTACCTGGAAGGCAGTGATCAGCACCGGGGTTGGTTCCAGTCGTCCCTGTCTGTCGCGGTGGCTACCCAAGGGCAGGCTCCCTACCGCGCGGTGCTCACCCACGGCATGGTGGTGGACGGAGAAGGGTATAAAATGTCCAAATCGCTGGGTAACGTAATCGCTCCCGAGGAAGTTTGGGAGCAGTACGGAGCAGATATCCTGCGGTTGTGGGTGTCCTCCGCGGACTTTAGGGGTGATATCCGGATCTCCCCCGAGATCCTCAAGCAGCTTTCCGATGTCTATCGCCGGATCCGCAACACGGCCCGGTTTATGCTGGGCAACCTCAGCGATTTCGATCCTGCAGTGCACAGCGTGCCCTACGCAGAGATGGAAGATCTGGACCGCTGGGCCTTGATGCAGCTGGCCAAGTTAAGCCGCCGGGTACGGAAAGCCTATGCTGAGTACGATTTCCACATTGTGTACCATGCTGTGCACCAGTTCTGTGCCGTGGATTTGGGCGGTTTTTACCTGGATGTGCTCAAAGATCGCCTCTACTGCGATGCTGCAGACAGCAGGGAGCGGCGCTCTGCCCAGACCGCGTTCTTGATCATCCTCAAGGAGCTGGTGCAGCTGGTGGCGCCCATTTTGGTGTTCACCGCAGAGGAGATTTGGAGTTACCTGCCTGACCAGGTACGGACCGAAAAGAGCGTACACTTTTCCACTTGGCAAGAGCTGCCTCAAGAATACTGGAACGAAGAGCTGGATCGGCACTGGGATGAGTTCTTAGAAATCAGGCGGATTGTGGCTAAAGGTCTGGAATTGGCCAGGATCAGCAAGGTGATCGGGGCGTCCAACGAGGCCAAGCTGGTGCTCTACGCTGATCAGGCTAAGCTGGAAATCCTCTCTTCCTTTGCCGCAGACCTGCGCATGCTGTTCATTGTTTCCGACGTGGAAGTACAGCCTTGGTCAGAAGGCCAACAGGCGCTGTACAGCGAGCCTGGCTTGGCGGTGGACGTGTACAGGGCGGAAGGGGAGAAGTGCCAGCGCTGCTGGAAGTACTTCTCAGAACTCAGCGGCCATGAAGAACATCCCCAGATCTGCCACCGCTGCTTGGAGGCCCTTCAAGGGTAGCAATAGTAAGTAGGCTTAACCCCCATCCGGGAATACGGATGGGGGTTTTGCATACGCTATGGGCGAAAGGGTGGATCGTGTGGGAGAGAAGCTCAATTCGGGTCTAGTGCGCACCCTCTTGACAAAACTGGAACAACTCGCCCTCGCCCTGGAAAAGGCCAGCATAGCGGAATACATCGAATTGTACCGCAAGCCCAGGCGCCTGCTCTACCTGAACTTTTTGGCGGGTATAGCCAGGGGTTTTGGCTTGGCCATAGGTTTTACGGTGGTGGGTGCCTTCTTCCTTTACGGGCTGGGCAAACTGGCTTCATGGAATCTGCCGGTGGTGGGGGAGTTCATCGCCGAGATCACCCGCATTGTCCAACATGAACTGGCCAGGAGGCGTTAGCATGGTGGAACAAGCACTTTTGGGAGAACTAAAAGCGCTTTTGGCAGAAGAAGAACGGGAGCTTTTGGAGGTGATAGAGCGACTTACCGGTCCCGGAGGGCTGCAGTCCTCCCTCCAAGAAACGGATCGGGAGCTTTCGGCTTATGATAACCATCCCGCGGATTATGGCTCGCAGCTGTATGAGCGCAGCAAGGACCTGGGGCTGCTGCAGGCGGCCAGGGAACAGCTGGCCGCAGTTCATCAGGCTCAACAGGCTATGGCCGCGGGCGTGTATGGGGTTTGTCAGGGGTGCGGCAGCACCATCCCCCCTGAGCGTCTTCTAGCCGTGCCCAGCACCCTGTTTTGTGTTGAGTGTCAACGGGAGCGGGAGGAAAAGGACGCCAGTGATCGTCCTGTGGAGGAAAGGGCACTGGGCAGGCCTGTGGACAGGGACATAGCTGGCAGGCTGGATTACGGCTTTGATCAAAACGCGGCGTGGGAAGAGGCCGCCCGCCACGGCACCTCCCACAGCAGGCAGGGAAATCCTTCCTAGATACCGAATTAATGGTCAAAAGAACTCAGGGAAGGGGCTTTGCTGTTGAGTTATGCATTGACCGCCGGTCTGATCTTCCTCGCCGATCGCATTTCTAAACACTTGGTCATGGCCCATATGCAGAAGGGAGAGAGCATCCCGGTAGTTCCTCCCTTCTTTTACCTCACTTATGTGCAGAACCGGGGGGCGGCTTTCGGGCTGTTTCAGGGTAAGGTTGGCCTGCTTTCCTTGATCGCTTTGGTCTGTCTGTTCTTCGTGCTGCTGCACTGGCAGAAGCTGAAGGCCAAGAGCGCCTTTGTGCGCTGGGGTGTTCTGATCAGCTTTGTGGGGGCGGTGGGCAACCTAATTGACCGCCTACGCTGGGGAGCGGTGATCGATTTTCTCGATGTGCGGGTTTTCGTCTTCAACGTGGCGGATGCGGCCATTGTCTTTGGTGTAGCCCTGCTCTTTTGGGAGGTTCTAGTCCATGATCCCCAGACCCGCTGATACCTATCAGTTTGCGATTACAGAGGATCTGGGGCGCTTGGATGTTTTCCTCAGCGAGCAGCTGGGCATTACCCGTTCCCAGGTGAAGCGCTTGGTGGACAGCAATCTGGTTTTAGTGAACGGGCGAACGGTGAAGGCAGGGTACAAACTGCGGGCCGGCGA
>Ga0116169_1000982_pt1 | contig 26094 bp, 26 predicted proteins | sample AD_UKC130_MetaG_FD_89796 | JGI IMG/M metagenome (GOLD analysis project Ga0116169, IMG submission 89796) | Active sludge microbial communities of municipal wastewater-treating anaerobic digesters from Canada - AD_UKC130_MetaG | ecosystem: Engineered > Bioreactor > Anaerobic > Digestate | place...
CAAGGAGACCATGACCGGCGAAGAGTTCATGCAGATCCTCAATGCTTAAAAAGCGCACCCAAGCGGTGCGCTTTTCCCCTATTTTACCGGGATGTAATAATCCAGGATCAGCTCCCCGTGCTCATCGGGATTGGTCCACCGCGGGCAGTTGTACACTTCCATGGACCAGCAGGCCGCGGGGTCGTACTCGTACCCTTGGTTGAGCAGAGCCTCCTCCGCCAGGGCATGGGCCTGGAGCAGAACCTCTGCCCTTTGGCCTTTGATCCAAGCTACAGCCACCTTGCCAGGGGGGAGTTCCCGCAGGCTGAATCCTTCCGGCACAGGAACCTCCGGCTGCATGAGCATGCCGCAAATGTAAACGAAACCTTCAGGCCCCCACTCGCCGATCCAGCCCACATAATCCCCGCCCAGATGGTACTCTTTCAGCCCCTCCAGGACCTCAAACGTTCCGTCGGCAAAACATCTATCCCACAGCGCGGGAATGGGATTCTCCTGGCCGGCGCTCTGCACCTGGATCGCTTTGCCCACCACACAGAGCCGCGGCAGCTCTTTAACCTCGAAGTTTACCAGTCTGGGCACTTGGACGCGCCCCCTTTCTTTTTTCCCACCTTTTCCACCTGCTGTAACCCATCTCCTGCCAGGCTTGGGCAGAACAAGAAAAAAGGAGGGCATCCCTCCCCTTTTCACCCAGCTAGGCTGGTAATATACTCTTCTATGGCCGCGGCCACCTTTTTGGACAGGCGCACCGCCTCCACCACCGTCCTGGCACCGGTAACCACATCGCCAGAGGCGAACACCCCGGGACGGCTGGTGCGGCCGCTCTCGTCCACCGCCACCAAACCCTGTTCCGTCACCTCAATCCCCTGGGTGGAGGAAACGATCACGGCCCTGGGGCCCTGTCCCACGGCAATAATGACCGAATCGACGGGAAAGAGGTTTTCCGTGCCTGGAACGCGTACAACCCTCTCCCTGCCTGCCTCGTCCCGCTCCAGCTTGGTGTCGGCCAAGACCACTCCCTCATCCACAAAGCGCACCGGTTCCTTATAACACATGAGCTGGGTTCCGTCAATTTTGGCAAACTGCACTTCGATGGGGAGTGCGGCCAGGGACTCTTCGCCCCGCCGGGCAATCACGTACACCTCTTCGGCGCCTTGGCGGAAGGCGGTGCGGGCCACATCCATGGCCACATTACCGGCTCCGATTACCGCCACTGTCTTGCCCAGGCGGTACACGCTGGGATTGCGCAGGTATTCAATGGCGTAGTGCACATGCCCTAAACTCTCTCCGGGAATGTTCAACCTGCGGGGCCGCCACACACCCGTACCTAGGAAAATGGCCTGATAACCGTCGCGGAAGAGATCATCCGCAGTCAAGGTAGTACCGATCGCTGTGTTGGGCCGAATGCGTACTCCGCTGGCGAAGAGGGCATCCATGAGCTGATCCAACACCCTTCGGGGCAGCCTAAACTCGGGAATGCCGTAGCGCAGCACGCCGCCAATGCGGTCGTTGGCCTCAAAGATGGTAACATCAAAATCACGCCGGGACAGCAAAAAGGCGATGGTCAGCCCCGCGGGGCCTGAGCCCACAATGGCCACCTTGCCCCTGGTGCGCTTGGAGACGTGGGGTTTATGGATGTTCAGGTAATAATCGGAAATGTACTGCTCAATGGCGCTGATCTGGACTGGCGAACCCTTGCGCCCCAGCACGCAGTGGCCTTCACACTGGTTTTCCTGCGGACAGACATGGCTGCAGACCAATGAGAGCGGATTGTTCTCAAAGAGCATGCTGCCAGCTTCGGCAATCTTGCCGTCCAAAAGCAGGCGGATCACCTCGCGAATGGGTGTTTCCACGGGGCACCCCTTGGTGCACATGGGCGTGCGGCACTGCAGGCAGCGCATGGCATCCTCAATTACATGCTTGCTCATGCTCATCCCCTTCCCCGATTTCCATACTAGCCATTGTAGAGGAACTGCGGGCAGGGGGCAAGAATCTCTGTGTAAAGAGATTTTTGCGCTAGGAATTGGAACTTCCGCGGTGAACTTTGTCCCGCGGCATTCACCAACGAAAGGGTCTGAGGATCATGCTGGAACAGTTTCTCTATGCATCCCTGTGCAATCTGCACCTCTTGCAGAAAAGGGATACGGCTACCGTTGTGGCTGACCTTTTGGGGCTGCAGGCCCAGTTCGCCAACAACCCCAAATACGCCCTCAGGATCAGGGCGGCCGATTACCACGAGGACAGCTGGCATAAAAGCCTGCTGACAACCTGGACCTTCAGGGGTACCCTCCATGCTGTTTTGAAAGAAGAGTTGGGGTTGTTTCTGGCCGCGGTGGGGCTTCCCGACACCTGGGATGACCGCTGGGATCTGGACCCAAAGCTTAAGGCGCACTGGGCCGAAAAGCTGTGGGAGTGGATCGCCTCCGGCATCACAGAAAGGAGCGCCCTAAAAGAAAAATGCCTGGCCGCAGGCCTGGACCAGGACACTCTCAACAGGGTATTTCACGGCTGGGGCGGACTGCTCCGGGACATGTGCAGCAGGGGTATGATCGCCTACGCCCCCGGCACCGCTAAGCACTTTGTTCCCTGTTTTGACGTACCGTTTCCGGACAGGCACAGCGCCCGGGTGGAGATCATCCGCCGCTACTTCCGCTCCTTCGGTCCGGCGACCTTCGGCGACTGCGCCTATTTCACCGGTTGGCGGGTGCGGGAGGTTACCGCGCTGGTGGAGGCAGCCGCTCTGCCCCTGAAAAGCATCTCCTACCAGGGCAAGGAGTACTATTACCTCCAAGAACTGCCTGCTCGCGGCGCCATCCCCGACTGCCTGCTCCTGGCGGGCTTTGATCAGTTGGTGATGGGCTACCGGGACCGCAGCCGGTTTTTGGATGAGGAAGATAAGTCCAAGGTGATCACCAATACGGGGATCGTCTTCCCCACAATTCTCCTGGGCGGCAGGCTGAAAGCGCGCTGGAAAAAGGAGCGGAGCAAGCTCCTGGTGACCCCCTTCCGATCTTTGAGCCGCAGGGAGCAGGAACTGATCACCGAAAAGGCCCGGGCGGTTTTCCCAGGGGAAGTACAGGAAGTGCTCTTCCTAGGATAGGCCCTGCTCCAGCTCTTCCAGGAAGTACTCTACCTTCGGCAGTCTCCGCGCCCGCTTGAGACTGATGCCGGTCTTGGCGCAGAGATCCCCCAAAATGGCTGCCATGAGGTCTGATTTGATCCGCAGTTCCCTCGGCAGGCCATAGTTGGCAATGTGCTGGGTGAGCCGGGTAACCACTTGGGGCACATCTTCTGTGGCGTCTTCATAGGCATGGCAGTCCAGAATCATCCCCGTTTGGTGATCCGCCAGTACAAAGCCCCGGGGAAAGCGGGGCCGCTCCTGTTTGCTTTCCTGAACCACCACAGGCAGGTAGCACACGTCCAGCTCCCAGACAGCCCTGAGGCTGCGGGGAGCCTTGCGCAGCTGCCACAGGAGCAGTTCGTTTTCCATGATCAGCGGTTCGTAGCTCCGTACAGGCCTCAGCAGTTTCCAGGGCCTGGTGTGCCAGACCAGCTCCCCGCCACGCTTTTCACTTACCCGCAGGACAGTGCGCCTGCTTTCAAAATCCAGGGCAACCTCCCCCCGCCGATGCTCCTCGTACACAGCCAAAACCTGCTCCAGGGCATGGGTGAGAAAAACTGCTTCCTCCTGGTTGAGATACCAGGGATGATAACCCGGTTCGTAGCGGCGGAACTGGGGCCAGGCATTCCTCCCCCGGAATCTGAGGCCTAAATCCTTGATGTCTTTGAGGTCTTGCTGGTCCAAAAGCTCCCGGTTCTCAAAGGAGCACATGATATAGTTCTGGGAAAAGGCCGCATCGGCAAAACCATCCTCATCATCGCCCAATTCCAGGAGCTGAAAAAACCCCTCCAGCCCCTGCGCACCCAAGAACACGCACAGCCCGAAATGCTGCCCCATCCGCCCCATGACGGAACAGTAACCAACTAACCCATCCAGGGGGTTCTCCACCGCAATGAGATCAGTATCGTATAAATTCCGCCAGGGCTCGGCCTGCTTGAAAGCTATGGCCGCTGCATACAGGTCCCTCAGCTGCTCCTTGGATGGCCTTTCCCGTTCCTTCATCATGGCCCCTCCTTTCCCGTTTCTGCATCATCACTTCGTCACAGAACAGGTAATACCTTCTGGGGCTCGGGACTGGGTTCCCGTTTGCTGCCCCCTGCGGTGCAGGTGAAGGAGGTTGGACATATACTGAAAAAAACGCGGAGATAAGGAGGGAGCACTGTGAACGACACCATGTTCACGCCGGCACAGGATGTGATTTCCACCCAAACCCACGTCCACGAAGTCCAAGGTAGTACGGCCATCTTCCCCGACATACCCCACAACCACCGCTTCGCCGGCATTACCAGCCAGGTTATCCCCATAGGCAACGGCGACCATATCCACTCCTTCGAGCTCAGCACCGACTTTACCGAAATCCACCTCCACGGGGTAGGGGGCTTTACTGGGCCTTCCATTCCAGTTGGTAACGGCCGGCATATCCATTTTGCCAGCGGCATTAGTACCCTCAACCGGGGCCATGTCCATGAATTTGCCTTTGCCACCTTAATTGATGATCCACTTAGGTTCTAAAGGCAAGCAGATCCCAAGCAGGGGACTTCTGACCACTGTTTGGGATTTTCTTTTGCCCCAGGCCCAGCTCAGCGCCACCTTGAAGTTTCCCTGGGAAATATGGAAGGAGTTCCCTTACGGCTAGTGGAATACTTAGCATAACTAACCTTTTGCTTACCTGATTAACCTGCAAATCTGCACAGAAAGGACGGACCACGGCTTATGGGACAGCGGTTTGAAGGTTCAGCCTTCCGATTTGTAGCTGGAGCACTGCTCACCCTCGCCCTCCTAGCCAGCGGCTATCTTTTGGGCATCACCCAGTTTGGACCACCGGAGGAACCAGAGCCGGTGGTGGCTGAAATTGCCGAACTGGATCGGTTGATCGAGGCGCTGCAGACCATGGATCGCTCCCTGGGTGGCCTGTCTGAGCAGGTGGCCCAGCTCCACACGGGCCTTAGTGATCTCCAGAGCCGCATGGCCCAGCAGGAAACGGCCGTGGAGGCTTTGGCCAACACTGTGCTCACCTTCAGTGCAGAGATGGCAGGACAAGCGGAAGTGACCACAGCCCAGCTGCAGGTGCTCGCCGCCGCTGCGGAAAGCAGGGAGCTGGACACTATCCTGCACGCTGTGCAGTCCCTGGGCGCCTCCCTCGCGGACCTTGGCCAGCAGGTAGCCCAGCTGCAGCGGGAACTGGATACACTGCAGGACCAGAGCGCAGAGCACAAGCTCGAGGTGGCGTCCTTGTCCGCAGCCTTGGAGAACCACAGCGCAGACCAGGGGCAGGCGCTGCGGGAGCTAGCGGTGGGGCTGCGGGCCCTGTCGGAACAGATGGCGCAGCAGGCCGAAACCACCGCCGGGCAGCTGCAGGTCCTGGCCCAACATGCTGAAAGCTTGGATCTAAGCGGCGTTTTAGCGGCCACGCAGACCTTGGAGCAGTCCCTTGCGGCACTGGCGGCCCAAACCGCCCAGCTCCAAGTGGACCTGGAGACCCTCCAAGGCCAACATGCGGAGCAGAAGCTGGGAGTTGAGAACCTAGCCGAAGCTATCCAGAGCCTGGCCGAAGAAGTTGCTGGGCATGCCCAGAACGTGGAAGCACAGCTCACCGCGCTTACTGAAGCCCTGGAAGAACAGGGCGCCGCTGCAGCTGTGGCTGCTGTGGCTCCGGTTCAACCGGCAGTGGATCCCCTGTCCCCAGCTCTGGAGCTCTCGGCCCCGGTTCAGAGCGCGGCGGAAACAGACCGGGCAGGGCAGCCGGCTACGCCTTTGCAGCCGGAGAGCACCGAGTACCGGCCCATTCCCGTCCTGATCTCCCAAGAACCAGAAGTTGATCAGAGACGGCTGGCTTTAGTCTTGAAGATTAAAGCCCGCGATACCATCTGGGACATCGCCAACCGCTTCCAGTCTCCCCCCAGTGAGGAGTTCATCAACCAGATCGTAGAACTCAACCAGGTGGATCCTTACCGGCTCAGGATCGGGCAGGACCTGCTCGTCCCCCTGAACGAAGAGGTCTTTAGACTCGTGGAAGTGGAGTGATGATTGTGGCCAGCACCGAGCCAACTAAGCAAAGGCAGTCCAGTGGTGAAGCGCTGTTGATTTTCTTGGCCATTTTTGCCCTGGCAGCAACCCTGCTCATCGTTTCTGTACGCCTGCTCCAGCAGCCCATTAGTGGGGTGCACCCCGCGGTGCTCTTGGTCTTAGCGACTGTGGGCCTTGTAGGCAGTATCCTGGGCCTTTTGGCCAGTGCCCGCAGCAGCAGCAGCCAGCAGTCCGCGGCCCAAGAAACCAGCCCTGCCCCACCCCCTGCTCCCGAAGGGAGCGAACAGCCGGAAAACGTGGCCCGGGTGAGACTCGGCAAGTATGTGCAGGTCCTGGAGGAACAGGTCCAGTCGCTGCGGCAGGAACGGGACAAACTCACGGAGGAAACCGGACCGCTGCGCAGCGCAGTGGCCGCCTGGCAGCAGAACGGCGTGGAAATGCTGCGTGAGCTGGAGCGGCTGCGCGCCAGCACTTTTTCCACCGTGGAGGACTATGCCCAGGCCCTTTCAGATACAACCAAGCATTTTGCCCAGCTGATGGCCCCTCTAGGGATCGGCCTCATTGCTCCGGCACCCGGTGACCAGTTCCATGGGCAGCTGCACCAGGCAGAAAACGGGGAGCAGTTCAGCTCGGGGGAGAAGCTGATCATCACAGAATGCCTACAATGGGGTTACACCATCAATGGGCAGGTAGCCATACCAGCGAAAGTACTTGTGGCGGAGGAGCAGTAACCTCCGCCTTTTTTCATGCCCTAGACTCCCTACCAAGCCCGCGCCCTGGGGCCGCGGGCTTGGCGTTTTCCTGCGCCAAGTATTTATGTGTAGTTTATGCAATATTTATGTTAATCCCAGATGAACATCGCCAAATCTGCGGCCCGAGAGCAGGAACTTAGGGGGGTTCGGCAATGATTTGCTAACAAAGTGGCCCCATGTTGCAAAGAGATTCGTTTTATGTTAATGTATACTAAAAGTTGTATGACATCTTTTGTAGGACAACTTTTCCCCAACCGTTTGTCAAGATGAAGAGGTCACAATCCCCTTGCACGGAGGAGGAAAGGGATTTGAAGGCCGAACCCCTCAGTAAGTTCATCCAAGATAAGATCAAAGCCTATATTCGCGACAACGCCCTGCGCCCTGGGGATAAGCTGCCCACCGAGGCTGAGCTGGCAGCTGAGCTCGGCGCCAGCCGCACTGCAGTGCGGGAGGCCCTGCGGGGCCTGGAAACCCTGGGAATCATTGATGTGCAGAAGGGCAGCGGCCGCTACTTGCGCAAAGTGGCCTTCAGTGAGGTCATTGCCGACCTGGCCTATAACCTAGAAGTGAGCAGCGCCAACCTGGCCGATCTGCTGGAAATCCGTATGGTTTTGGAAACCCAGTTTGTGGGCGAGGCTGTGGCAGCTCTAACCGCAGGGGAGCATGCCCAGCTGGCTGCCATCCTGGAGAAGATGAAGGGCAAAATGGAGGCGGGACGGTCCTTCGCGGAAGAGGATATGGCTTTCCACCTCACCCTTTTCAGCAAAGTAGACAATCAGCTCTTTAAGGACCTGTTGGACACCTTCTGGAAACTGTTCATTACCGCCCTGCCAGAAGAACTGCAGCTCCCCACCTTTTGGGATACCATCTTACAGCACCACGTGGATCTTCTCCAAGCTGTGCAAGCCAAAGACATCAGGCGCGCCAGGGAACTTCTGCAGCACCATTTCACCGACGTTTTCGAGCGCCTGCACTAGAATCTCCTGCCTTGGTGCAGTGCGAAAAGCCGAGCAAAGCGAGGTGATGCCAGGCGTTAAGCTGGTGCAGAACTAGGTAGGTATGACGGGCAAACCAAAAAACAGGAGGGAGTAAAATGCGTAAAAGCAGCGTAGCTCTGACAGTTGTCGCCTTAGTTGTGTTCTTGCTCGCATCCACCGCCGCAGCCAAGACCAGGGTCACCTATTGGCTGTGGCTGGACGATCCCACGGACACAACCGTTCAGGAATTGGTAGAGGAGTTCAACCGCCTGCATCCCGACATTGAAGTGGTTACCGAGACCATCCCCCTAGCCAACTACTACGACCAGCTGCTCATGGCTATCAGCGGCGGTGGAGGACCCGATGCGGCCAGGTTTAAGGACTGGTGGCTGGGTGCCTTCTACGATGCAGATCTCCTGGAAGATCTCAGCCCCTATATCGCCAACTGGCCGGGAGCAGATGATGTTGTTCCCAACCTCTGGAACACCGGTATGATCCCCGGGGTGGACGGCGTCTTCATGCTGCCCCATCAATACATCACCTTCTACCTCTACTACCGGGCAGACTGGTTTGCAGAGGCCGGCTTGAATCCCCCCAGGACCTTTGATGAGTTCCTGGAAGCTGCCCTGAAGCTGACTGATCCCGCCAACAACCGTTACGGCTTTGGCCTGCGCGGCGGTGCAGGCGGTCAAGACCAGTGGCTGGCCTTCATGGTCGCGGGCGGCGCACGCATCGTTGACGAAGCGGGCAACATCGTGATCAACTCGCCCAAGGCTGTGGAAGTGAACCAGTGGTACATCGACCTGTACAGAAAGCATCAAGTGGCCCCGCCCAGCGCACCCACCGATGCCTATGCCCAGGTAGTAGGTGCCTTCCAGGCTGGCAACACAGCCATGATGGCGCACCACGTGGGTTCTTCCGTGATGATGACCGATGTGTTCGGTGACAACGTGGGAGTATTGCCCATTCCCGTCGCTGATCCCGAGAATCCGGCCACCATGGGCACCATGAGCGGTAATGTGGTCTTTTCCACCTCCGACGTGAAGGATGCGGCCTTCAAGTTCATCAGCTGGCTCAGTGAACACGAGGCCATGGATAAGTGGAGCAAATCCCGTCAAGGTCAGCTGCCGGTACTCCAGTCCGTCGCAGAGCAGGATTACTACACCCAAAACGAGTTCTTCCGGGTCTCCCTGGAAGGTGGTAACTACGCCATCGTCTGGCCGCCGCTGCCGGGAACAGGCTACGTAGCTTCCTACGTGTGGCAGAACACCATGCAGAGGGCTCTGCTGGGTGAAATCACCAGCCAGCAGATGCTGGACGAAATCGCCCAGGCCTTGAGGGAAGGTAATTGAGATGCTGCGGCGCCTCAACGAGAAGGAACGGTTCACACCGTTCCTTCTCCTCGGACCAGCCCTGCTCTTGATGCTGCTCATTGTGGCTTACCCCCTCTTCCAGGCCCTGCGCCTGTCCCTGTTCGATGCTTCACTGCTCAGGCCAGATCGGGCCCGTTTTGTGGGACTCACCAACTACCTCAACGTACTACGTGATCCCCTCTTTTTGCGCTCCCTGCTCAACTCGGCCATCTGGGTGGTGGGTTGTGTAACTCTGCAGTTCACCATTGGCATGCTGGGTGCGCTCCTGTTGAACAGGGAATTCCCCGGCAGGGGTCTGGTGCGGGGGTTGAGCTTGATTCCCTGGGCCACTTCGGGAGTACTGGTTTCCTTGATGTGGACTTGGATGCTGGATGGCAACTACGGAGTGATCAACGACATTTTGGTGCGCCTGGGACTGATCAGCCAGTACAGGCCCTGGTTGGCCCTGCCCATCTCCCTGGGAGGGGTGATCGCCGCCAACGTCTGGCAGGGCGCTCCCTTCTTTGCAGTCATGCTGCTGGCTGCCATGCAGAGCGTTCCCCAAGAGCTGTACGAAGCTGCCCGCATTGATGGTGCCGGCCGGTTCCAGCAGTTTCGCAGTGTCACCATTCCTTTGATCATGCCCACCATCGTCATTACCACCATGCTGCGCATCGTCTGGACCGCGAATTACATGGATCTGGTCTTTGTCATGACCGGCGGCGGCCCGGGTAACGCGAGCATCATCTTGCCTGTTTTGTCGTACATCACCGCCTACAAAAAGCTGAAAGTGGGCGAAGCAACGGCCATGGCTGTGCTGCAGGCCATACTGCTGATCATCACTTTGTTTGTGTATTTGCGCCTGGTCAACAGGAAGGGTGAAGGAGGTCTGTCACTCTATGAGGTATAAGAGAGTAAAGGAGTTCCTGTTGCTCTGGATCCCCATTGCACTGTGGCTGACCTTCGTGCTCTTTCCCTATGTGTGGATGTTCCTCACCTCTCTAAAGGAGCCCAGCGAGCTGTATACTTCACCCATCCAGTATCTGCCCAAAAAGCCCACCTTCGCAGGTTACAAACTGCTCATGGAAACGACCAAGTTTCCCCAGTTTATCCTGAACAGCCTGCTGGTGGTGGGCGGAACACTGCTGGTTACCGGAACCGTTTCCACCGCCGCGGCCTACTGTTTCTCGCGGTTTGATTTCCGGGGTAAGGGTAAGCTGTTCGGCATGTTCCTGGTCACGCAGATGTTCCCCTCTGTGCTTTTGGTCTTTTCCCTTTTCCTGATCATGCGGACCTTGGGACTGCTCAACACCAGGCTGGCTTTAATCGTGGCCCACAGTACCTTTGCCCTGCCCTTCACCACCTGGCTCTTGACGGGGTTTTTCAACTCCATACCCAAGAGCCTAGATGAGGCGGCCACCATTGACGGGGCAACCCGCTGGCAGACCTTTTGGTATGTACTGGCGCCCTTGTCTGCCCCTGGGGTGGTGGCAGCTTTGACCTATGTGTTCATCTACTCTTGGAACGAGTTCATCTATGCGCTAACCTTTACCTCCAGTATAGACATGCGCACCGTGCCCGTGGGGCTGAACACCTTCATGGGCGAGTACATCATCCGCTGGGATCTGCTCACTGCGGGGGGAGTAATCACCGCCATCCCCATTGTGATCTTCTTCATGCTGGTCCAGCGGCGCTTGGTGCAGGGCTTAACAGCTGGAGCAGTAAAAGGATAACAATGAGGAGGATGCAAGCAGCATGACAACCAGGTCGGTCACAGAATTACAGGATTTAGCGTGGGAGCTGCGGGAGACGGTGCTGCAGATGCTCCACAGCGCCCGCAGCGGCCATCCCGGCGGCAGTCTGTCCTCTGCGGAGATCATGAGTGTTCTGTACTTCCACGTACTGAACATTAAGCCAGAGGACCCGAAGTGGCCGGAGCGGGACCGCTTTGTGATGAGCAAAGGCCACGGCTGCCCCACTTTGTATGCGGCCTTGGCCAAGCGGGGCTTTTTCCCTACAGAAGAGCTGTTTAAACTGCGGCAAAACGGCAGCATCCTGCCGGGCCATCCCGACATGAACAAAACGCCGGGCATTGACATGAGCACCGGTTCTTTGGGCCAGGGCATCAGTGCTGCGGTGGGCATGGCCCTGGGGCTGAAGTACCAGGGGCTGTCCAGCCGGGTCTATGCCCTCTTAGGCTGCGGTGAGCTGCAGGAAGGGCAAGTGTGGGAGGCCGCCATGGCTGCAGCCCACTACAAGCTGGATAACCTCATCGCCATTATCGACTACAACCGGCTGCAGATCGACGGTACCAATGCGGAAGTGATGGAAGTGGAGCCCCTGGCCGACAAATGGCGGGCCTTCGGCTGGCATGTGCAGGAGATTGACGGCCATAATGTGCAGGCCATTTTGGACAGCATCGAGCAGGCCCAAAAGGTCCAAGGACAGCCCGCGGTGATTATCGCCAGGACCGTGAAGGGCAAAGGGGTTTCCTTCATGGAAAACCAGGCGGGCTGGCACGGCAAAGCCCCGAGCGATGAGGAACTGAAACAGGCACTCGCCGAACTGCGGCAAAGGAGGATGCAGCAATGACAAGGCTCGCCAATCGCATTGCTTACGGAGAGGCCCTGGTAGAACTGGGCCGCAGGGATCCTAAGGTAGTGGTACTGGATGCGGATCTGGCCAAAGCAACCCAGACCGAGAGGTTTCGTCAGGCCTTTCCCGAGCGCTTTTTCAACGCGGGCATCGCGGAGCAAAACCTCATGGGCCTGGCCGCGGGAATGGCTGCCACAGGCCTCATTCCCTTTGTGAGCACTTTTGCCGTTTTTGCCACCATGCGGGGCGTGGAGCAGTTCCGCAACTCCATCGCCTATCCCAATTTGAATGTAAAAGTGGTGGCCACCCATGCCGGCATTGAAAACGGCCCCGATGGAGCTAGCCACCAATCGGTGGAGGATCTCGCCATCATGCGGGCTATCCCCAACACAACGGTTATTGTACCTTCTGATCCCATTACCACCAAAAAGGCCGTGGAGGCCGTGGCCCAAACCTACGGCCCAGCGTATATCCGCCTCGGTCGAGCGGAAATGCCCTTCCTCTATGCTGAAGACTTCCAGTTTGAAATCGGCAGGGGAGCGCAGCTGCGGGATGGCTATGATCTGACCATCATCGCCGTGGGCAACATGGTGGAAAAGGCCCTCTTGGCAGCCGATGAACTGGCCAAGGAGCGGATCCACGCCCGGGTGATTGACCTGCTCACGGTGAAACCCTTGGATGAAGAGCTGATCCTCAAAGCAGCCCAGGAGACCAAGGGCATCATCACCGTAGAAAACCACAGCATTCTGGGGGGCCTGGGGGGAGCCATCTGTGAGCTGCTCAGCGAACGCTACCCTGCCAGGGTGCTTAGGGTGGGTCTGCAGGATCGCTTCGGCGGCTGCGGCAATCCCGATCTGCTCCACGAAGAGCTGGGCCTTTCTGTGGAGAGCATCATCGCTGCAGCCCACAGACTGCTCAAGTAAAAGGAGAGCATACGGAAAAAGGCGCGAGGGGAACCCGCGCCTTTTCTATTCCCTATTCAAAGCTGAGGGCTGTAACAGGATCCAGCTTGGCGGCCCGAAGCGCTGGGTATACCCCCGCCACCAGGCCCACCAAGGCAGAAAAGGCAAAGGCCACTGCTAGAGCCGAAGCCTCGATGCTCGCGGGCCAGCCCCCGTACTTGGACACAGCCTGGGCCACCGCGGCACCAAAGCCTAGGCCCAAGGCTCCCCCGCTGGTGGTCAGGGCCAACGATTCCACCAGGAACTGCAAGAGCAGATCCCTGCGCTTGGCCCCCAGGGCCTTGCGGGTCCCGATTTCCCGGGTACGCTCGCTGACCGAAACCAGCATGATGTTCATCACGCCGATCCCCCCCACCACCAGGGAAATGCCGCCGATGGCGCCCAGCATGAGTTGGAGGGTGAAGGCCACATCGCCAATGGTCTCCAGCATTTCATCTTGGCTGGTGATGGAAAACCCATCGGTGGTGCCCAACCGCGAATACAGGAAAAACTCCGCCTCCCGCACCGCCTGGGGAGCCGCTTCCGCGGAAAGGGCCTGGGCCATGAGGGTTCCCACCCGGTTAGTGCGCAGCAGCCGCTCCAAAACGAAGGTGATGGGCACATACGCCTGGTTGTCGTAGTTCCCAAAGACCACTTGACCCTTGGGGGCCATCACGCCCACCACAACCAAGTCGTAGCGGCGTTCCCCCACCACCAGGCGCACCACCTTCCCCACTGGATCCACCTCGCCAAAGAGGCGTTCCGCCAGGCGCGAGCCCAGAACCAGCACGGGGGTGCGCTGCTCCACATCCAGCGGGTGGATAAAGCGCCCGGAAGCCACCTCGTAGTTGGCCACCTGGGTGTACTGGGGTGTGGTTCCCACCAGCGTAGATCTAAGGTTAGCCCCGGCATAGAGCAGCAGCCCGCTGCTCTGCACCTGGGGTACAACTAGGCTCAAACTGGGGGCCATCTCCTGGAGATGCTGGGCCATATCCATGGTGAACACATCCACCGCATCACTGCTCACCCTGGCGCCCCTGCCTAGAGTGGGTGCCGGCGAAATCATGATCAGGTTGGAACCTAAGGCCGAAACCATATCCAACACCTGGCCCTGGGCGCCCAGGCCGATGGACACAATGCCCACCACCGCGGCCACACCGATGATGATCCCCAGCATGGACAGGAACGAACGCAGTTTGTTGCTGCGCAGGCTCCACAGTGCCGATCTTACCGCCTCACCTAGACTCATGCCCCCACCCCCTCCTGCCCAGAATCGCCGATGATGAGCCCATCGAGGATCTCAATCAGGCGTTCCGCTTCCTGGGCCACGCTTTGGTTATGGGTAATCAGGAGCAGAGTATTGCCCTCCTCGTGGAGCTGGGCAAAGAGCTCCATGATCTGGACACTGGTTTTGCTGTCCAGCGCGCCGGTGGGCTCATCGGCTAAGATAAAGGCCGGTTCGGTTACCAAGGCCCTGGCGATGGCCACCCGCTGCCGCTGCCCGCCGGAAAGCTCAGTGGGGCGATGATGCAGACGATCAGCTAAACCCACCCGCTCCAAAACGGCCACGGCCCGCTCCCTCCGTTCCTTTTTGCGCACACCTGCGTAGATGAGGGGCAGTTCCACGTTCTCCAGGGCGGTGGCCCTGGACATGAGGTTGAAATTCTGAAACACGAAACCGATGCGCCGGTTGCGGATTTCCGCCAGGCGGTTATCGGTAGCCTGCAGCACATTTGTCCCTTCGATGATCAGCTCCCCTGAGGTGGGCCGGTCCAAACAGCCCAAAATGTGCAGGAGAGTTGATTTGCCCGAACCTGAAGGCCCCATGATGGCAATGTACTCATTCCTGCGCACAGAAAAGGAAACGCCCCGCAAGGCGTGCACCTTCTCCTCCCCCATGGGGTAGACCTTGGTCAGTTGGCGCGCCTCAATCACTGTACTCATCGGCCAAACCCACCTATGCGCACCCCGGGTACGGCAGAAGGCAGGCGGAAGCCCGCGGTCTGGCCTGGGCCGCCGTACAGGGCCACATTAAAGCCTACGATCTGATCACCCGGCTCGAGGCCGGAGATGATCTCCACTTCCAACCCATCGGAAAGGCCTGTCTGCACCTCTACAGGCCTGGTTTCGCCATCCCGTACCACGGTCACAAAGGACCGGTTGCCCTGCACAACCACCGCTTCCACCGGCACTTTGAGCACATCTTCAGCCCTGGCCACCTCGATGGTTACGGAGGCGGAATAACCTACCCGCAGCTCCGCGGTGTTCTCCGCCAGACGGATGGTGACGGGCACAGTGGTGATCCCTCCTGAGCTGTGGGCAATCAAGCCGATACTGTCCACTGTACCCGTGAAGGGCACGCCAGGCAGGGCATCCACTTCCACCAGGGCCAACTGCCCCTGGCGGATTTGATGCACATCGAGCTCGTCCACGGCGATCTCCACATAAAACACACTGTTATCCAACAGGGAAACCACGGGGTTGTTCGCGGAAACCTGTTCACCCGCTTGGAAGTTCACCGCGGTAACCACGCCGGCAAAGGGAGCCTGGATTTTGGTGTTGGCCAAATTGGTCTGGGCCAGCTTAAGATCGAGCTCCGCTTCCCGCAGGGCGTTGGGCGTTCCGCTGATCTTGGCTAACTCATAGGCATTCTGGGCCCTGAGCAGGGCCAGCTCCTGCTGGGTGCTGTCCATTTCCGCTAAAAGTTCTCCTTCGGCCACAGCTTGGCCCACTTCCACCAAAATGCGCTCGATCCTGCCGCCAACCGTAAAGCCCAAATCGGCCTGGCGGGCACCCCTGATGGTCCCCGAGGCGCTGATGGTTTTACGCAGGGTACCCCGGCTCACCGGCATGGTGGGCTGACGCACCTGTTCCCGCCAAACTTCCAAGGTGGCCGATCTCCCCCGGTTGCGCAGGGCATAGAAGCCTCCCGCGGCTAAAACGACCAGGATCAGCAGGATCAACCAGCGTTTTTTCCTCATCGCGACACCCCTCCCAGAAGGTCACCAACAATCCCCAGGCTCAAGCGGCGCTTGGCCAGGTCATGGCGGTGGCATGCGTCCCAATAGTCCAGTTGGGCTTGGCGCAGGGCCAGCTGCGCCTGGTTCAGTGCGCCCTCCTCCACCGCGCCCAGTTCATACTGCTTCTGCACCGCCTGCCACTCCAGCTCCGCCTGTCTGAGGCTGAGCCTGGCTATCTCTTCGTCCCTGGCCAAGCGGGCCAGCTCAGCCTGGGCATCTTCCAGGGACTTGTGCAGATCAGCTAGGGCTTGGGCATAGGATTGCTCCACATCCTCCAAGGCTTCTTCCCGCGCCTGGGTGGTTTTGGTCCGCTGGTTGCGGTCCAGGAGGGGGTAACCAATGCTCACCGCAGCTTGAAAGCTAAACCCTCCCCCAGTGGCCGTTTCCGGGGCGTTCTCCAGGCGCACGGTTAAACTGGCCTCGGGCTTCTTTGCCGCCTCCGCCGCGGCCAGCTCCAAGCGGGCCCGCTCCAGCTCCGCCCGGTAGTTAAGGAGCAGGGGATGCTTTTCCAGATCCGCCTGGAGGGCGGCGAAATCCGGCTCTATGCCGCTGCGGGGCAGGCTGGTCAGCTCTAAGGGCTCCAAGGTGTACTGCCCTCCTGCCAGATCCACTGCGCCGAGAAGGCTTTCCAGGGCCCTGGCCGCCGCCAGCTGGGCTGATTCCAGTTCCCGCTCCCCCCGCAGAACAGCCAGTTGGCCGCTGATCAGATCCATCTCCCCCGCCTCGCCCCGTTCCACGCGGGCTGTGATCAGCTGCAGATTCTCCTGGGCGCTGCGCCAAGCCGCTTCCGCTAGAGCGACCCTGGCCTGCGCGAGTTGGGCTGAGCGGTAGAGCTCTTCAATTTTGAGGCGGGCACCCGCCAGCACGTAAGCCCGCTGCTCTTCCAATCCGGCTTTGTTCACCTCGGCCACCACCCGGTTGATCTCCTCACTGCCCAAGCGCGGAGACGGCCAGATGGTCTGCTGCCAACCAAGGGACCAGCTGGCGCTGATCTCCTGATTCTGCCAGTTAAAGCTGGGGTTAAGGCTGCCGGAGAAGGTAGCTCCCTGTGCTGTGGATTTGGAGAAGGACAAACCCCCTGCCGTATCCCAGCGCGAGCTATCCCGGGAGAAGTTGTGGTTGAAGCGCAGAATGCTGCCTGTCAGCTCTATCCCTAAGAGATGGCGGTCTTTGATACCCTCCAAGGTCTCTTCCACTGCCTCCAAGTTCTTCAGCCAAGCCTGGTAATCGCTGTGCTGCTCCACGCGGGCCAGGGCCCCCTCCAAGGTGAGGAGATCCTGGGCAGCCGCCTGTGTACAGGCGAGGCCGAGCAGAAGCACAGCCGCGGCTAAAGCCCGCCACTTCATTGCAGATCCCCATCCAATCCGAGGAGATGCTGGAACTGGAGGAAACTAACCAAGTACGCCACCTTGGCCTCTTCCAGACTGTGCTGTGAGTTCAACAGGGCAATGCGCTGCTGCAGCAGCTGCATATCTGTAATCAACCCCGCCTCCGCCTGCTGGCGGTAGATCTCAAAGGTCTCCTGGGCGATCTCCCAATCCCGCTGGCTGCTGGGGAGGCGGGCCAAGTTATCCGCTAGGGAATGATAGGCTGAGGTGATGTTCTCCACCAGGGAAGCCCGCTCTTGCTCCAAATTCAAGCGGCTCACTTTGATGCTCAGTTCGGCGCGCTGTAGATCTATGGGGGCGCTCCCTTCCAGGCGCGCCGCTTCCAGCTGCCGCTCCTGCAGCTGCAGATTGAACTGCTGATCATAGAGGGCGAAGCTGTTTTCTAGCCCCAGCTCAATGCTCTCTCCCAAGGTCAGTTCTAGGCTGGGCAGGGGAAAATCAGCTTCCAGCACGAGCTCTTCATCTTCGTCCAGGCCGGTCAACCGCCTAAAGTGCCTCTCCCGTTCCGCCAGGTTCTGCTGGGCGGTGAGCTCATTGCGCCGGGCCGCTTCCACCCGGTTCAACTCCTGCAGATCCTCCAGGCGTCCTGCATCGCCCAGGCGGACCTTTTCCTGGACAATGGAATAGTTGTGCTCGGCCAGGATGCGCTCCAACTCCCGGATTTCCAAGGTGCGGCGCGCGGCCAAAACGTCATTGTAAGCGCGGAATACTTCCAAGTAGTTGTTACGTTTAGCCGTGAGATAGGTGTTGCGAGCCCGGGCCAAACTGTGCTCGGCCTGCAGCTCGCCCTGCTGGGAACCGGAGAGCAGGTTGGCCGCCACTGCCTTTTGGTAATCCAGTTCCGCCAGCTCCAAGTTGAGCTGGGCGATCTGCAGGGCAATATTATGTTCATTCATCAGCTCAACCGCCTGGGCAAAGGTGAGCACAGGCGGGGATTGAGCCCAAGCAGGGAAAGAGCTTGCCACAAGCAACAGCAGGCAGAGGACAAGGCCCCAGGTTTGCTGCTCCATAGGATACATCCCTCCAGCTAGTTAAGGTTCAACTTCTTCTGCAGTAATTACATTATTTCGTCGCAGAACCCTCTTTATTGGTGGGGGCAGACCACAACTGAAATGGTAACCTGAGCAGAGAAAGGCACCCCCCTACCAATACGGCTGGCAGGGGAGGTGCCGTCTTTAGTTATCTGCACTGTAAATTAACTTCTCACCACCCGCTTCAACCACATACAGCTGGTGGAGGCCCCTGGTGATCAGGTTAGCCAACTCCTGCTCCGTACAGAAGCGGGCAGCAATACCGCAGTCGGAACTTAAGCGCCTGGGCACCGGGAGCAGCTCGGCGTGGACGCCCAACCGGGCGAGATACCTTTTATAATTCACCGCTCCGGAGTGGGTAAAAAAGGTAGCGATATACTCCATGGGCTCACCTGGTGATAACTAGCAGGAAGTCTTCTCCCTGCTCTTGCACCTGGGTTTTGTAGCCCCGCGCTTCCGCAAAGCGCCGCACATTATCCCTGGATGTGGAGTTCCCAACTAGAACCTGCACGCCCTCTGGACTCTGCTCCAGAGCCTTCTTAGTCAAGAGCACCGGTTCGGGGCAGGCCCTTCCCCGTGCATCCACCGTCTTAAGAGCCAACGGTCACATCCCCTTTCATACTTACTTCCGCCCGCTCCATGTTGAGAAATCCAATGGCCAAAGCAACTGCCAACCCAATGATGGTGGTCGCTTTGCCGTTGGCCGTGGCCCCCGCCCCCGATGCGGCCAACCCGAAATTGTGGGCAAAGGCGGCGCCAAGGAGCATGCCCAGAAAAGTGATGGCCGAGTCGATGTTGCCTTCGGCAGCCAGCACAATCTGCCGGAGGGGGCAGCCGCCCAATAGCACCGAGCCCAAGCCAGCCAACAGCATGCCCAAAAAGTTCCACAACCAATCGGTATGGGCAACAGGCTGCCCGCTAAAGCCCAGTCTGAAGTTACCCGTAAGCAGGTTGCCCACCAGTGCCGCGACGAAAATGGCGGCAAAACCCGTAATCAAATGGGCATCTTTAAACAGGACTACGTCCCGGATTCCCCCCACCATACACAGCCGGCTGCGCTGGGCGAGGCCGCCCACGATCAATCCAGCCGCTAGGGAAGCCAAGATGGGGGCATGCAGAGAGCCGGGCCCTTCCGTGCTGAAAAAGATAAAGGCCGGGGCTGTCAAAAGCAGGATCAGCAGGGCAACCTGTACAGCTGGGAAGAGGTAGCCCTCGGTCTTGGGCAAGGAATAGGTTCTCTGGAGGGTAAACCCCTTGTTGAAGAAGCCCACACCAATTAAGATGCCTGCCGTAAAGCCCAAAAGGCCAAAGACAGCCGTTAGGTCCCCGCCGGCGAGCCTGAGCACCATGCGCAGGGGGCAGCCCAGAAACATGAGGGCACCAATCACCACAAAAAAGCCTAAGATAAGGCGGGTCAAGGGAGCCGAACCGCCCCGCACCCGGAAATCACCGCTTGTAAGGGACACGAGCCAAGCCCCTAAAGCTATCCCTACGATCTCGGGGCGGATGTACTGGACCACCGCCGCCCGGTGCAGGCCCAAAGCTCCAGCGGTATCCCTGATAAAGCAGACCACACAGATACCCATGTTTACGGGGTTGCCCAACACGACCAGGGCCACGGCCAGGGCACCCACGATGGCTCCTGCTAAAGCTATACCCTTCTTGCCGTACACATCCATACCTCCTGCCGCTGCATTTATTGATATTTTTTTGTCAATATCACTTCCATTATAGGCGGGGGCGGCCTGTCTTGTACAATAAGGTTTCCCTATGGAAGCAGCGCTCCCATAAGCAAACTCTATCTGCCCGGGGCAAGGGCTCAGGTACAATGAAGGTGGAGGGGATAACCATGAAACGCATTTACCTCGACAACGCTGCCACCTCTTACCCCAAGGCTCCAGGGGTAAGCGCAGCGGTAAAGCGCTGCCTGGACGAAGTGGGCGGCAGCATTAACCGCAGTGGAGCAGGGAGCTTGGCCAGCGCCCAGGAGCTGGTGTGGGAGACCAGGGAAAAGATCGCGGGGCTGTTTGGCTTCGCCCAGCCCGAAAACGTGATCTTCACCCTCAATGTCACCCAGAGCCTAAACTTCTTGCTGAAAGGGCTGCTCCAGCCGGGAGATCACGTGATCGTTTCTTCCCTGGAGCACAACGCGGTCATGCGCCCCCTCCTGCAGCTGGAAAAGGAGGGGGTGGAGTTCTCCCGGGTTTGGGGCGATCAGCAGGGGCGAATCGAGGCGGCCCAGTTTGCCCAGGAGATCAAAGCAAACACCAAAATGGTGGTCATCACCCACGCCTCCAACGTCTGCGGAACCATTCTACCCGCAGAAGAAATTGGCGCCCTCTGTGAGCGCCACGGTCTTGTTTTCATCATTGATGCAGCCCAGACCGCAGGAGTACTGGACATTGACCTGGCCAAGACCAAGGCCCATGCCATCGCCTTCACCGGGCACAAAGGGCTCTTGGGTCCCCAGGGCATTGGCGGGTTTGTGCTCCGCGCTGAACTCGCGGCAAGACTGGAACCTTTAATCAGCGGCGGCACGGGCAGTTTTTCCGAACACGAATACGTCCCGCCCTACCTGCCGGACAAATTCGAGGCGGGCACCCTGAATCTCCCCGGCATCTACGGACTTCATGCTGCCCTGGACTACCTGGAGAAAACTGGGTTGGAAGCCATTCGGCAGCGGGAGTCAATCCTTACAGAAATCCTCCTGGAGGGCCTGGCGCAAATTGAAGGGGCTAAGCTCGTGGGACTGCCTACCACGGAAGGGCGGGTCGCTGTGATCTCCGTCGATTTCCCCGGCAGGGATAATGGGGAGATAGCGCACCGGCTGGACAAAGACTACGGCATTCAAACCAGGTGCGGCCTGCACTGCTCCCCAGCTGCCCACAAGACCTTGGGCACCTTTCCCCAGGGAACGGTGCGCTTTTCACCAGGCCCGTTCAACACCGTCGAGGAAATGCAACTGGTTATTGCTGCTGTGCACAAGCTTCTGGGAGAGTTTTAGCGTAGGACAGGGTAAATTCCTGAAACGCCCTGGCCACTGGACAGAGCACCCTGTTTTTGTGCACCACGAAGTAAAAGCGCTGAGTCAGATCGAAGCCCTCTAAGTAAAAGGCCTTAAGCAGGCCTAAACGCACTTCTTCCTGCACGCACAGCTCCGAAAGCACCGCAATCCCCAGACCCGCCATAACGCACTGCTTAATGGTATCGGGGTTTTCCATGGTGGCAACTACCCGCAGGTCTTTGAGACTGAGGCCCTTTTCTTCCAGGGCCTGCAGAAAGATGGTCCTGCTCCCGGAACCCTCTTCCCGGAGAATAAGCTTTTCGTCCTTTACCTGCTCCCAGCCCACACGATCCCCCACCAACTGGGAGTACTTCCCCCGGGGCGGTGTGATGATCACCAGCCGCCCTCGGCACAGCTCCACCTGTTCCAGCTCATTCCCGCCTACACTGGTTCCCACAAAGCCAAAATCCACGGCGCTGGCGGCGATGGCCTGGATCACCCCTTTACTGTCGTGCTGGTTGAGGCGGAAGGTCACCTTGGGGTACTGCTGACTGAAGGCGGCGAGCAGGCGCGGGACAATATGGCGCTGGGGAACGGTACTGGCGGCAATGGCCAGTTCCCCTTCCAACGTTCCTTCGTACTGCGCCAGAGAGTAAAGCGCCAGTTCCCTAGTGTTCAAAAGGTCCAGGGCATATCGGTAGAAGATCTGCCCCGCTTCCGTAAGCGTTACCGTTTTGCCGCAGCGGTTCAGGAGCACTGTACCCAGCTTGTTCTCCAGGGATTGAATGTGACTGGTCAACGTGGGTTGGCTGAGAAAGAGCTCTTCCGCCGCCTTGGTGAAACTGCCGTGCTTCACAATGGCCACTAGCGATTCAAGCTGTCTGAAATCCATCCTGTCGCCCCTTCTTCTGTCAGTTCAGACGCAGCGGCGCTCTGCCGCAGCATCCCGGGCTATTCCCTAGTCAGGTGCACGCCTTCTTCCACCTCATCATCTGCAGGATCAGCGGAGCGTTCAGGGAGCGCAGCAGATGGGGTTCCCTCCGCACCATCCCCTACCTGCGTAGGTGGGGCCTGCTCCCAGCCCCCCATGATAAGATAGTCGTCCGATTCCGTGAAAAACACCTCTGAGACGGACTGCTCCGAAAGCGCCACATCACTCTTGTCGGTAAACAGCGGGGCTTCATCATCCTGAACACTAGGTTCGGGCTCCGCTGCAGTGCTGGAGAGGGTTTCCACTTCCTGTAAAGGCATGGCCCGTGGTGTTTCCTGCTCAACCACCACTTCCCGCGTGGTAAAGCGCGAAGAATCCGCCCACCGTTGCTGCCTCGCCTGCCTACAACCTCGGATACTTGCCGTAACGGGAATCAGCAGTAGAAACAGTAGAATCACTACACCCAAACGTCTTCTTGTCCCTGCCCTTCTAGGCGAACGTCCACAGCCCCATCTGCGCCCTTTTCCTTCGCGCCGCTTCTCCTGGCGGATCACCGCAACGGCTTCCTCCACTGTAATGCGGAAAAACTCTTTGTTCCAGCGCCGTGCTGCTAAAGCGTTATGGATCGCCCTTTCCGCCCCTTGGCAGTCCTCGAAGAATTCACTGAAGACCACGCGGTAGGGCGTGGGTACCCCCGTATGGCGCGAGAGCTCTTCCGCCCTTTCCTCGGGAGTTCGCGTTGTATAACCGATCTTCAGTAAACCTGGGAACGCGGGGTTTTGCAGCACATAGATAAATCCGGGGATGCGCATCGTTAACCCTCCGTAGAGCCTTCTTTCCGATTTCTGCTGCTCCACTATGGTGACTTTACTGTGGTGATCCAGCTGCGTCCCTAGCCTCCATCTTCCTGCATGCGAGCCTCTTGGTTGCTGGTCATCTTCAGCACATGCCCGGAAAAATCCTCCTGCGGGGCCGGCTTAAACCCAGATGGGCGCCTGGGATAGGTAACTACCAGTGTCTAGGCGCCCTTTAAGTCCCGTTTTATACTGAACCCAGGGAGACCCAAGACAAAGGGAGGTGTACGTGGAACCAAGTACGGTGGCACCCTGTTCCCTGATTGCGTGGTTCCTCACCCAAGCCACCGAAACCCCATACTCAAAGTTTTTCTCAACCAGTGAGCCCCGGGGTATTACCCGCGGGGCTCGTCCCTTCTTCCAGTGGTATTGTCCACCTTCTAGTTTTGGTACAGCGTACACATGACCAGGTGTCCGCGGCCCACATCCACTAATCTCTTCTCCATATGGTCACACCTGGAGGTCCGGTATTGACAGCGCGTCTTGAAACTGCATCCGGCAATCTGCTCCAGTGGACTCGGTATCTCTCCGCTAATGGGAATCTCCCTGCGTTGGCGCTCCAGATGCGGCTTGGGAATGGGAATGGAGGACAACAGTGCTTGTGTATATGGATGTTTGGGGTTCGCAAACAGTTCTTTTTTGTCAGCCAACTCAACTAACCTTCCCATATACATCACGCCGACCCGATCACTGATATATTTGACCATGGACAGATCGTGGGCGATGAACAAGTACGTTAGACCATATGTCTTCTGGAGCTCCTTCAGTAAGTTTACTATTTGCCCCTGGATGGAAACATCCAAAGCAGAGATGGGCTCATCGCAGATTATAAAGCGAGGCTCAACGGCCAGGGCGCGAGCGATTGCCAAGCGCTGACGTTGGCCGCCAGAAAACTCGTGGGGGAATCGGGTCACGTGTTCTGGATTGAGCCCAACCTTTTCTAAGACCTCGAAAACCTTCTGCTCCCTCTCCTTTTTTGTTCCCATGCCGTGAATCTCCAGACCCTCTGCAATCAGTTCTTTCACCGTCATGCGCGGATTCAGCGAGGAGTAGGGATCTTGAAAAATAATCTGCATGAAGCGCATGTAACGCTTTAACTGTTCCTTGTTATACGTGGCGATATCTGTTCCTTCAAAGAACACCTGCCCGCCGGTGGGCTTGTAGATACCCTTGATCGTCCGGCCCAGGGTGGATTTACCACAACCCGACTCTCCAACCAGGCCAAAGGTCTCCCCTTTGCGAACATCAAGGGTGACCTCATCCACAGCCCTCAGCACCCGATTTCTAGATAGATAGAAGTACTTACTCAATCGCTTTATTTCAAGAATCTTCTCTGTCATGCCCATCTGTCCTTCATCCCTTCGAATTTCGCCAACTGTTCCGCCGCTCGCTGATCGTACAACCAGCAGAACACCCTGTTTTCAGCCTGGTAATGATACTCTGGTTCTTGCAGTGCGCAGACCTTCATCGCGTAATCACAGCGCGGCGCAAAGGGACAACCCGGGGTAAGATTCAGCAGCGATGGAGGGACACCTTTAATTGTGCGCAGCTCCTTTTCTGAGTCGTCAGTCATGGCCGGCACGGCCCGCAGGAGCCCAGCGGTATAGGGATGCCTGGGTGCGTAGTAAATCTGGTCTGTTAGGCCTTCTTCCATAACCTTTCCGGCATACATCACCACAATTCGATCCGCTATTCCCGCGACTACTCCCAGATCATGGGTGATCAGGATAATCGCTGTGCCAAACCTAGACTTCAGCTCCTTTATCAAGCGGATAATCTGCGACTGAATGGTTACATCCAGTGCAGTGGTAGGTTCGTCAGCGATGAGAATCTCTGGCCGATTAGCCATGGCCATGGCAATCATGACTCGCTGCCTCATTCCGCCCGAGAGTTCATGGGGATACTGCTTCACGCGCGTTTCCGGTTCGGCAATTCCTACCAACCTCAAGAGTTCCACAGCCTCCCGAATGCAGTCCCGCTTGCTCCTACCCTTCTGATGCTGGCGGATGATTTCGGCGATTTGATTGCCGATCTTCATGGTGGGGTTAAGGGAGGTCATGGGGTCCTGAAATATCATGGAAATCTGAGAGCCGCAGATTCTGCTCAAACCTACATCATCAAGTTTCAGAAGATCTTGTCCTTTGAACAAGATTTGACCGCTTTTGATTTCCCCCGGAGGTATAGGTGTGAGCCCTAGGATGGCTTGAGTAGAGACGCTCTTGCCACACCCCGATTCACCAACAATAGCCAATACTTCGCCCCTGCGCAGCGAAAAGTCCACATTGCGGACAGCTGCGACCTCTCCTTCGTACGTATGGAACGAAATGGACAGATTTCGAACTTCCAGCAAGGTTTCTTGAGAATTCTTCGGCACTTGAGAACCTCCCTCGCGGACATGCACTAGATTACTGACGCAGTTTGGGATCAATGGCATCTCTTAGTCCATCTCCAATTAACTGCAGGGAGAGCATGGTCAGGCTGATGCAGACAGCAGGAAAGATCAGCAGATAGGTATGTTCCCTCATCTCAGATATCCCATTGGCAATAAGCACGCCCCAGGAGGTCATGGGCGGCTGAATACCCAGCCCAATAAAACTGAGGAAAGATTCGCCAAAGATGGCACCCGTGACCCGAAATGTGGTATTGACAATCACCACAGGCAAGAAGTTGGGGAACAGGTGCTTGAAGATGATCCGCCATCTGCTGGCACCCATGTGCTGCGTCGCTAGGACAAACTCGGAGTTCTTCAGTCTGAGTACTTCTCCTCGTACCAAGCGGGCCATACCGCTCCACTGAGTAAGTGAGAACGACACTATTATTGACCCAATGCCCGGTTTGAGCAGTAGCATAAACAGACTCACCCAGATCAAAAAAGGGATAGCAATGAGGATGTCCACAAAACGCATAATGAGCATATCCACCCGTCCACCGTAGATCCCTGAAAATGCACCGATGAGGATGCCGATCACCATCTGGCAAAGCGCGGCAGCAACTCCGATATACAAAGACACCCGAGCACCAACCCAGGTTCGCGCCCACAGGTCGCGCCCTAAACCATCGGTACCGAACCAATGCTTAGCATTGGGAGGCTGATACGAACTTAA
>Ga0116169_1000984_pt1 | contig 26085 bp, 22 predicted proteins | sample AD_UKC130_MetaG_FD_89796 | JGI IMG/M metagenome (GOLD analysis project Ga0116169, IMG submission 89796) | Active sludge microbial communities of municipal wastewater-treating anaerobic digesters from Canada - AD_UKC130_MetaG | ecosystem: Engineered > Bioreactor > Anaerobic > Digestate | place...
ATCCTCCGGTGCCAATCTCCACCGCTTCTGCTCCTATCCCTTTAACATAATCAAGAGCTTTCTCCAGAGGCTCATTTTGGAAAAGTACCAAAAATACTCCTATCTTCATTACTTTTTCCTCCTTAAAATAAAATTTATTTTTTATATTATTTTCAAGTATTATATAACAAATAACTAAAAAGAACTGTCATATTCCTATAGAAAACTATCTTCCTAAGATAATAGAAATATGTCTTTCTTTCAAACCAAGCCTAATTAGCTCCAACCTGCAAGAAAATTTTCAACCTCCTTACGGGTAGGAATTCCAGCCCTCCCTCCTAATTTGGTACACTTTATAGCAGCCACTGCATTAGAAAAATGAGCAATTTCCCTGAGATTCCATCCTTGTAACAACCCATAAATAAACGCTCCATGGAAAACATCGCCACAACCTGTGGTATCCACTACCTTTATCTTGAACCCTGGCTCGATGAAGGATTGATTATCTCCATAGCACAGGCACCCTTTCTCTCCTAAAGTAAGCACTACTATTTTAGGACCATACTGGGCAATTTTTTTGCTGCATCAAAGTAATCTCTTTCATTAAAAAATTTAGCTAATTTTTCTGACCCAATGGCCACGTCTACCAATTTCAATAGCTCTTCCACTCCAGGGTCAAAGGAGTCAATATCAAGAACTATGGTCTTTCCTGAAGGTTTGAAAAGAGAAGCAGCTATAATAGCTGTCTCTGGCTCATGATGGTCGAGGTGAAGAATTTTCCCTGAGAGAAGAAAATCCTTATCCAAATCTTTCTCAATAAGAGGTTTTAGCTCTTTATACCAGAAAATGGTTCTTTTTCCACTTTCTTTTTCTACAAGGCAAAAAGCTAAAATAGAAGAAGAACCCCTCTCTACCACAATATGACTGGTATCAACTCCCTCCTTTGCAAATTCCCGAAGAGTAAAAGAACCAAGTTCATCGTCTCCAATCTTTCCTATAAAAGAAACTGAAGCTCCCAATCGAGATAAAGCTACCAGCGCAGTGGCCACTTCCCCTCCTCCCTGGCGTTGAAGTTCCATTATTCTCATTCTTTCGCCCAAACCCGGATAACGAGGAATAATACCTAAATAATCAACAGAGACATGTCCCACTCCAATTACATCAAAGACTTCTTTCATGATCGCTTATCCTCTCTTTCTTAAAGGGAATGAGGTGCTACTGTTTTTAAAGCATTAGCCCTTTCCATACTTAGCCCCTTCGTCTAACATGATGAGATAATTTTCTGGCGGCATATAGTTGGTAATAGAATTCCCCGAACCCAAAAGGTATCTTCCACCAGGCATACATTTCTCCAAAATATCCCTCACATAACTACGTAGCTGTTCCTCGTTTAGCCGACAGAGCTTATCTACGTCTACTCCACCCAATACTGCAATTCTATCTCCATATTTTTCCTTAAATTCAGTAACTGGCATTATCTCATCTTCAAAGGAATGCTTTCCGTCAATCTTTACCTCTTCAATCAGGTCCTCCATTATCGGCTCACAATAGCCACAATTGTGGAGAAGATAGAGTAATCCATGGTCATGAGCCAGTTGAGCAAACTTCTTATGCCAGGGTAAAATATACTTTCTTAATGCCTCAGGAGAAACAAGCGTTCCTCTTTTGAACCCCATATCGTCTCCCTGAAAAAACCCCAGTAGATTATCCAAGCCTACAACCCTTTCATAAGCTCGGTAGATTAACTCTCCTACTTTATTGGCCACTGCTTCCACCAAATTGGGGTCATCATATAAGAGATAACTAAGTGTTTCAAGTCCAAATAGTTCATTAGAAAGAACCTCAAACACTCCCGGAGAAAAAACAACCAGCATTCCCATCCCCTCGGGTAAATTCTGAGATACAAATTCAAGAGGCCACAAACCCATCTCCTCCGGAGAAGGCCAATGATAATTATCAAAGTCTTCCCAAGAACTTATTACCCCCTTTCCCTCTTCCACCCAATGTCTTTTTCCCCGGGAAAGCAAGGCCGTATCTTCCCCCTCCCTTTTTGAGGAAGCAAATGATAAACCAGCGGAGAAACGGAAATCACTGGTCAATCGGACATAGTCATAACCAAGTCGATACCAGCACTCAATATAATTTTTGAGGACCTCTTCTTGAGATTCCCTATCTTTTGCCAGCGATGGTTCTACCCATTTCCGGCCCCATTTTTCAGTAAAATACTTAATAACTTCAGTATCAATATGGAGCTCAATCAAATGAACTGGATAAGAAACTTTTTCCCTTAAAATAATCTCTCTAAATTCCTCTTTATCTGGCTTTGGAGTTAAAAACATAAATTAAATCCCCCTTTCTTGCTCAAAACCTCATCTTTTAATACTCTCAACCTTGCAAAGCAATAACTTTAGACGAGATTCAAAAATAGATCCCACTGTTAAAATAGAATTATAGTGGTTTAAAATTTACCTCATTATTAATGATTATACTTCCCATAGGATAAAGCTGTTTTATACATAGTAACTATATTTTCAGGAGGAACGTCAGGCTGGATATTATGAACCGGTGCTAATAGATATCCTCCTCCCGGAGCGAGATCGTCGATTCGTTTCTTGACTTCTTCTTCAACTTCTTTAGGAGTCCCTCGCGGAAGCACCCGCTGAGTATCAATCCCACCCCAAAAACTCATAGAATCACCATACTTTTTCTTCAATTCCTTAGTATCCATATTAGCAGCACTAACCTGAACAGGATTCAGCACTTCAATTCCAATCCCAATAAAATCTTCAATAGCCCAGGAGGCGCTCCCACAACTATGAATGGCAATTTTTGCCTTGGTTTTGGATTTGATAGCATTGATTAAGTCACGGGTACGAGGCTTAATTAATTTTCGGTATAAAGCTGGAGAAATCAATGGCCCCTGTTGAGTACTTATATCTTCCCAGAACTCAATTACATCGAGATAATCACCTATTTCCTCCAGTAAGTTATCATAGAGATTAATTTCAACTTTCAACACTTTATCCAGCAGAGTTTCTACCCAAAGATGGTTCTCTACCATAGTGATCAACATTCGTTCCAAACCAGTAAGATACCAACCTTGTTCAAATACTCCCGAAACGGTGGTAAAAACAGCAAATCCTTTCTCCCGCCATCTCTCAGCCTCTTCTCTTAACCCCTCCACTTTGCTTCTATCTTGAAATTCAGGCCAGGAATAATTTTTGATATCTTCCAGGGTAGCCAAAGCCAGAGGAAATTCTACCGGATCATAATAAAAGCTGGTATGAGGCTTTCTCCAACGAGTGCCCCATTCATCCCGGTAAGACACCGAGTTTTCATCTACTTTTTCTTGAGGATCCCATTTAACCGATGGCCTAATAAAAACATATCTCGTGTCTATACCAAATTTTTCCAGAATTTCTTCATCTAGCTCTGCTAACTGCTGATTTCTCTCGCTGATTTTAGTTTTTTTAGTTACACCTAATTTCTTTTTTAAATTATCATAAGCAAGCGAAGTAACTCCTGATTGAAACCCTCCTAAATCGAGAGGCACTCGATCCGGTTCTTGATGGTTTAAAGAAGTCAATACTCTTTCCCGAGAAGAATAGTTTTTCGTTATAAGCCCCTACCTTTCCCTAATCTTGCTGAAGCTGGATTCACATTTTTTATCAAACTCAATTTCCCTCACCCAAAAACGGTAGTCTTTTCTAAAATAGCATAGCTCCAAACTACACAGCAGAGCCACTTTTAATAACTTTAGTAACTTATCCCCCTCTTCTCTCGGAAACAGCAATCAAAGCCAAAAGAAGTGAACCATAAACTATTTGACGGATAGCTTCGGTAGCCTGAATAGCCACCAGAATACTATTTAAAGTAGTTAAAGCTACACAACCAATAGCTGTACCAGAATAGTTTCCTTTCCCACCTGCTAAAGAAGTCCCACCAATGGCTACCGCAACTATAGAAGGCATAACATAAGGAGCTCCTAAGTTCAAGTAAGGAGTTCCAGTATAACTCAAAAGAAGTAATCCTGCGAGAGCCGAAGTTGCCCCACATATGGCATAAATATACATACGAAATCTCCTAACTACTACCCCACTCAGTTCAGCTGCTAAGCTGTTAGTCCCCACCCCATAAAGAATATTACCCCACTTGCTTTTTCTCAATACTATTACTGTTATTACACTAAAAAAAACCCACAAAAGAACGAGATAGGGAACTAATCCAAATAACCTTCCACTGCCTATAACTTCAAGCAAAGACGGAGCTTGCCCAGTGGGGAATCCCTTAGTAATAATAAGAGATAGTCCTTCAATTACATTACCCATGGCAAAGGTCATAACTAAAGGAGGAATACCCAGATAGGAAACTCCTGCTCCATTAGCAAGACCAATGGCAAACCCCATCAAGGGAACCAAAACCAGGGCTTGAGGAATATTAAAGTTCTCCCCACCCAAAATATAAGCAGAAACCACCACTCCCAGGGAAACTACCGACCCCACTGAAATGTCAATGCCTTCATTACCGGAGAGAACCACCAAGGTCTGACCTAAAGCTACAATTCCCAGAAAAACCGAGAGCCTCAAAATAGACATGACATGGGCTAGGCTCATAAAACCAGGGAAAATAATCTCCCCCAATAGGAATAATAGAAGAATAATTAAAATGGTTATTGTCAGCCGGCTAACTAAAATTCTTCTCCATCCATTAAAAGCCAATCCCCTGCTCATCTCCCCTGATATAAAAACTTTAAGAGATAGTCTGTTCTTTCATCCTGGTTACAGATCCCACTACTAAAGCTCCTATTACAATGATTCCCTTCATAAAAGTTTGATAAAAAGAAGTAACATTAGCAAAATACAATATATTAATCAAAAGCCCCAGGATTACACCCCCCACAGCAGCACCGGCCAGACTACCTTTACCTCCAGAGAAGGAAACTCCTCCAATAACTGCTGCCGCCACTGAATCCAAAGTATAGCTTAATCCACAACGAGCGTCTCCAGTTGCTGTTTGTGACACCAAACAGATGGCAGCTAAAGCTATAAAGACCCCGCTCCAGAGAAAAGCTTTAATTCTAGTGGCATGAATTTTAATCCCACTGGCCCAGGCTGCTTCCTCTTTACCTCCCACTGCATACATGTGTTTATAAACTTTTAAACGGGAAAGAATAAAATAAATCACCCCTACCCCTATGAGAATTAAAACCGGGATGGGGATAATACCTAAAAAATCGCTTCGATAAAATTTATAGAAAGGCTTAGGAATATAGCCTCCCGGGGTAGGCATAATATAGAGAGCGATCCCAAACCAAATAGCCGAAGAAGCATAAGTAACTAGGAAAGGCGGTAATTTTAAATAGCTTATAAAAAACCCGTTAAACAAACTCATAGCCAAAGCTGCCCCTAAAGCTAATATCAAAGCCAAAGCTATACTCAAGGGAGAGTCTCCCATTACTGAAGCCATAAATACCGTAAGTAGAGAAATCGAAGCTCCAATTGAGAGATCCAGCGCTCCTACTAACATTACTAATGCCTGAGCAATACTCACTAAAATTAACGGGGTAAAAGAGAGTAAATTAAGTTTAAAAGAATAGTAAGTAAAAAAACCAGGTTGGATAACAGCATTAATTGCTATCAACATTAAGAAAATTATGATACCAGGAAAAGCGGTACTACTATATATCTCTTTAAAATATCTATTAATTTTCAGCAATATCACCTCCTCTTAGGGAAGCTTCTAACAATCGTTCTTTACACAATTCTTCTCCACAAATTTCTTGAGTAATCTTGCCCTCAAACAGAATAAGTACTCGATCACAGTTAGCCACTAACTCATCAGTATCAGTAGAGTAAAAAAGCACTGAAGCACCCTTTTGGGCTAAATCCTGTACAATCTGATAAAAATTTGCCCGAGTTTCTACATCCACTCCTTTAGTAGGATCATTCAAAAGAAGAATCCGAGGAGACATGGCTAACCATTTCCCTATCACTACTTTTTGCTGGTTACCACCACTCAGATTAGACACAATCATGTTTTTATCAGGTGGAACCAAAGCTACCATATCAATTATTCGATTTGCTTCACTTTCAAGCTCTTTCCAGGGTAAAAAAAATTTTGTTTCTCGTTGGGAAAATTGAGGATAAATCAAATTAAAAAAAACAGTATGAGGTAAAAACAATCCTTCCCTCTCTCGGTCACCCGGTACTAAAAACATTCCCTCCCTGATGGCATCACGGGGATGCCTAATAACAACCGATTTTCCCTCTATTTTTATATTTCCTGTGGTAGGAGAAAGAAGTCCACCCAAAATCAGTAATATCTTCCCCTGGCCTTGACCCTGGAGGCCACCTAAGCCGACAATTTCTCCCCTTTTTAATTGGAGGTTAATTCCTTCCTTACTATCTCCCAGAGAAACGTCCTCCATTTCCAACACTGTATCAGCTTTTGTCTCCCCACTTTCAGGCTTAGCCTTTACCTTTCCAATCTCTTCCCCTCGTTTACCAGTAATTAAAAAAACCACTTCCTCCTGATTTATCTTTTCCCGCTCTATCACTCCCACCGAGCAACCATCTCTAAAAACTACCAGACGGTCACAGATTTCTGTAACCTCTGGTAAACGATGAGAGATAAAAATAATAGATGTTCCTTGTTTTTTAAGTTTATTTATAATCTCAAACAACCGTTTAACCTGGTCAAAGCTCAAAGAAGCAGTTGGTTCATCTAAAATCAAGATTTGAGGATGTTTACTCAAAGCTTTAGCTACTTCTACTAATTGCTTTTGGGAAGGAGAGAGATTTTTAACCCGCTCATACACAGAGAGGTGAGGTGCTAATTCTTTTAGAGCTTCATGAGCTTTATTCACAGCTTTATCTATCTGGACAAAACCCAGCCTCCCGGTATCTTCCCTACCCAGATTGATGTTTTCCCAGATGGTCATCTCGGGTACTAAACTTAAGTTCTGATGCACCAATGCTATGCTAAATTGCTCAGCCTCAAAACCCAATTGGAGATCAACTTTTGAACCATTTATATATAATTCCCCCCCATCCGGCTTAATGAGACCGCTTATTATTCGAGCAAAGGTGGTTTTCCCTGATCCATTAGCCCCTACCAGACCACATACTTCACCTTTCTCCAGGGTCATGGAGGCATCTGCCAGAGCCACTACTCCACCAAACTTTTTTCTAACCTGCTTTGCTTCAAGCACCGGTGTCATTATTATCTTCCCCTTACCGGTAAAGGGGCTAATTTTTGATTAAAATTAGCCCCTTTACCGGTAAAATACTAACCTCCGTCAATCCCCTACGAAGAGAGCGTTCAGCTCCTCCTGAGAATACCAACCATTCACATAGTAAGCATCAGCCCAGGTTTTATATTCTTCATAAACCTCATCCAGATTTTCATTAGTAACAAAGAGAGTAGGCTTAATGTATACTACTTTATTTTCAGATACCACTTCCGGTTTCAATTCCCTCCCTTGTAGCAATCTAATGCCTATCCCCAAAGCTGGACAAATGGTTCCACCCGGAGGGTTAGCTATTCCAAAAGATTCAAACCCAACTTCGTCTTTAAGCTTTTTCCATTCTTTTATGAAAGCTACCTGAGTTTCACCAGTTATAAACGGTAAAGGTCGGCCAGCAGCCTGGAAAGCGCGGATAATCCCCAAGGACATACCATCTTGAGTTAAAACCCCATCAATTTTAGGGAAAGAGGCTAAAATATCACTCATAGCTTGTTGGGCAGCCGCTTGGTCCCAATACCCTGGAGCTTGAGCTAAGAGGTTAATATCTGGATATTTAGCTAAAACCTCCATTGCCGCATTATTACGGTCAATATCGCCCGGTTGATCAGGAATCCCACTAATATAGACTATATCCCCTTTATAATTTAGTTTTTCACACAACCACTCCGTTATCGGTCCCATCCATTCTCTTTGATCCATACATACTTCGAGCACATCGGGGTTATTAATATTCATATCATATACTATAACCAAAATTCCAGCCTCCTGAGCTTCTTCCATTACCGGGTTAAGAGCAGTTGCTGAGTTGGGGTTAACTAAAAGAATATCCACTCCACTAGCAATCAACAATCTGATCTGCGCAATTTGGGTAGCTACATCCGGCCCCGCATTTTGGATAATAAGTCGATCTACCAAACCTTGTTCTTTATAATACTCAAATTCCTGCTGAATACTTTCTATCATTTGAACTCGCCAACTGTGAGTAAAGGGACCATTGCTTAAGCCTACCGTATAAGGTGGCTCTTTAGGTGTTATTTATCCTTGAGCACAGGCTAAAAGTGGGAGAAACCCTATGCCTAAAACCACTAAAATTACCAATAAAATTCTTTTCATTGGATCTTTCCTCCTTTAATTTTATTTTCCCAGAAGAAAAATAAACTATTTCCCTTTTCAGATTAAGCTTATTCCATCCATCCCCCCTTTCTTTTTACAAGAAAAAGCAAGAGAACTGTTTTCCCCTTTTGTTAATAGCTTTCTCATATTATAATACTAAACTGCAAAAGTTGAGATTTTTCCTTTCAGTGACCAGTTCCTCGCTAAGGTTCAAGGCTTTCCCTGCTGGTATGGGTAATACCTTAAAGCTTCTGTGTATTTCCTGAAAGAATATAACTATTTACTTTCTCTTTCCCTCATTTTGGCTTCATAATAAGCTAAGTCATATTCAAATTTGTCTGTTTCCACTCCAGCAAAATAAGCATCCTTTTTCCAAGGAATCGCCGCATCTACGTTTTCTTTCGTAATCAAATCAGAATAAACTGTCAGGAGCCTTTCGAAAGATTCACCTTTAAAGTATCTTACTATCTGTTGAAAAGACAGGTGAGCGCATAATGATGGTGGATCCGGAGCTGTGGCGGCAACTTTTCCGGCCTTGATCCACTCTATACCCTCTTCTTTGCCGTTGGTAGTTAGTATAATTTTGTCCTTGCCCGGAACAATCCCCTGTTCTTCAAATACCTGGAGAACACCGGCAGTCATTTCCTCATTCATTACATAGACTATGTCGAATTCTCTACCGGAAGCCAAAAGATCCTGAGCAACTGGTATGGCTTTGGTACGTTGCCATTCTCCTGAGCCTACACTTATAGCTTTAATACCTGTGTTATAGTCGTCCAGAGCATCCTGTAGTCCTTGGGCATGAGCTTCGGCTGTACCCTGACCATAAAAACCATCTATAGTAACCACTTTGGCATTGGGGTAATTTTTAGCAATCCACTCACCATTCATATAGGCACAGTTGTAATAACTAAACCCTACATGGCCATCGACTCTACCACCGGTTGATTCTTCGTCGGGTCGCCCTACTACAAAAAATATGGGAACACCTGCCTCGTTGGCTATTTTTGCAGCCTGACCAGCAGAGTATACATTTGCAGTTATAACAGCTATCGCGTCCACTCCTTTGGTTATCAGGTCCTGCACATTCGAAATTTCTTTCTCCGGTGAATATTCAGAATTTAAAACTGTAACTTCCCAACCCATATCTTTTGCCAGAGCCTCGTAAACATCGAACAGTTTATAATAATAATCATCTGGACCGGCATTTACCAAACCAATACTTTTTCCACTCAAATCAGGATCTACCGCTTCAGCAAAAACAAAGGTGGCTGAAGCTAACAACAACGTAACTACCATGATGAACAGTGTTAATTTCCTCATCCTACTTACCTCCTTTGATTAAAGATATTTCATTCAAATACCAGCAGGGAAAACTTTTTAAGCAAAACCAGAGTTATCAAGACATGCTCTTTGTATCTATTTACATAATTAATTAACTAGACCTCAAACTGCTGTAATAACTAACCGTTACAGAAACCACGATAACCGCACCTTTAAAAACATACTGCCAGTGGGGAGACATGCCAATAACATTCATTGCATTGGTAATACTACCAAGTAAAAATACACCGATAACCGTACCCCAAATACTACCCTTGCCACCGCTTAATGCAGTTCCACCTACTACAGCTGCAGCAATAGCGTCTATTTCTTTTCCCGAACCCATTAAGGGATTACCCGTACCCAGCCTTGATAGCTGAGTCATTGCTGCTATAGACACTAGTAAACCGTTAATAATGTATATAGCTAATTTAAAATTTTTAACATTTATACCAGCCAGATACGCTGCATTTTCATTGCACCCAACTGCATATACGCGTCTCCCGAATTTCATATATTTAAGCACCAAGCTCAAAAATATTGCCAGGGATATGAATACATAAGCCGGCATACCAATGCCAAGTGGAAAGGTCCTTCCCAGCAACTTGAATTGATCCCCGATACCTATTTCTGATCCTTTAGTTATTAAATAGGTAAATCCCTGATAAATAATCATAAACCCAAGAGATATGATGAATGGTTCTATCTTAGTTCTAGAGATAATAAACCCCATTATTCCAGAAAACAAAATCGCAGTAATAACACCCAAAATTACTACAATCGGTATTGACAACCCTGTCACCATTAAATAAGCCATCGCGCAACCAATGAAACTTACAAACCAACCAACAGATAAGTCAATCCCTCCTGAGAGCATAACCAATGTCATCCCTAAAGCCAACATACCCGTTATCGAAACCTGAATTAATATGTTTCTAATGTTCAAAGGCATCAAAAATCGAGGTTGAATAATACCAACAATTACGATAAATACAATAAAAACAAGGAATATCGGAGCAGTTTCACTCTGTAAAAGGCTTCTCTTGATAGACAATCTCCTGCTTTTACCTGCTTTAGTATTCAAAGTTTCCTACCCCCTATTCACCCCTATCGAATATTTGAGAATGTTTTCCTCTGAAAAGTCATTTCGCTGTAGTTCTGCAACTATCTCCCCATCACGCATTACGTTTATCCTGTCACTCATAGCTATCAATTCCATCATATCCGAGGAAATCATTATTATACTTTTACCCTCTCTCAGGAGGTTTATCATCAATTTGTATATTTCCTCTTTAGCGCCTACATCTATACCTACTGTAGGTTCATCAAATATAAATATTTGACTGTTTGTCAAAAACCACTTACCCAAAATTACTTTTTGCTGATTCCCTCCAGATAAAAACGCTACCTTCTGATATATTGTAGGAGTAGCGATATTAAGCTTATTTACGTATTCCTCGGCCCTTTGAGCATCTTCTCGGGGTGAAACTAACACAGACTTTGTCTTTGTATAGCTGGCCATAACCAAATTATCTACCACCGGGAGCTCTAAAAATAAACCACTCCCTTGCCTATCTTCAGTGATAAAACACATTCCATTTAGTATGGCCTCCTCAGGAGAGGCAATACTTGCTCTTTTCCCGTTTATTCTTATCTCTCCACTATCGGCCGGTTTTACACCAAACAAGAGTTCAGCCAATTCTGTTCTTCCCGATCCAACCATCCCAGCAATTCCTAGCAGCTCCCCCTTACGGACGTAGAGCGACGCATTCTTTACCACATTTCCGCTTATATCCCGAGCTTCAAACGCCACTTTATCCCCTATAGAGTGTTCTCTTAGTAACTCGTTTCCCCCTTTATAAAAAGTTGATATATCTCTACCTATCATATCTTTTATTATCTTTTCTTCAGTTACATCCTTAATTTCGTACGTATTTATTTTCACACCATCACGAATAACTGTAACCCTATCTGCAATCTCAAAAATTTCTTCCAAGCGGTGAGAGATATAAACAATACTTACCCCTTTTTGCTTAAGTTTTTTTAGAACTCTAAAAAGATTCTCTATTTCTTCTTCTCCTAAAGAGGCAGTAGGCTCATCAAAAATCATTACTTTTGAATCCTGAACAAGGCCTCTTGCTATCTCTACAATCTTCTTTTTACCACTACCTAAATGTTGAACAACCACATCAGCGTCAATATCTGCATTAAGATACTTGAGTATCTCCTCAGTTTTCTCTCTCATCTTTTGTTTATCTACAACCATCCCTCCCTCTTCCCTGCCTACAAACAAATTTTCAGTAACAGAGAGAAGGGGGAATAAGGTGTGCTCTTGATAAATCGTCTGTATCCCCAATTTCATAGCGAGATACGGGTTCAGTCGGTCCAGTTTTTTTCCCTCAAAATATATGGCACCTTCATCGGGCGTATAGGCACCAGAAAGAATCTTTATCAACGTAGTTTTACCAGCACCATTTTCTCCACATATACAATGGATCTCGCCTTTCCTTAAATCAAAATCAAATCCACTAAAAACCTTTACTCCGGGAAATGATTTAGATATATTCTCCACCTTCAAACAAACCTTTTCTTGCACCCCTTCTCCCCCTTTTAATTTGTGGATAGCAAAAACTTAGTTAAAATACTTATGGTATAGACCTAAATTGAGCGAAAATGCGCATCCATGACCTCTAAAGTGCCTGGATTGCAAATTGAAAATACAGAGGCAAAACGAATCTACCCAGCCAAATCCCGATAATTGGCTAAGCATGAGGAAAACCCTTAAAATGGTAAATACACTTATAATATCCATCCCCTCTCTGCATTTCACACCCGCCCTTAAAGTAGTGTCCTATTTTTAAACACTTCTTTCCTTATTAAAAGGAAAGCTATAAAATTGCTCATAATACTACTTTCTCTCAGCCTACATCAATCATCACTCTTAATGGATTACCCCGTTTCTCTTTTGCCACAATCAACCCTTCCATTAAATTTTCCAGGGGAAAATGGTGGGTTATTAATTTATTGACATCTACTAAACCGCTATCCACCGCCTGAATAGCTTCTGCCCAAGTAAAAGAGGCCAACCAGGAAAAGCGGATGGTTTTATCCCAAAAGGTAGTTTGTAAAGCAGGAACTTCTAGTAAGTCTTTCTCTCCTGGTAAACCAAAATAAACTATAATTGACCTTCTTCCTGAAACTTCAAGAGCCATTTGCATAGCTTCCTTTGATCCAGTAACCACAATTACTCTATCGGCCATCTTTCCTCCAGTTAGCTGGCTGATCTCTTTTTTAAAATCAGAAATATAGTAAGGAGATTGCTCCTCTTTAAGGTTATAAATGCGATCTACTCCCATGTTTTTTCCCACTTCCAGCCGATAGTCCCGGGTTCCAGCCAGGATGACCTCACCAGCTCCACTTTTTTTGGCTAAAGCAGCTATAGATAAACCAATTGGTCCCGGTCCAAACACTACCACTTTGTTTCCTAAGCCTACACTCAGATTTTTCACCCCATATACTGCGTTAGCCAAAGGTTCAACAAAAGCACCAGCTGGATAGGAAACATTATCCGACAACCTATAAACATGCTGATAATTAGCCGCCACATATTCAGCAAAGGCACCATTAGCCGAAACTCCTAAAACTGCCTTGTTTTCACATAGATTCACCTGGCCTCGGTAACACACTTCACAAGCATTACAATATTGAACCGGATTTACTGTGACTCTATCACCAACTTCCAAAAGCTTCTTCTGGGCAGGAATTTTTCCCACCTCTACTACCTCTCCCGAAAACTCGTGACCCAAGATAAGCGGCCCTTTACCATCAGGGGTTTCCAGAGGGGAATCACCCCAATAATAGGCTACATCAGAACCGCATATCCCACATGCCTTTACCTTAATTAAAACCTCATCATCCCCTATTTGAGGAATGTCAACCTCTTCAAACTTCATTACTTCTGGCTCATAAAATACCCAGGCTTTCATCTTTTGAGAAGTCATTGATCTACCCTCCCTTACATTCCTAAGCGTTGGAATAAATCTCTTAAAAACCTAATAGAGTCTTCGGTTATTTCCCAGGCATTGGGCCAAAAACAAAGATCAATACACCACCAGGGAGATTGATAACCACTGTTTACCAAAGCAGGAATCACCTTTTCAAAGTCCACGTACCCAGTTCCAAAAGGAGCATGGGTGCTAGTTTCATCATCATGGAGAGTGTTGTCTGAGTCAATTAAGTGAACATGACCAATACATCCCTGGAGCATTTCTACGAACTCAAGTATTCCCCCTTTTAGAGTTTCTTTGGGCTCCATCTGTTTTGCCCCTACTACGGCACTCATTTGGGCATGGCTGGTATCAAAAAGAACCTTGAAATTTTCCCGGTTGACATCGATATACATTTTTTTCACTTCACTGGGTTTATTAAAAATATAACCGGGTTCGAATTCCCATACCACCATTTTTCCCACATCTTTAGCTTTATCAGCACATTTTTGAAACATTTCTACTACTCTTTGCCAGGTTTCCTGATAATCCCAATCAGAGGGGAAAGGAGTTCCGGTAACAGTATCCACTCGAATTTTATCAAATCCACAGTCTATACATAACTCAAGCGATCTATCATACATATCCTCGTATGCTTTTACCATCTCTGGCTCTCCACTGGCAAAAGGAAAACTCCAAAGGTCAGGAACATAAGCACTCACTCCTAACCCAGCTTCTTCCAGCATAGCTAATAATCTCTTCCTATCTTCTTTGGTGGGGTAAAGATCTGGATGGGCATGAGGCTTAAACCCTCCCAATTCGATTCCATCAAATCCTAACTGGGAAAGCTTATAAACTACTTCATCCAGGGGTACAGGGTGATCAGCATAAGGACCAATAGTATAGGCCCAGCTTCCAATAGATATTTTTGATTTCGCCAAGGTTGAATCCTCCTTTAGTAAGTTAATTTGAGTGATTCTAAATACGTTTTTATGAAAACGTATTTACGCTTAGAATATATTAAGACCTTTTTGTTGTCAACCCTTTTGAGTAAGATTTCTAGGTGGGCAAGATACACCCAGATGGTTCTACCATTTAAAGTTATACCTTTATCACTCCAACTTTCTTTTGCTAAGATACTTACCCCAAATCTTAATTTTTACAAAACTAGACCCCTTAAAAATCCAAGAAAAAGAAGTATGGTAAAATGAAAAACTGATTGTTAGTCCTAACAGTCAGAAAATCTATAAGGGGGAACTGATAATATCATGCGAAAAGTAGCAATTATTGGTGCGGGAAGCATTGTTTTTTGTAAGACGTTGATGTTAGACATCATGGCTACCGATGGGTTACAAGATACCCTTTTTGCTCTGATGGCTCCCAGTACACGTAACACTTCAAAAGTTGAGGCTTTTGCTAACCGAGTTATTCACAAGAATGGCTTGCCGGCAGAAGTTTATATCACTACAGATAGACGTGAAGCCTTAAAGGGAGCCGATTATGTAATTTCGACATTTCAGGTAGGAGGGGTGAAAGCATTTGAGTATGACTGGAAAATTCCCAAAAAATATGGAGTTGACCAGTGTATTGGTGACACCTTAGGTCCGGGAGGTATTTTTCGTGCTTTAAGAAGTATCCCTGTCACGTTGGATATGGCAAAAGACATGGAAGAGCTTTGCCCAAGGGCATTATTGCTAAACTATGTTAATCCGATGGCCATGGTTTGTTGGGCCTTGGGAGAAACCAAAGTTAAATTTGTAGGATTGTGCCACGGAGTTCAAACCACCTTAGACCTAATTTCAGGATATGTTGGCGTACCGAAAGGAGAAATTGATTTTATATGTGCTGGAATCAATCATATGGCCTGGTTTATTAAATTGGAAAGGGATGGACAAGACTTATACCCCATTCTAAGAAACAAGTTTGAACAACCAGAATATTACGTAAATGAAAAGGTGCGTGGTGAAGTGTTACGCCAATTCGGTTATTTTATGACCGAGTCTACAGGTCACCTCTCGGAGTATGTACCATGGTTTCGGAAAAATCAGAAATCACTTGATATTTATTGTGATGAACCTGATTTCGGTGGTGAATCAGGAGCATACTATAAATGGTGTGCCCATGTAGCTGAGAAGTATAGTAACAAGGACATGTTGGCAGACGAGCCAACAGAATTGCCACCACGTAGCGTTGAATATGGTTCTTATATTATTGAGGCAATAGAAACCCGTAAGCCTTTTAAGTTCAATGGCAATGTTCGTAATGATGGTATGATTGCTAACTTGCCGTACGATTGTTGCGCAGAAGGTCCCATATACGCAGATGAAAATGGATTGCACAAAACTATTGTTGGAGAACTTCCACCCCAGTGTGCTGCTTTAAATATGACTAACATAAACGTTCAACGCTTAGCAGTGCTTGCAGCCAAAAGTGGAGACCCAGAAACTGTTGTTCAGGCCTGCGCGATGGACCCGTTAACCGGGGCGGTTCTCAATTTAAATGAAATACGAGAAATGGCAAGCGAAATGTTAGAAGCAGAAAAACAGTGGTTACCCCAATTTGAGGGTAAAAGTATCAGAAAAACTCCTATCATTAGTATCCCTAAAGACGTTCAGCGGGCAAAAGTCCCAGTAGACCCTGCTTTAGCTATTATTCATCGCTTCGAGAAGCTGGCAGAATAGCTTAGAAAATAATAAAGAGGAGCAAACCAGGCTTTACAAAGATTGGCTGCTCCTCTTTATTAGAAACAATGTTATCTCTCCCAGTTCTTTTTCAAAAACTTAAGACCTTGCCGGGCAATGTAATCACTATCGGGGGCCAGAGGTCTCCAGATAGAAGCTGCCCGAGCAATTTCTTTAACCCCCGGTACAAAAGATTCAATAACCAGGTCCCCCTGGTAATTCATCTCACGCAGAGCCTGAAATACTTCATTCCATTCCACATGTCCCTCTCCAGGTGTTCCCCGGTCATTTTCACAGGTGTGAACATGAAAGAGGTGTTTTCCCACTTGTTTTATCGCCTGATAAAGAGATTTCTCCTCTATATTCATGTGAAAGGTATCGAGATGGATTCCTACCCAGGGACTATCTACTTCTTCTACCAACCGTACAGCATCTTCGGCAGTATTCAAAAAATAAGTTTCAAAGCGATTTAAGGGTTCAAGGGCTATTTTGACCTGACAATCTTCTGCTACCTCGGCTAACTCTTTAAGTCCTTCTACTGCTCTTTTCCATTCTTCTTTTGTCCGGCTCCGGCCAGTGAGTTTACCCACAGCCGAATAACAGGGACCACACAATACCGTCCCTCCCCACGCAGAGAGCATCTTTAAACAGCGAGAAAAATATTCCTTCGCTTCCTGACGAATCTCAGCATTATCACTGATTAAATCTCTTCTTTCTCCTACTACCGCGCAACCAGTTACCTTCAATCCATTTTCTTCTAAAACATGCCTGGTCTTTTCTACGTTGATTTCATCCAGTAAATCCAGAGGTATTTCTACCACGTCAAATCCCAGATTTCGCACCAAAGGGAAAAGGTGCTCCTCCTTGTCGGTGTAAGCTGCAGTCCAAAGAAAAAGGTTAACTCCGTAAGCCATATTTATCCTCCTTCACCAGATTCTTTCTTCTGTTTGACGGTCAAAAATATGAAATTTATTTTCCTTAAAATTAAAGAAGACCTGTTCTCCCACAGCAAAGTGAACTTTTTCTTCGCTTCTCACTCTAAGAAAATGATGATCGAGGCGCAATCGAACAATTTGTAAAAGCCCCAAAGGTTCGATTACCTCTACCTCTCCCGAATAAAGTCCTTCTTTTCTCTCACTAGAGATTAAGATATTTTCCGGCCTTACTCCTAAATAAACCTGAGCGGAAGAAAGTTTTGCCCGAACAGCTTGAAGAACTTCCTCCTTAAGAGGTAGAATAAAGCATCCTGGTCCCACGTTAAGATTTGTTCCTTCTATAACAGCAGGAATAAAGTTCATACCAGGACTCCCCACCAAGTCAGCCACAAACAAGTTACGAGGTCGGTGGTAAATTTCAGTTGGAGTGCCCTCTTGCATTAAATGACCGTTTTTTATTATCGCTATCCAGTCAGCCATAGAGAGAGCTTCTGCCTGATCCGGGGTGGCATAGAAAAAGGTGGCCCCACTTTCCGCCTGTAACCTTTTCAACTCCGTTCTCATCTCTTCCCTGATTTTAGCATCTAAATTAGTGAGGGGCTCATCCAGGAGGAAAACTTTGGGGTCTCTCACCAAAGATCGAGCAATAGCTACTCTTTGCATTTCTCCTCCACTGATAAAAATAGGCTTGCGATCCAGAAGTTGCTCAATATGCAAAAGTTTGGCTACTTCTCTCACCTTTTTATCTATTTCTTCCCGTGAAAAACCACGAATACGTAAGGGAGAAGCAATATTTTCAAAAACAGTATAGCGGGGGTAAAGAGAGAAATTTTGAAAGACAAAAGCCACGTCTCGCTCTTTAGGGGGCAAATCGTTAATCAGGACTCCATCAATTTTTATTTCTCCCCCATCTGGCTTTTCCAGACCCGCCACACAACGCAAGGTAGTAGTTTTCCCTGCTCCAGTAGGGCCTAGGAGAACGGTAATTTTCCCACTTTTTACCTCCAGGGAAAGTTTAGAAATTGCTATCGTGCGTCCAAATTTTTTGGTCAAATCAGTAATTGACAGATTAGCCATGTTGTTTCCTCTCAGGCAATGAGTTTTTCGCTTCGAGCATCAAAAACTCTTATTTCCTTAAAATGCAAACCAACCGTCTCTCCCGGTGAAAGGTACATGTCTCCTGGCAAAACTGCTTTGACTAAGTGTTCACTGACTTTAAAAGTAACCACATTTTCTGCTCCCAAGGATTCAAAAACATAAACCTCGGCTTTTACAGTACCTTCCTCGGCCACCACTATGTTTTCTGGCCTCACTCCCAAAATAACTTTTCGGGATATATCTTTTTTCTCTATGGCTTGTATTTGTTCTTCCTCCAGAGGTATAAAATAACTATCATTAATCACCACCCCTAATCTCTCTTTTTGCAACAATTCCCCCGGGATAAAATTCATGCCCGGGCTACCAATGAAACGAGCTACAAAAAGATTTGCCGGGTAGTGATATACTTCATGAGGCGACCCAATTTGTTGAATATCACCAAAATTCATCACTACAATTTTATCCGCCATGGTCATAGCTTCTACTTGGTCATGAGTGACATAAATAGTAGTTGCCTTTATAGACCTCTGCAGTTTCTTGAGTTCTCCTCGAGTTATCTCCCTCAATTTAGCATCGATATTAGAAAGAGGCTCATCTAATAGGAAAACCCGAGGACGCCGAACAATTGCTCGACCCAGGGCTACCCTCTGTTTTTGACCACCACTTAATTTTCGAGGCTTTTGACGCTTGATTTCATCTATTTGTAAAAGTTTAAGCACTTCTTCCGTTCTCTTTTCTACTTCTTCCCTGGGCAACCTTTCCGCCCTCAGGGGGAAAGCCACATTATCATATACCGAAAGGTGGGGATAAAGGGCATAGAGCTGGAAAACAAAAGCAATGTTGCGAGCAGACGGTCCCAAATTAGTTACGTCTTCTTGATCAAAAAAAATCCTTCCGGAATTGGGAACTTCCAATCCAGCGATGCAGCGCAAAGTAGTAGTCTTACCACATCCTGAGGGCCCGAGAAGAACAACAAACTCTCCTTCTTCCACCTGGAAAGACACTTCCCTGATCGCCTCCACTTGGCCAAACCGTTTAGATAAGTGTTCTACTCGAACTGAGGACATCTTATTGCACCTCCTCTCTCTCCTCGAGTTCCTCCAAAGGGGGAATGTGAGAAAACAAAGTATAAAGTCCAGCCCCAATCCCCAAAAAAGCAAACCCGTAATGATAAAGAAAAAAGGTAAACGGTTGGCAAAGACTAAATATACCAAAAATGATCATCCCCACCGACAACGGTTCCATAAATTTTTTTAACCGAGCAAAATACCACACAGTTATTTACTCCTTTATCGCACCAAAGGTAAAACCTCTAATCAAATTATCACCAAGAAGGAAAGTAAAAATCACCACTGGAATTACCATCAGAAAAGACCCAGCCGCAATTTGTCCCCAATTAACACCAGCCGTCCCTAAAGATTGAGCAATACCCGGAATAGCAGTACGAGCATTCTCTCCCGTCAAAAGAAGAGCAAAGGTGAATTCATTCCAGGTCATAATCAGGTTAAAAATGGCAGTAGCTGCCATCCCTACTCTCATTTCAGGAAAAACAAACTTGAAAAAAGCTTGAAACCGAGAGTAACCATCTACCAAAGCCGCCTCTTCATATTCCTTGGGAATATCATCTACAAAGCTTATCATCATCCACACCGAAAAAGCCAGATTGAAAGCAGTATACATGATGATAAGACCACCCCTGGTATCGAAAAGCCCCAAGGCCCGATACATAATAACTACCGGTATAGCAATCACTACTGGAGGTAACATACGACTGCTCAAAATTACAAAAAGAAGGTCATCTTTCCCTCGAACAGGCATCCGTGAAAAAATATATCCCGAAAGAGCCCCCAAAAAGGTAGCCAGGATGGTGCTGGTAAAAGAAATAATAATGCTATTAGTAAACTGCCGCGAGAAAGCTGAGGGTTTAGGTTTCATTTCAATTCCTTTTACCTTTCCCAGTGCTCCACCAGTACCTGTAATGAAAATATCCCGGAAGTTATCTAATCGAGGCTTCCAAATCCACTTAGGAGGAAAAGAAAAAGCCTCCGCCTTACTTTTAGTAGCAGTGGAAAACATCCAGTAGATGGGGAAAAAATAGACCACCAGTATAACCAACAAAATCACCACAATAATCTGATTTTTCGTTTTTCTCCTTTGAAATTCATTCATAATCTTTCCCCCTAAGCCCGTCGGACACGATTGAGGTAATTAATATAAATATTGCTTAAGGCAATAACAATAATTAAAAGAACGTAGGCCAGAGCACAGGACCTCCCCGTATGCCAGTAGGAAAAAGCCAACTTGTAAATATAGTAAGGAACAAGTTGAGTGGAATAGCCTGGCCCACCCTCTGTTAGAACATAAATTACGTCGAAAAACCGGAAAGCATCCATAGTCCGGAAAAGAAGAGCCAAAGTGAGAATAGGGGCAACATAGGGCAAAGTAATGTAGCGAAATTTAAACCAGCCAGAGGCCCGGTCTACATCGGCCGCTTCATAAAGGTAACGAGGCACACTGGATAGCCCCGCCAGGCTCAAAAGTATCATAAACGGAGTCCAAATCCAAACATCAGTAATTACTAAGGAATAAAGAGCATACTCATAGCTAGTAGTCCAGGCAATTTTAGGAATTCCAAAAAGCGCCCCCAAAATATAATTGACAATCCCCCAGTTAGTATCTAACATAAAGCGAAAAAATTTGCCTACCACTACCGGAGAAAACATCATGGGAAGAATAAAAAGAGTGGTTAAAATCCTCTTTCCAAAAAACTCTCGATTTAGCAACATAGCAATGCTAAAGCCTAAAATGAACTCAAAAATAACCGCCAAAAGCACAAATTGGCCAGTCGCCACAAACCTTTCCCATACATCTTCTTGTTGAAAAAGAAAGCTATAATTTTTAACTCCTACAAACACCGGTGAGTTAGCTGTATTAGCTGAATAATCACAAAAACTTAAGTAGAGTGACCAGATTAAAGGGAATACCACCAAGAAAAGCAAGAAAGCAAAAGTAGGTATAAGAAAAAGGTAAAGCATTCCTCGATCTGTTACCCGATTAGCCCAGGTATTTTGGATTCCTGACAACTCATTCCCTCCTAAGTCCTTGCTTTATGGAGGACTAAGTAAATTTAGTCCTCCATAAAGCAATAATCTTAATTACTCAATTACTTATAATATCCAGCCCTCTCCAAAATTTCTTCATGCCGTTCAGCGATAAGGTCCATTGCCTCTTCAGGAGTATACTTTCCCAAAAGAGCACCATTTAGGATCTCAGCCATTACTGTTCCCATTTCATTGTACTCCGGAATTTCCCAGTAATCACGAAGCACTGGGTAACTCACCCGAGCCACCTTATTAACTGGAGCAAAACTAAGATATTGGTCGTCCTCCACAATAGACTTAAGACAACTAAACATTCCTGCCTGTGCCCATTTCCATTGCACTTCAGGAGAAATCCACCATTCCAGAAACTTTAGAGCTTCTTCTTTATGAGGGCTGTAAGCAGAAATAGACATTCCCTGCCCACCCAACTGAACCCACCATTCTCTTTCCTTGGGGGTAGGGCAAAAATCAATTTTGTCCCAATACAAAGAGAGGTCAGGGTCTAATAATCCAGGATAAAAGGCAAGGTAAGTTGTCATCATAGCTATTAACCCTTGTTGCATAGCAGTGTTAACCTCATCCATGCCATAATTGGTAGAGCCAGGAGGACAAAATTGGTAGAGGTCTACCCAGAAACGAGCAACTTCTTTGCCAATATCATTATTGAGAATACCTTTTACCCTTTTGGTTTCCGGATCCCACAGTTCTCCTCCAAAGGACCACAAGCAGCCTAAAAATACATCAGTTAATCCCCCCGAGGGCATGGGAGCTTGCCACAGACCTACTCCATAGAGATTTTGCTCCGGACGAGTAAAGAATTCAGCTATATCTCGGAGTTGGCTCCAGGTCTCAGGAGGTTTAAGGTCATAACCATATTTTTCCTTAAAAGCGGCTTGTTCTGCAGGATCGTTAAAAAGATCGGTTCGGTAAGCCATTCCACAAAAATCCCCTAAACCTGGTACTCCATAGTATTTACCACTTCCATCGGGATACTCACAGAAGGATTTAACGAAAGTATCATAGTAATCTGCAGGATTTACATGTTGGTTAAACCAGTCGGTAATATCCACTAAATGGTTACCTACTACTGCCTCGCCTAACCATTGGGAATCAGGGAGAACAATGTCAAAGCTAGTTTTTCCTGAAGCAAACTCAGTAAATATCTTATCGTGGTATTGAGGCCAAGGAATGGGGTCTCCTTTTACTTTTATTCCAGTCTGAGCAGTAAAATCTTCTGCAAGAGCAATCAAAGTATCCATAGGCGCCCAACCCGCCCAGGTAATGGTAAGCGTAACTTCCTCCTGAGCAATTGCGTCTCCTATCAAACCTATCACTAAAAACACTACCGAAATTAACAAAATTGACTTACGCATTGATACTCCTCCTTTTTTTAATTAATTCTGAGACAGAAAAACCAAAGTAAAACTCTACCTTAAATCAGCTTTTCTCTCACCCCCATTCTTATTATATTTTGACTCTATCTCAGAGCCAAATTTTAACAAGATTCACCACTTTCAAGCATACTTAAACTTAATTTTACCCTCCTTTTGTCGAGCTTCAGTTAAAATAGAAGCATACTCTTTATCATGAGTGGCACACCCGGTATTTTTCTGGCGCACCAAAAGCTCCATACAGTTGTCACACAGAGTACACCATTTTACTTCTTTATTTTTGCCTGCCTTTAATTTAGCTGGAATCAGAGGGTCAGCAAAAGATTGCCTACCAATAGCTACTAAATCTACTACTCCATCTCGAATATTTTTGTCTCCCCAATAAAGTAAAGTATTTTTACCTTCTTCTACTCCTTGAAAACCATTTTTACCATCCCGGAAAACAGAATAAGCTGACCCTATAACTGCCACTTTTGGAGATACAACCTTTTTTACTTCTCTCTGAAAAGTATGGTGAAGGTAAGCATAATCAGGAACTCTTTTGTCCGGATGAGCCAATGCTACGGTAAGATTGGGATTACCAGCCGAAACCAGGATAAAATCAGCCCCACGCTCTTCTAACCCCTGAATCAAATCCAAAGGCTCAGTAAGGTCCATACAAGCCGTATCCGGACCAGCACATCCCTGACCTCCAGGAATTCCTTCCCACATGGTTACCTTAGATCCTACCAGGAAATTGGGATCGCTAATTTCTTTGGCAATTCTCTCGTAAATCTCGTAAGCGAAACGGCACCGGTTCTTCCAGGGTCCACCATATTTCCAGTTTCGATCGTTATAGGGTCGCAAAATCTGAGTGCCCAGATAACCGTGACACAACTTTATATCCACCCCATCAGCACCTGCATCATGGGCAATTTTAGCCCCCAGCACAAACTGGTCTATAGCTTCGTCTATTTCGTCCTCGCTAAGTAAATCTCCCCCGTAACCAGGCAAAGGTTTTACACATACTCTTCGGGAAAAATCAGGACTACTCAACTCTCCCGCATGGGTAAGCTGCCAGATAAAAAGTGGTTGAGGGTTAATTTTTTTCATATCCAAAACAAACTTTTCTAAAGCTTTTTGATTATGGGGTAAGATACTTAATTGATTTAAGCGAGCTCTATTCTCACATGTTACGGTAATAGCCTCCAAAAAAATAACTCCGGCGTCCCCTTCAAACAATCTCCTGTATCTGCGATAAGTTTTCGGGCCAGGGTTACCATTTTGGTCAGCATCATTGCCTTCCATCGCATTGATGACCAACCGATTAGTGGCGGTCCGGTTACCAATTGGAACTGAAGAAAATAAAGAATTCGTTTCCACCTTACTCCCCTCTCTTTCCTATATGATACTCAACCCCCCTAACGTTTTCAATCTCTAAAAATTAAATTCTTCCTGTTGAAGTGGTAAAAACACTTTACTCTATTGCCCGACAAGATAAGCGTTTCACCAAACCGGGATTAATCACTACTTTTTTCTCATTTTCCCCGGAGTTGTTGCCAGCTATCACCCCCTCCAGAAATTTGACCGCCGTCCTTCCCATTTCATATTTGGGCTGTTTGATAGAAGTCAAAGAAGGGTGAACATAAGAACAAAGCAATATATCATCAAAGCCAATAAGGGAAATATCTTCAGGTATTCTCAAACCGAAGGAAAGAAAAGCCTTCATAGCTCCTATCGCTACTAAATCAGAACTACACATCACTGCAGTGGGCAAAGGATGCTCTTTTAACAGCTTTTTTCCCAAAGAAAAGCCAATCTCTACTCGATTACGTTGTTTTTTCTCTACCAGTATCCAGTTTTCTCGAAAATCTAATTTCCAATCCCTGGCCCAGCGGAGAAAAGACCGTTGTCTTTCCACCAGGGCCAGAGCATAAGGAGGCTCGCTCAAATAGGCAATTCTACGGTGGCCTAACTCTATTAGATAGGAAATACCTTGTCGAATACCTTCTTCATTGTTTACCACAACCGAAGGGCAAGAGCTGTTAGCTGCATAGACGTCCACCAGGGCCATAGGAACCCCGGCCTTTTCCAATTTGTCCAACAGTCTTTCTTCAATTAAATTATAACCTATTACTACCCCGTCTACTTGTTTAGAAACCACCAGTTCAAAAAAATCCTTTTCTAGCTTCCTTTGATAATCGGTAGCATACAAAAGAACGTTGTATTTTTTCTCTTTAGCTGCATCTATAACTCCTTTTGCCAATTCTGCATAAAAGAGATTGGTCACATCTGGGATAAAAAGGCCAATAAGGCTGGTTTTTCTTTTTTTGAAGTTGCGAGCTGTGACATTAGGATGATAATCAAGCTTTTGTATAGCTTGGAGAATTTTATTCCGTGTTTCCAAAGCTACGGGCGCTGTTCCATTCAAAAAGTGAGACACGGTAGATTGAGCCACTCCTGCTTCCTGAGCTACCTCTCTCATAGTAACATTCTTCATTTTACTCTCATCCAACTCATTATTAATCAATAATAACCTCTCAAACTATCGGTTATAAATAAAACTTATTTGACTTATAGAAAACAAACATAGTCCTATATTTGAATTACTCTGGAAAACAATCGCTTAAAACAATCTGAAAAACAAAATTAACCAATTTATTTTTGTAGATAACATTCACCTACTATTTATTTATTAGCCAGCTCCCCTATCTGATATTTGTCAGGTAATAACTTACTTATATTAACCAAAGTAACGCTATAAATTCACATTAATTTTAATTACTAATTGTTTCTAAATACGTTTTTATGAAAACGTATTTATACACACAGAATATATTAAAACTTTTTTATTGTCAACCCTCCTGGAGGCTGTTTGAAAAATACCTCTTTTAATACTCAATCACCATTATCCAGCTATATCATTTATTTACAATGCAAATAAATTTTCTAAACTTTTATGGTGATAATTCATTAAAAGAGGGAGGTAATAGCATGAGAAGGAATAGTCATTCCTTTGAATACTCTCCTCTAATTAAGAGAATAAAGTCTCGAAGTAAAATCTTTATAGGTTGACTAATCTTTTAACTCAATAACAACCTCAATCGTTATATATTTAGTTCACTTACAGCCGGAAAATTTTTCCTCCTGGTGACTCCTGCACCAATCCTTGTAATTCCAGAGAAAGTAAAACACGGAAAAATTTACCCTCTTCCCAGCCGGTAAGCTGAAGCAGCTCTTCTTTAAACACCCC
>Ga0116169_1000990_pt1 | contig 25972 bp, 26 predicted proteins | sample AD_UKC130_MetaG_FD_89796 | JGI IMG/M metagenome (GOLD analysis project Ga0116169, IMG submission 89796) | Active sludge microbial communities of municipal wastewater-treating anaerobic digesters from Canada - AD_UKC130_MetaG | ecosystem: Engineered > Bioreactor > Anaerobic > Digestate | place...
CCTGATCGTTATCTCTAAGGCGCAATATCTGAGTCAATACATCAACCATCCTTTGTACGTCTCTGTATGCACTTATTATAAGCAAAATGGGGCAAAAGTGCAAACTATTGACCCAAAAATTGGCCGATGTCCTCCAGCACCTCTACCTGAACTGTAACCCTAATTCCATCCCCGTCGTTTAGATAATCCACCGTCCTTTTCTCCTCCAATACTTGATCAATCTCCACCCCCTGCGCAAGCAGAGTCTCCCAGGCCAATTCATAGGCGGCCCGCTGCGCTTCGGTTAGGGGCACTGGTATCTTCTGCCACTGGACTTCTTCATAGTCGATGCAGCTCCAGCTCAGAGGAGCCAGGGCGCTGCCCAAGGATAGCTGCCAGTTTCTGGTGGTAACCAGGTGATTGTCGCGGGGATAAGACCGGCCCAGGGGAATGCTCAGCGGTCCCACGGTCAGCCGGAACTGCCGGTGGCGTTTGCCCGTTTTCACCGGTTCCCACTGCACCAGGGACGACTCCCCAACCGCCTGGTACCACACCCGGGCCTTGACAATCCCCCGGGCAGCACCGAACTGGCGGCGCCCCTGCTGGTCATAGTACATGCCGGAAATGAGCAGATCATCCTTGCGGACGGTATCTCCTTCCCGCACCCGGGCTGTCCCCTGCAGTACCAACACTTCCGTCACAAGCCCATCCCGCTTGGCGTAGATATGGCCTGCTCCTTGGGAGTCTAAGACCGAGGCTTCCCGTTCCAGTACGTGGATTTCGGCCTTAATGCCCCGGCTCTTCACGTGTACCCAGGCCAAGTGGGGCAGGCGCTCCAACAAGTGCTGCTCCAGGGCTCGGGCATCCAGGAAGCTTCTCTTGACACCAGAGCGCAGGCCCGTTTCCTCCACCACCGCCCGGATCAGCTCCAAGGTGAAGTCATCGGCCCCCACTACCTCGATAAACCAGATAAAGTTGGCCAGGTAAGCTACGGCCAAGGCAGCCAGTCCCAGGCCCACGGCCAGGAAAAGGCGGCCCTTTAGACGGCGCAGTAGAAAGGGCCAGCCGTGGCGGTCCAAGATGGACACGCTCAAGTGGCGTCCGTCTTCCCGGAGCAACGGGCGCAAGCGGCGGAAGTCTTGCACCGGGAGCCTGACTACGACCAGATCCGCCGTCAGGCGCTGCACCCTAAAGAGGTGCACCCCGGCCTGGGCGGCCCTAGTCAGCACCCGCTCGACGCCCACACCCCGCAGGCGAACGGTTACATATCCCTGCCACCACAGCCACAACCAGGGCATCATCTCAGCACCACCTGGCGGATCCGTCCGCGGATTCTGATGGCTTGCGCGGAAAACGAGGCGATTTCCAGCTCAGAGCCGCTCACTTCGATCATTCCCTGTACCGCCTTAGCCTTCACGCAGGCGGTGGTATACTGCACCAGGCCCTTGTGGTTGAGGATCTGCACTTCGCCATCGCCGAAAACGTGAATGACAGCTTGGTCCAGAACCACGGTGGCGGGCAGGTCAAAGGTCTGGGCGAATCTGCGCTTCAACTTGTGGCTCACCGCTGGGCGCATCTTGTTCCTCCCTTCACCTAAGACTATGCAGCAAAAAAAAGGTTAGACCGTCTCGGCCTAACCTTGCTTGTTCAATTTGCCCTGAGCGTCCCTGCCTAAGCTAGCGGCTGGGCCAACGGCGCAGGGCCCGGGGCTCCCGGATAATCTCTGACATGATCACAGCCTCCACCAGCCTCGAATAGGCCGGCACCAGGGTGGGTTCCTCCAGCTGTTCGCTATCTATGGCAGCCAACCTCTCCGAGTTATCTGCTTCCTCATCCGGCCACCAATCCTGCTCTGTTTCCTCGCCTTCTCCCGCCTCGGACTCCCGTTTCTCCCCGGGTAGAAGCTCCCGCAGGGATTGGGCCACCGGCTCCCAGGCCTGGACTTCCAGTTCAGCAACTGCAGGCTCCTGGGGGGGCGCCCCGGGGAACTGCCCGGGTGCCATGGACCGTTGGGCCGCCCTTTTCACCAAACTGGAGATAAGAATCATGATCAGGTAGATGAGAAAGCCCAGAATTCCGCGCACAGCGCTCACCTACCGCCCTTTCTGCTCTTCGCCCTCGCCTGGAGCTGGCTGGGGACCCTGCCCGCTGATGGCTTCACGCATGCGGGTATCAGCCAAGATGTTCTGCATGGCGTAATAATCCATCACACCCAAATTGCCAGCGCGCAGCGCCTCGGCAATGGCCTTGGGAATCTCGGCTTCCGCCTCCACAACTTTGGCGCGCATTTCTTGAGTGGCTGCCCGCATTTCCTGTTCACGCGCCTGGGCAGCAAAGCGGCGTTCAGCAGCCTTGGCCTGGGCAATGTTCTTATCAGCTTCGGCCTGATCCATCTGCAGACGGGCACCGATGTTGCGGCCCACATCTACGTCGGCGATGTCAATGGAGAGGATCTCGAAGGCCGTCCCTGCATCCAAGCCCTTGTTCAGGACGAGCTTGGAGATCACATCTGGGTTCTCCAGAACATCGGCGTGACTGGCACTGGAACCAACAGAGGTGACGATACCCTCGCCAACACGGGCGATAATGGTGGCCTCTCCGGCGCCGCCCACCAGGCGATCGATGTTGGCCCGCACCGTTACCCGGGCCTTTACCTTGAGCTCAATGCCGTCTTTGGCCACTGCGGAGATGAGGGGCGTCTCGATCACCTTGGGGTTGACGCTCATCTGTACAGCTTCCAAGACGTTGCGCCCGGCAAGATCAATGGCGGCAGCCCGTTCAAAGGTGATGGGAATATCGGCGCGGGTAGCAGCAATCAGAGCGTCCACCACATTATCCACGTTACCGCCTGCCAAATAGTGCGCCTCCAGCTTATCGATGGTGGTCTCCACGCCGCCTTTCTGCGCCTTGATGAAGGGCAGAATGATGCGGGCAGGCGGAACCCGGCGCAGGCGCATGCCCACTAAGCTCATGAGGCTCACCTTCACTCCGGCTGCGATGGCAGAAATCCACAAACCGATGGGCACAAAGCTGAAGAACAACGCCAGCAAGATGATAATCAGCAGGGGCACAATTCCAGCGAGAATCAAACCCATTTTTTGACCTCCCTCAATTTGTTAGTCTTCCTTAACTGCCCTTACAACCACGCGCGTGCCTTCCACGTGTACCACTTCTACCTTGGTGTGCGCGGTGACAAAGCCGCCATCGGACACCACATCATAGCGCTGACCGTCAATTACGCAGGTTCCCGCGGGCCGCAGGGGGGTAATGGCCATGCCCTGTTTACCCACTAAGTGGCGGAAATCAGCTGGAGCCCGGTATCCAGCCTGGGGTGTCTCACTGTGGGAGAGCACAATCCGCTGCCACAGGCGGGAGTTGGTAATGCGCCTCCACAGCAGGACCACCGCGGCGATGGTCACTCCCAGAACCACCGAAAGATTGATCAACGCAGTCTGCAGATCGCCAAAGGCTAGGATAACGCTGCCGAAAACGCCCAGCAACCCTAGGATGCCAGCCAGGCCAAACCCGGGAATCACGAACAGCTCCAAAAGGATGAGGATCAAGCCCGCGACAAACAGCAAGATGACTTCCCAACCCATCAACCCAGCAATATAGCGCCCGCCAAAGAACAAGGCCAGGCAGATCAGGCCTGTAGTCCCAGGCACGCCCCATCCGGGAGTGGTCACCTCAAAGACCAGCCCCAAAAAGCCTAAGGTAAGCAGGAGGGAACTGATGGTGGATTGGGTAACAAAGCGGGCGATGTGCTCCGCCCAGTGCGGCTTCAGCTCCACAAGTTCATAGGTTTCATAGCCAAGCTCGGTGAGGGCCTGATGGATACTAGGAGCCACAAGATCCGCCATGCCGTACTCCAGAGCGTCGTGTGCCGAGAGGGTGAGGATTTTTCCCTCTTCCGACACCCCTTCAATCACAATGCTGGCATCCACCATCGCCCCTGCCAGGCGGCGGTCCCGCCCCCAGCGCTCGGCCGCTGCTTCAAACTCCGCCCTCAAGGCAGATACTGTCTTTTCCTCCATGGGTCTAGGTTCCGCAGCCCCCATGCTGCTGCCAGGGGCCATGGCAATTTTGGGAGCAGCCAAAGCAATTAGGGCCCCCGCAGACCAGGCCCGTTCGCTTACGTAGGCGATGACGGGCACCTTGGCCCTGAAAATCAGGTCTTTGATCTCCGTGGCCGCATCCACCCGGCCGCCAAAAGTGTTAATGTCCAGTAGGATCGCTCCATTGCTCCGTTCCGCCAGCGCCAGACCCCTGGCCACAAAAGCCGCCAGTCCCGGTTCGATCTCCCCCTGAATCGGCAGGCGGTACACAACCGGAGCCGCCGCAGCCCCGCTGCTCAAAACTACAACCAGGCAGAGTAGGACAAGAGCCGCCGTCCAATGCATCCGCTGCACCGTTACACCGCCCCTTTCTTGCAAAAAAAGCTCGATATCTTGGGGACATCGAGCTAGATCTGCGTTACCGATACTTTCTTTTACGAGCTGCCTCAGACTTTTTCTTCCGTCTTACGCTGGGTTTCTCATAGTGCTCCCTTTTTCTCAGCTCGGACAGAACACCTGACATCCGAATTTGCTTCTTAAAACGGCGCAAGGCATTGTCGAGGGACTCGTTTTTGCCAACTTTGACTTCTGCCACTGGTATCCCTCCTTCCATGCCGAATGCGTCTTGTCCAATACACTACAGGATACGCCGTGGGCATAATATCAAGCTAATTATAATCGATTTGGCTGCCAGGGTCAATAATCAACCTGGGGGCCACTGCAGGGCGCGGCCGCCTAAGAGATGGAAATGGAGGTGGCCCACACTCTGCCCGCCGTCCTGTCCAGTGTTCACCACAACCCGGTAGCCCGCGCTCAGGCCTTCCCGCTCGGCAAGCTCTTTTACGGCCAGCAGCAATTCGCCCGCTAATCCCTGGTCCTCCGCTTGTAGACCGGCCAAGCTCTCAATGTGTTTCTTGGGAATAACCAGGATATGGGTGGGGGCCTGCGGATTAATATCCCGAAACGCCGCCAGGTTATCCGTTTCCAGCAGGAACTCGGTGGAAAACTCACCCCGCGCGATTCTGCAGAACAGGCAATCCGCCGACATCGAACTTACCTCCCCTCTGCTCGCTCTCCCCATACACCTTCGCGGTCGCTGCCCAGCACCTTCACCCGGACCAGCTCGCCCACCAGATCCCCTTGGCCAGCAGGAAAGCGTACCTGCACGTAATTGTCGGTGTGGCCTAGGGCTAAGCCCGCATCCTCCTCCACCAGCACCTCAACTACCTGCCCCACCAAGGAACGGTGGAACTGCTCCGCTAGAGTGTACCCTAATTCTATTAGACGTTGGCTGCGGCTTTCCTTTATCTCCGCAGGAATTTGCCCAGGAAAACTCGCTGCCCTGGTGCCTTGGCGCTTGGAATACTGGAAGACGTGGATCCGGCTGAAGGCCGCTTCCCGGGTCAGCTCCAAGGTGCGCTCAAAATCCTCCTCCGTTTCGCCGGGAAACCCCACCATGATGTCGGTGGTGATGGCGATCCCAGGGATCCGCTGCCGCAGCGTGCGTACAATATCCAGAAACTCCGCCGCGGTATAGTTGCGCCGCATAAGCTGGAGGATGCGATCGCTGCCGCTCTGGAGGGGAATATGCACATGGCGGCACACCACCGGGTGCGAGCTGAGGAGTTCAATCAGCTCCCCAGTCACTTCATGGGGATCCACCGAGCTGATGCGCAGGCGCAGCAGTCCAGGATAGGAGGCCACCTGCCTGCTGATCTCCGCCAAGCTCAGGGGAGGATCCAGATCCGCGCCGTAGAGGCCCAGATGAACCCCTGTGAGCACGATCTCTTTGTACCCCTGCTCCACCAGGAGCCCGGCCTGCTGCAGCACACTTTTGGGGCTGCGGCTGCGGGAACGCCCCCGGGCAAAGGGAACCCGACAGTAGGTGCAGAACTGATTGCACCCATCTTGGATCTTCAGGGCCGCTCTGGTGCGTCCAGAAAAGCCTAGAGCCGGCAGATCTTCAAACTCTGTCACTTGAAAAATATCTTCCACCAGGGTCTTCTGATCCCCTGCCCTGAGCCGCTCCAACTCCTCCACAATGCGGTGGCGTCCATCGGTGCCCACCACCAGGCTAACCCCTTCCAGCCCTGCCACTTCTTCCGGGGAGGTCTGGGCCAGACAGCCCATGACCACAACCTGGGCCTGGGGATTGAGGCGGTGGGCGCGGCGGATCATCTGGCGCGATTTGCGATCGCCCAGATTGGTTACGGTACACGTATTGATCAAGTAAACATCGGCCTCTTCGCGAAAGTCCACCAAGGTGTACCCAGCTTGCAGAAACTGGGTCACCACCGCATCCGTATCATATTGATTCACTTTGCAGCCTAGAGTGGCCACAGCCAGCCTGCGTTCGGCTTTGGTCATCCCAAATCTCCCCATCTATATCCCAAAATACTGAGCATAACCAGCCCAGCGGTTTCAGTACGCAAAATGCGCGGACCCAGGGTGCAGATCTGGGCCCCTGCTTCCTGGAGCTGCTGAATCTCCTCGGGAGTAAACCCGCCTTCAGGACCCACCACCGCGGATACCGCCTTGGGCTGGGCCTGGATCTGGGCGATACCCTGCTCCCGCTCGGCCTCGTAGGCAGCCAAAACTAGGTGCTCGGCGCTGGCACTCGCGCGGATCCGCTCCACCACCTGGGCAAAGGTATGCACCGGCGCTACCTTGGGCAACCGGGTGCGCCCGCACTGCTTGGCAGCTTCCAACGCAATGCGCTCCCAGCGCCGCAGCCTGTTTTCGGCCTGCTTGGCCCCGAGCTGGACCACTGTGTAGCGGGAGGAAAAGGGGACAACTTCGGCGGCGCCCAGCTCCACTGCCTTCTGCACCACATAATCCATCTTCTCCCCTTTAGCCAATCCCTGAAATAATACTAGATGAAGGGGGGACTCTTGTAAACCCTTTCTGGTTTCTTCCACCAGCCCCTTAACCTCCTGGCCAACCTCTTCCAGGCGCACGAGGTGGAGAAAACCGTCGGCATCCACACATTCAATGAGTTCGCCCGGCTCCATCCTGAGCACCCGGGTGATGTGGTGGGCGTCGCTGCCGGTGATGGTGACTCTCCCCTCCCGCAGCTGATCTTGTTCAATGAAAAAACGGGTCAGCTTAATCACCCCTTTGGAACAGATAGGCTACCCATTCGCCCTGCTCCTTGCGGCGCAGCAGGCGCAATCCTGCTTCCTGGGCAGCCGCGAGAATCTCCTGGTCCCTTTCTTTGATCACCCCGGAAGCAATGAAAAACCCCCGCGGCGCCAAAACCTCCTGCACCTTGGGCATAAGCGGCTTGATTACATGGGCCACGATATTGGCCACGATCACCTGGGGAGTGCCCTGGAGATCATCCAGCGTCCCCTGTTTGACCGGAAAGTTGAGCCCGTTGAGATCCCGGTTTTCCTTGGCCGCCTGCACCGCCACTGGATCGATGTCCACCGCCTCCACCTGGGCCCCCAGTTTGGCTGCGGCCAAGGCCAGAATGCCTGAGCCGGTACCCACATCCCACACCAGGCGCCCCTCTAGGTTGAGCTGCTGCAAAAACTCGAGGCACATGGCGGTGGAGGGATGCGTCCCCGTACCGAAAGCCATGCCGGGATCGAGGTAGATCACAACTTGGCCAGGCGCCCCTTCTTCCTCTCCGGCCTCCCAGGCGGGCTGGATCAGCACCTGACCGATGCGCACGGGATGGTAGTACTGTTTCCAGGCCTGGGCCCAGTCCTCTTCCTGGACCGTTCCTTCGAAGATCACCACCTGACCGGGATCGAAGCCGTATTCTCGCAGGCCCTCCAGATCCCGTTTCAGCTCCAACTGCGCAGCCTTGTCCATTTTTTCGGCCAGGTAGCAGATTAAGGTGGCCTTTTGCGAAGGCTCGACAACCGGGAAGTAATCTCCCCACCCTAAGCGCTGTGCCTCCTGCACCAGGGCGCTGTCCTCTTCGGCAATATTCCCAATCCCCCAGCGGTCCAAAACGGCATAGGCGCCTTCCAGGGCTGTCCGGTTGATGACGATTCTCAGTTCCTGCCAGCTCCCCATGTTTTTCTCCTTTCTGAATTGGAAAGCTGCCCCCTTGAGGGCAGCTCAGTCAACGCAGGGCATCCTTCACGCGCTCAAAGAAACCCTTGTTCTCATCGGGCGGGCTATCTCCACCGGCTTTGGCAAACTCCCGCAGCAACTCTTTCTGTTTGGCCGTGAGCTTGGTGGGGGTCACCACTTTCACGTGTACGAGCTGATCGCCCCTACCCGGTCCCCGCAGATGGGGAATTCCCTTGTTACGCAACCGGAAAACCCGTCCGGACTGGGTCCCTTCGGGAATGCGCAACTTCACATCGCCGTCCAAGGTGGGCACCTCGATCTCATCGCCCAGGGCAGCCTGGACGAAGGAAATGGGCACCTCCAACACCACATCTTGGCCTTCCCTGCGGAACAGTTTGTGGGGTTTTACCCGCACCACTACGTACAGATCCCCTGGAGGCCCACCGCGACGCCCCGCTTCGCCTTTACCCGCTAAGCGCAGCCGCTGGCCGTCATTGATGCCCGGGGGCACCTTCACCGTAACCCTGCTCATCTTACGCTGGGTACCGCTGCCGTGGCACACGGTGCACGGGGTGGCAAAGGTCCTGCCCTCACCGTGGCAGTGGGTACAGGTTCTGGTAGTGGTGAAGTGGCCGAAGGGGGTGGACTGGGTAAAGGTCATCCTGCCCGTCCCGTTGCATTGGGCACAGGTAACGATGGGCGTGCCGGGTTCAGCCCGATTACCGCCGCAGTGATCGCAGATCTCAGTGCGGGGGATGGTGATCTCCGTTTCAGTCCCAAAGGCTGCTTCCTCAAACTCGATGCTCAGTTCGTAACTGAGATCAGCCCCCCGTTCCGGCCGATTGGTCTGGCGGGTGCCGAACCCCCCAAAGAACTCGCTGAACAGGTCGCCCAGGTCGTCGAACCCGGGAAATCCGAACCCGCCAAAGCCGCCTTGGCCCAGATCGTCAAAGGCCGCATGGCCAAAGCGATCGTACTGCTCCCGCTTTTCAGGATCACTCAGCACGGAATAGGCCTCATTAATCAACTTGAACCGTTCTTCCGCGCCGGGATCCTTGTTCACATCCGGATGATACTTCCGGGCCAACCTGCGGTAGGCCTTTTTGATCTCCTCATCGGATGCGCCCCGGGGCACGCCTAATATGTCGTAATAGTCCTCTTTAGCCAAGCACTACACCGCCTTTTTCGGTGCTGACTTTACTTCTCTTCCGTATAGTCAGCATCCACTACATCTTCCTGACCCTTCTGGTCGGGTCCAGGGGAGCCGGTCTGCGTGCCTTGAGCCTGGGCCTGCTGGTAGAGCCGTTCAGAAATCCGGTGCATGACCTCATCCAGGCTCCGCATTTTTGCTTTGATCTCCTCCAGATCATCCTTTTCCATGGCCGCCTTCAGCTCATCCATGGCCTTTTCAGCTTCAGCCTTCTGCTCGGGGGTAACCTTGTCACCCAGTTCCTTCAAGGTTCTCTGCGTAGCCCAGAGGGCGTTATCAGCATTGTTACGCAGCTCGATGGCTTCCCGCTTCTTACGGTCTTCTTCCGCATGTTCTTCCGCTTCCTTGACCAACCGCTCGATATCGGACTTGGTGAGGCTGGTGGAAGAGGTTACGGTGATACTCTGTTCCTTGCCCGTGCCCTTATCCTTTGCGGTAACATGCACGATGCCGTTGCGGTCAATGTCGAAGGTGACTTCAATCTGCGGCACGCCGCGGGGTGCGGGCGGGATACCCGTGAGCTGGAAGCGCCCCAAAGTAACGTTATCTGCCGCCATGGGCCGCTCACCCTGGAGCACGTGGATGTCCACCGCGGGCTGGTTATCGCTGGCCGTGGTGAACACCTTGGTCTCCCGGCAGGGGATGGGCGTGTTGCGCTTAATCAAGGTGGTCATGACGCCGCCCAGGGTCTCAATACCCAGAGAGAGGGGAGTGACATCCACCAAAACCAGGCCCTGGCCCGCCTCAAATTCACCGCCCAGCACGCCGGCTTGAATGGCCGCGCCCAAGGCGACGCATTCATCGGGGTTGATCCCTTTGTAGGGCTCTTTGCCCATAAGCCGCTGAATGGCTTCCTGCACCGCGGGGATACGGGTGGAACCGCCCACGAGGATCACCCGATCGATATCCTTGGGCTCCAAACCAGCATCGGACAAAGCCTGCCGCACCGGACCCATGGTTTTCTCCACCAGGTCAGCAGTTAGTTCGTTGAACTTGGCCCGGGTTAAGGTCAGATCCAAGTGCACAGGCCCCGAAGGAGTGGCGCTGATAAAGGGCAGGTTAATGGTGGTCTGCAGCAGGCCCGACAGCTCAATCTTGGCCTTTTCCGCGGCCTCCTTCAGGCGCTGCATGGCCATCTTATCCAAGGTCAGATCGATGCCCGTTTCTTTCTTGAACTCCTGCACCATCCAGTCCATAATGCGCTGGTCAAAATCGTCGCCGCCCAGACGGTTGTTGCCGCTGGTGGCCTTCACACCAACATAGCCTTCATCCAGCTCCAGAATGGACACATCAAAGGTGCCGCCCCCCAAGTCATAGACGAGCACCGTCTGCTCATGCTCTTTATCCAAGCCGTAAGCCAGAGCGGCCGCCGTGGGTTCGTTGATAATGCGCAGAACCTCCAAGCCGGCAATGGTGCCTGCGTCCTTGGTGGCCTGCCGCTGCGCGTCAGTAAAATAAGCGGGAACAGTAATTACCGCTTTCTCTACTTTCTCGCCTAAGTAACCTTCCGCCTCTTCCTTGAGCTTGCGCAGGATCATGGCCGAGATCTCCTGCGGGGTGTACTGTTTGCCATCGATGGTCACTTTATGGTCAGTACCCATGTGGCGCTTAATCGAGGAAATGGTCCGCTCGGGGTTGGTAATGGCCTGCCGCTTGGCCACCTGGCCCACCAGGCGTTCCCCATCCTTGGTAAACGCTACAACGGAAGGCGTTGTTCTCGAACCTTCGGCATTGGGGATGATAATAGGTTCGCCGCCTTCCATTACCGCTACCACTGAGTTGGTGGTTCCTAAGTCTATACCGATCACTTTTGACATGCCTGTTCTTCCTCCTCACTCTGGCCAACTAATACTTTGGTATGTCTAAGTACCTTATCATGGAGCAAATACCCCGTCTGCACCTGGGCCAGTACAGATAGCTTCGCTCCGCCCTCCCCCTGCATGGCCACTGCTTCATGCAGATTGGGATCAAAAGGCTGCCCCACTGCTTCAATGGGTTTGAGGCCGTGGCTGGCCAAAACCTCGTGCAGGCCCCGATGGATCATCTCCATCCCCTGGAAAAAGGGATCATCGACCTGATCCTCATCCTTGGCCTGCATGGCCCGCTCGAAATTGTCCAAAACGGGCAGTAAATCTTTGATCAACTGCTCATTGGCTTCCAGGCGAATGCTTTCCAGCTGCTGGTTCATCCTCCGTCTATAGTTCTCGAAGTCGGCCTTGAGCCGCAAAAGCTGCTGCACCAACCGAGCCTTTTCCTCCTCCAGCTGTTCCAGCTGGGCCAGATAATCTTGCTGTTGCTCCATCTCCTGCTCCATCTCTGCCTCCTTGGGCTCCTCTTCAGCCGCCGGCGCTTCAGCCTGCTCTGCGGCCTGCTGTTCCCCAGTGTACTCTGGTTGTTCTGCTGTGCTTTCGCTTTCCTCTGCGGCCTCTTCGGTCTCCTCCCTCAGCTCTTTGTTCTTTTCCGTCACCTGGGAACCTCCTTCCTTAACAAAGTGACCCTTGCAGGTCACTTTGCCCCTATCTATGGTGCTTGGTCAGCAGCAGACTTACCGTCTGTGCCACCAAATCCACTGCAGCCACCATCTTGGCATAATCCATACGCGTTGGCCCCAGCACCCCTAGAGTACCCACCACATCATCTCCCACGTAATAGGTACAGGTTACAATGCTGCAGGTCTGCATGGGCCTATAGGTATTCTCCTGCCCAATGATCACCTGCACGCCGCTGGATTTAGCGGCGCTGCTCAGAACATTCAAAAGCACTTCTTTTTGCTCCAAAGCCTCAAAGAGGGCCGCGGCCCGCTGCACATCGCGAAACTCAGGCTGGCTCAAAATGTTGGATGCGCCGGTGGCGTAGATCTGCTCCTCCTTCTCTTCCGCCAAACCTTGGAGCACCAAATCCACCAACGCCCGGCCGATTTCTCCAAACTCACTGATAATTTCATGGAGTACGGTTGCCCCCAGACTTCTGTAGGTGATGCCCCTCAACTTCTTGTTCAGGGCTTCGGAAATCTCACCCACTTCTTCCGGGGTGTACTCCTGCTGCGTGCGGATCAGGCGGTTTTTCACGATCATGGGATGGAGCACCAGGGTAACCAGGATCCCGGTAGGCTCCAGGGGAACCAACTGCGCATGCTTAAACACCAGCTGGTCCGTGCTGGGTGCCACAACCAAGGATACTGAATCGGTAAGCAGTGACAACAGTTTGGCTGCCACCTGGAGCGCCCGCTCCGGGGTGAGCTGCGGATCAAGCAGCTGCTTTTCTATCCTCTCCACCTCGGATTGGGCGAACCTGTGCGGTTCCATCAATGAATCCACATAAAAACGATAGCCCTTATCTGAAGGGATCCTGCCAGCGGATACATGGGGCTGTTCTAGATACCCTGTCTCTTCTAGGTCGGCCATTTCGTTGCGAATAGTAGCTGGAGAGACGCCCAAGTCATGTTTGCGCGCAATGGTGCGGGACCCAACTGGCTCAGCCGTCTCGATGTAGCTGTCAATGATGGCCCTGAGCACCAGCCGTTTGCGTTCATCCAACATGACTTTCTCACCCTCCCCCTTTAGCACTCATTAAGAGTGAGTGCTAACAGATCTTACCCATAAAATATCACTTCAGCTCCTGTTTGTCAAGGGGACTGGTCAGCGCAGAAAGGCCGCTGAAACCCTGTTTTCCAGCAGCAATCCCCGTTCCGTAACCCGCAGGCAGCCCTGGGCTTCCTCCACTAGTTCCTTGGCCTTCAACTCGGCAATGGCCCCTTGATACACTTCGCTAAAGCCAACCTGAAAGCGGCGGCGGAATGCTTCTTCGTCCACGCCCTCCAAAAGACGCATGCCCAGCATCATGGTCTCGTCCATCTCCTCGTCCCTGCTCAGCTCGGCATACTCTTCATAAAGGGGACTGCCCTTTTCCCAGGACAGAATGTAGCCCTGCACATCGGGGACATTTAGGTAGCGCCGTCCGCCGATAAACCCAGCGGCCCCGCTGCCCAAACCAATAAACGGTTCATTGCGCCAGTACAGAAGGTTGTGGCGGCAGCGCCAGCCCGGAAGGGCGAAGTTGGAGATCTCGTAGTGCTCATAACCTGCCGCCCGGAGCAGTCCCCGAGCGAGCTGGTACATTTCCACTTGCTCCTCCTCCCCAGGCAGCGCCGCAAAACCCGCCTCGACCCAGCGCGCCAGAGGCGTTTCCGGCTCCAGGGTTAAGGCGTAGCAGGAAAGGTGGGTCGGCTTGAGGGCCAGGGCCTGCCGCAGAGTGTCCTGCCACTGCTCCAGACTCTGCCCGGGCAGGCCGAACATCAAATCTAAGTTTATGTTTTTGATGCCCGCACGGCGCACGTTATGCACGGCCTGGGAGATGTGCTCCGCCCGGTGCAGGCGGCCAATGGCCTGCAGCAGCTCATCTTGGAAAGCCTGTGCCCCAAGGCTGACCCGGTTCACCCCCGCCGCGGCCAGAACCCTGGCCCCCTCGGGTGTGAGGGAATGGGGATTGGCCTCAATGGTTATCTCCAGCTCCCCACTACACGGCAGCTCCTCCCGCAGAAAGGCGAGGAGAGCCGCCAGCCGTTCGGGGGGCACCAGGTTCGGGGTGCCGCCTCCAAGAAACAGGGAGTGGATCGTCCTGCCTCCCCAGAGCGGTTTGTAATACAGGGCTTCCCGGCGCAGAGAAAGAAGATAGCTGTCGACAAGGTCGGAGAAAACCCCCACCTCACCGACAACTATGGAATGGAAATCGCAGTAGGAACACTTCTGCTCGCAAAAGGGGATGTGTACGTAGACACCCATAAAACCACCTAATCAACCTTAAGGATGGCCATAAACGCTTCCTGGGGCACTTCCACGTTCCCCAGGCTCTTCATGCGCTTCTTGCCCTCCTTCTGCCTTTCCAGCAGCTTCTTCTTGCGGCTCACGTCGCCGCCGTAGCACTTGGCCAGCACATCTTTGCGCAGGGCCCGCACCGTTTCCCTGGCGATGATCTTGCTGCCGATGGCTGCCTGGATCGGGACCTCAAACTGCTGGCGGGGAATCACTTCTTTCAGCTTTTCCGCCAACGCCCTGCCCCTGGCCACAGCCTTATCCCGGTGCACAATAATGGACAGTGCATCCACAGGATTGCCGTTGAGCAGGATGTCCAGCTTCACCACATCGGACTCTTTGTAGCCCAGGAATTCGTAGTCCAGGGAAGCATAACCCTTGGTGCGGGATTTCAAGCGATCGAAGAAGTCCATGAGGATTTCCGCGAGGGGCAGCTCGTACTCCAGGCGCGCCCGCTCGGGGGTCAGGTACTCCATGGTGATAAAGGTGCCCCGCCGTTCCTGGCACACTTCCATCACCGCGCCGATGAACTCATCTGGAACCAAAATGGTGGCCCGCACAAAGGGCTCTTCAATATGCTCAATCTTGGTCACAGGCGGCAGGGCGGTGGGATTATCGATTTCCTTGACCGTGCCGTCTTTGAGCACAACCCGGTACACCACACTTGGCGCGGTGGTGATCAAGTTCAGGTCAAACTCCCGCTCCAGGCGCTCCTGCACGATCTCCAAGTGCAGCAGGCCCAAAAAGCCGCAGCGGAAACCAAAACCCAAGGCCGCTGAGGATTCGGCCTCATAGGTGAGGGCCGCATCGTTGAGCTGCAGTTTGTCCAAGGCGTCCCTGAGCAGCGTATACTCCTCATTGACCACAGGGTATAAACCGCAGTACACCATGGGCTTAGCCGGACGGTAACCGGGCAGGGGCTCAGCTGCCGGCCTGTCCGCGGTGGTAATGGTGTCGCCCACCCTGGTATCGCGCACATCCTTCATGCTGGCCATAATACAGCCCACTTCCCCGGGGCCTAGGCGATCTACGGGTGTAAACCCGGGCTGGAGCACGCCCAGATCAGTCACCTCAAACTTACGGCCCGTGCTCATCATCTGGATCACATCGCCGCGCTTGATGGAACCCTCCATAATGCGTGCGTAGGCCACTGCCCCCCGGTATCGATCGTAGTGGGAATCGAAGATCAAGGCCCGGGTGGGAGCCTCCGGGTCCCCATTGGGGGGCGGAATACGCTCCACAATAGCCTGCAGAACCTGCTCAATTCCCTGACCAGTTCTGGCGCTGACCAAAACGGCGTCGTCGGCGGGCAGGCCAATATCCTTCAGTTCTTTTTTCACCCGGTCCGGATCAGCATTGGGCAGATCAATTTTGTTGATCACCGGGATGATTTCCAGATCATGTTCCAGGGCTAAGTACAAGTTAGCCAGGGTTTGGGCTTCAACTCCCTGGGAAGCGTCGATTACCAAGAGGGCACCCTCACAAGCAGCCAGGCTGCGGGAGACTTCATAAGAAAAGTCCACGTGCCCCGGGGTGTCAATGAGATTCAGCACGTATTCTTCCCCGTTGTGGGCGCGGTAAATTAGGCGGACAGCCTTGAGCTTGATGGTAATGCCCCGCTCCCGCTCCAGATCCATGGAGTCAAGCACCTGATCGGTCATTTCCCGCTGGTTGAGCGCGCCGGTGGCCTCCAGAATACGATCCGCCAGGGTCGATTTCCCGTGATCGATATGGGCTATTATGCAAAAATTGCGAATGTTCTTTTGGACCATACTCTTACCAATTCCTTCACAGCATAGTGCCTGCCGATATTATAACACAGGGCCCGACAATTGCAAAATGCGCCGCCAGACTCGGCCCTCAGCCCTCCTGCCCGTCCCGCTTTCTGCCTTTGAGCCGGCGGGCAAGCATACTCCCCACCAGGCGGATTTCGTCCATGCGCAGCACCGCAGCCAGCAGCAGGTACACCAGCACCCCTGCGGCAATGGCGCCCAAGGTGTGCACTCCCTGACCTAGCTTACCCGCAAGGGGCCAGCGGGCTTCCAGGAACGAAGCAGTCCAGGCAGCACTCACAGCCATGATCAGGGAAGCCCCAGTGGACTTGAGCACCGTGGAAGCCAGTTCCCAGTTAAGCAGTCCAGGCAGCCGCCGGCCCAGAACTGCGAAGGCCAAAGCCACATTGACCAAGGAGCTCAAAGAGAAGGCCAGGGCCAATCCTCCAGCTCCCAGGCTGGTCCAGCGCAGGAAGACCAGGCTCAACCCCAGATTGACCAGCACCGTAAAAAGGCCGATCTTCACCGGTGTCTTCGTGTCCTGCAGAGAATAAAAGCCCCTGGTTGTCACCTGCAGCGCAGCCTGGGCAAACAATCCCGGCACATAAAAGAGCAGGGCGTAAGCTGTTACCGCGCTGTCTGCCGCGGTGAATTCCCCAGATTCAAAGAGCAGGCGCACAATGGGCAGCCGCAGGGCCGCCATGCCCGCTGCCGAGGGGATGGTGATGAAAAACACGATGCGCAGCCCAAAAGCGAGAGCGCGGATGAACTCCTGCCTTTCCCCTTTGGCCTCCAACATGGCCAGGGTGGGAAAAACAGCGGTGGAGATGCCCATGGCAAAAATACCTAGGGGAAAATTGATCAGCCGGTTAGCCAACCTCAGGGCCACAATGGACCCCTCCTCCAAGGTGGAGGCCAGATTCTGGCTGATGATCACGTTGATTTGGGCAATGGACAGTCCCAAAATCGCGGGCAGCATGAGCTCCAGCATGCGGCGGATACCCGGATGCCTGAAATCCACCACCCGCTGGTAATGCCGGCGGGCTCGGCGCAGTACTTCGGGGAACTGAACGCCGAAGTTGCCCACGGCACCGGCGACAGTTCCCACCGCCATGGCCATAATCCCCATGAGGGGGCCCAACAGGTAGGCGCCCAGGATCTGAGCCAGATTGTAGATGATGGGCCCCAGTGCAGGGCGCAGGAAGATTTGGTAAGAATGGAGAACGCCCATGCACAGACCCGCCAAGGCGGTAAAGAACACCGCAGGGAAGGTAAGGCGCATGAGCAGGATCAGAAGGTCCCTATGCTCGCCGGTGAAACCCACGCCCACAAAGGGAGCCAAAACGGGCGCGAACACTACCCCTAGGATCATGATCCCAAGCAGTATCAAAAAAGTGGCGTTAAGGAAGATACTCGCCACATACCAAGCTTCCTTTTCTTGATCCCTGGCCAGGTATTGGGTGAAGACGGGAATAAAGGCTGAGCTCAGCGCTCCGCCAACAAGCAGTTGATACATGAGATCGGGCAGTGCAAAGGCTGCAAAAAAGGCGTCAGTTGCTGCCGTTCTACCGAAAACCTCAGCAATGGCCCGTTCCCGGACGAACCCTAAAATCCTGCTTACCAAAATGGCCGCCATAACTAGACCCGCGGCGCGCGTCACTTCTGCTCTGTTTTCTGTGTCCAAGCTTCCTCGCTCCTCTTTCTCTGCAGCAACTTGAAAGATTCGCCTTTAGGGGGCAAAATCCTGTCAGAGGATACGCACCAAAACGTTGGCCAGAAGCTCGGCGGCCAGGAGCGCTTCGTCCAGGGTGTTCTCCACCGAACCGATTTCAAGAATTAAGCTCGCTGGGTGCAGATGCTGGTTGTACCGGGCCTCTTTATGCACCTGCACTGGCCGCATCAACCCAGGGTAAAGGGCATCGCACACTTCTTTGATCCGGTAGGCCAGTTCTAGATTCTCACGATAGTTGGGGTGGTGGAGGGGGATGTTCTGTGCGGTGCCCACCACAATGGCAATGCGGGCCACTTCCCTGCCGTTGATGGTCACAGTGGGATTAGGCACCCCCGCATCCCGGTGCAGATCTATCACCAACGCGAAATCCTTGTGCTTGCTTAGAAGCTCCCGTACGGTGCGCTCGGAGTTGCTGTAGGAGTTGTTGATGCTGGGCAGGGTATGAATCCTGGTCTCATGCATGGTCTGGAGGCCTAGGCTGCTGAGGGCGTTAGATAGATGGCGTCCCACTGCCATCACTCCGGTGATGGTGGGATCGGCCTGGCTGCGGAACATGTAATGGGCGCTGGCCATCTGGCTTCCTCCTGGGGCTCGTCCCAGGTACATTTCTGAAGTATGGGTGTGGTAGATCAATACCTTAGGCGCCCGGGCCTGATCCCGTTCTCCCGCTTCGCCCAAGGGGTTTTGGGGACGCACCGGATCGGGGGCGAAGGTCAGCTCCTGGATGAACACAAAGGGCCGATCCTCCCAAGCCCGCAGGTGCACCATCGTACGGGACGCAAAGGGAAGCGAGGTTTCCACGATGTGCAGGGGATCCCGCAAGTCGTAGTTGGTAAGCCAATAGAAAAAAAGATGGATGTCCCACACCTGGTGGTCCAGCTCAGCCCCGCCAGTTCCAGGCAGACCCCAGTGCAGAAGGGAGCGGGCTAAAGAATGGTCCAAACCTCTGCCCCGCACCAGCAGATGATACCCGCTCCACGAGAGGGAGAGAAACAGCAGAGCCAGCAGCATCAGGGGGATAATCTGTGACTCCTGCCCCAAGGTACTGGTTCGGCGGCGAATTCGCTTCAAAACCCGGCGGAGCCGCAGCCGCATGTCACCACCTCTTCCCTTGGCAAATATATTTGTTTGCCTGGGAAAATATGATAGACTCGTAGTAGCCAAATTGCCCTGGAAGGGATGAGCCCATGCGTGCAGCCCGAAAAATCCTCGTTGCAATCGTTGCCCTGACAGCGTTGGCAGGCGTGGTTTTCCTGTTTGTGCAGCACCAGCGCAGACAGGGAGCCGAGCCCCAGACCCCCTTGGCCCCTGCGCAGGAGTACGTCACCATTTACCTTGTGCAGGCAGAGCCCACCGAGTTCCACCTGGTGCCTGTGGAAAGGAAGATCGGGGGGCCCGCGAGCCCAGAAGCAGCACTGCAGGCTCTGCTCAACGGCCCCTTGGAGCAGGAGGAACTGTACTCCTCTGTGCCCATCACCGCCAAGCTGCGCAGCCTGACCGTGCAGGAGGGTTTCGCCACCGCCGATTTCAGTGCCCACTTGGTGGAAGACTTTAACGGTGGTGCGCTTTTGGAGTCCTACCTGGTCGCTGCCATCGTGAACACCCTGACCGAGTTCCCCCACATCGATCAGGTGCAGATTCTGGTGGAAGGGCAAGTGGTGGAGTCCATCGGCGGGCATATCCTGGTGAACAGACCTCTGCGCCGCGGCGATTAACTCAGGTATTTGAACACCTCATCATAACTGACCCCTTCGTGGAAAGCGATGTTCAGCGCCCCCGTGACCACATCGGCTACTTCGTCGATGAGCAGATCGATTTCCTTAGGCGTGACGATCATGCTGCCGAAGTAGGGATCGAGCACCTGTCCAAGCAGCTGCCTGCGGTCCAGGGGCGGCTGCTGCCCAGCAGGGGGAGCCGAAGGCGGCTCTTTACCCAACAGGGCTTGGGGATCGATCTTAAACTGGGTGCGCCCCGGTTGACCCTGGGCCTGATCCCGCGCCTGGCCGCCCTCCATTAGGTTCAGGGCGTCGGTGATAATGGTGACTGCATGCACCACAGTGGGCACGCCAATGGCAATGACGGGAATGCCCAAGGTTTCCCGGTTGATGGCCAGGCGGCGGTTGCCCACTCCGGCGCCGGGATGAATACCCGTATCGGAGAGCTGAATGGTGCTGCACAGACGATCCACGCTGCGGCTGGCCAGAGCGTCAATGCAGATCACCACCTTGGCCCCGATGCGCTCCACCACCCCGAGGATGATCTCCCCGGTCTCGATACCGGTCAGCCCCAGCACTCCCGGAGCAAGGGCGGCCACGGGACGCAGGCCCCTGCGCAGCTCTGGCGGGGACATCTCCAAGAGGTGCCGGGTAACCATGAGGTTTTCCAACACTTTGGGGCCTAAAGAGTCGGGGGTAGCGTTCCAGTTGCCCAACCCCACCACCAGCACCGTATCCTCGGCACTGACCTCGGACTGCTCAAAGAACCACTCGATTTCCTTGGCCAAAAGCTGGGCAGTTTTTTCGTGCACATCGCGATTATGCTCGCGCAAACCGTCGGCCTGTATGGTAGAATAATTGCCGGGAGCCTTTCCCATCAGGCGGGCACCAAGGTCATTTTCCACCGCGATGCGGGTCAGGGTGATCCCCTCCTCCTCCTCGGTATGGACTGTCACACCGGGAAGCTCCGGGGGGCCCTCCTGCTCGATTACCGCTTGGTGGGACTCTAAAGCCAGGTCAGTACGGATGTGGTACTTAGTGAACAACAAGTCTTCGCTGTTGAATTTTTCCATGGTCTCTCCTCCTATCACTGTTAGATTAACCCAAAGGAGAAACCTTATTCAGCACAAGCTATTGAACTAGCTTGCTTGTAGTGGTATAATCAAAAAGTAATTGTGCCCGAGGAGGTGAACAGGTATGGCCAACAGCAGATCTGCGGAAAAGCGGGTAAAGGTGAATCTGAAAAAGCGCGCACGTAACGTATCTGCAAAATCTGCCCTGAAAACTGTAATCAAGAAGTACGAGGCCGCTTTAGTCAACGATCCCAGCAGCGCGCCGGCCCACCTTCGCAAGGCATTCAAGGCGCTGGATAAAGCAGCCGCCAAGGGCATCATCCACAAGAACACTGCGGCCCGCAAGAAGTCTCGTCTGAGCAAGCGGCTCGCCAAATTAGCATAGAAAAAAAGCAACGCCCTTCCGTTAGGATGAGGCGTTTTTCTTTTCTTCCTCAGGTCAGCTTGATGATCAGATCCGTAAGCACCTCTTCCCCTGAGGCCCCCAGCTTAAGTTCGCCATCGGCTTGGAGTACAGCGTAGAACCCTGCCAAAAGTTCGTCCAAGCTGAACTGGGCCGCTTGAGGCCGCAGTCTCCTCAGCAGATAGGCGCGGCTTTCCCCCATCTCCTGGGCTGCCAGCTCCACATCGCGCCCGCCTGTTTTGGCCGCCAAAAGCAGGCGCAGCTGGCGTTCGATCATGGCCAAAATGCGCAGGGGAGCCTCCCCGGCCCCGAGGAGCTGCCGCAAGACCCTCAGCGCCTCCGGGCGCTTTTTTTGAGCCAGGGCGTCGGTGAGCTGGAAGATGGTGTGGTTGGCGATCTGGTCAGGCCAGAAAGCAGTGATCTCCGCCACATCCTCCTCCGTAATCTGGGTCCTGGAGCCAGCAAAAGTCAGGAGCTTATCCAGTTCCTGATGGACAAACTGGAGGTTGGTGCCCACCCGGGCTAAGAACTGCTTCACCGCGGCCTCGCCCATATCCTTACCTTGGCTTTGACAGTACTCCTGTACATACTGGGCCAGTTGGCCTGCGGCCAAAGGCACGCACTGAATCTCCAGGGCCAGCTCACGGAGGACCGGGAGGAACTTCCAGTTCTCGTCCACCCGCTGGAAGAACAGGGCCAGGCAGTTGGTCTGGGGACTGCCTGCCAGCCACTTAACTAGCTTGTGCAAGGTATCTGCCGGCACCAGATGGGCATCCCGCAGCACCACAATTTTCGACGCGCCGCCCCAAGGCACTGTGGCCAGCTCTGTAGTTAAGGCATCCAGGTTCAACTCCCTGGAGCCGTAAAAGACGGACCAGTTCCATTCTCCAAAGCTGTCCCGGGCACTGCGCTGTTTGAGCAGCTCGTAGACCCGCTCCTGCCATACTGTCTCCTCCCCATGCACGAAAACAACCCGCGGCAGAGATTCTTCCGCCAAGCGCTTGAGCAAACTCTCACTTACCATACAGCCATCACTCCCCATTGCTAATTCACGATCCACCTCCCCGAAACCTGCCCCACACCCCCCACCACACCTCAAAAGTCTGGGGGCCCTGCAGGGTAGTGCGCCAGCTGATCCGCCGCCGGTCTAAGGCTTCCAGGACCTCGGGATGGGGATGGCCGAAACTGTTGGGGCCCGCCGAGATCACCGCCCAAATAGGGTCTACTGCTTGGTAAAATTCTTCAACCAGACTGCCCCTGCTGCCGTGGTGGGGAACCTTCAGCCACTGCGACCGCAGATCCACGTGGGGATCGCGGGCAAGGTCATAGAGCACCGGAGCCTCCAGGTCACCTGTGAAGAGCAGCCTTATCCCCCCATACTCCATCCTCAGCAGCAGCGAGTTGTTGTTCTGCGGGGAAGGCAGCTTGGGCCTCACCTCCTGGGGATAGAGCACTGTGATGGTAACGCCATCTCCCAAGTGCAGGGTGTCACCTGCCCGCAGCACTTGATAGGGAATGCCTTTGGTGGAGATCAAGTCCAGGCAGCGTTCATAGGCAGGGCTGGCGTGCTCCAGGCCGCTGTCCAGCACCATTCCCACCTCAAACTCCTCTAACACAGCCAATAAGCCTAGCAGGTGGTCATCGTGGGGATGGGAAAGGATCACGCAGTCCAGCCGCTCCACCTGGCGATGGCGCAAATAGGGTACCACCCGCTCCGACCCCGCATTCCGCCTGAAGGGCTGCACAGGAGATAGACTGCCTCCACCGTCGAGGAGGATGCTGCGTCCGCTGGGAGTGCGGATAAAGAAGCTGTCTCCCTGGCCCACGTTAAGAGCGGTCACTTCCAAGGGGCGGCGTGCCGCCGGCGGCAGGGAAGTAATAAAGAGCAGGACAACAAAGAGGCTGAGGAGCTGGGCACCCGTCCGCCTGGGCGCGGTCAGCCGGGGCTGCCTGAGCCGCCAGCCCGCATACACAAATAGCGCCCACCACAGCCCGATCTCAGCCAGGGTCCAGGAGCCCAGCTTCCACTGCCAGGCATAGGGAAGCAGTAGGGCTTCCAAGGCACCTACTACGGCCATCACCGCGTTGAGCAGCGGCCCAAGACCAAGGGCCCCCAGCCCGAAGGCCGTGAGCAATCCGCCCACGAGCAGAACAACCACGCAGGGCAAAAAGACCAGGGTGGCCAGGGGGCCCAGCAGCGCGACTTCTCGAAAACTGTCCATGAGGAAGGGTACCAGACTCAACTGGGCCACCACCGAAAAAAGCAACCCCTGGACTAGATAACCAAATACTCTGCTCCGCCACTGCATCTTGAGTACAGGCGCCCAGAGCAGAATCCCTCCCGAGGCGGCAAACGACAGAATAAAGCCCAGATCAAAGGCTAAAGCGGGCTGGATCAGAAGCAGGATCCACCCGGCCGCGGCCCACAGGTGCAGTCCGTCCCGGCGCAGCCCCCGCAGCCCTGCATATCCTCCCAGCGTGCTGATGAGCAGGGCTCGCCAGGCCGAAGCACCGGTGCCGGAAACCAGAATGTAGGTAAACAGGCCGCCTTGGATCAACAGGTACCTGATCCCCGGGCGCCAAGGGAGCCTCTCCACCAGAAAGCTGAAGCCCAAGGCCAGGTAACCCACGTGCATCCCAGAGATGGCCAGCAGATGCGAGATGCCCAGCAGCCGCCAAGCCTCTCGGCGCTGCGCGCCCAGCTCATCCCTCTCCCCTAAAACCAAGGCCAAAACCAGTCCGGGCTCGCGCACGTGCCGTTCGATATTCCTTCGGAGGAAACTGCGCAGCCTGGGCAGAAGACCCAGCTGGCTGCGGGGGTGGACCTCAAACTCAACGGGGTAACTCACTCCGAAAACGCCCAGACGGCGCAGATAATCCCGGTAACAGAACACGCCGGGATTCGGAGCTTTAGTGGGCCTGGCCACTGTGCCCCTGAAAAGGAGTTCGTCCCCCACCTGAACCGGCACCTCCTTGGGCAGATGCACAGCCACACGGGCCGAGGGAGAGTTCAAGCGCACCAAAAGGCGCTGGTCAGAACTTAAGGGCTGGACCGCATAAATGCGTCCCCGGAACTCCCCCTCCCGGGGAACGTCCCACAGCCTTTCAGGGAGTACGGCCAGATGTCCCAGGCAAAGGGCGCCAAGCATCAGTACTCCCAAGAAAAGCCAGGCCTCCATGGGCCAGCCCCGGTAAGCAGCGAACAGCCAGAGGAGTCCCAAAGCCAAGAAGGGCACTCCCCAAAGGGCCGGGCTGAGGGAGCTCTGGGAACCCCAGCGGATCCCCAGAGCCAACATGGGAAACAGGAGAATCAGACTAGTGGTCCTCTGCATCTTCTTGGATATAGAGGCAGATCAACGGGGCAATTTGGGCCAAGCGCTTCTCGCCGATTCCAGGCACACGGAGCAGATCGGCCGTTTCCCGGAAGGGCAGTTCGTTCCTTTCCAGGATGATCCGCTCAGCCAGGACGGGACCGATGCCGGGCAGTGTCTGCAGTTCGGCCATGCCTGCCGTGTTCACATGCACCAACTCACAGTGCTGTGAGGCCCGTGGCGTCGCGGCGGCCTCCGCGGCTTGGACCACCACTGGTGCCGGGCTGTTCAGCCTCCAGCGCACACCCTGCTGCACCAGGCTGAGCACCAAGAGTATGAGCAGGAGTACCCTTTGTCTTGTTGGCACAACGATCTCTCCTTCTCCCCCCTGGGCACTAATAATTTCCACATCTATTCCAAATTACCTTCTTTTTCTGATAGTTTGTTTCAAAAAAAGCTCCAAGGAAGCATGCTTCCTTGGAGCAGTAACTCGCAAGCTAGAATCTAAAGCCCAGCAGGGCAATGGTCAAAAGACCAGCAGTGATGAGCAGAATGGGCATTCCCCGGAGAGGTTTGGGTATGGGCGCCAGCTCCAAACGTCTGCGGATGGTGGCCATAACCACCAGCACCAACAGGTAGCCCAGCCCTGCTCCGAGGGCCATCCAGATATTGTACACCCCTGTAATGCCTTCGCGTCCCAGTAGTAACAGCAGGCCAACGAGGGCGCTGTCCACAGCCCGGCGCTCAGCCGCTGCCTCCTGCTTGAGCAGGGAAGGTGTGATTAAGCCTGCCACCAAACCGATCAAGAGGTAAAAGCCCACCTGAAGTGCCGGCGCTGCAGGGATCAAAGAGCCGAACAACCACAGCAGGACGGAGCCAACCAGCATGCCTGCCAGCACAGTACCCCCTGCACAGGCCGCCTCTTTCACATTCTTGGTATAGCGGGTCAGTGCATACAGCCCCAGCCCATGGACTAGGACCAAGTTCCCGGTGATCACCGTTTGGGCCAAAATTTCCAATCCATCAGTCATGGAGTTCCCCTCCCCGCTTGCTTACTAGGTTCACGAAAGCCATGAGCAGTCCCAGGACCACCATGCCCCCCGGCACGCTCGCGGCCAGGGCCAGCGGAGGAAGAGCTCCCTCCACGATCTGCTGGCCGAATATGGAGCCAAAGCCCAGAAACTCCCGAATAATGCCCAGGACCAACAGCACTGCCGTAAAGCCCAAGCCACGCCCACAGGCGCCGAGAACAACTTGGGTCAAGCCGTCCGTCCCCTCGCCTTGGTGCAATAGGAGATCACTAAAAGCAATCAGGGGCAGAAAGATGCCCAAACTCGACACCATCGCGGGGTTTTGCCCTAAAAGTACACTGTAGGCCGCCACAACCAATACGATCAGCACCAACAACTTCACTGCCGTTCTGGCATTGTCCGGGACATGGGGGACCAGCAGCCAGTTGATGAACGCAGCGATAACTAGGATCACCGCTGTAATCAGCCCTAAAGCCAGGCCGTTAGCGGCGGTGGTGGTTGCAGCCACCGCTGGAACCAGCCCGAGGGCCAAGACTAACACCGGATTCTTCGTCCAAAGACCTTCCCAGAATGCTTTCATAACTATTGGTCCTCCTTTACGCTCAGGGCGTCACGCACCGCTTCCTCCACTGCTCTGCTGGTGAAGGTGGCGCCGCTCACCACATCCACGGGACCCTGGGCCTCGATAATCGCGGGAATCAGTTTCTTAAAGGCATTGTCCGCAACAAAGGGCGTCTCACTGTTTTCCACGACCTCAATGGCCGTAATCCGGCCGCCTTCTACGGTTACCTCCACCACCAGCTCACCGCCGAAGCCTTGAGCGCTGCCGCGATGCACACCATCTCCAACCTCAA
>Ga0116169_1001009_pt1 | contig 25702 bp, 13 predicted proteins | sample AD_UKC130_MetaG_FD_89796 | JGI IMG/M metagenome (GOLD analysis project Ga0116169, IMG submission 89796) | Active sludge microbial communities of municipal wastewater-treating anaerobic digesters from Canada - AD_UKC130_MetaG | ecosystem: Engineered > Bioreactor > Anaerobic > Digestate | place...
GCCAGCAACATAAATTCTTCGATCAGATGATTGGCTTCTTTCGATTCCTTAAAATATATACCCAACGGCTTACCGTTCTCATCGAGATTGAATCTTACTTCATACCGATCGAAATTGATGGCGCCATTGGCAAAACGGCGTTCACGAAGCTGTTTGGCCAAATTGTTCAACACGAGAATTTCGGAACTGAAATCGCCCTTTCCCGTCTCGATTATCGCCTGTGCATCTTCATACGTCATGCGGCTGTCGGACTTCACAATCGTATGCGCAATGCGGTATTTCAACACCTCGGCTTTGTCGTTCATCTCAAAAATCACCGAATGACACAGCTTCTCTTCATGAGGACGAAGCGAACAAAGATAGTTGCTCAATCTCTCCGGAAGCATGGGCACCGTACGATCGACCAAATAAATAGACGTTGCCCTTTTTTCGGCTTCTCTATCAATGGGGTCGCCGGGTTTCACATAATACGTTACGTCGGCAATATGCACTCCCACTTCCCACCGATTGTTGGAAAGCTTACGCAACGAGAGTGCGTCGTCAAAATCTTTTGCATCGGCAGGATCAATGGTTATGGTCGGCACATCGCGAAAATCCTCGCGCTTGGCATACTCCTCTTCGGGTATTTTATCGGACAAAGATTCGGCATACATTTCCACTTCACGAGGATACTTGTAAGGCAAATGGTATTGCGCCAAAATGGCATGCATTTCAGCCGTATTTTCACCGGGTTTACCCAACACATCGATCACTTTTCCGATAGGATTGTTGGCACGTTCGGGCCATTCGACAATTTCGACCACCACTTTGTCGCCATCCTTTCCTTCACCGAGATACTCAAACGGAATAAAAATGTCGTTGGCCAATATTTTACTGTCCATGACCAAAAAGGCGTAATGCTTTTTCACTTCGAGTGTTCCGATATAATAGGTATCCGAACGCTTCAAAATATCAACAACCACTCCCTCCGTTTCGGCATGTTTTCGCTTTGCCAGCAGTTGAACACGCACCCGATCGCCGTTCATGGCATGTTTGGAATTGCGCTCACTAACAAAAACGATATTGCCATCGTCATCCGGCACAAAAAAATTTTTGCCGTTGCTGCGCCGTTCAAAACGACCTTCGAGCATCAAACGGCGGTCGTTGATACGATACCTCCCTCGCGACGTTTCCAATACAACATCTTCGTCGCGCAGCTTATCGAGCACTTTTACCAATAAAGTGCGCCCTTCTTTGCTATTTACGTCGATGGCGGCAGCTATTTGCCTATAATTATATTCTTTTCCCCTGTTTCGATTTAAAAAATCGACTACGGCTTTTGTCAATGCTTTTTTACTGAGTCTTGATTTCGATTTGGGGGAAGATGTTTTTCTTCTCATATATTTTTCAATTATGTTTTTCTAAATACATCAAATCACGTTTAAATCCTAAAATCGGATTTTTAATTTTTTGTTACTACAAATTTACACGATAAATTCCAATTTACACACAGACACTTAAAAATTCCATACCTACAAATTTGCTTCGTTTTATTACGGAACACACAAATTCATCGGAATCATCGGAATGAAAAAACACAAAAAATTGAATAGGGAATAAGTCCGAATGTATTGACGCTGTGTTTATCGTGATGAAATAGTATCTCAAAATAGAAGCAAATAACATGCCAAAAAAGATGCAATCCTTCTCTTAAAATCCCGCCAAAAATAAGCTTAATTATACCGATTTTTTTGCATCTTTGCAAAAGGTCAAAATTAAATTCGCTTTATAAACTATCAAAAAATAATTCGCCTTTATGAAAAAATTAGTCTTTTTATTCTGTCTGCTGATACCTGCTTTCACTTTTTCTCAGCAACCCATCGTAATCGAACTCAACGAGGGATGGCAATTTACGCAAACCGGCAAAAACGAATGGCGCGACGCCGAAATTCCGGGGTCGGTTCAACGAGATTTGATCCGTCACAAGGTGCTCCCCGACCCCTATTACGGAACAAACGAAACGAAAGTGCAATGGCCGGAAAACGAAAACTGGGATTTCAAAAAGACGTTCACGGTCACAGACGAACAATTGCAACACGACGATGCCATGTTATTTTTCGAAGGGTTGGATACCCATGCGGATGTTTTTCTCAATGGTGCCAAGATCCTGCATACACAAAACATGTTCATCGGATACAACGTATCGGTGAAGAACAGCCTGCGCAAAGGAGAAAATCAACTCTACATCCGCTTTTATTCGCCTATCGCCCACATGGAACCCGCACGTTTGACAAACGGATACGAATACCCTGCCGACAACGACCATAGCGACAAAAAAATGAGCGTCTATTCGCGTAAGGCTCCCTACCATTTCGGGTGGGATTGGGGTATGCGGTTGGTGCAAATGGGCATCTGGAAACCGGTTTCGATCACATTCTACAACACAGCACGAATTGACGACTATTACGTAAAACAAACGTCTGTCACGGCACAAAAGGCCGAAATAGACAATCAGATCGAAGTTTTTTCGGTATCGAAAGAACCCCTCAAAGCCCAAATGGTAATCGAATACGGACTGAAAGGAGGGGAGAAAAAAACCATCAGCCGGGAAATCAACCTCGTTCGAGGCAAAAACCGCATCAACATACCGCTGGAGATTGCCAATCCCGAACGCTGGATGCCTGCCGGTTGGGGGAAACAACACCTCTACGATTTTACGGCAAAAATCATACACGACAATCAAACCATCGCCGAAAAAACGCAACAAATCGGTTTGCGGAAAATACGACTGATTTACGAACCCGACGAATACGGCAAGAAATTTTATTTCGAAGTGAACGATATTCCCTTGTTTGCCAAAGGAGCAAATTATATTCCCGGAGAAATCATGACTTCGCAACAAGACGAAGCCTTTTACGATCGCCTTTTCGAAAACGTTACGGCTGCCAACATGAATTTTCTGCGCATATGGGGTGGCGGCATCTACGAGAACGACTATTTCTATCGCCTAGCCGACGAAAAGGGCATCTTAATCTGGCAAGATTTTATTTTCGGGTGCACCCCCTATCCTTCGGACGATCCTTTTCTGGCAAACGTAAAGGATGAAGCGATTTACAACATCAAGCGACTGCGAAATCATGCTTCCTTGGCACTGTGGTGCGGAAACAACGAAATCGACGAGGGCCTGGATCATTGGGGATGGGATAAAAAATATACTCCTGAAATCATGAAAAGCTGGCGCGAGGGGTACAACAAAACGTTCCGCAAGATGATTCCCCGTCTGGTAAACAAATACGACGGCACACGCGGATACATTCACAGCTCGCCCGACACATCAAACTGGGGCAACCCCGAAACACTGAAATACGGCGATGCCCATTACTGGGGATTGTGGCATGGACGCGAACCTTTTGAAATATTGAACGAACGCATCCCGCGATTTATGAGCGAATTTGGGTTCCAAGCATTTCCCGAAATGAAAACCATCCGAACCTTCGCTTCCGAAAACGATTTGGATATCAATTCCGATGTGATGAAAATCCATCAAAAAAGTGGCATCGGAAACGAAGTCATCAAAACCTACATGGACATGTATTATCACACGCCAAAAAATTTTGAAGATTTCGTGTATGTGGGTCTCGTTATGCAAGGAAACGGCATGAGAGAAGGGATAGAGGCTCATCGCCGCAACCAACCCTACTGCATGGGAACGCTTTACTGGCAATTGAACGACGATTGGCCGGTGGTTTCGTGGTCGAGTATCGATTACTACAACAATTGGAAAGCGCAACACTACAAAGTTCGCGATGTTTTTGCGCCCATTGCGCTGGGTTCGGAAATAAAAGACAACCAATTGAGCTATTTTGTTATGTCGGATCAACTCGAAGAAGTAAATTCTCTGCAACTCCATGTGGAGATTATCGACTTTATGGGTAAAAAACTAAAAACATTCAAAGAAACCGTATCGGCAAAAGCCAACACGTCAAGCAAAGTGAAAAGCTATGCCATTACCGACCTACTGACGGAAGAACAAAAGCACAACTGTGTGATTCATGCTTGGTTGAGCAATAAAAACGGTAAAGTGATTTCCGAGAAGAACGATTATTTCTATTGGCCCAACAAATTGAACCTCCCCCAAACAACCATCAAACAAAAGGTGGCATACGCCGACGGAAAATACACGGTCACGTTGTCGAGCAAATACCTGGCAAAAGACGTATTCGTGGAAATACCCATTCAAGGGGCCAAATTTACCGATAACTTTTTCGACCTGCTACCGGGAGAAAAAAAGACGATCGTCATCACCTCTCCCCAACTGAAAGCATCGGAAAAAACACCCATCACCGTTAAACACATGAGGGAAACTTATTGAGACGACGAGGCTGCTTTTTCTTCTTGACGTTTTTTGAGCCAGATCTGGTATGAATTTACCAGATTCTGCCACAACACATACAAGCCCGGTCCCAACGAAGCCAACGGATGGAGATAAGTCTGGGTGAGCCATATGGCCAGAACGGTATTTTTCTGACCCAGACTTTGTCCTCCGGCAACGGCTCGTCCGAAAGCGGAACCGATTTTCCTTCCGAAGAAAAATTGCAAGAGACAGATAATCAAAGAAGCAAGACCAATAAAAATCTCAAGCGCATAACCACCGGTGTTCTGTTCTACCACAAACCGGGTAACACCGGCAATAAGAATAGTAATGGTTACCGCCCACAAGTAAAACGAAACGATCTGTGCCGACTGCACTTTCTTATATACATTGAAGGACACCTTCCTAAGGAGCAACGCGCACACAAAAGGCAAAACAAGCACCGGCATCACTTTTTTGAAAATATACCAAAAAGAAACGGCAAACGAAACATCGGCGCCGGCATGACCCACTACCGACAAAAACAAAGGAGCAATAAATGCCACCAACAAATTGCTGATCATGGAATAAGCCGCTACGGCGGAAATGCTTCCACCCAGTATGCCGGCAACCACAGGGGCCGAAGTGGCTGTGGGAGCCAATATGCAGATCATGGCCGACTGTGCCAGTATTTCGTTCAACGGACGAAGCACCAAATATACGGCGGCACTGCCGATATACTGGATGCCCAACAAAATGTAATGAAATTTGGTCAATCGGATATCGTGCCACGACACACGCGTATAGGTAATGAACAACATTGCCGAGAGCAAAAAAGGAGTGAGGGGCGACAAAACGGAAAGAGGCCGATAAAACCCTATCCCGATAACCATTGCAATAAGAAGAAGATATTTATCCAAAAACCGTTTCACAACAGATTCGTTTTATTTTTATATTGATAATATAGAGGTAATCGGCAAAAAATAAAATTATTTGCCAAAAATAGCGAACAAATCAGTTATTGATCTTTCGCAAACAAAATAACTTGCCGATTTGTAACAAAAAACAACATATTTATCCGGTAAAGCTGCCGTTATACATCAAATTTAGGTCACAAAACGATACCCAAAAACATGCTACGAAACAAATTTACATGATAATTTTCGATCCACACACAGACAGATAAAATAGTATCAAGACCGCCACAATTTTGTACCTTTGAACGAGCTTAGCCCACAGGACATATCTCAATTAATTAACTCATTGTTCAACTTTTAATTAAAAGGATAGATAACAGTATTCGGCCTTGACATTCACAAAGATAGTGTATTTGCATGTATATTGGATGAACAAGGTAAAAAACTTTTAGAAAAACGTTGGGGGACACTTACTCCCGATTTGACAGCTTTGCGTGATGCATTGATAGAGAAAGGCTGTGGAAGGATTTCTTCCGGCATTTGCCAAATTCCTTATCTTTGTGGCGAAATATTGAAAAATATTATCCCGTGTAAGCAAAATGAACAACAGACTATGCCGGCAATGAAAGCGCACGTGAGAAAGGAAAGCTCGCAGAGGAAAGTATTTTATTTTTTCATGTTCCCGGTTTTCAAAAAGGAAGACGGATGCTTTCGCTTTGTCTTTTTGCAGGGATCAAAAATTACCAAAACCTGATTGTTAAAGCAATAGGTCTGGATGTTTTTAGAAACTAACCTGTGATTTATAGAGGAAAATAAGATATTTTATGGAGTACCCAATGAATAACCCTGCTGTTACAGAAAGATCTTATTCGTGCTAGTTCAGTTCCCAATGGGCATATCAGGTAGTTGCACATCTACAGCCGAAAATATGATAAACTACAAAAACGTAGAGCCTCCGTTTTGCGAAAAATGGAATCGGACGTTTGGAAAAACGGTATACGCGTTAGCGATTATGCGGTCAAGCCTTAAAAAAAACCCTTTTTCTTTTGAGTATAAATTTACACCAACCCGGTTTAAGTCAAGTTGTATTTTCAGAAACAAGGGTATTAGTTCCAAAAAAATAATTCCCTTTTGTTCATCATCCTTTTGAAGTTTAATCCAGCTGTGGCAAGCACAATATTGATCTCATCCCCGAACATTTTTTTATAGTAATTCTTACAAAGACGCTGATCTTCTTTTAGATGTTCAATAACCGGCTCAATTCCCACACCAACTCCGATGCTTCAAAAGGCTGAAATTCTTATTCTCCACAAAAAGTATTGTTAGTAAATGTATTTCACTCCATCATTTCACTATTCATTCATCAGAGAGATTACGAATATGTTTTAAAATCAACAATCCTACAATCAAGTAAATAAGTTTAATATATATCCATTATCGGAACAATACAAAGACGAAAACTCACTTTTAAACATAATGGAATTCTGATTTACCGTAAACTCCAACTAATAACAACAGTTTCTTCTGACCCTATGCTTAGTATATTGTCCGTCATCAATGCGGTGCCATTCGAAAATAGTATCATAGGATCTTTAAGCTCGAAAGGTGCAATAACCATAACATCCTTTTTTGAATCAGATTTATTTACTATTATACTAATATATCGATCCCCACTCTTTAATGTTTTCATTAATATTTCATTCAGGAATGGTTCAAAATGTATTTCTACATCTATATTTACATATTTCTTTAGAAACAGAATTAATGGTTCAAAATTATCCTCAATTCGTGTGCCTAAACCCACTAATGAAGGAATCCATATTACACGTCCTTCTCCATATTGATTTACGATACCTGTAATTTTATCCTCTTCAAAACCAATTATTTCATTTTTTGCATGTATGTTTCCACTAGCATCATCAATGGAAGGCCGAATATATCCCTTTAATGCATGAGAAGTCAGTTTTTCCTGGCCTACCTGTAAGTGGAACAAGTTATTGGTAAATTTAAATTCAGAGACATATCCTCCAAACAGATCTTTTAACTGGAAATCATTCATCATCCTGCAAATGGCGTTTTCATCGTAATACCCCGTAAGCCCATCAATAATTAACTGACCACCATTCCTTACAAAATAGCGAAGTTTATCATCATATTTATGTGGAATTGCAATTTGGTTTGACAGTACCATGGTATGCCCCTTATAGGAGGATTTACTGAAATCAAATTCGCCTAATTCCTCAAAAGAAGGTTGCAAGCCCATGTGAGAAAAAGCCTCAAAATAGCTTAAAGCTGATTTTATCACGCCCCCTGATTGTCTCATTTCATAATCACTTGAGCGTCTCGCCAATCTGTTCTCTACCCACATCGACTCTCTAATATAAATAACGTGTATATTGCTGTTCAGAGGCTTTGCTTCGGAAAATAGTTGGCGATTTTTATCAATTACCGATCCAATTCGTCCTGCTTCAACCAATCTGTCGGTTGGCTGATTCTGAAAATCCACCATAGCCCATTCGCCAGCCTCCGAACCGGATGCTCTTGGATTTAAACACCAATAGATTGCCCCTTTACTACCCGAACCTATTGTAATCCAAAACCACTGACTTATTTCTTCTTTGGTAGGACACATAGGTTGGTTACCACTATAAATATTATTTCCTCCCTGTAATTCGGTCATCAACCAAGGAATGTTGCCTGCGCCTGAACGAAGAATCTCACTATTAGCAGACATGGCTATGGTATACTTGTTTCTAGAGAAGAAACCAAAGTGCCAACTTGCATGAGCTGAACCTCCTAAGCTGGATAGAAAAGTTCTCCAACTTGGAAAATCATACTGTGAGGCAAGAGAAAAAATCGCATGGTTATTTACGTGAATTGGATTTTCATTGTCATATTTGCGGATTTCATCCGACAACCATCTTAGGTACCATGTATTATAATACAATAAAAACTTCTCATTATCAAATGACAGGTGATGATAATCAGCTAGTTTATCGCTACTTTGATTAAAGTCCCCACTATCATCTTTCCATTTCCTATAAATCATCTGGGCTAAAGGAGCATTTATGTTTCCTCCTCCCGGTTCATTAATTGGAACCCAACCATAAAGAGATGAGAATTTTTTAAAATGAAGGACTACATTTTTTATGTAATCGGCTATTCGGTTCAAATGTTCTTCGTCATTAGGAAATTTAAAGCCTCCTACATCAGTAAAATCAGTAGCAGGGAAAAGATTAGCATATACTTTAATATGATACTTTTCTGCATATAAAAATGCCCGATCAAACAGACTGAAGTCCCAGTCGCCATTCGCATCCTTCATATAATTCTCAAACATACGGATACGTGTAACATTCATATTGTTCTCCCTAAGGATTCTGAACCAATGCTCTACATCTTTATCTGACTGTCCCGGCTCTATGAATATTTCTGCACCAATCATAGGAGAATCATTGAGATTTACCTGCGATTTCACATAGGTCAATGTAATAAATAAAAAGATAATTAGACATATTTCACGACATTCTATAAAGCCTGCATTCATTATTTTAGATTTTTATATTTTTTAATTGAGAACCCTAAGAAAAGTATTCTAAGTTGTAAAAATAATAATAAATACTGATTTTTCAGAGCGGGTTCTTAATTTCAATTTTAAAGAAATTATTTATAAAAAAAGTGTTAGTAATTCAGTTTAAACTTTTATCGGCCGTATCAACTGAAGCAAGTAAAAACCGTCATTAAATTGACAAGAGAAAACAGCTTACAATACCTTATTCATATTTTTCAGTGCTTTGTACGCATTTTATTAATCAAGTAGGAAGATAGGAAATATTTCCCTATCTGTCCTCTCACACCACCCGGCATGCTCTCCCACCAGGCGGTTTCTTCTAATGGTGCAATACTTCATAGTTTAATGATAAACCTATAACCCAAGTTCATTGAACCGGGCCGTTCCCATAGCCTCATGGGCTTGGGGAGTGCCTGACTTTCGCTACCATCCTTTGCCCGAAAGTGCAAATATCCAACTTTGCCACTTCCTGACTCCCTGACGTTCTAAAAACTACTGTAACGAGTAAACCCGTTTGCACTGTTTTAATCGGATGCATCATAATTTACGACTTCGCTCGCCTTGCATACCGCCTGTTGGGCGCTACGTCCGGGTCGAAATCCGTAACCGCAGTCGGAAAACATTTTCTCGTATATCGGACTTAAAACCCGGGCTATCGCTTGTTGGATGACTCAGTCGATGACCGTGGGTATTTCCAACCGGCGTACCCCTCCGTTCGGCTTGGGGATTTCTACGGTTTTGACCCCTTGGGGCATATAGCTGCCCCTCAGTAAGGAGAGCCGTAGGGTGTCCATTACGGGTGTACCACTCGGCATATTCTCTTACTTCCATTCCATCTATTTCGCTGACGCCCTTGTTGCGCTTTACCCGTTTATATGCGCTTTGCATATTCTCTTCCGTGCATACAGCTTCCATTAACCCGTGCATTAAGGCTCGTCCCTGTACGCCTGCTAAACCACTTTGCCGAACCTCTGCTCCCTCAGTTCCGCTTACGGTTTCTCTGTCCAAAGAAGGGTGTACGGCGTTCTCGGAGCTGTTTTTCAACAGCTCCAACCGACGCGCTATAACTTGCTTCCACTCCATCCGGTTTACTTTTGTACCAACTGCTCCTTACATTAAAAGATTCAGTCCTTCATCTATCCTTGCATGAATAGAACTACTATGACCTCTGCTGACTTCTTGCAGATTTGCAGTCGCCCGCAATACCCCTTGCCATTCACTAACACTTCCTTCCAACTCGGCGTGTACAAGAACTTTCATCTTGCCGGTAGTAATGTATGCCCGACATACCAAAAATACAATATTTCCTGCTTTAAAATATTGTATGAGATGATTCTATAAAGCCTCTGGCGGATTGATAAGAAATGTAAAAAGAGAAAATAAGAGTTAGGAAAAGTCCCAAATTTAACCAAAATCCCGCTTTATATTTTCCCATTATACTCTCTTTGTTTAATAGATACATGATGGAAATAACTACAATCGGCAATACAAATATTTGAAACAATTGACTTATCAACATGGCAAAAACCGACTTAAACCCAAACACAGGAACAATTAATCCGAAAAGTAGCGCGATGCCTGTCAGTATTCTGAAACGAGAACCTTTATAAACAACAGGTTTATTTTCGTAATCACTGATCAATAAAGGCGCTAGCATTGCAATTGGAAAAACCGACGACAACGCGGCTCCAAATATTCCCATGATAAAAACAGAAAGAGCCAGTCGCCCCAGAAAGGGTTCTAGCATACTTACCATCGTTAGTATATCTTCAACCGGTTTATTAGCAATATACAGAGTACCTGCAGCACATGCCATAATAGAACCACTTATAATAAACATCAATAATGCTGCAACAAAGGCATCTTTTGTCTGAAGTTTGGCATTTTGTGTGGACCATTTTTTTTCTTTCATCAGCATACTTCTTACGACAAAGGTCGGCGCCGTTAAAGTAGTACCTACCAGAGCCGCTATGATCATCGGAGCATTTTGTTCGTCCGGTATATTGGGAATGAGTCCATCAATTATGGATTCAGGTTCAGGAAAGACAACAAACATGGATATAAGAAAACTGATTCCCATGATGGATACAAAGACAATCATAAACTTTTCAAAAGAGGAATATTTTCCTGTGAGCAGGAACAGATACAAAAAAATGATAACCCCAAACGCTATGTAAACCGGATTCCATCCCAAACCCCCAAACAGGCGAATAGATATCTCATGCATAAGATCACAAACAACCCCCATTATTCCAATAAGCGCTAGAATTTCCACAACAACTAATCCTACTAAGGTTATCAAAGCTACCGGCTTACCAAATTTCTCGAAATGCTGCTTATAGCCGTATAAAGCTCCTTCTCCCGTTACAATGGCGTATCGGCCATATGCTTCCAACAAGAAAAAACTAAATATACATGATAATGCTAGAGCCCAAAGAAAAGACATTCCATAGCGAGATCCTGCAGAAGCCATTGCAATTACACTTCCAGTACCAATACTGTATCCTACAAGGAAAAGTCCAGGTCCTATTGAACTCAGAGAATTCCCAATTCGCCCCCAAATAGATTTTTTATTGGACATAATATTTATTGTTTTTCAATTGTATATTTCAAGTGTTAGCGCTGTTATTGTCAGCCGATTCACGGACAGGTAACACTTCGCTACTATTATGGATTATTCCAATTTGAATATCATTATCCAGACTGATACGTTTATCCAAATACTTTTGTACGTCATCTATATTCAAATAATGAAATCCAAGCAGGTTGGTCAAGACCGGATCCATAGTTAAAGTGGCCTTAAAATTCCGTTTTATATGATTCAGGTACATACACTCAGAAGCTCCAAACCGATCTTCAATGACATCATCATTCAACATTTTGAAAAGCGTGTCATCATCATATTTGGCAAGGCGGGCAATCTCTTTTTCGTGTGTAGGTGCAATCCCTTCATAACATGGCGACAGAAGAATGATCTCGCCCTTGTGTTTTGTGGCAATCTCTGCCGAGAACAGGCCCTTATCGGCCTGGGTGAAGTCGTGATCAGACGGATAAGCACTGCTGATAGTAATGTCAGCTGCTTCAGAGAATTTTGCACCAAAAATTTTCATTCCCCACTTTACAGCTTCACGATGTGCTTCTATAAAGTGGCCCGACACTGCTTTTAACAGTTCGCCTTTATCAGTTTGTATGACATTCACTATAAAATGAAGCCCTACCTCTCGTGCAAAATCCTCCATCTCTTCACGGCAAGGTGTCAACACTTTTCCAAGTTGCTGTTCTGTTGCTCCTAGCAAGTGCATGGCATGAACGGTTTCCGTTCCTGCCACGCCGGGGAGTAAAATTTTGGCGCCCCCGCTCCAACCCACAGGGTGATGCGGGAGAACCCCGCCTACTCCGATACGGATATCGGCATCGAGCACCTCTTTGTTTACAACTATGCGCGTTCCTCGCTTGGTGATTCCCCTGTTCACCAGGTTGTGGTGGCAATCATGATGTTTTATATCAATCCGACCTACTACATCCTCCCCAAATCGCTCCAGTATCTCATTGTCTGTCATCGGCCTATGAGTGCCGTAAGCTATAACCAGCTTGATCTGCCTGTTATTAACCCCCGCTTCGTATAGCTCATCAAGAATTAATGGTATAATAATTTTTTGAGGTGTAACTCTTGTCCTATCATCCGCCAGGATAATAACCGAAGAATCCTCTGAAACTATCTCACTAAGTCTTTTTGTCCCAATCGGTTGCAGCAAAGCCCTTTTTATCTCATCCTCCGGATTTTCAGGTGCATCGAACTCATTTCTTTGTAAGCTGAAACAAAGGTTTTTCTCCGGTATTCGTAATTCAACGATTTTTTTCCCAAAATTAACAGGAATAACTTTTGTATCTTTTTCTTTTGTATGTCCGTTTTTCATCGATTAAATTATAATTGCTTTATCACTTCCAGTATCTCTCTCTCATAAATCTCCTGCCACTCGGGTGCCAGAATACAATTTGTTACTTCATATCCGCCTTCCCGGTAGGCTTCTTTGTCGGGAGCATAATGTATATAGCCGTTGGAATATGCTGCCATAAAAGTAAAAGGATAAGGGGATAATTCCTTAATACGCAGTCCTACAGCCGCAAAAGCCTCTCCCGGAAAAGTAACAAGAATAAAGTCGCCAATTCGGATTCCCATAATCTCGATAGGAATGCTCTTTCCACCAATTTTATTAACTAGCTCCTCTCTAAGTTTCAACCAATAAATATCTTCCTGTATATGTGTCAGTTTCTCCATTAAATGGATATTATCGACATATTTAGCGATATCTTTTCTATTCGATTCATCCAGTTTCTTTAAACCATCTGTTCCTTTTTTCTCTTCATCCAGATACCAATATTTATGATAGGAAGGGTAGGATTCTGATATCATGTATTTCAGGTATAAGGGAAGGAATGTCTTCAAGTTCAGACTTGTTGACCGAAGAGAATCCAAAAGCATCTGCTTTTGGATTTCTAAATCATTCAATCTTTCAATAATATCAGAACGAAGAGGGAGACAAATGACCTTGTTTACCACTGTCAATCGGTTAGTTTCGCTGGTGGTTATTCCTTTGACCCTCTCAAGTATATTTAACCCGAGCATCTGCCCAAACGGTTTGCTGTCTCTCGGATGGTTTACATCTTTATAAAATATTTCTGTAATATCTCCAGCTGCTCCCTGAAGGAAAAAAGCCATGACTCCCTGCCCCAATTGTTTTTCAATTAACCTTGAAGCAAAACCAGGGTATTCGGCAGTAACTCCTTTATTTGGCACTCCGGTATAAGGATGACAGGCATAATTATAGAGTATAGCCTTAGGTGTATCATTTAATCTGTCAATTCTCAATATTCCAATTTCAGGGTCAATCTCTCCCAAACCTACAATCTCTTCATCCGGCATATCCGGGTTAGCATGTCTAATAGTAAAAACCTTTCCATTGTTGAGTTTGATACGACGGTTCATGGAGAACATCTCTTCGGAACTCGTTCCCGCTCCAATTTTTACCGGTTCCAGGTTTAAAATTGCCCTCTCTACAGCCAAAACAGTTTTTTCTTGAATATCATCGCACAACCAGTTATCACCAGTTAAAAATCCATCATGATGGTTATGTGATGCATTTACCACAACATGCTGTCTTTTAATATCAAACTTGTCCTCGATTTCATTTCGCACATCATTCAAAAAATCATCCGGAATATTCCCTATGGTTCCGATAGCAACTACATCCATAGTAATTATTGCCATTCTTAACTCTCCATTCTCCAGAACCAAAGCTTTTACATAGAGTGAGTCGTTAACATCTACTGTATTCGAAGTTATATTACTTTTCCCAGTTCCGGCTCTTATTTGAGCTACTGCTTTGTCATGACTGAAAGATAAAAAGAAAAATGTAACCAAGATGATTATAATCATTTCTCCATATCTCCCTGCAATTTTTTTCTTTATTGTCATCGCATTATTTTTCATTATTGTTTTCCTCTTTTGATATGGAGTTTATTTCTTCTAAAATCGACATAACAAATTCTCTGCTCTGATAAGCAGCTTCATCAGGATTCGAAGTATAATCAAAACCCAATTCAATAGTCAAATAGTCTCTATACCCGATTTCAATCAAAGTTTGAAAAAATGGTGCAAAGATGATAGTTCCTTCTCCCGGAATCTTATGCTGATCGGTTAGCCCGTTGTTATCATCTAAGTGAATATGCAATGGAATATTTTCCTCTTTCAAAAGTAGCAGGCTGTCTATTAACGACTCTTTGTTTACGTGACAGTGGCCGGTATCCAATGCAATACCCATATTCGGGTATTTTTGCTCCTTAATGAGCCTAACTCCTTCCGCAACAGTGAGAATCAGATCACTTTCCATCATGTGAGCCGGTTCCAGTAAAAGAAGCACCTCTTCGGCAACAGCATAATCCACCAACTCATCGAGGCTACAAGTTAACTCAGCCATTCCACTGTCGTACCCCTGTCCATACAAGGTACGGCCGGGGCAAAGGCTTACTTTCCTACATCCCAACGAAAGGGATGTGTCAATACTTTTTTTGATATAATCTACACTGTCTTTTCGTAGAGTAGAAATAGGACTACATAAATTTGTTGGGTATCCAAATTGTGCCGGAATAAAACCGGATATTTCCAGACCAGTTTTTTCGATAGATTTTCTGATCGATAAAATATTTCTCTGATCCATATCCCGATAATATGCATGCGGCCGCCCTCCCCAAATCTCTACGCCATCGTAACCGAGTTTGGCAACCCGTTTAATGGTTTCCTCCAACCTGTAATTCTGATATAGTTTTGACGAGATACTTAACTTCATATGATTAAATTTTATTAAGTAGATTTCAGTTATCCGCGATTAACTTTTCCAACATCTCTTTCATTTTAACAGCCTCATGCATGATATTATCAATTCCGCTAATATCTATTACTACATAGCCATCATATTTCACTTTCTTTAAAGTATTTATAATATTTCTGAAATCGATATTCCCCCTGCCCGGTGGATAATGATACGGTTTGGTTCCATCGTTATCTGACAGATGCACCAACCTAAGATATTTTCCAAGTTTGTAAATACCTAAATCCAAGTATTCCCCGATAGCATTTGCATGAGCAACGTCGTACACCATGCCGATATTATCTACCCCTGTGTCCTTAAAAACAGAGATAACACCGTCAACGGATGAGATAAAATCACCGGCCCTCATCTCCATGGCAAACTGGAGTCCGTTTTTTTCTGCAATTTCAGACGCTTTTTTTAGTTGGTCGATAACATTATTTCTGAGTTCTTCCCAAACAAAGCCTTCCGGTATAACGATTGCATTTGCAGGCCCGCCGCGATACAAGGATGTTCTTTCCTTGGGAACCATTTCCGGTGGAAGATAGAAGCAGTTGGTCACCATTTTTGCTCCTATGGCAGCCGTCATTTCACATATCTGGGAAAATAGTTCCAAAGATTTTCGCCTCTTTTCCTCATCAAAGGAAAAGAGTTCGTAGGTAACAGCCATGATACTTACTACATCCAGTTTCAAGCTCTTGGAACGATCTATTATCGTTTGCCATTTATCGGCATATGTTTGGCATTCACCGGCATCTATTTCCATTTCCATCGTATCAAACCCTGCTTCGCTTATTTCACCCATCACTTTTAAAAGATCATCCACACTAGGGGGTAATCCATAAAGGGTAATCGGAATTGTGAATCCACATGTTACTTTCATCATAATCAATTTGTTTTAAAAATTAAACTTCATTAAAATTAGACTATTTCTCACCATGGCATAATGCAAGCAAGCTTGCTTTCCGCTCATTTGGCTTAACGAAAATGCTTTATTATTGTAAAATTGCCTGTGAGAATATTTTGATCACTTGTTCACGGGATAGATCAAACTGTGCATATTTTCGGTTTCCTACAGGCAAGATAATACCATCATCACTATTTTGAACTGGAATCTCTTTACCCAACTCTGTAAAAAGCTTAATATTTTTACTATCTATAGGTAATTCCATATTTGCTTCTCCTGAAATATGCCAGAAAACGACCCAGATTTTATTATTCCGTTCAAATATGAAGGCACGCACTTCTTTACTTTTATCTGCAACATTAGTAATTTGAAAGTAGGGGAGGAGTTCAAAATCGCCTTTTTCATTGATTAATAATATATGTTCCTGTTCTGGGTTTCGAAGTTCTTTTTTTTGCTTTGCCGTCAAAATATCGTTTGCTCGCACCTCTTCCCACCTCCTAATAACTTCTAGGTTATCCTCTGTTCTAGGGTGAGACTTAAGCTGATCAAGATTGCCGATTAATGAAATAATAGAATTCCATCCTGTTGCCCGGCTGGTGATATATTCTAACATATCGGGTTGAATTCCTATCGTGCTTTCATCAGGAGCCACATAGCCGATCCAGCCGAAATCAATACCGGTAAAATCATTTGAAACAAGCTTAGCTTCCGCAACCGGATGAATACGCGTGGCTTCTTTGATTACCTCAGGTCGAAATATATCAAATGCATTCCCACGGGTAAGTATATGCCAGCTAAAGTGCGATTTACATGCCCCTTCCGAAAAAACAGGCTTATTTTCAAATGCATTGTAAACATCTAATTGGGCTTTCGAAACATTATACCAATATGGAGGATGAACATCTTCTGCACCATCGAAATAGACAAACTTAAAACCTGCCTGATCATATATATTCGCAAGCCTTTCGGCCACCTCTTCCTGAATAGAGGTATTTTGATTGAACCGTACAAAAACCGGCCATGTATCTACATCTAATATTCCAATCATATAACCGGCATCTGTATTGCTGGGTGATGTATTTAATGCACCTCGTTGACATCCAGTAAATTGATAAGGTACATTTGTTGTATATCCCTTATAACTAACTAATTCATTTCCGATCTTCAGATATCGTCTTCCCTCTTCTAACGTGCATCCGTCAGGGTTTTCTTCCACTACGATAACAGTGTCTCTTCTGTTAACATTTTTTGCCAATGTAAAAATCTCCCGCACATTTAGCCGGGAATCAGGTTTAGGAGTAACATAGGGGTCGTTCATCCCTGCTTTGTTATAATGAAGATGAAGTCCCGCAATCATACCGGCCTCTTCAATCTTGTTCACTATTTCCTGCAAATCCTCTATTCCATTCGGGTATTGAGGCTTCCATGGGAAATGCCCCATAGATTCGGCAAAATCGGTGTAATAGATTACCATCTGCCTGAATCCTCCTTGCTTTGCGAAAGCAATATGTTCATCTATATTTTCTGGAGTTACATCCCTGAGTTCATAATATGAATTTTTATACTCGCTCCTGCGCCTGCTTTCAACCCCTAATGGGAGACCATAATCCCGTTCAACCTTGTCGATACGGTCGAGAAGAGTCCCTGTTCCCGTGGTGATTAAAGCAGCTCCTATACCTTCAATCTGAACTTCAGCAATTCCGCCTGCACGGACAATTTTATAACCAGGTCTACTGTCATAATCAATTTTAGTCTTGGAATTGGTAGCCAGCAAATTCACTGCAACATTATCATCCCACATCACGTTCAGCCACTCCCCAAAATTAATCCTTTCTTTCAATGGAATTTGCAGTAGTGTGAATTCATCTATTTCGGTCTTTCGCTTTAAACCGATATCAACCATATGGTATTCCAGCTTATCGAGAACAAAACCGATATAGTCATCCGTTATTTTAACATCAATATATGCCAGATAATCTATCAACTCAAAGCCAACAACAAGTTTATTACCTTCCAGATAAATTGTATCTGAAGAAAACTCTTTCCTGATCGCCGGAAAAGCCAGCTGATGTTCATTGTCATATGGTCTATCCTGTGTAATTGAAAAGGCCGGCAGATCTATCCCTCCCATTAAACACTCCTGACCAGTTGGTTTGTGAATAAGACTTTTTGCGGTTCCATTACTGCTTAAAATGAATCTTAGCTCGTTATTCTCAATAATAATGTTGTTATCCTCTGCTTCACCGTTGTTTTTGCAATCGACTATATTCAGAGTAAGTGCTATAAGTACAATAGGCAATATTGCTTTTTTAAAAATTGTCATTTTCCTCATTTGATAAGTTGATTTATTTTCTATTAAAGTTTGAGTCCCCTCCAAAAACTCTATTTTTCACATTTTTGAAAAATAATTTATCCATATTTATCTATTCCTTTCGTCTCGAATAGCTATAAGAAAAATGTCGGGACTTTTCGGAGTGGATTCAAGTTTGTCTCATGAAAAACTATTTTATTTTCCTTTTCTTTTAAGATGTTTTTCAAGAAAATCCAAGGTTTTCACTCCGTTAATCATATGTCCTCCGTCGAAGAATTCAATATCTGTGTGGTCTCTGATGCCTAACTGTGTATACAATCTTCTAACTTTGGCATATTCGTAAGCAACCCATTCATCGGGTGCAACCGGATCCCAATGCCCTCGTTCAACCATAAATGCTCTGGGTGCAATCAATCCGGCCATCTCAGCATAATTTACTGTGTTTCCAAGGTTAAACTCAAAAACCTCATATTCTCCTACGAACATATAACTGGCAGGAAAATCCAACGAGGTAGTTTTCCATACCCATTCATTAAAATCTCCCGAGCAAACAACTACTTTATAATCTTTTAGGACAGCTGGTATCCGGACGGCACTTTTTCCACCATAAGACAACCCATAAAACCCTATACGTTCTCTATCGACAAAAGGTAATGTTTTTAACCATTGCAGCGTTTGGTAATGTTGACCGATAGTGACTGAAAACACGGATTGTTTCAAAGGATTGGCTATTCGTTGAAATGTTCTGAAATTTTCCAAACCGTAAGGATTCTGTGGTGCATATACAATGTAGCCCAAGTCGGCCAACTTAGATCCAAATGAGTTCCTTTCAGGATCAATATAAGGTTCGGGACGTCCGTCCAAACCATGCTGAAGCACTACAAGGGGATATTGTTCTCCCGGTTTTAGGTTGTTTGGAACTAACATAATTCCCCCTGCAGGTATCCCGTTCCATACATCCAGCTTCACCAAGTAACCTCTCCAATTGGGAGTCTCGTATATCAATTTGGATTGGGAGTTAAATGGCTGGTCAGGTGACGGCATTTTGCCGATAACTTCTTCGTGGAAATATTCTCTATAGAACTCTGTGGTTTGTTCCCATTGTTTCACGGTTGATGCATCTGCCTGATCCCAAAATTTTTCTCGCTGCTTTGAACTATTCTTAACAAGTAAATCAACGTGATTCAGCAACTCGGAAAATTGCTGTTGCATACACATATCGGTATTGAAGCTCGTGTTTAAAACTGCTGGTCGTTGGCTTAACCCTTTTGATATCTCAGCATTGACCCCAAGACCGTTTAAAAATTTTTCTAAGGCAGCCATTGAACCGGGGAATCCATTTCCTTCTTCGTTCACCACCAATTGGAATTTTGCCGGAATATTCAATTTTTGAAATACCTTTTCTGCTTCGCGAGCCTCATCCAATACTGAGTGCAATGGCGGAGTAGTTAAACGTCCCGGAGCAGCAACCTCTTTCCGATTCCCGGTGGCGTTAGGGGGACCTCCTATTTCCGGTCCTTTACAGGCTTCTATCACTAATAATCTGGGAGCTATCAAGCCAGCAATTTCAGCGTCTCCGAACTCTTTCAATAATCCCCACACATTTCTGTATATAGGTTCTTCCCATACTCGCTCGCGCTTTTGAAAATAGCCGCTCACCAACACTCCATCAATACGGGTATCTGCCGCTCCGCTATAAAATGCCAAGAGTCCTCCTTCCCCATATCCTGCTACCCCTATGGGTAGTTCGGTTGCTTGTCGTTTGAACCAGTCAATGGCTGACAACACTTTCTGAACTTCGTATCCTATAATATGCCTTCCTACCTGATAAGCCCGCCGGTAAATAAACTCCCTATGAGGCTGGTTTGTCATGGCTACTTCAGGGTTTCCCGACCAAGTATCATTCCTATCGATTATCAACGGGATAATCAATCTGCAACCGGCATCTGCCAGCTGTGGTGCATATAAGGTTTCGACCGGAATTCCGGAACTCAACCCCATTAACATATCGGGCGACTGATCAGCATCTGGTATAACCACTATTTGTGCTTGAACTTTTTCATGAGGTTCAACCCACAAGCCTGTGCCTGTAACGCCTTCTAAAACCGGCCATTTAACGCGGTAAACCGAATAATTATCTGTTTGAGCAACCAGTGCCTTTTTAGCTGTGCTTTCCATGAGTATTAGCCCATTAAACAGCTTACGATCATCAATTATCCCAGTAATTTTTTTAAACTTTTCCCTGTTAGATATGACTGATTCCTCATACTCTTCTGGGGAAGCATAATTTCGATCCCAGTATTGCTCTCGATTTATAGAAGTCGATTCTAGTTCCTGTTCAAAATAGTTGAACATTCCTCCAATCATTTGAGAACGAAGCTCATCACAGCTTGTTAATTCTAACAGTTTAGTATCGTTTAAGTGATCTCCTCCTATTAAGTTTTGTTCCTGTGCTACAACCTGCCTTACAAAACCGATCAACATAATTAAAACAATGCCTTTATATTGTATCTTCATTAGATTATATCTTTTATATAGGGTAATATTATTAGATGCTATATATATTATTGTGCGGCATTTGATAACCTGAAGAATTTAACGGAATGGCCATCAAGCAGGAGATTTTTCAATTGATCTACTTCTCCAATATTCTCATGTTTCCAGATGTCGTATACTGTCATATTATGCGTAATGCCAATCTCTTCCCATAGAGTGGGATAATTGAACGAATGTTGATTTCTGTTGAAATAGATTACTGCAATGTCACCATTATCGAGTTCTTTTTTCCATATCTCAAAGTCTCCATCATCATATACTTTACTCCCCTGAATTCCTGCCACATCCTGATTGATAGCAATAGCATCTTTATTTAAAAGAATACCTTTGATTGAATCATCCATTTTGCGAAGGTCATTTCCTGCCATTAAAGGTGCTGCAAGCAAGCACCAAAAGCTAAAGTGGGCAACATATTCATTGTAACTCATATTCCCATTTCCTACTTCAAGCATGTCAGGATCATTCCAATGTCCCGGGCCAGCATATTTTTCTAATCCGACCTGTGCATCCAGTATGATTGTCCAACCCATGCCTCCCCATTCTCGTCTACAATCCCAGCAATCCACAATATCGTTTGTTGTACGCCATAAATGCGCCACATTTTGTGCCCAGGCCCACGGACGACTATTGCCCCATTCACACATACTGAAAACTATTGGCCTACCTGTACCTGCAAGGGCTTTGCTCATATCGGTGTATGCTTTATAAGGGTCAATACCTTCAGAATTGCACCAATCATACTTTACATAATCAACACCCCATTCAGCATAGGTACTAGCATCAATTATCTCATATCCATTACTACCGGGACGATTTTGACACGTTTTTGTTCCTGCACACGAGTAAATGCCAAATTTTAGTCCTTTTGAATGGATGTAATCTGCAAGAGTCTTTATGCCTGAAGGAAAACGTTCCGGATCGGGCACTATCTTTCCATTTTCATCCCGGCTTATTTGCCAACAGTCATCAATTACGATGTACTCATAGCCTGCATCTTTCATACCTGATTCTACTAACTTATCGGCAATTTCCTTAATTAAATCTTCATTAATATCACATCCAAATACGTTCCAGGAATTCCACCCCATCGGAGGAGTTAATGCCAATCCTTCATACTTTTGCGCATAAGCACAAACTCCTATGAATAATAACACAACAATAATTGATTTTTTCATGATTAACTTTTTATTTTTTAATTTATATATTTAGATAATTTTATCAATGACTATAATTACTTCAATTTTCGTAATCGAACAGCCACACTTTCCTTAACAATTGGGGTTTCCAGTACAATTTGATGATTTCTACTCTCAATAATTTCTGTTTTGATTTTCGTTGCATCAATGGTATTCAACCATTCAGCAATCCAATTGCCATTTGAAACACCTTTCAAATACAGCAATCCTTCCGCTTGGGGTTGAATATTAACCCCAACCAAGCTATGTAGAAGTGTAAACTTTTGATTTTTAAACCATAGTAAAATGTAATCTTCTGTTTGAAGTCCTCTTATCTCCAGATCGTTGTTTTTAAGGATATAATTTTTTAATTCAAATGAAGTTACAAAACTACCATTCCCCGAATTTTTAATTTTGATCCTATGATTACCTTTCGAGACAGGAATCGAATAAGACTGATTATGTAAAAAAGGTTGATAATTACTAATATTCAAAGGAAGAACATCCTCTTTGAGCACTTCCTGTTCATCCAATACAACAGTTAATTGGGGTGTTTGCCCCCTGCTCCATACTTCACAGATGTAGACCATGAACTCTCCATCAGTCGGATAGTCGACCTGGAACTCAACAGCAGAATTACTTATGGCATCAAGCACAGCGTTTAATGACTCAGGATGATCAACGCGTCCTGCTTCATCAATTTTAAAAACATCCGGAACATATTTCGATAAATAAAAATTTCCTGTCCATCCTTCTATAATAACATCACTATATTCAGATTTAATATCATGACTATTTTTGAACCTGAAAGAATCCACTTCAACCGGTCTCCATTTACGCTTACTGAATGGAATATTCTTAACAAATGTTGATAGAGCTTTGGTGTACGTATAGAATATTTTATGATCCAACCAGTTAAACTCCCAAGGTAATGCCGTACTGGCGCTTCCACCCATCAGTGCTCCCCAAAAACCGTTATGAATCATTCTCCGCTCCGGGTCCACACCCGAATATCCGCCTACAGCCCGCTCTCTCCCATGTCCTGTCCCAAATTCTGTTAGCACATAAGGTTTATCAAACTGTTCCGTAAGCTTTCCGGACCAGGTATAAGCCACATCTGCCATATTTCTGACCATATAAATATTAGTTGAAATCATCTCTATCTCCGATAATGAATGCATCCAGTCAAATCCATTCAGATAGGCGTCATTGGTGTGGATTACATGATTGAATACGTCAATTGAATCTAAATATTGGGACATACGTTGATGCCATGGAATGGATAGGGTTGAATCGGTGCCTCCAGGCATAGCGCTATATTCATTCCATAAATCCCACGAAAAAACAGAAGTGGAATATCCCCATCTCGCTACAATATAATGGAGGTATTTTTCAAAATATTTTAAAGCCTCTTCACTATTCCAATATTCAACAGGCGAGTTTAAAACACCTCCATTGTTCTGATTGTAGGTATGTGCTTCCCATCTCTGATTAAATGTCCATTGATTGGTCAATGAGAGCATGTGGTATATTCCCAGTTTTTCTCCGGCCTCAATTACCTTATCCAGATACCATGCGCCCTCATGGTTTATTTTCCCTATTCCATGGTCGGGACACGGATTAGTTGGGTTAATCTCTCCAAGGTTAAGAATCCCATTTGTAAGAAACAACCTGTTAAAGTTGCCACCTGCACCTGCAAATCGGTGATAAATTTTCTCATTGGGATATGCATTACCTTGCGGCCAATTCATGCCAACACCAAAGAAAGGAGTACCGTCTGCAAATTCAAAATAGTGCGGGTTATCCTTGGAAATTCGCAAAAAACCATGGCTGGTATCATAATTTACACTTTCAAAAACCTCACTGTTGGTTTGAATCTCTCTTCCTTTGTTGTTAATTACTATTTGCCAAATATATTTACCCGGTAGTGTAGGTGCAAATCTCACCTTCCATTCACTATTCCCAACCATTTCAAACCTACTTCCATCTTTGGCATAGTATTCCTGATAAAAAAAACCGGGAACTATAAGAGTATCACCATCAGGAGCATAAAAATAAGCATTGACCTTAATTTGATCCAGATCAAACGGATTGTCCCAATCTCCGGATAAATCAAAAGTAATTTCAAACTTTTCATACAAACCAATCCGATTTGTGTTAACACCAATTTTCTTAATTTCCAAAGGCTTCTCTGATGAAAGTTGAACACATTGGGGGCCATTAACAGGCTGAGATTTTAAAGTTGTAGGTTGTATAACCGGTAGGAAAACTAGTAATAGTATATATATGTAAAACTCAAGCTTGTTTTTTAATAACTTCATAACATCCGATTGATTGAATTTTAAATAAATTCTCCCGAAAAATATCAGTCACTTAAAGGACGAACACATCCCGGATTGGACAGAAGGGGGTGTTACATACACATTTTGGAGACTTACCTGATCGTCAGAAACCGTGTTATCGATGATGACCCCTCCTGGACCTGGCAGGAATACATTTGAAATAATTTCCATATCCTTAACAAGGACATTAGAAGTACGTGAACCTTCTATCAGGAATGGTTTTGTACTATTTGAGACGATCTTTCCAGAGAAAACTGTATTTATATTGTTTTTTGCCCAAATCAATGTTTCCACACGATCACCCGATGCATAGATGTTCACCTCTGAATTTTCGAACACATTATGCGTGCCACCGAAGCTTGAACCTTTTCCATTATATCCAGATGGATCAATTAGCTGGAAGTTTCGAATTATCACGTTGTTCGCAAGATCAACCTGAATACCATAACCTCTTGAATCGACGCTTTTACAGCTATCCATCACCAAAGAGGGGTTTACTGAACGAGATGGAAGGCTATAATAACCGGCCGGCACCCGATAAGAGAAATCGCTTCTCCCGATCCCAGTCTCTTTCTCTATACAGTTGTAGAGCTTACCGCCATTCGTCGTATAAAATCCGTTCATGGAATTACCTTCTGCCGTACAGTTTCTGAACGTCACATCGGCGTTCGGAGCATAATAACCACACCCGAAATAGTGGGTTGACTTATCGCTTTGGTCATAAGGTTTCGTCGGATAGGGTTTCTGCCCGTTATTCCGGCTCACACAGTTCTCAAGGATGCAATCCTTTTTCATAGGATCAAACTCGAAATGGAATCCGGATTCAAGAGTGCCCTCAGCGAGACAATTTTTTACCCTCAGCCCTTCAATACTGTTGAGTTCCGCGAAATTAAATCCGGTCACCCATGGGTTGAATGCTCCATATCTACCACAGTTGATTGCCTGGCAATTGTCGTAGCGGACGTTCTTTATCACCTTACTCACCGTTCCCCAGGCATTATGTAGAAATCCATATGTCCCGGTATCTACAGCCTTGCAATTAATAAACTCGATATCCTCGAGGATAGGGGCGTATACTGTCGGATCGTGAATCAGGAGGAAAACTGCTTGAATGCTTGCGTCTGCCGTTCCTGTAATATTGTGAATTTTCGAATGACTCGCACGCACGGTTAATACGCCTAGCCATTTAACGCCTTCACTATAACCGCTCCCTTGGATATTGAAA
>Ga0116169_1001011_pt1 | contig 25693 bp, 23 predicted proteins | sample AD_UKC130_MetaG_FD_89796 | JGI IMG/M metagenome (GOLD analysis project Ga0116169, IMG submission 89796) | Active sludge microbial communities of municipal wastewater-treating anaerobic digesters from Canada - AD_UKC130_MetaG | ecosystem: Engineered > Bioreactor > Anaerobic > Digestate | place...
CCACCGTTCCCCCGATCTCGGTGATCAGCACCTCCGCCCCACTCTTTTCCGCAGCGCGGTAGATGAAGTTCATAATCTCCCCCGTCACATGGGGGATGACCTGCACCGTCCTGCCCAGGTAGCCCCCGGAGCGCTCCTTGCTGAGCACACTCCAGAAGACCTTGCCCGAGGTCAAGCTGGAGAACTCGCTCAGGTCTTCATCCATAAACCGCTCGTAGTGGCCCAAATCCAGGTCCGTTTCTGCTCCGTCATCAGTTACAAACACTTCCCCGTGCTCATAGGGGCTCATGGTGCCCGGATCCACGTTCATATATGGATCCAGTTTGAGGGCGGCCACCCTCAGCCCCCTCTGTTTGAGCAGCCTTCCGAGGCTGGCCGCAGTGATACCCTTGCCTAGGCCCGAGACAACACCGCCTGTGATAAAGACGAATCTGGTCACGTTTTCAACCCCATTCTCCTTTTTTCCCATCCACCTGATTATTCTTCGTGAATTGTAGCATACCAGACCAGCGGTGCGAACCCTTTTTTTGGTAAAAAAACGCGGTACTAGGCCACGGGCCCAGCCGCGCAGGGAAAAGCCCCCAGCCGGCTGCGGCTGGGGGCAGTGTCTGTTCTTCTACTTCGTTTTCTCATAGGGGATTACGGCCCTAAGTCTCCACTGATCCTGCACCCGCAGGGTCAGTTCATAGCTGCCCGGAGGGAGGCTGGTGACTAAGGGCGAGTCGCTTAGCCAGAGTGTCCCCACACCATAGGTGAAATCAGTCACCGCGTACCCGTCCTGATCGGGCATTTCGGGCCGAGGAACACTCTGCAGGCTCAGCTCCACAGGCTCCGCCGTGAGACGCACCTGTTTGGGCCCACCGTAGGCCCAGACTTGGTTGCCGTTTTCATCCTCAACGATCAGGAGGACCCATTCGCGCCCATCGTCCAGCTCCAGTTCGGCGCGCATGGTGCGGGGATCGCCGGGGACGATCACCACTCCAGCGGCGTTTTCCAGTGCCAGGTCCTGCCACCAGGGTAAAATGCCGTGGATGGTCACCTGTATAGGTGCGGCTTCATCGGGGAAGAAGTCGGGTATGCCTGGTGAAGTCGCTGTACGGGCGGGAACAGACACCCGGGCCACTCCCTCCCGGAAGGTCACCAGCCTGTGGTAGATGTCTTCACCGATGACAATGGTCGCCCCATACTCGCCGTTTTCAGTTGTGAGCCGTGCATCCGCCCCGTAGTTCAGGGTGATGGTCAGGCGGATGTTCTGGCTGGAGCGGTACTGCTCCCGATCTGCCTGCACCGTGGAAAACTCGGCACTGGGCAGGGCCGTAACGGTGAGCACCACGAGCAGTGTCGTGCTCTGGGCATCGCCGATGTGCAGGATAAGCTCAGTCTCATACTCTCCAACCTGATCTACAGGTACATCCGTAAAGCGCAGATCCAACCGGCTGCCCACAAACTGGCCCTGCGCAGCCGGGGGCAGGCCCACGTCTGTTACACGCAGCTGGGCCTCCACCTGTTGGCCGTGTAACCCCCGGTGCGGCCCGCCAACTAAATCTTGGGCATACACGGTGAGGGTGACCGTGAGGGGCTCGCCGGGCAGCAAGCGCGCGCTGATCTCCTCCACCGCAAGTACGTACCCCGGTTCATCGGCGAACCCGTTGCCGTCCATGATAGCCTTTTCCACGGCCCGGATGGCGGGAGTTACCGGCTCCTGGGGATCATAGCTGAAGCGGGCCAGCTCGTCCCGGTAGTTCTCCAGGTTGTCCCGGGTGTACAGGAGTTCAGCAGAGCCTAGATCGAAGTCTACTTCTCTGCCCACGGCCAAGTCCAGAATGGGTGTGGCTTGATCCAGCTGAATCAGGTACGCTTCCGCGATGCCCGGCGGGGTACGGCTGTCCACGCCGGCCAGGTCGAGCAGGATGTCCTTGACGTACTGCTCATTGGCGGTGTTGATGATCAGCTGAATCTTACTGGGCTGGTTGCGCTCCCCGGGTGCGGCAGCCAGGAGCGCCGCAGCGTACCGCTCCGCCAGTTCGTAGTTGAGGTAATCCAGTTCCAGACTGGCCAGAACTTCCAGGAGCACCTTGTAATCCTGGGCCTGGGCCGCTTCGCCGATGGTGATCAGAAGTCCCAGCTCGGCTATGCGCAGCTCCCACGCTTCCTTTTCGGCAGGGGGCAGGTACTCCCAAAACTCGCACACCTTAAGCCAGGCGCTGCGCTCCAGGCCGGCCTGGGCAGGATCCCAAGCTGCCTGGAAGAACTCCAGATTCACCTCATCGATCACCTGCTGTACCAGTGCCGCGCCCGATTCCACGGCAGCAGGTACCACCAGTTCCGTAAGCCTTACCCGGTAGGCCTCCACCACTTCCGGATCTGCCATGTTGACCCTGGTGAACCAGATCCCCGTATACTCGGCCAAGACCTCCCTAAACGCCTCGCTGCTGTCTAGAGCTGCCGCGAACTGGCGCTGCACGGCAAGCTCCTCGGCAGCGGCCGTCCGGGCCGCCTCCACCAGTTCTCTGAACACCTCATCCACGTCGGTGGGTTTGGGCTCCAGCATCACAAAAATGGTCCAATAACTGGGGGAAAGTTCCGGATCTACGTTCCAGAAAGCAGCCAGGGCCGCTAAAAGCTCCTCTTCCGAGGCCGCCCCGTTCACCCCGCTCACAAAGGCTTCCAGGTGCTGGTACAGGCTCTTCCTGAAGCTTTCCACCCGGGCTCCTAGTTCAGCCTTACGCCCGTAATCGATCAACCCTTCCACTGCATCGTAGGCTGCGTTCAACCGCTCGGCCACCAGCAGGTACTGCTCATAATGCTCGGGAAGCTGAGTTGCCTCCAGCTCAGCTACAAGCTCCTCGGGATCAACTGCTTTGGGCTGAGCGGTAAAAGGATAGGAGCCCTGTCCGGTAATCTTCTGCTCTGCTGGGCTGAACTCATACCCTTCATGGAAGGGTTCGATTACCGTACCGGAGGCCACCTTCAGTTCGGCAATGCCCTCGGCATTTGTGGTCTGCAGGACTTTCCCCGTGGCTTGATCCCTGATCTCTACTCCTGCCAGCGGCGGTGTAACCTGCACCACGATCTCATACACCTTGGGCGTCTTGCTGCCGCCCGCGCACCCGGACAGGAGGACGGCCAGCAAAAGCACCAACACCAGGGGTAGGCGCCATCACCAATGTTTCGACACAGCATTCACCTCCACTTTTTTCCAGCAGTTGTGCGTACGCTTTGAACAGCCGCTCCCTTCTTTCCCCCTCACCTCCACACAGTAGAGCGGGCTCGCTTCCTCCAGGATCACGCACTTTTTCCACGGGGCCTGGTCAACTCCTGGATACTGGGAGTTACCTTCTTTGGCTCGGCAGGCCCCCTACCAGGCATAAAATTAAGCACCTCCAAAGGCTAGACTGTTTGTCTAACATCTGGGGTGCACTTCACGCGCAGGCAGTAGGTCTGTTTACTGCTCAAAGGGCAGCCCCGGCTGGGCCAGGGCCTCGGCAATGCGTCTTCTGGACAGCTCGCAGTATTCGGGAACGATATCGTAACCCACATAGGGCCGGCCGCTGAGGGCCGCGGCCAGGCAAGTCGTCCCCGAACCGCAGAAAGGATCCAAGATCACATCATCGGTATAAGAAAAAAGCCTAATCACCCGCTCCGCGAGTTCCACCGGGAAGGGCGCCGGATGGCCCACCTTCCTTGCCGATTCAGGGGCGATGTTCCAAATGGAGAGGGTAGCGGCCAAAAACTCCTCCCGGGAGATGTCCGATTCCCCTTGATCGGGGCGGCTGAAATCTTCTTTGGCAAAGACCAAGAGGTACTCGTGCACATCCCTCAACCGCGGCGCCTTGGCTGACATCCAGGAACCCCAGGCACAGCTGCTGTTCATGCCCTGGCCCTTCTGCCAGATGATCTCACCCAGGGGCTGAAAGCCCAGGGCCGTGTGGATACCGTAGAAGTAGGCATGGAGGGGGATGTAGGGCTTGCGCCCCAGGTTGGCTAAGTTGATCACATAACGCCCCCCAGGCCGGAGCACCCGGTACACCTCCCGGCCCACCTTGGCCATGAGGGTAAGGTACTCCACCAAGCCTAGATCTGCATCGAACTCCTTACCCACATTGTACGGGGGTGAAGTAAAGGCCAAACCCACGGAATTGCTGGGCACGTGGTGCATGTCCTCGGAGCTGTGGCAGTAGATGCGGTTCGCCCACTCTTCCCGGGGGCGCGCCGCCACCACCCTGGGTTCCTTTGGCGCGAGCACATCCTGCAGCTGGGCAAAAACGGTGGATAGGTCATGGCTGTATAAGTTGCGGCTGTAAAACTCCGAGGCATCGTGCCCTTCCCTGCTGGAGGTGCCGAAGGAAGAGGTTTTGGTTCTAGCCACTGCGTTCACTCCCATTTAATAGTCGTAGGGCACTAAGCAAGGTACCCCTCAATAATGCTGACCAAAGCCCTGAATCCTGTGACCAGAGCTTCGGCAGGCACCAAAAAGCGGGGATTGTGCAGCTCATTCACTGCCCCTTCCCTGCCCGAACCCACAAAGAGCAAGACCCCGGGAACCTCTTGGAGGAAATAACCCACATCTTCCCCCACCAGACTGGCTAAGCCTTCAGAAACCACCCGAACATCGGGGAGCTGAGCTGCGAAAAACTCCGCCAGTTCCGCCGCCACCTGGGCATCATTCACCACCCCCGGGACTCCCTTGGCGTAATCAAGCCCGTAGGAGCCTCCATAGAGGTCTGCAGCAGCCCGAAAAGCTTGGTGCAGCAGGCGGATCATCTGTTCCTGGTCTTCCAGGCGCATGGTGCGCACGGTCCCCGCCACTGTAACTGTCTCGGGAATGATGTTGAAGGTAGTCCCGCCCTGGATCACTCCAAAGGAAACCACCTGGGGATAACTGGCATCGGTATACCTCTGGGTGAGGGCAAAGGCATTCTGCACCCCGGCCGTGGCCATGGCGATGGCGTCCTTGGTACGGTGGGGCAGCGCCCCGTGGCCCCCCACGCCGCGGAAAACTGCCGTAAAGGAGTCGGTATTGGCCGTGAGGGGGCCGCTCTGCAGGCCTAAAGAACCCACACCCAGGCTGGGCCAATTGTGGATTCCCACAAAGCGGTCCGGCTTGACCTGGGCAAAAACCCCCGCCTCCAGCATGGCCTTGGCACCGTCCCCCACCTCTTCCGCAGGCTGGAAAACCGCCAACAGCTTCCCCTGCAGGCGCTCCTTGTTTTCCGCGGCATAGCGGCAGGCTGCGAGCACCATGGCCATATGGCTGTCATGGCCGCAGGCATGCATTACACCGGGAATCTGGGAGGCATAACTCACCCCGGTCTCTTCCCCCATGGGCAGGGCGTCCATATCGCTGCGCAGGCCTAGGGTAAGGCCTGGGCGCCCCGCATCAAGCAAGCCTACAACTCCGTGTTCCCCCACCTGGGTGGATATGGCAAAACCCATTTGCTTCAGCTCCCGGGCGACATACGATGCGGTCCACGCCTCTTGAGAGGACAGCTCAGGATGGGCGTGGAGCTCTTGATACACTTTTTGCACATAACTGGCAAGATCCATATCTGACCTCCTGGTGAACAGCCCCGCCTGGGCTGCGGGATGCGTTGATTAGCGGTTAGTATTCTGGCGACTGGGTAAAAATCCTCTCCCTGCCTTAAAACAGGTTGCTCAGGAAGTGGGCCAAAACGCCCCCCATTACCGAAACGGAGCGCTGGGCCGCGAAACCGAAGGCCAAGCTCACCAGGAAAATGGACAGGGCCCCTCCCGCGGGGCGGGTAAGGTTATCCCACAATACTCCCATAAAGTACCAGCCCGGCACATGGAGAAGCACAAACAGTAGCGAGGTAATCACATTGGCTGCCCAAAACGGGTAATGCCTCTCCAGATTGCCCTGCACAGCTCCCCGCATGAGCAGCTCCTCAAAGATGGGGGCAATGATCAGCACATTGACCAGACCGAAGTCCAACTGGGAAGGGAGGACGGCCCTGCCTTGCAGGTAATTGGGGATAATCCCGGTCAAGGCAACCGCCAGCCCCACACCCCCTCCCCAGAGCAGCCAGCCGCGCCAGTTGGGGAGGTTGAATACCTCGACAAGGGTACGCCCAGACCATTTGAGCAGCCATACAGCCGGTCCAATCCAGATGACAAGCTTGGCTGTGGTCCAGTACAGAAAGCTGCCCCATCCCCCCGACAACCAGGCATACACCTCCCCAAGGCGGATTTTCAACAGCCAGGCTCCAATCCAAACCCCCAAGAGGGCCGCAAAGGTTAAGTAGGTGAGGCGGGCCGCATGGGCGGCAGCTGAGTCATTCTGCACGGTTGAAATCCTCCGGTGTCAGCTCGTAGTCGATAAAGGACTGGAGCTCGCCCAGCTGGTCCCTCCAGCAGTCGATCCTAGTGCCCGTTTTCCGGAAACCCAACTTCTCGTACACATGCTGGGCGCGGGTGTTCTTCACGTTGGTATCCAAAATCATCCGGGCATACCCCTTTTCCCCGAAAAGCCAGCCGATAAGCAGGCGCAGGAACCTGGTGCCATACCCCCTGCCCCGCATGTCTGCACTGCAGATTTTGATGCCGATCTGAGCTGTGCCCCCATCCAAGCTGCGGTAGTTCATCTCGCCCACGGGCTGGTTATCCACTTCCAGGATCAACCGCCCTTGACTGTGGTCATCCCCTGCCAAAAGTTTCTGAACATCCTCAATGCTGAGACCCAAACCCATGGGAAAACCAGAAAACTTCATCACTTTTCCGTCGTTCCACCACTGGCAGAGCTGCGGCGCATCTTCCATGGTGGCGGTGCGAATCACAAGCTCCCGGTCCTGTAAGTACACTGTCTTCCTCCCATCTGTATAATCTGCTGTCCGGCAGAGCCAGATAAAGTGATCTGCGCCTTGGCCCCAGTAGTCCTTGACCACCTTAAAGGGCTGGCCAAATTTCTGCCGCCACTTCTGCTGCGCTTCCTTAAGGCCACAGTCCAAGGTGAACTCTCGCACCCCCTGGCTGTCCAGGTAGGCGGCCATGGCCGCAATCAAGGCGGAAGCCACTCCCCGGCCCTGAAATTCGGGCAGCACATAGATGCTGCCCAGTTCACCCAGCTCGGCCAGCTCACCATGGGTACCCTTTCTGATGTCCTCGCCGCAGGGCCCGAAGGAAATGGTGCCGATCACCCTGCCGGCCAGTTTGGCCACGAAAAAGACTAGGCTGCTGCCCTCCTGCAGAGAACTGCGCAGCAGCCCTTTTTTGAACTCGATCTCAGCCGGTGCGTCCTCAGCTATGCCTTCCCGTTGGAAAGCAGAGGAAATGGACTGTTCGAAGACCACTCCGGCCCCCTCCAGATCCTCCAGGGTTAGCCTTTGGATTTCTAAACCAGGCAGCAAACAGGCCAACACTACTCCCCCCTACACCGGCAGGTTCGGTTTTCCCAAGCGTTCACCGCGAAAATCCCCACAGACACCAGGGCCAGGGCTGCCCAAATGGAGAGGGTAAGCTGCTCCCCGGGCAGCAAGAGCGCAGAAAGGAGAGAACCAGAAATGGGGATCGCAAACCGGTAGATTGTGATTTCCCCGGCCTTGTGGTATTTCAGCAGAGTATACCAGATGGAGAAAGCCGCCGCCGAGAGGAAAGCAGAGTAGATGAACAGCCCCCAAAACAGGGGCGTTGGGCGTATCCCTCCCTCAAAGAGCACAGGCAGTCCCAAAAGCAGCAGCACAAGCGAGCCTAGGGTAAGCTGATAGCCGTTCACCGTGACAGGGTTCAGGCTTCGCCCCAGCCGCTTGGCCCAGAAGGTGCCAAAAGCGCTGGTAAGTCCGGAACAGATCATAAATCCCTCGCCCCGTAAGCTAAACTGCCAGCTCAGCGCGTCCCCCGACTGCCAGTTGGCCAGGGCAACTCCGCCAAAGCCCGCGGCTAACCCCAGCACTTTCCCCAGATTCAGGCGGTCATTGCGGTAGATGAAATGGGCGAAGATAACCACGAAAAAATTGCCCACCGCGTTCAAAATAGCGCCCTTCACTCCGCTTACCAGCGCAATGCCGTTGTAGAAGAAATAGTACTGTAGGCCCGTCTGGGCAGTTCCCAACAGGAGCAAAGAGCCAAACTGCCTTTTAGGAAGCCCCAGCTGTTCCCGGAAAAGGAATCTCTGCACGGCCAAGACCATGAGCCCAGCCAGCAAAAACCTGCCGCCGGCCAGGAGCATGCGGGCTGCGATATCACCAGGTTCCAAGCATAGTTCGGCGTAGGTCAGCTTGAGCACGGGAAAGGCGCTGCCCCACAAAATGCAGGCCAAAACGGCCATGACTGCTGCGAAGTAGTTGCTGCTCCAAAGTCTGCTTTCTGCCACTCCATTCCATCCCCTGTACCTAATCAGTTACGGTCATTGTAGCATATCTCCCGAGCCGGCACAAAAAAGAGGGTGAAGCGAGCTCTACCCTCAGGGGGCAGCTGCCGCTGCCGGCATCCTCGCTCCCAAGTAGAACTGGCAGTCAACTTCCTGCCTTTCCACCAAGATGGAGTTTTGGTTCAAGGCGGCCAGGATTTCATCCATGATCCTTAGGATCTGCTCTTCTGAGGCAAAGAGGAACTCGCAGACCAAGGTGTTTTCCACGGTTACAACGCCCACATCATCTGTGTACACGCCCCTGGCTGAGGTTATGGTAAAGCCGTCCACATACCTGAGGGCAATCTCCATGACCAAAGCTTCCGCGGCTGCGGTGCTGATTTCCTGCTGATAAGTGTCCTTGTCATTCAGGCCTATGTACAGCGTGTACTTCACGGCCCGCTCCAGCCCCCCAGCCAGCAGAGGGCTTGAACTCTGCAGCACCACAGCAAAAACCAGCACAGCTGCTGCCAGCACCTGTCGCTTCATAGGTTCTCCGCCTCCCATTTCGATTTAGAGAAACTGCCCGTCTCTGCAGGTGAGCATGGGCAGCTTGCTTACATCCACCACCAGCGCTCCGCCCTTTTCAAACCGAATCAGGCGTCCCACCCCCTGGTAGCCCTCTTCAGCATGGAAAGCCTCGGCCAAGCGGGCCGGGTCGGTGGTGTCCAGCTGCACTGAGGTGTCGGCAATGAGGCGTACCAGATCATAACCCTGCACCGCCCACGTATCAGGCTCATGCCCGTATTTTTCCCGGTAGCGCTTCCGGAAAGCCGCCAGCCGCTCGCTTTCCTCCAGCACCAAGGTTGAGGGAACTACCATGCCTTCAGCAATGTCTTTGTACTTGGCCAGGGCAATGGCCCGGTTGAAAATGGGTTCACCGATCACCGCCAGCTCACGGTTGGCGCCCCGGATAATCTCCAGCACCTTGAAGGCGGGATCCAGCCCGTATTGGGCAATCACCACTGCCTCCACCCCCAGGGCCCTCCAGCGGGCATCGATGGCAGTGAACTGGCTGGGGGAGATGATGGATGAGACATAATCCACCACTTTGCACTCGCTGCCCAGCAGGGACAGCTCCAAGGCGGTCACCAGCTCTTCCTGGGACTGCACGCCGTTGTAGTAGATGGCGATGCGCTTGTAGCCCATCTGCAGCACATAGCGGGCCATGGCTTCTCCCAGATCTGCAAAGGAAGGGACTCCGCAGAACAGGAAAGGGTTGTCCCGGGTAAACAGGCTGTCATAGGCCCCGTAGGGGAAGAACACCACTTTGCCTGCCTCGGCAAGCATGTCCGCAGTAGTCTTGGTTACATCGAAGTTCTGCAGGTTCAAGACGGCGGTAACTTCGGGATTAGCCGCCACCTGGGCTGCGTTTTTTACACCCTCCTCGTAGCTGGCTTGATCGTCAATCACCTCGGTCTTAAACACAAATCCCCGCTCCGCATAGGCGTTGTTCAGCTCTTCCACCGCCAGCTCCACGCCGCTGATGAAAGCCCCATCGGCAAACAGCCAGGACGCATCAGCCAATATGGGAATGTACACCAGCTTGTGGCTTGATACACTTTGGGGAGTACAGCCGCTGAGCAGGAACACTACTAGGACGACTGCCAGCATACAGCCGCGGACTGCTTTCTGGACAGGCCCACTCATCTCATTCACCCCTGGCCTTGATCTGGATTCTTCCTGCCTATAGGTATTAAATGTTCCCTGGGAGAGTCCTGCTCCCCGGGGCGCTGGGCAGCCTGCAAGGGCAAAAAAAGAAGGGACGCCCATCGCCCCCTATCTTACAGCCCAGTTACTTCCTACTGCGCACGAACTCGCCGATCTGGCGATCCAGGTTGGAAATGTGTTTGGTGAGCCAGTCGATCACCATTTGGTTGGCATTGATGATCACCGAGATGCTGCCCGCCGAGGCTTCATAATCCTCCCGCAGCTTAGCCAAGCGGCCGATGAAATCGGCATGGGCCTTCTGCTGTTCAGGCAGGCCTGGATAGTTCAGCTCCCGCATGTACTTTTCCTCATCGGCAAAGTGCTTTTTGGTATAGCTGTCTAGAAACTCCAAAAGCTCCCCAATGTACTCCCTGGCCTGTCCCTGCTTGCCGGCTTCAAACAGGCGCTCCGCCCTTGCAAACCACTCCTTATGCTGCTCATCGATGAGTTCAACACCTACTGACAACGATGGATGCCACGGCATGGGTTACCCTCCTCCAGAAAGTTGTCCCCTAAATTACTGCTATACTACCACAAACAGGCAGAACCCTCAACCGGAAGATTCCCCGCAGCATCAATCTAGGTGGGCCTGTCCGCCACAGGAACGCCTGACCACCAGTTCTGCCTCCAGCCTCACCTTGATGGTCTTGCGCACTGGGTTTTCGATCTGTCGCACCAGCTCTTCCGTGGCCGTGCGCGCCAGGGCCTCATAGGGAACCCGAATGGTAGTCAAGCTCGGCTCCACATAGGCCGCGAGGACAATATCATCAAAGCCCACCATGCGCACATCCTCAGGTATTCTCACCCCATGGCGCTGCAGCACCCGCATGCACCCGATGGCCATCATATCGTTGGCGGCGAAGATCCCATCGGGCAGCTTCCCCTGTTTAAGCAGGTACTCGGCGCAGCGCTCGCCGGCAGGTTCATGGAAATCTCCTTGAAACACGGTGATCTGGCGGTCGGCTAGACCGTGATCCCGGCAGGCCTGCAAGAAGCCCTTTTGACGCTCCAGGGCGTCCCGGGCATTTTTCGGCCCAGCGATATGGAGCAGGCGGCGGCAGCCGAGCTCAGCCAGATGCGCCCCTGCCCGGTAGCCACCCGCGTAGTCATCAACCGCCACATAGCTGAAGGGGCCATCGGCATCCACGGGGGGCATGGAAAGGTGGAAAAAGGGGATGCCCGCGGTGCGCAGGTGCTTGACGTAGGTACTCTCCATGGTGCAGTAGCTGCCCACAATGAGCGCCCCTTCAAACTGCTTCGTGGCGATCTCCCAGCGCAGGAAAGGGGAAAGCTTCCCTTCCGGTGTTCCAAAATGAAACACCAGATGATAGCCGAGGCGTTCTGCAGCTACGTAAATGGAGTGCAGAAACATCATGGTGTACTGGCTGTCCCGCAGGGTCTGGGTGGGGTGGGTACTGGGCCAGGTGACCAGCACCGCGAGGTTTTGGTTCAATTTCTTTCCCTTGCTTTTCTCGTAGCCCAGTTCCGCCGCGGCCTCCAAAACCCGAGCCGCGACGGCGGCATTGGCCGTCTGATGCCCGTTCAACACGCGGCTCACGGTGGCCAGAGAAGTTCCAGCGCGCAGGGCTATCTCTCTCATTGTAGCCATGAGCTTCTCCCCGAGTCTGACCTTTTTTCACTAAGTCTCTTCTTTATCTCCCCCCGTTCCCCTGCCTTGTTTCAAATGTTTCAGAGGTGGGAACAAGCTCTCCAAGCGCACAAGACAGGGCCGCTATCCAGATTGGAAAGCGGCCCTGGGGTGTTTTCGCTTACTGGAGGGGAGTGTTAGGAGGCAAGGGGCGGTCACCCGCGATGTTCCCGGATCGGGAGATCAAATGCTCCATTCCCCGCACCAGCGTGTCATCTTCCAGCACACTGTAGAGGTGATAACCCAGATCTTCCCGCTCCACTAGAATGTCCTCCAACACTTCCACCGTACCGTAGTCCTTGAGCTGATGCGCCCGTTCAATGGTTTTGCGCAGCATCTGCTGAATTTTCAGCTCGTGTTCCAGATCGTTGCGGAGAAAGTCCCGGATGGAATACCTGCCCTCAGGCTCGCATTTGATGTAGGACAGTTCGTGCTGGGCCACGGGATGGGCAGTGGGCACCATCCCCAGCCTGGCCACCCGCTCACCAATATCATCAATGTGCTTGATGGTTTTTTCGATGTGTTCTTCCAAGAGGTGGTGCAGGCTGATGAAGCCCTCAGCACCCTCGCTCAGCCAGTGGTGCTTGTTGTATTGGTGCAGGGCAACGGTGAGCGCGCATTGATGCTCATCCAGCATAAGCCCGATCTCCTGCCGCACTTCCAGGGGCAGGCTGATCCCGCAGCCTGGCTGTTTGGCGGTGCGGGGCTCCTGACGCACAATCATCTTGTGCTCCGTGGCATGTCCCGGCATCTGGGGATCAAACCCGTATCTGTCCAGCTTAAAGCGGCCGTGAAACGCCTTCATGTCCTGGGCCACAATCTCCATATCCTGCCGGGTAGGTGTGGGCGGTTGCAAGTTGTTTGACATAGCCTTTCCTCCTTTCCACTGGGGTTCTCCCTACTAGTTTCCCAGGGCAGGAGGATAATATGCTAGGCGGCAGGGGTCAACCCGCTGCCTCCAGAAGTGTCTCGATTTCTTCCACAGTTGCCTCTCCAGAGGGTGCCGTGGCCAAAACCAGCTCCCCGCGCACTTTGGCCGGACGTTCAGTGAGCACCAACACCCGATCCGCAAGCCGCACCGCTTCCTGGGGATCGTGGGTAACCAACAGCATGGCAAATCCCTGCCGCCTCTGCTCAGCCTGGAGGACAGCCACAAGCTGATCCCGCAGCGCGCCGTCCAAGGACCGAAAGGGCTCATCCAAAAGCAGGAGTTGGGGCACAACAGCCAGGGCCCGGGCCAGCTCCACGCGCTGTTTCATACCTCCACTGAGCTCCCGGGGATAGGCTCTCTCGAAACCCTCCAGACCCATCTGAGCCAAAAGGCGCCTGCGCGCCTCTGCTCCCTGTTCCGGGGCTAGGAAACTGTCCTGGGCAAAGCGGATGTTATCCTCCACCGTCTTCCAGGGCAGCAGCCTGGGCTCTTGAAAGGCGCAGCCGATGCGGAGGCCGTGGGCCCAGAACACCGCGCCCTTGGTGGGCTTGAGGATGCCCGCGGCCAGATGAAGCAGGGTGGTCTTGCCGCAGCCCGACGGCCCCATGAGCGCGACTGCCTCCCCAGGGGCCACCGTTAAGGAAAAGCCCTCCACCACCGTAAGCGCGCCCTGGGCGCCCTTAAATTCTTTAGATACGCATTGCAGTTTCAGAGTGTACTCCCTCAACCGGACCACCTCGCCGCCCGCCTCCGCAGTGGTTGGAGCAGGCCGTATTCGCACGCCAGCATCACGGCAATGAGCACTAACACCCACGCAAACACCTTATCCGTCTCCAGATTGCTGTTGGCGGTACTGAGCAGAAAGCCCACTCCGCTGTTGCTGCCCATGAACTCGGCAAAAACGGCCGCCTTCCAAGCAAAAGAAAAGCCCACCCCCACAGCAGCTGCCAGCTGGGGCAGGAGTGCCGGAAGGTAAATGTGGGTCAGAATGCGCCCCGGGCTGCAGCGGTACACACGGGCCATTTCCACCAGCTTTACGTCGATGCCCTCCAGACCCGCGGTGCTCTGGGCAAAAGTTAGGGGTAGGGTGACTATGAAAATGAGGAACGCTGCTGCCCGGCCGCTGGCGATGCCAAACCAGATCACCGCCAGCACCATCCACACCACCGGGGGGATGATCTGCACCACCGCAACCAGGGGGCGCAGCAGCGCCTGCACCAGGGACGTGCTCTGGGACAGAGCAGCCAAGGCGCAGCCAGCCAACAAAGCCAGGCCAAAACCGCCCACAGTGCGCCCCAGGGTGAGGGCCAGGTTAGCGGTCAAGCTCCCATCCCGCCACAATCCCTCCAGGGCGCGCCATGTTTCCTTAGGCGAGGGCAGAATCAGAGGATGCAAGCGGCGGGATGCCAGTTCCCACAGGACAAGCAGGAGGGCAAGCCCCAAGGCCCCCGCCAACCTCTGCTGCAGTTTGGATGGGGAATTAAAAGTAGAAGTGGTCATCTGGCAGCTCCCCACCGATCATCTCGGGATACAGTTCCAAAATCTCGCCAAAGAAGAGCTCAATCAGCCCCCTGGCCTCCTCCTGGGGGTACACCTGAAGATGGATGCGGCCCAGGGACTCTTCCACCACCTCGGCAGGCTGCCCGAAGTACTTGGCAGCCAAGGCCGCAGCCTCATGGGGATGTTCGCTCACCCAAACTGCACCGGCCCGGTAGCCCTCCCCGATCAGGGCTGTGAGCTCGGGATGTTCCCGGGCAAAGGCGCCCCGCACAAACAGGCCCACGAAGGGTATGCGCTCCTCGCCGCCGTGAACCTTGCCCCATTCCGCCTGAATATCTAAGGAAAGGACGGCTTCAGGATAGCTGTTGAGGGTAATGGTTACCAAAGGCTCTGGCAGAATGATGGCATCCAGCCTGCCCAGCTGGAACGTGCGCGCCCCATTGTTGGAGGGCAGGTACACAAAGTCCACCAGATCTAAATCCGCCCCACTTTTCTGCAAGAAGTAGCGGGCCAGAAAATCCAAGGGACCGCCCTGGAGTGGCAAACAGAGGGACTTGCCCTCCAGATCCAGCCAGCTTGCTGCCTGGAAGCCCCTGGTCAGCAGGTAATCAATGCCCCAGGTGTTGGTGTTCACAAGCCTAAGGTCCAAACCCTTGCTGTAGGCCTTGGCTCCCACATTCACCCCTGTGACCAAGAAGTCCACATTACCGGTGGCCACCAGGGAGATACCCCGCTGATGGTCCTGGGAGATGAAGAACTCCAATTCAGCCTGTTCAGCCAAGGCACCGCTTTCTTCCAGCCAGAGCAGGGGCAGCAGGCCCGCGGCCGGGGGGCCTTGAATGCGTACTTTGATGGGCTGGGCCCAAACCCCTCCGGATAAGCCCAGTAACAGAGCCGCAAGGCAGATGAGGAGTAACGATTGGAATCTGGTGCGCATGGACTTCCCTCCCCGACTATGGTGCACTTACCTTGGGCGAGCCTGGTAAGTGGTATGCAGCAGTTCATGGGATGTTCCGCTTAAGGGTTCACCTAAGAACTCAGCGTAGAGCTGAACGATATCGGGATTCTCGTGGGATTTGCGGATTGTTTTGTGCCGGTCGATCTGGGCCAGACCCTTGGCCCGTTTGGCCCTGTTCTCCCGGCTGTTGGGCAGGGGCTGTCCGCCGCCGCCTACGCAGCCGTGGGGGCAGGCCATAATTTCGATCCAATCCAGGTCGCTGGTGCCCGCCCGCACCTCGTCCAGAATACGGGAGGCTTCGGCCAAACCGCTCACCACCGCGATCTTATACGTGCGGCCCCCGATTTCCACCTCGGCCCGTTTGGTGCCCAAAAAGCCCAAATTCAGGCGGTCCAGGGGCTCGCCAGTGAGCACTTCCTTAACTGTCCGCAGGGCCGCTTCGGTCACCCCACCGGTTGTGCCGAAGATCGTGGCCGCGCCAGATTGATTGCCCATAACGGTGTCGTAGTGGCCCTCGGGGAGGTGGACAAAGTCGATGCCCACTTCTTTGATCATGCGGGCCAGTTCCCTAGTGGTGAGCACCGCATCCGTATCCTGGAAGCCGCTGTCCCTGTGCTCTTCCCTGTTTTTCTCGAACTTCTTGGCTGTGCAGGGCATGATGGACACGGTGAAAAGGCTCTCCGGGTCCAGCCCCCTCTTCTGGGCATAGTACGTTTTGGCCAGGACCGAGAACATCTGCTGCGGCGATTTTGCTGAGGAGAGGTGGGGCAGCAGATCGGGGTAGTTGTGTTCAGCATACTTCACCCAGCCTGGGCAGCAGGAGGTGATATGGGGCAGGCTCTTGTTCCCTTGAATCCGAGCGATAAACTCCCGACCCTCTTCCATAATCGTGAGGTCGGCACTGAACTCTGTGGAAAAGACCCCGTCAAAGCCGAGCATACGCAGGGCCGTAACCAACTGACCGGTGACCACAGTCCCCGGTTCCAAGCCGAATTCTTCGCCGATGGTGGCCTGGATGGACGGGGCGGTCTGCACCACCACAAACTTCTCGGGGTCTTCCAGGGCCCGCCATACCGCGTCGATTTCGCTCACCTCAGTGATGGCCCCAACAGGGCACACCGCGGCGCATTGACCGCAGTTGGCACAGTTAATTTCGCTCAAAGGCAGATCGAAGGCGGTGGTCACGATGGACGAAAAGCCCCGGCCGGCGAAATCCAAAGCGGAGACGCCTTGAATCTCCTCGCAGGCCCGCACACAGCGGCCGCAGAGGATGCATTTGTTGGGGTCCCTCCGCAAGGCGGGACCGCTCTCATCGGCGGGCAGATCCCGCTGCTCTCCGCGCAGGCGTTCCACATCTTCCTTGGTCACCCCCAGCTTATAGGTGATCTCCTGCAGCTCGCAGCTGCCGTTGCGGTAGCAGCTCAGGCAGTCCTGGGGGTGGTTGGCCAGCAGCAGCTCCACATTCCTGCGCCGCGCCAGGCGGGCCCGGCTGCTGCGGGTACTGATCTCCATGCCGTTGATAACCTCGGTCACGCAAGAGGCAAGCAGCCTCTTGGTGCGCACATCTTCCACCATGCACACCCGGCAGGAACCGCGCAAGGACAGATCCGGATGGTAACAGAGGGTGGGAATCTCGATGCCCACCGCTCGGGCCGCATCGAGGATGGTGGTTCCCGGTTCAACCTGGATAGTCTGTCCATCTATGGTTAGGGTGATTCTGCTCATGGCACATCTCCTTTCTCCGCCTTAAGCGCCCTGGGCAATGGCGTGAACTGGGCATTTGGCTGCACAGGCGCCGCACAGGATGCAAGCCTCCGGATCAATGGAATGGGGTTTGCGGCGCTCTCCGCTCACCGCGCCCACAGGGCAGGCCCGAATGCACAGCCCGCAACCGATACAGAGCTGTCCATCGATGGCAAAGGGAGCACCCATGCCCGCGCACACATTGGCGGGGCAGCGCTTGTCCTTGATATGCGCTTCGTACTCAGCCCGGAAGTACTGCAAAGTGCTCAACACCGGATTGGGCGCCGAGCCCCCCAGCTGACAGAGGGAGGTATCCCGGATATGGTGCCCCAGCTCCTCCAGGAGTTCCAGATCCCCTTCCCGGCCTTCCCCTGAACAGATGCGGTCCAGAATCTCCAGCATGCGCTTGGTCCCTTCCCGGCAGGGGGTACATTTTCCGCAGGACTCGTGCTGGGTGAAGCGGAGGAAGAAGCGGGCCACGTCCACCATGCAGGTACTTTGATCCATGACCACCATGCCGCCGGAGCCCATCATGGCCCCCACTGACCTTAAGGACTCATAGTCAATGGGCAGATCCAACAGTTCCGCGGGGATGCATCCCCCCGAGGGGCCGCCGATTTGGACCGCCTTCAACTGGCCGCCTCCCGGTACCCCTCCGCCGATATCGTAGACCACTTCCCGCAGGGAGAGGCCCATGGGAACCTCCACCAGCCCCGTGTTGGCGATCTTACCCGTGAGGGCAAAGACCTTGGTGCCCGTACTCCCTTGGGTGCCGATGCTGCTGAACCCTGCGGCCCCTAAGCGGATCAGCTCGGGGACATTGGCAAAGGTCTCCACGTTGTTGATGTTGGTGGGCTTGCCCCACAGGCCGGATTGGGACGGGAACGGCGGTTTGGGCCGGGGCATGCCCCGCTTGCCTTCAATGGACGCCATGAGCGCCGTTTCTTCGCCGCACACGAACGCCCCTGCGCCCTTTTTGATCTGCAGGTTGAAACTAAAACCGCTGCCGAAGATGTCCTCGCCCAAAAAGCCCCGCTCCCTGGCCTGCTGCAAGGCCAACTCCAGGCGTTTGATGGCCAGGGGGTATTCGGCTCGGACGTAAATATAGCCTTCATCGGCGCCAATGGCATAAGCGCCGATGATCATGCCTTCAATCACCCGGTGGGGATCACCCTCCAAGAGGCTCCGGTCCATGAAGGCCCCCGGGTCGCCTTCGTCCGCATTGCAGATAATGTACTTTTTGGTGCTGGGGGTCTGGCGGGTCAGTTCCCACTTCAGGCCCGTGGGAAAGCCAGCGCCGCCCCTCCCCCGCAGCCCTGCGCGCTTAACTTCCGCGATCACCTCTTCTGGCGTCATTTCGGTCAGGGCCTTAACGCAGGCTTCATAGCCGCCAGCGGCTATGTACTCCTCAATGTTTTCCGGATCGATGCGGCCGCAGTTGGCCAGGGCCAGTCTCCGCTGCTTTCTGTAGAAGTCAAGCTCATCATAACTGGGAACATTCTCCGCCCGCAGCTCTCCCGCTGGGAACTGGGCTACGGCCAGCTCTTCCACGATGCTTCCGTTGAGCACATGGCTGGCAATAATGCGGGGAACGTCCTTCACCGCGACATTGCCGTAGGTAACCCGGGGCCCGCCGGGTAGTTCCACATCCAGGAGGGGCTCCCTTTGGCACATGCCGATGCAGCCTGTCTGGGCCACAACCACATCCAGCCGCCTGCTTTCCACTTCCTGCACCACAGCGTTGAACACGTCCTTCGCGCCCGCGGCAATGCCACAGGTGCCCATGCCTACAATGATCCTGGGCTTGGCCCTTCCGTTTTGGGCCTGCTGCTGCAGGACCGTCCTCAGTTCGCGCAGTTCCGCAGCGTTTTTCATCCTGCGGCCACCTCCGTTTCAGTCCCCTTGCGGTAGCTGTCCAAAATGCCCTTTACGCTCTCTGGGCTTACCCGTCCGTGGGTATCTTCGTCCACCATGATCACAGGAGCCAGCCCGCAGGCCCCGATACAAGCCACGGTCTCCAATGTGAACTCCAGGTCTGCGGTGGTCTGCCCCGGGGTAATGCCCAGCTCTTTCTGGAAAGCCTTGAGCACCTCCCCGCCGCCCCGCACATGGCAGGCGGTTCCGGTGCACACCTTGATCACGTGTCTTCCCCTAGGTTGGAGATGGAACTGCGCGTAAAAGGTGGCCACACCGTACACCTTGCTGAAGGAGATGTTCAGCTTACGGGCAACTTCCCGCAGCACTTCCCGGGGCAGGTAGCCATAAGCCTCCTGGGCCTCCTGGAGGATGGGCACTAGATAGCGCTCTTCCCCGGCGTATCTGCTCAAGATCTGGTGCAGGGGCTGAAGGTACTTCTGCAAGTTTTCTCTGTCCTGACCGCACATGCACGCCATGCTTTCAACTCCTTCGACCGTTTTCACCCGCCGCCAGCCGAGGCTGCGCAGGTATATCAAAGTTTGTTTATCCTTAACGATTACTATGGGTATGGGAGCATTCCTGCTCCTGTTTTCTGCGCAGAGTTACTATTTGAGTTACTACTTCCCTTGCGCCCTGCCGGGTCTTCCTGCATATCCCCCCTTCCCCCAGGATCCTTAGTTGGACTTCGTTATTTTTTTCACGAACAACCTTATTATAAAGGAGCCGCCGACAGAGAGTCAACGGCTCCCAGGTCAAATCTTTGGGGGTGTTCTGTTACGGATCTATTAGGCTCACTTCACCCCATTCCTCGTTTTCCACACTTCCAAGATGGAAGCAACCAGGGTTTCCACCGCGCTGATGGCCTCCTTGACTTGAATGGCCGCTTGGCTGGAGCGGTCTGAGAGCTGCCCCACCTCTTCGGCGACCACAGCAAAACCCCGACCTAAATCCCCGAGCCTGGCGGCTTCGATGGTGGCGTTAATGGATACCATCTTGGTTTGGCGGGCGATATAGGTAATGGCGTTCACCAGCTCGCCGATCTTCTCCGGGATTTTGGCAAGATCGGCCATCATCTCCTCCACCATCTGTTCCTGTTCCCGGAACCTGGCAGCGGCCTCAGCCCTTTCCTTCTCCAGCTGTTTCTCCACACTGATATCCTGCCCGAAGCCAACCAGACCAAGGATCCGCCCGTCCTCGCCCACAATGGGCAGCTTGGAGGTGCGCAGCCACCTCTCCCGACCGTTTTCTTCGGAAAGCAGTTCTTCCCGGTCGATAATGGCCTTGCCCTGCTTTAAAACCACGGCATCATCCCGCCAGAACTGCTCGGCAATATGCCGCGGGTAGAAATCAAAATCCGTTTTGCCCAGCACCTGGGCTTCATCGGTCAGTCCCTGATTTTCCAGATCCACCCGGTTGGCCAAAATCTTGCGCCCCTCCGGATCCTTGGCGTAAATGGCCGTGGGCAGATTGTCAATGATGGTCCGCAGCAGCTTCCGCTCCCAAGCCAGGGCTTCTTCCAGCTCACGGATTTTGTCCTGCGCGGCCTGCAGATCCAGATGCTCCAACTCCGACAGCTGGTTCCTCATCCCCATTACCCCTTATCATAGTTTTGACACCCTTTTTTAACGAACATTTTCGCCCCCTGGGTCCTAATTCCCTCCCTGACCCGGAATTTTCCCCCTGAGCAGAAGGGCGAACCCCACGGTTCGCCCTAAACGACTAGGATCGCCTGAGCCCTTGCCCATAGTGCCTACTCAGCAGCTTTCCTTCGCGTACATAATACAACCGGTTGTAAACGTCGGCATCCAGCACGTCCTGCAGCGAGCCGATACGCAGTCTCACCCCAGGATAAAACCTCTGGGCAGCGATCACGCCCTCTTCTCCCACCGAGAGGGTAGTGATGCCCATGCCCTTGGAGCCCACCGTTTGGGCGTAGATGCCGGATTCGGCGTGGTAAGAGCCGCTGCGGCACTGCCCAGATAGGTGCAGCTCCTTGCCGGCCACGATCTCACAGTCATAGGTTAAGGGGCCTTCGATGATCACATTCCCTGTAGCCTCGATCTTGGCGTTTTGACAGTAATGGGCTTCCACATCGGCTTCGCTCTCCAGGCATTCCTCCAGCCGGGAAGCAAAAGCGCGCAGCTGCCCTTGATGCCGGGCCACCTCCTCCGGGCCTTGGAATTCCAGGGGCGCTGCGCCGAGGAACCTACGGGCAATGAAGCGCACCGCGGCGCAGAGGTCTAGAAGCTCCTCACCACAGCAGGCCAGCTCTTCTTCGGCCAGCAGCTCCGCAAGCCTTGCAAAGCGCTTGGGAATCTGGACCAGGCGGGTTTCCAAAAGCAGCTTGATCAGATAACCGTCGCTCCGCCGGGGCGCACAGTGCGCAGAGCTGAGGTGCCCCTCCAGCTGATGCAAGGCGGCCAACAGCTGTTCCAGATCGCGCTCCAGCACATGCAGCAGTTTCAGCGCTTTGGCCAATCCCGGATGCCTGGTTCCCGCCACCACTGAACCTCCAATGAGCTTGCCGACTACCCTTGCCCCTCCTTCGGCCAGCACAGAGGCATGATACACACTGCCGCACACCTCCACCATGCCTCCGGCCTTTACAGTCAAGGATTCCTCCACATCGCCCATGATCAGGACATCGCCTTTGAAGTCCACATTGCCCGTGATCACGTTCACATTGCGCCCAATCACCAGCTGCGGGTTGACCTGCAGGACACCCTTCCTGTAGAGGGGGCGGCCGGTCACTTCCGCGACGGCAATCCTGCCTCCCCGGATCAGCTTTACCCCGGGGCCCGCAGCCAAGCGCGGCTCCCGGGGAGGCCGGGGCGGCACTTCCTCGCCGCACACGTTCAGCCCCGCTTTTCCAGGAAGCGCAGGATGCAGATAAGCCAGGACATCTCCAGCATTAACCGCGTTAAAGCTGCCCCGGTCCAAGAAGTCCACCCGATCTCCCTGTTCCTCCCGGGGAATTCTGGGCTGTAGACTGCAGACCAACTCGACCCGGCCGTCCACGGGTGGAACTGGGTCCACTCCGCGGGCCACCACCACTTCCGCATCCCTGCAGCCCAAGCAGGCCTGCTTAAGCTCGGCAAGCTGGATGAACTCCGGCCGAATACCCAGCTCCCCCAGGCGCGCCAGCACCACGGCGGGATCAAGGGGCTTGGGCGGCACCGTTCCCGCGGGCTCGGCCTTGAGCACCAGACGCTGCTGAAAATCTGTGTCGCAGAGCTTGTAAATAGTCCCAGGCCTAAACCAAGTCTTGAGGACCACCTTCATCTTATCCCGGGACACGATCACCTCAAAATCGCTCACGGGAGGTTCATGCTCCAGGGTGATGGTAAGGTCCTGGATGTGCTCCAAAACCACTGGCCCTTTCAGGTACCCTTTCCCTTGGCGCAGCTGCACCCTGGGCCCGGGCACAAGCACCGGCCAGGCTCCCCTGCCCGTGGGCTCTTCCATATACAGCCTGCCTTGGATGACGGCCAAACGGCCCGTTTGATCCTGCTCCTTTCGCTCAAGTTGAACTTGTTTCAGTCTTTCGGACTCCTGCGACTCTTCAGTAATTAAACTGGACAAAAAATCTGCTGAACACATACCCAAGCCCCTAAGACACAAAAAAATGCTCCCCAACCAGGCAGTTAGAAAGCATCGCTTCACACTCAAAAACCGCAACTGGCTGGCATACACAATGTTGTGCTTAGCCCCTGTAGCTTTGCGTCCCATGATTTCTCATGGTTTGCCAAATATGTAGTTTTGGATCCCCCAACCCAAAACACTGCTAGGAGCACAAACGGAAAAACAGTAAGCAGCCATGTTATTATAGCGCGTCCATGTTACCCATTCGCTAAGGAACCGCGATTGCTTTGTAATACCGAGGTAAGAGCTAGATCCTGTTTCCGCAGTAGGGACAGTAGTTGAAGGACTGGTGCAGCTGGGCACCGCAGCTGGGACAAAAGTGGCCCCGAGGCTCGCTACAGCTCAGGTGCTGGGCGGTAATGGTCACCGCTTCGCCCCGTTCAATTCTGCTGCCCACCTCTTGATCCAAAGCACAGATCCTGCCACAGCAGCGGGTGCGGATTAAGTAGCGCTTGTTCCATTTCCAAACTGGGATGAAGAAGATGTGAAAGTAGGTGTAGGCCCGAATTACCTCGTAACGGTCATAGGCCCCGCAGAGCGGGCAGGTTACAGCCTGTTCCGTCCTGATGGTTTCTTCCTTAGTCTGGATTCCGAAAATACCAATGAAGAACATGGCCCATCTCCTGTATACATTCATTGTATACTAACGTTTGCAGTAAGACAACCCAATTCTTAGCACAACTTAATTCTACCACACTTCCCCGGCGCTGTGCAGGAACCTCTGCATTCCCCACTCCCCCAAGCAGTATATATTACCAGGAGGGGAAAAGCATGTACGTGTTCATCGTGCGCCAGCAGACGCTGCTCTTGGTCCCCGTCCTGATCTTTCTGGCTCTGGGGGGGCTGCTCACTTTGGCGGCTTGGCTGGCCGGCCCCACTCCGCCCCCTGTTGTGGGCTTGGCCGCGGCTTCAGCCCACTTGGTGGAAAAATTGTTCCCGGAAGGAGGCTTGGGCAAAGTGGTGCTCGGGCCGGCGGATCTACTGGCAGAAATGCTTCTGGCTGGAGAGCTGGATTATCTGGTGGAGCTGGAGCCGCCCCCCTCGAACCTAGTCCGCTGGCGCCTCGGCTATCTTGTGCCCGCCGTCGTGGTGCCGTTTTTCGATTCCCGGTGGGAGCTGGCTTCGGATGAGCTCACCGCTCTGCTCCGCGCGGCTCCCGGGCAAATCCTGGTCGCCCAGGAGCTGGCCCTCCCCGGTTTTCCCTGGTGGGAACAGCCGGTACAGTACCTCTCTTCCGGGGAAGTTGTGGAGCAGCTCCGGGAAGGGAGAGCTGCCCTGGGGATTATCCCCCTGCAGGAGCGAAAACCGGCGGTAAGGGTGCTGCCTTTAGATGGTATTGATCCTAGGCGCTGCGGGACTGAGCCCCTCGCCTACCCCCTGACCCGCCCCCTCTACTTAAGCCGTAAACCAAGAAATATCCTGGGCCGGCTGAGGGATTGGGTGCAGATCCGGCTGGGTTACCCGGCGGGTGCCCTCCCCTTGTCACCCCGCAGCTCCTATGCGGATCCCTGGGCTGGTGAGATAACACTTGTGGCCGCCGGCGACATTATGCTCGATCGGGATGTGAAAAGAGCGGCTCTCCAGCAGGGCTGGGAGTACCCCTTTGCCGAAACGGCGCCTGTTCTGCGCCAAGCTGATTTAAGCTTTGCCAACCTAGAATCCCCCATTGGCGACCGGGGGCGTTTTATCAACATGTTTCAAGCCCCACCCCAGGCCGTGGAAGGACTGGCCTTTGCCGGGCTGGACGTGCTCTCCCTGGCCAACAACCACGCACTGGACTACCATCACGAGGGCCTCTTGGAAACCATGCGGCTCTTGAGGGAGTACGGCCTGGACTGGGTGGGAGCCGGGCGCGACATCTACGAAGCCCGTTCCCCTCTCCTCAGGGAAATACGCGGGGTCACGGTGGGCTTTTTGGCCTACACGGAAATGTGGTTTGTCCACGCCCGGGAGCCCATCAGCTGGCGGGCAACTCGCGAAGAGCCCGGCGTAGCCCCCGCGGAGCTGGAGCTAGTTGTGGAGGATGTGCAGAGATTGAAAGCAATCGCGGACGTGGTAGTGGTGAGCCTGCATTGGGGCCGGGAGTACGTGCACGAGCCTACACCGGAACAGAGGAACTTGGCCCATGCAGCTGCAGCCGCGGGAGCAGATCTAGTCCTCGGCCACCACCCCCACGTACTGCAGGGCCTGGAGTTTTACGAAAACAGCGTGCTTGCCTACAGCCTGGGCAACTTCGTGTTCGATCTTGATCTGCCCAGCACCTGGGAGACTATGCTCCTTGAGTTTACCCTCTCCAAGGAGGGGGTACGCGACCTGACCATCATCCCCGCTTACAGTTCTGGAGTCCAACCTAGAGTGTTGGATGGGGCACACAGGGAGGCGGTTTACCAGCGCATCAAACACTACTCCCTCCAGCTGCAGAACTGACCTTGCGTTCTAGCGCTGCACTCCTAGTCCCCCGCGCCCTGCCCGGGCATATACTAGCAGTGCTAGTTATCAGAGAGGAGGAAAACCTCTATGTATCCTACCCCCCCAAGGCTTTCCCCGGGTGCCCACAAGCTGCCCGCCAGGCTTTACTGGAAGATACACTGTTGTGCCGGGGGATACCATGTTTTTCATCGCCCAGCGCTTTGGAGTGTCCCTGGACGCTTTAATCGCCGCCAACCCCCACATTCCCAATCCCAGCATCATCTTCCCTGGAGATGTGCTCTGTGTTCCCCCGCAGCTGCCACCCCCTCCACCGCCCAAAAGGGATCCGTGCCCCTGCCCCGCCACACTTAGAGACTTCATCAACCGCTTCGTCGAGGTGACCACGCCCTGCGGAGTGGTCTCGGGCAGACTTGTTTTTGTTGGGGACAACTCCATCACCCTCCAGGAGGGCAAACATGCCCAGCCCATTGTGGTGCGCTGCAGGGAGATTTGCTTCGTGCGCATCCCCAGATCCGGACCGAGGGAGGAATAGCCATGGCACAGGACTGCTGCCGCTGCCCGGAAGGGCTGGTACCCCTGCTGGACCGCAGGGTAATCGTAGCTACCAGATGCGGGGAAATCTCAGGCTTCCTGAGGGCAATCGGGGAGACCTTTCTAGAAGTTGCGGAAACAGATCCCAGGCTGGAGCTGACAGTGATCCCATGCGAACACATCTGCCACATCCGCCCAGCGCAGCTCTAGAGCATAACTAGCAGGGGGCGTTGCAGAACTACTCGATTGAGTAGGAGCAACGCTCCTTTTTGTGTCTCTTGGCCTGAAAATGCGCCCAGAGTTGGACAGATCTTGAGATGG
>Ga0116169_1001022_pt1 | contig 25498 bp, 25 predicted proteins | sample AD_UKC130_MetaG_FD_89796 | JGI IMG/M metagenome (GOLD analysis project Ga0116169, IMG submission 89796) | Active sludge microbial communities of municipal wastewater-treating anaerobic digesters from Canada - AD_UKC130_MetaG | ecosystem: Engineered > Bioreactor > Anaerobic > Digestate | place...
AATACCATATTGGGGATAAAGATACATGCTTTGCCAACCGTTGGGGTCGCTACTGTTCCATCCATACCTCAATTGCAATGTCCTATACTCCTTATACTTGTTTGGTGATGCTTCCTTTAGTGCATCGGCCGAGTAAATATGCCCGCCTGCCTGCCCAATAATCTCAATAAACCTAAAATCGTTATGAGAACAAATTGAATCTGCATTTGCCGTTCTGCTCATTAATATTAATGCCACAAAAAGAATAATATGTTTAAAAGATTTCGGAAATTTCATATATCTTGAGTTTTACTGACTCAACAGCCATTAATAATTTGGTTTACACATTGTAGTAAACTAGTAAACGGGAAATAAAAGTGTAACGACTGCGAAAAAAATCAACTATAACAAATTAGGGAGCACGAGTGAAGTGGTTATATGTGTCAAAAATACATATTTTTTTTCTGTAAAACCTCGCCTTTTTAGTTTTTTACAAATAATTTGCTTGTTTTCCATTCAACAGCGTGGTCTATGAAACTGCATAAGTTGACTTAAAATTGACACAGATAAAATTATCGTGCATATTTATTTATCATGTATATTTGTTGCTGTTACAAAAAAACAAAAACGAGAAAAATTGCCAAAACTTTCTGAATAAGTTAAATTAAGACCTATGGATAAACTAAAAATTTCGACCGCACAATTTGAAAACCATAGCGGAGATAAAAATTATAATTTATCGGTAATTGAAAACCTTACTCGAAAAGCAGCAGAAGACAACTCTAAAGTAATTGCATTTCACGAGTGTTGCATCACGGGTTATACTTTTGCCCGACGGCTTTCAAAACCGCAATTGTTGGATCTGGCTGAATTTGTTCCTGAGGGTGAGAGTACCGAACGATTGATACAAATTGCCGCTAAATACGAGATGGCTATTTTGGCCGGTTTGTTCGAAAAAGACAAAGAAGACAACGTCTACAATACCTATATATGCGTTGATGAAAAAGGATTTGTGGTTAAATTCCGTAAACTGCATCCCTTTATTAGTCCTTATCTGAAGGCAGGAAACGAATATTGTGTATTTAATCTGTATGGATGGAAATGCGGTATATTGATTTGTTATGACAATAATATTATCGAAAATGTGCGAGCTACAAAATTAAAAGGTGCCGATGTGATTTTTATGCCTCACGTAACCATGTGCACACCATCGACACGCCCCGGTGCAGGATTCGTTGATCCAAAACTATGGGAAAATCGGGAAAATGACCCTACATCACTCCGCATTGAATTTGACGGAATGAAAGGTCGCCAATGGTTAATGAAATGGTTGCCTGCAAGAGCTTATGACAATGCAGTATACGTTGTATTTTCGAATCCTATTGGTATGGACGATGATCAACTAAAAAATGGCTGCTCAATGATTATTGATCCCTTTGGAGATATACTAGCCGAATGCAGAAACCTGGGCGACGATGTAGTTTCGTCGGTCCTTGTACGCGACAAACTTACAAAAGCCGGCGGATACCGCTATATCCAAGCTCGACGCCCCGAATTATATCGCAACATCCTCTGCAAAGAACATACGCCCAATCAAAAAGTAAGTTGGCTTTAATGTTTCGAAACCAATATCTTATATATTCTTGAGATTGTGTCCCATTTTGTTCTTTTTGGTTTCCATGTAGAATTTGTTGTATTTATTGGGCTTAATTTCCAAAGGAACAATTTCCGCTACATGCAATCCGTAAGATTCCAATCCGATACGCTTAACGGGATTGTTGGTCATCAACCGCATTTTGGTCACCCCGAGATTGCGCAGAATTTGCGCACCTACACCATAGTCGCGCTCATCGGCACGGTAACCGAGATGCAGGTTGGCATCGACGGTATCCATCCCTTTCTCCTGCAACTTGTAAGCCGCAACCTTACCCATTAACCCGATGCCGCGCCCCTCTTGATTGAGATAAACAAGAACGCCCTTGCCTTCGTTCTCGATCATTTGAAGGGCTTTGTGAAGTTGTTCGCCACACTCGCAGCGCAGCGACCCGAAAGTATCGCCCGTGAGACACGACGAATGCACGCGCACCAAGATGGGCTCGTCTTTCTCCCAAGTGCCCTTTATCAGTGCCACATGTTCTTGTTTGGTGGCTTTCTGCAAAAAAGAAATCATCATGAAATCGCCGTATCGGGTAGGAAGATGCACTTCTTCGCCGCGTTCGATCAACGATTCGGTTTGCAGTCGATATTTGATGAGGTCGGCTACAGAAACAATTTTGAGATTGAATTTCTCGGCCATTTCCATCAATTCGGGCAGACGCGCCATTGAACCGTCTTCTTTTTTGATTTCAGCCAATACTCCGGCAGGATACAATCCGGCCAAACGTGCCAAATCGATGGTTGCCTCGGTATGACCCGAACGGCGAAGCACTCCTTTCGATTGTGCCCGAAGAGGAAAAATATGCCCCGGACGACCCAAATCTTCCGGACGGGTTTCCTCGCGTGTCAGCGCCAAAATGGTTTGAGCGCGGTCGTATGCCGATATGCCTGTGGTGCAACCGTGTGTAAGCAAATCGACCGAAACGGTGAACGGGGTGGAATGAATAGACGTGTTGTTGATCACCATCATGGGCAAATCCAACTCTTCGCACCGTTCGGCGGTGAGTGGAACGCAGATGAGCCCCCGCGCATGGGTTTCCATAAAATTGATTTTGTCGGGAGTAATATATTCGGCAGCAATCACCAGATCGCCCTCGTTTTCGCGATCTTCATCATCGACAACGATGACAAAATTCCCTTTTTTGATTTCTTCGATCGCTTCCTCTATTGTATTGAATTTGAATTCTTCCATATATCTTATACTTTCTTATTTTTATTTATACAGCTATGCTTTCGGCTTTTACTGCTTCATTAATTAACTGAAGAAGCTCGCCATTTAATTTTTTTATCGTCAATAAATCGTTCGTTATTCTCCTTTCAAAAAGAAAAGAAATTAATTTGAAAATGATCCCTATAGGAAACACGTACATACAAATCAGCGCCATAATGGAATTTGCTTTAAATGGACGCTGATGTTGAATCAGAACAGGATATTCTTCTGCTTTTTCCAGAATAAACGGGTTCTTGGAATTTGAAACCTGATCGAGCATGGATTCCATTTTATTTTTGATGCGCTGCAACTCTTCTTCATACTGATTTTCGGTCCAGTAGGTTTTATATCCCAGTCTACGGTACTTGGCAAGATAAGCATCGATATCTGCCGACAGTTGAGTGGCACAACGAACAATTTCCTTGTAATTGGGTTTATCCATAACCACTTCCTTAACGGGATAATGACGTTTTTCGCGAATAAAAAATATCTTTTTAAAGAAAGCGGCGTAAGTTTCGCGGTTCAAAATTGCCGAATCGTTCATTGCCTTATACGTTAAAAAGATACCCATCGGCAACAAAATCATAGCGCTGAACCACATACCCACCCAGTGCATCCATACACCGTCGCGCACCATTTTGTAACCTATATTGTCGAAGATATAATAAATAATGAACAAAATCACCGAAATAACAATTGGTGTACCAAACCCACCTTTTTGTACTATAGATCCCAACGGTGCCCCAATAAAAAAGAATATGAGGCAGGCAAAAGGTAAAGTAAATTTTCGATGCCACTCAATCCAATGTCGGTTGATAAGACGTTGGGTGGATACCTTAGACATGGAGCGAAACAAAAAATCGTTGCTGTTATTTTCGGCTTTAGCATAGGCACTCTGCAAAATGAAAACCTGTGTTTGCAAATCCTTGGAAGCAAACAACGAGTCGGGACTGACAATTTGATGTACCTCTTTTTTTGCTTTTTCGATAACAGAATCTTTCTGTTGAGGAGGGTAATTATTTCGAAACGTAAGAAAAGAATAGTTCTTCATCGTTTTACGGTCAATGAAATTCATGCTATCCAATTCGCACTGCATTGAGTCGATAGAGCTTTTTAACTCATTGAGATTCTTGGCCATGTAACTGCTCCCGGGATTTCCTTCGAGTGCAGAATCGTCGAGGCGATTGAAATTGGCATCGAAAGGAATGAGAATTTGCTTCTCTTTGAAATTTTCACGCGCATAAGGAACAAATTCACGATTACCGTATGGAGCGGCTCCTTCAAAATTTTGAAACTGCTGACCATGATAAAGAGTGAGTACAATGGAAAGTTTGTCTTTCGACATGCCCATTTTTGCCGAATCGCAAACAATCACCGCCATTTCATCGACATTGTTCTTGGAAATATCGTAAATAATAACCCCATACAACATGCCGGTTTTACGGTCTTTTCGCTGAACAAAAAGATTATAACCTTCTATACCCCTGTAAAAAACTCCTTCGGGAATCTCCAACTCGGGCGATTTTTGCCGAATAGAAATCAATAGCGAGTAAAATTTGGTCTGGATATGGGGCATGGCATTGTTTTGAAAGAAAAAAGCACCAACGCTGATAAAAAAGGTGAGAACAATAAGCGGACTCATGGTCCGTAGCAATGATATTCCGGATGTTTTTATGGCTAAAAGTTCAAGATCTTCACCAAGATTTCCAAAGACCATGAGCGAGGCCAACAAAATAGATAAGGGAAGCGCCATAGGAATAAGATTAAGAGCCGCATACCAAAACATTTCGATAATAACCCTTAATTCCAACCCTTTTCCTACCATATCCGAAACGTATTTCCAAAGGAACTGCATGAGTACCATGAAAAGACAGATAGCAAAAGTCATCAGGAACAAAGGCAGGAAAATTTGCAGCATGTAACTATCAAGCCGCTTTATATGAATTTTTTTGCTCATGAAAGGATAACCAAATTCCGTCTTCCGATTTTGTCTGCAAAGATAGTAAAAACCATGCAGATAAATCCCTTTTCAATGGTTTTTAAATTCCCAATCTTTTCTTCAATTCATCAACTTGGGTTTCCCAAAGAATAATGGCATCGCTTTTTTCATCGGATTCGGCAAAATCGGTTATCTCAAGCGTAGTGTCGCCTGTTAATTCCAGTTTATGAAGAGCAAATTCAAAATAGGTGTTCTCTTCTTCATCGTCCAACCAATGAAAACGAATGGCCAACATGGGCCTGGAAAATAAAACTCGGGCTGCTTCGCTTTCACCTTCCCAAGTGAATATGTACAGATCGGAATCCCTGTCGACCGATACCACATCGGCAAACCATTCTTCCAATCCGTCGGGATAGCTAATCATCCGCCAAAGGCTGTTCTGCGAAACATTTCCCATCAGGAACTCGATATGAAATTTTTCTTTGCTCATCCCTTTTGATTTACTTTTTTATAATAAAGGTGCTCAATTTAAAAACTTTTTTCCACATAACGGACAAATTAAGCGAATAATTGAAGTACAATGGTAAAATAATGTCAAAAAAAAGAGGCACCCGGTATGGACACCTCTTTTTGAATTACAAAAATTTCTTCTTTTATATTACAGGTTTGTATTCCACAAAAGCTTCAATGGCTTCGTATGAGGCAAGCCCCAATTTCCAGTATAATTCGGCCGTGGCTTTGTTTCTTTCTTCGGCACGCTGCCAGAACAAGCGTTCATCGTCGCCAAGGAAAGGTGCACTTTCCATCTGCGATTGATGTTTGAGAATGGCATTGCGTTTCTGCCGAAGTTCTTCGGGCGAGAGCGGAACAGCCATTTCGATGTGGTCGATCTCCCATTCCATCCAAGCTCCGCGATACATCCATATCCGGCAATCTTTAAACCACTCTTCGTCTTTGACCAAATCAATGGCAGCTAACGCTGCATCTAAACACACTTTGTGTGTGCCATGAGGATCGGCGAGGTCGCCGGCAACATAAATTTGGTGGGGTTGGATGGACTCGATGAAATTTTTTATAATGAGTACATCTTTTTCCGAAAGCGGATTCTTTTTCACTCTCCCTGTTTCGTAGAAAGGAAGATCCAAAAAATGAATGTTCTCGTCCGGAAGCCCAATATACCGATCTGCGGTGCGTGCTTCTTCTCGCCGAATTTGAGCTTTAATGAAAAGAACATCGGGGGTATCTACATCGTCTTTCTTTTTCTCATATAAAAGATAATTCCGAATCTGCTCGTATTTTTCGAGGATGACCTCATTCCCCGGATCGAATCGTCTGCGAATACTATTGATTACCGAAATGTAGCGTATTACCTCTTCATCGTTTACGGCAATATTTCCCGAAGTTTGATACGCTACATGTACTTCGTGACCTTGATTTACAAGCCGTTGAAAGGTTCCGCCCATAGATATGACATCGTCGTCGGGATGTGGACTGAAAATGATCACCTTTTTAGGATAAGGCTTGGCTCGTTCGGGACGATAAGTATCGTCGGCATTGGGCTTACCACCGGGCCAACCGGTAATGGTGTGCTGAAGATCGTTAAAGATTTTGATGTTGACATTATATGCCGAACCATAGATGGTAAGCAATTCGCTCAAACCGTTATCGTTATAATCTTTATTGGTTAACTTGAGTATGGGTTTGCCAACTTTGTCGCACAGCCATACAATAGCTCTTCGAATAAGCTGATTGTTCCAATCGCAACTTGTCACCAGCCAAGGATAGCTGATGCGGGTGAGATTGGAAGCCGCAGAAAGATCGATAACGACTTTGGCATTGGGATGCGTTTGTAAAAATGAAGCAGGCATGACTTCACTGACACTCCCCTCCACCATTTCTTTAATACTTTCTGCTTTTTGTTCACCCCACGCGATGAGGGTTATTTGGTGTGCTTTCATCATATCTGAAATACCCATCGTGATGGCACTAATGGGTACCTTGTCTAACGAACCAAAAATGCTTACGGAATCGCTACGGGAATCGCCATCGAGCATTACCAATCGGGTACGAGAATTGGGGTTGCTACCCGGCATATTGAATCCAATGTTGCCTTTGCTGCCTAATCCCAATAACAAATAATCTAAACCACCGAACGATTCGAGCGCTTCTTCATATGCTTCACAATTTTCGGCTATAAGATCTTTCTCTACAGCAGGATCGGGCGAATAAATATTATTAGGATCAATATCGATTTGATCCAAAAAAACATCCTTCAGCATCTGCAAATTGCTCTGCGAAATATCGCTGAGCGGATAGTATTCATAGATATTAAATACAACCAAATTGTGAAAGCTGATGTTTTCTTCTTTGTGACGGCGAACCAATTCTTCGTAAATATGTTGGGGAGAAGCTCCTCCGCAAATGCCCATTACAAAAGGTTTGCCTTCTTTTTGTTTCTGCAAAAGAATTTTTATGATTTCGTCGGCAACAACTTTCGATGCCTCGTGCATATCCTCATAAATATAGGTGGGAATTTTTTCGAAACGTGTCAGAATATATTCCTCAAAATCGTTTTCGGGCTTGTAATACTTTTTCGGTACCCTTTTCAATGTGATTTGTGAACTAAGATTTAATCTCATAATATATGGCAATTTAAAATATAATTTGTTTTTGCGCTAATTAAATAACGAATTTAATTTAACGGCATAAAGTTAGTAAATAATTGCGACAGTTTATCCCAAATCAACCACAGTAATTCCTGCTCCGCCAAGTTCAACATGTTCATCTTGAAAATGCGTTACACCATTAACGGTGGACAGATACTCGCGAATGATCTGGCGCAAAGCGCCTGTTCCTGTTCCATGCAAAATACGCACCCGAGAAATACCCAGCTGAATGGCATCGTCGACAAAATACATAACAGCTTGCAAAGCTTCGTCGCCACGCATACCACGAACATCGAGATCGGGTTTGAACTTCAATTTTCTTTCGTGCATCAATTCATGTAAATTGGAATCGGGAAGCGTGTCTTTTATTTCCTTTTTAAGCTCACGTTGACTCACTTTTTCAAGTTTGTCGGTAGGTACCATTGATTTGATGGAACCAAAAACAACCCATGCTTTTTTGCCTTGTATTTCTAAAATCTTCCCTACAACTGTTTGTCCTTTTAACCTGACGGCATCGCCAGGAAATAACTCCACCTTTTCTTGTGTTTTTTGCTTTGTGCGTGACAACCGGAATTTCGAGCGTTCGTTGGTTTTATCCACTTTTTGTACTACTCGTTCATGAAATTCGTTTAACGAACGGCGTACCTGCTTGGTTCTTTCTTTTTCTGCCTGCGACTCGCGTATCTCTCGAATCACCTTCTCTATCCTTGCATTGCTCTCTGACAATAACTGCTCGGCCTGTGATTTCGCTTGCGAAAGAATTTCCTTTTTCTGTTTATCAATTTCCTCCAACCGGGCTTGATATTTGGCTGAGAGCTCTCCCACCCGTTTTCGTTCGCGACGAATCTCGTTGCGTTTGCGCTCCCAGTATCGTTTATCACGCGAAATGTCTTGCAAATATTTATCGATATTGATGGCATCGCTTCCGATAATTTCTGCCGCTCGGTCTATGACTTCCTCAGGCAAACCGATTTTGCGTGCAATCTCCACAGCAAACGAACTGCCGGGACTGCCAATGGAAAGACGGAAAAGAGGCTGCATTTGATGGCGGTCGTACAGCATGGCGCCATTGATTACGCCCGAATGCTCGCTGGCATATTGCTTGAGATTGCGGTAGTGAGTTGTAATGACACCAAACGATTGCTTCCGATTGAATTGATCCAATAGGGCTTCGGCAATGGCCGCACCGATCTGCGGCTCTGTTCCGCTACCAAACTCATCAATGAGGAGCAACGAATGTTCATTGCAGTTTTTGAGAAAAAATTTCATGTTGAGTAGGTGCGAACTGTAAGTCGACAAATCGTTTTCGATGGATTGTTCGTCACCAATATCAATAAAAATATCGGTAAATATGCCCACACGAGAATTTTCTTTAAGCGGAAGCAACAAACCACATTGAACCATATATTGCAGCAAACCGACGGTTTTTAGGCATACCGATTTTCCTCCGGCGTTGGGACCCGAGATGATAAGTATTCGGTTTTCTTGATTTAAAGCGATATCCAATGGAACAATCTGCCGATTTTGTTTTTGTAGAGATAAATACAACAAAGGATGGACAGCTTGTACCCAATCGATTTCGGGGCAATTTTCCATAACCGGTTTTATAGCATGAATTTGGCGGGCAAATTTGGCCTTAGCTTGAATGAAATCGATCCAACCCAAAAATTCGTAAGCTTCGAACAAATCGGACAAAAAGGGACGCAGATAATCGGTAAAATCCGTCAAAATACGTATAATCTCGCGCCTTTCTTCATTTTCCAATTCACGAATGCGGTTGTTGGCTTCTACCACCTCCGCAGGTTCAATATATACGGTTTTTCCCGACGCAGATTCGTCGTGAACAATGCCTCGAATCCGACGTTTGTGCGAGGGGTCCACAGGAATCACCAATCGCCCGTCACGCATGGCAGGCGTTACATCTTTGTCAACAAATCCTTCGGATTGGGCTTTACGCAAAATAGTGTTCAGAATTTTGGAGATGCTGTTCATGGTAAAGCTGAGCCGACGTCGAATATCTGCCAGTTGCGATGAGGCGCTGTCTTTTATTTGTCCAAAGTCATCCAAAATAGCATCGATTTTTTTTATCAACTCAGGATAAACCACCACATTTCCGGCCAATGCTAAGAGATGGGGATATGTTGGATTTTTATCTTCATCGCGACGCAAAAATGTTGCGATGGCATAGATAGTCTGTAAAGATCGGCGAAGCTCCAACAAGGCATTTGGGTCGATCCACGATCCTTCGACGTGGAGCCGTCGTAAAACGGGTCGTACATCGTAAAAATGATCAGCAGGAAAAGCATCTTCTTCATTTAAAATACGAACAAACTCTTCTGTCTGAGACAACCAACAGTCGATCTCCTCAAAAGAAGTCGAAAAATGCATCTCGCCGACCTTTTCTTGACCAAGCGGACTAAGACAGTATGAATTGATCAATTGACGAATTTTGTGAAATTCGATTTTTTTTTCAAAATTTTCAGGATAAACCACTTTTTTATGATATTGCTTATGTTGTTTAGAACTACAAAATTACATTTTTTGGATGAGATAATATTGAAATATGTGTTTCATGATAGGTGCTAAGTTCAAATTAGAAGTGCAAATTTTTGATGCTTCCGTTGCAAAATTCAAAAAGTTGTGCTACTTTTGCACACCGAATTCGGAAATAGATCTCAACTATAAACCATGTTGGCGAGATAGCTCAGCTGGTTAGAGCGCATGATTCATAATCATGAGGTCGGGGGATCGTGCCCCCCTCTCGCTACCGAATACAGTAATAAGGATTTGTTTGTAGAAACAAGTCCTTATTTACTTTTATAGGGTCTCCATTTTGATTGATAAAAAAATTCCCGGTATTAACCCCAACAAACAAACCCAACCGGATTAACTATCAGAAGCTTTACAACAGTATTACGAAAAAACGACCACGAATAGTTTCAAAAAAACGACCACGAATAGTTTCAAGTTGAAAAATGCGCCTTACCTTATTTATATTTTACGTTCAGCGCAACCATTTTTAGAGCCGTTATGGCAGCCTCATCACCTTTGTTGCCGTGTCTGCCACCTGCACGTGCTTTTGCCTGTTCCAACGTATTCGTGGTTAACACACCAAAAATTACGGGAATATTGTATTTGAGATTAAGTTCGGTAGCTCCGTGGGTTACGCTTTGACAAACGTAAGTAAAATGAGGTGTTTCGCCCTGGATAACACAACCCAACATAATTACAGCATGAACATCGGACTTCTCAATCAGCAGTTTTGATCCATAAGTAAGTTCGAAACTCCCCGGAACGTATTCAACAATAATATCGTCGGCCTTTACACCAAATTTAAGAAGAGTTTCGTACGCTCCTTTCAACAATTTATTCGTTATATTCGAGTTCCATTCCGAAACAACAATCCCTATCTTTATACCCCTTCCATCAGGAACGCTATTCGCGTCGTAAGACGATAAATTATGAAGTTCGGTTGCCATGTTTGTCTAAAATTTATTCTTGAGCTTGGCTTTGCAATTTTGCCTGTTCAATATACTTATCGGCCTCTTGAGCCTCGGGAGAATTAAGATAAGCATCTTTTATTTTTGTAAAAATTTCGATGGCTTTATCGTAATCTTTTTCATGCAAATATACCTGACCTATTTTTTTATAATAGATGGGAGCCAACATTTCGTCATTTGCTTTATCTGCAGCTTTTTTATAGTGAGCTATCGCTTCTTTCGGTTTATTCATATTCACATAAACATCGCCCATAGCTCCTATAACAGCCGGCGCAATCAAAAGATCTTCTCCTTTAAACTTATTGAGATGGCGAAGCGCTTTTTCGTTGTCGCCCAACCTGCTGTAGCAAATACCTGCATAGGCATGAGCCAAATTAGCGGTCTTGGTCCCCCCATACTGATCAATAATGGCCTCAAATCCGATATAGTCGTTGTTGTTGCCAAAAAGCGCAAGCGAATCTTCTCCGTTCTGAAAATAATGTTCGCCTTTAAAAATAGCAGCTTGGGCTTTTTCGTTTTTCGGAATTATATATAAATAGCGGTAAACAAGGAATAAGCCTACAATAATAACCAACGCTGCTAAACCATAAAGAATGGCTTTCTGATTCTTTTCTAAAAACTGTTCGGTTGCAGTTAACTTTTCATCGATAGCTCCAAGCTTCTTTTCAGCTTTATCTTCGTTATATTTTTTCTTCGACATGTTATTTATATTTCATTATACAGATTGTAAATTTCAAGGGGCAAAAATAGGGATTTTTAAGCGATAAATAAAACTTAATCGAAATATTTTTATGAAAAGAAATTTGTCCTTAGTTAATCTTTTACGTACGTTTGTAATCAAACTTAAAGAAATAAAGAGATTGTAACTAAAAAATTCAACATCAGAATGAAAAAGTATATCGTAACTGCTATTCTTATTTTGATTATCGGATTTCAACTGAAAGCCCAAAAAAGAACAGAACAGGTTTTTACTTCGGTACCGGTAACAAACGGAAAGGTTGTTTTTCGACAATTCATTTATACAGGTTCAGAACTTTCTCTCAAGCAAAAATATGACCTTTTGTGCCAATGGGCAAAAAATAATTATACTAAAGATCCGTATTTAATAAGTTTACGTTTTAACAATGACAACCTAAGTATTACGGTAAGCTCGAAAGTCGAATTTACACTGCCCGGAGACAAAGAGGAAAAAAACAAGAAAATGCTAATGAGTTATCGTTTTGATGCTTCCGTAACCAATGCTGGGTGTATGTTTGTTGTGCGTGATATATATTACGAGCAATCCAACACAAAAGGAAACTCTTCTTCCATTGAAACGTATTCGGCAGAAGAAATAATTACCGAATCGGCAATTGATTCATCAACGGGAGAAAAAAAAGAGCTGAAATTGGCCCTTCAAAAGCAAACATTGACCTTTTTGAACGAATTGTATAACAACCTCAGCAGCATATTTAAAACGCAAGAATAGAATAAATAATTCTAAGTTTCCATATTCCCGGGAAAAATTATCACCAAAAAGTTGGCAAATAAAAATTATATCATTAATTTTGTGCCCTGATTTGCGCAACAACAAATCGATAATGATTTAAGAAACAGTAGAAAATGGCCAGAATTTGTCAGATAACAGGAAAAAAAGCAATGGTGGGAAACCGGATTTCTCACTCCAATAAAAAGACAAAACGCAGATTTAATGTAAATTTGTTCCAAAAAAAATTTTATTGGGTAGAAGAAGATTGCTGGATCAGCTTGAATGTTTCAGCTGCAGGATTGCGTCTTATCAACAAAATAGGACTGGATGCAGCTCTTAAGCGGGCAGCAGAAAAAGGATATCTGAATAGATAACAAATAAAAGGGAAAAAAAGCAATGGGAAAGAAAGGAAAAGGTGAAAGAGTGCAGGTAATTTTGGAATGCACCGAACATAAAGATAGCGGGCTACCGGGAACTTCACGGTATATTACTACTAAGAATAGGAAAAATACACCCGGAAGACTCGAATTGAAAAAATATAATCCGATTTTAAGGAAAGTAACCATACATAGGGAAATCAAATAAAAACAGCATAAATCATGGCAAAGAAAAGTGTTGCAGGATTCCGCGATAAAACTAAAAGAACAGGACAGAGTTATACAAAAGTAATTAAAATGGTAAAATCGCCTGAAAACGGATCTTATTCGTTTGTTGAGAAAATGATTCCGAACGAGTTGGTAAAAGATTACCTTTCAAAATAAATTCGTTAAAAATATATAAAAACTTCCCTGCATAGACATGTGGGGAAGTTTTTTATTGACTATTTTGTAGCTTTGTATCTAGTTTAACTAATGATAAAATGGGCTTATTAGATATATTTTCAAAAGGAAAAAAAGAAACACTTGATAAAGGACTCGAAAAAACCAAAGAAAGTTTTTTTTCGAAACTCAATCGTGCAATCGTAGGAAAATCAAAAGTTGATGACGAAGTACTCGATAATTTAGAAGAAATACTTATAACCTCCGACGTTGGTGTAGATACGACGCTTAAAATTATTGATCGCATCGAAAAACGCGTTGCACGCGATAAATATGTCAATACAGATGAACTCACACGCATTCTTCACGAAGAAATTGCCGGCTTACTTACCGAAAACAATTCAAACGATGTAGACGAATTTACAGTTTCAGAAGATAAAAAACCGTATGTGATTATGGTGGTGGGAGTAAACGGCGTGGGAAAAACAACCACCATCGGCAAACTAGCTTACCGGTTCAAAGAAAATGGGTTATCGGTTTTTCTGGGTGCTGCTGATACATTCAGGGCAGCTGCTGTTGAACAGCTTACCATTTGGGGGGAACGTGTGGGTGTGCCTGTGATAAAACAAAAAATGGGTGCAGACCCCGCCTCTGTGGCATTCGATACCATCAGCTCTGCCAAAGCAAATAATGCCGATGTGGTTATTATTGATACTGCAGGACGACTTCATACCAAAACTAATTTGATGAACGAGCTCACCAAAATAAAAAACGTGATGGGCAAAATTGTACCGGGCGCCCCGCACGAAGTGTTGTTGGTGCTCGATGGTTCTACCGGACAAAATGCTTTTGAACAGGCCAAACAGTTTACAGCTGCTACCGATGTAACGGCTTTGGCTATCACCAAACTCGACGGGACAGCCAAAGGGGGTGTGGTAATAGGAATATCTGACCAATTTAAAATACCGGTAAAATACATCGGGTTGGGAGAAGGCATAGAAGATTTGCAAGTTTTCAATCGAAAAGAATTTGTTGATTCATTGTTCGGAGAGTAAATCAGGATATGATTAAAAACAAAATCGATATCGTTACACTAGGCTGTTCGAAAAATCTGGTGGATTCAGAATTACTTATGCGGCAACTCACGGCCAACGGATATAGAGTCGAGCACGATCCGCAAACTCCGGAAGGCGAAATTGTTGTAATTAATACCTGCGGGTTTATCGGCGATGCCAAAGAAGAGTCCATAAATACCATTCTCTTCTTTGCCGAAGCAAAGAAACGCAAAAAGCTGAAAAAACTTTTCGTGATGGGTTGCCTTTCGGAACGTTATCGACAGGAATTGAAAGAAGAGATTCCGGAAGTGGATTGTTTTTACGGAAAATTTGACTGGAAAAAATTAATCGCCGATCTCGGCAAATCGTACCGCAACGATCTGCGATTATACCGAACACTTTCTACACCAAACCACTATGCTTACCTGAAAATATCGGAAGGATGCGACCGTACATGTGCCTATTGTTCTATTCCGCTGATTACCGGAAAACACAGATCGCGCCCGATGGAAGAAATTGAAGAAGAGGTGCGCATTCTGGTGAACAAAGGCGTAAAAGAATTTCAAGTGATTGCGCAGGATCTTACCTCTTACGGTATCGATCGCTATAAAAAAATGATGCTACCGGAGCTGATTGAGCGGATAGCCGATATTGAGGGGGTGGAATGGATACGTTTGCATTATGCCTATCCTGCACATTTCCCGATGGATTTGCTACGGGTGATGCGTGAACACGAAAATATATGTGATTACCTGGATATCGCTCTCCAACATATCAGCAACCGCATGCTGAAAATGATGCGACGAAATATTACTAAACAAGAAACACTTGAGCTTATTCATCGTATCCGAGAAGAAGTGCCGGGAATTCACCTGCGAACGACCATGATGGTGGGTCACCCAGGAGAAACAGAGGAAGATTTTGACGAGTTGTTGGAATTTGTTGAACAAACTCGTTTTGAACGACTCGGTGCTTTCCCTTATTCGCATGAAGATGGGACCTATGCCGATAAACATTATGCCAATACAATTCCTGACGAAATAAAACAAAAACGCATGAACGTGTTGATGAGCTTGCAGGAAGAAATCTCGCTGTCGATCAACGAATCAAAAGTTGGGAAAACCCTAAAAGTGATTATTGACCGCGAAGAACCCGATTATTTTATTGGGCGTACGGAATACGACTCCCCCGAAGTGGATGAAGAAGTGCTCATAGAAAAAACAAAACCGCTGAAAATTGGAGCGTTTTACGATGTAAATATCACTTCTGCTCTCCCATTTGATTTAATAGCAAAAATAAAATAAAATGACCAATGAAGATTTTGTTAATGCATTGTCGCAACAACTCAACTTGGAGCCGTCTAAAACGTTGGAATTATTGACAACGACAGTGAATATCATAAACGAAAAATTAGTCGAAGGTGCTTGTATTTCCATTGAGGATTTTGGTATTCTCGACACCAAAAAAAAACCGGAATATATTTTTGTGGAACAAAAAAATCAACAACGATTTCTGGCACCTCCCGAAATTACAGTAGTTTTTAAACCTAATTCATCATTTATTGACAAAATCAAAGAGAAGGCAGTATGAAAGAAGAAATAAATTTGCAACAGTTAACTCTTCTGTTGACCGAACGAGCTGATATTTCCCGTCAGCAAGCCGAAGCATTTCTGAAGAAGTTCTTTACTGCTATTCCTGAAATATTATCGAAAGAAAATCTCTTGGAAATAAAGAATTTGGGCACATTTACGCTTACAAAGATATCCGATGAAGATGATGCAAAAGCAGCAAAGGAAGAAAACGACAACACGTTGTACTTTAAACTTCGTTTTTCACCTGCAGAGACATTAAAGAATTCGACAAACAAGCCTTTTTTGTATTTTGAAAAGATATTGCTCAACGAAGGCGTTTCATTTGAAGAGCTAACAGTTGTCGAAGAAAAAGAAGAGAAGGTTACAGCGGAAGAGATTTTGATAAAAATCGACCGTAACAAAGCATTCGTCCCCAACATAAAAACTAAACAAAAGACAAAGAAAAAACCGATTGCCCGTTGGATGCCCGTTTTAGGCGCAGCCGCAGTTGTTGTTGCGTTGATTTTTTTTTTCATGTCAACGCAAAGAAAAGCGCAAGCACTAAAAATTAATACAGAAAAAGTAACTGTAAAAACTATAACAAACGAAACTCCTGAACCGGATTTAGCCGTTTCGACCGACTCGTCACAAACACCCAACCCATTGCCAAAGGAACCCGAAAAAATACAATTGGCTCCGGATAAAACATTGCGATTGATTGCTCTCGAAAAATTCGGTAACCGCGAATTTTGGGTGTATATCTATTACAAAAACAAGGATAAAATAAAAAATCCGAATATCGTTCCCATAGGAATTGAACTAATCATGCCCGACAAATCGGAATACGATATCGATGCTTCTAACCCCCAATCGGTTGCTAAAGCCAAAGCTTTAGGCGATATGGAATTAAAGAAGTTTCAATGAACCGAATAAATTAAAAATACTTTCAAATGAGTTATTTCACCGACTTACTTATCAAAAGAAGAAGCGTGCGTAAATTTACCGACGAACCATTAACGCCGGAAGAAACGCAATTGATACTGCAGGCTGCATTATTGTCACCGACATCAAAAAACAATCATTCATGGGAATTTGTTGTTGTAGAAAATAAAGAGATGCTGGAAAAACTTTCGCATTGTAAACCAACATCTGCTCGATTTGTTGCTCATGCGTCTCTTGCTGTTGTGATTATCGGTAATCCCCTGATAAGTGATGTGTGGATAGAAGATGGTGCTATTGCAGGTATTACCATGCAGTTGCAGGCAGAAGACCTGAACATAGGAAGCTGTTGGGTGCAGGTGCGCAACAGAAATTATTCGGAAACCATCACTTCAGGCGAATATATCAATGAATTGCTAAATGTTCCTTTTCCTCTGGAGCCCTTATGCATCATAGCTTTCGGGAAAAAAGAAAAGGAACGACCGCCCCATGATGTAGATAATTTATTATGGGAAAAAGTACATATCGAGGTTTTCAAACCGAAAGAATAAATCCATTATGATTTCTAACATTGTTTTTATCGGCGCAGGAAATGTAGCTACACACATAGCAAAAGCTTTCGTGAAAACAGACTACAAAGTGCTGCAGGTTTATAGCAGAACCATTGAACATGCGCGAATACTTGCCAACGAAATTCATGCGGAATTTACAGATAATCCGGCAAAAATCTGTACAGATGCCAACGTATATATTTTTTCGGTAAAAGACGATGCTTTGCCTGAAATTCTGCATCAAATGCCTAAAACGAAAGGTATATGGATACATACAGCAGGGAGTGTGCCCATGAATATTTTTGCTCCCTATGTCGCTAATTACGGAGTGATTTATCCGTTGCAGACGTTCAGCAAAAGACGTCCCGTTAATTTTGCCGATATTCCCCTATTCATTGAAGCGAACAACAACGAAACCCGTGAAATGATAGAATCGTTGGCAACGGCTCTTTCACCGAAAGTGTATTATATGGATGGTGAAAAACGTCAATACCTGCATCTTTCGGCAGTATTTGCGTGCAATTTTGTAAACCATATGTACACACTTGCAGCTGATATTCTTGAAAAAGAAGATATTCCCTATGATGTTCTGAAACCGCTCATTGAAGAAACAGCGGCAAAAATAAAGGAAATGCCGCCACAGGATGCTCAAACGGGTCCTGCCGTGCGTTTCGATAAACGTGTGATGGAAAAACATCTCGATCTGCTTGAAGACGAAGAAAAGAAACACATCTACCGTCTTTTGAGTGAAAGTATACATAAATATGCTGAACAAAAATGATAAACTACGATCTTAATAAAATAAAGACATTGATTTTTGACGTTGATGGGGTGCTTTCGCGACAAACCATCACTCTTTCACCTGATGGTGATCCTCAACGAACTACCAATGTGCGCGATGGGTATGCCATAAATATGGCAATAAAAAACGGCCTCGAAATTGCTATTATTACCGGTGGAAACTCTTCCTCCGTCAAAGTTCGGTACGAAGCTCTTGGCGTAAAACATATTTATCTGAAATCGAAAATAAAAATGGTCGATTTTAGGGATTATCTCGAAAAAACAGGATACCTGCCCGAAGAAATTATTTATATTGGAGACGATATTCCCGATTATGAAGTCATGCAGCAAGTGGGATTGCCGGTTGCACCTGCAGATGCTGCTCCCGAAATAAAACAGATTGCTAAATATATATCGAAAGAAAAGGGAGGAGAAGGAGTGGTACGCGATGTTATTGAACAAGTACTGAAAGTTCAGGGTAAATGGCTGAACGGAGAAGCATTCGGATGGTAACTATACTTGAAAAGTAACACTAAAAGAAAAATCGCAACAAACAAATAACTATATTTGCAGACGAATTAAAAAAATTCAGGATTGATGGCAAAAATAAAAGGTTATGTAGAGGTTGACATTGAGCGATGCAAGGGTTGCGACCTTTGTGTTGCAGCATGCCCGGAAGATGTATTGGAACTTCAACCTCGTGAAGTGAATAATAAAGGATACCATTATGTTTATTTGAAAAATCCCGATAATTGTACCGGTTGCGCCAATTGTGGATATATTTGTCCTGACGCTTGTCTGACGGTATATCGCAAAAAATTTGCTTAGTGAACCACACGGGCAATCTTGATACATTTATTGACAATATAAAAATCATATCGTTGAACGATAAAAGCTAAGATCAGATTTATGTCAGAAGAGATATCATTAATGAAAGGAAATGAGGCTATCGCTCATGCTGCAATTCGCTACGGGGTGGATGGCTATTTTGGTTATCCAATCACGCCTCAATCCGAAATTATAGAAACATTGATGGAAGCCGCTCCCTGGGAAACCACAGGAATGATAGTATTGCAAGCCGAAAGCGAAGTGGCCGCTATAAATATGGTATATGGAGGAGCAGCAAGTGGAAAAGCAGTAATGACCACATCATCGAGCCCCGGCATCAGCCTTAAACAGGAGGGAATTTCTTACCTTGCCGGTACCGAATTACCGGCGTTAATTGTGAATGTACAGCGCGGAGGGCCGGGGTTAGGAACCATTCAGCCTTCACAATCCGATTATTTCCAAACCGTAAAAGGCGGCGGGCACGGCGATTATCGATTGATAACGCTGGCTCCCAATTCGGTACAGGAAATGGCCGATTTTGTGGAGCTGGGCTTCAAACTCGCATTTAAATACCGCAATCCGGCAATGATTCTAACCGACGGAGCCATCGGTCAGATGATGGAAAAGGTGAAGCTGCCGGAATTTAGACCTCGGCGGACAGAACAGGAAATTCGTGAGCAATGCCCCTGGGCTGCACTCGGAAAAACACCCGACAGAAAGCCCAATATCCACACGTCGCTCGAACTGGATCCGGTAATCATGGAAAAAAATAATGAACGATTTCAAGCAAAATACAGAGAAATCGAGAAAAACGAGGTGCGTTACGAAAAAATTCAATGCGAAGATGCCGAATATTTGTTTGTGGCTTTTGGATCAGCTGCACGTATTTGCTTGAAGACAATAGAAATGGCTCGTGAAGAAGGAATCAAAGTGGGGCTGCTGCGTCCCATTACCTTATGGCCTTTCCCAAGCGAAATTATTGGGCAATACGCCGACAAAGTAAAAGGAATGCTCGTTGTTGAATTGAATGCCGGTCAAATGGTTGAAGATGTTCGCTTGGCTGTAAACGGAAAAGTAAAAGTGGAACATTATGGTCGGCTGGGAGGAATTGTTCCCACCCCCGACGCTGTATTAGGAGCATTTAAAGAAAAAGTAATCGAATAAAAACATTCAAAATTGTGGACCCCAAAATACGTAAAATAATCTTGATTGCGTTCATGATAGCAGTTGTGGCTACCATCATCATTTATTACGCGACAGACAAAAATATGAAATATACGTGGTATGCCGGCGGAACCGCAATGGCTCTTTATCTTGTCTATCGATTCTCAAAACAATAAAAATATGAATGAAAACAATATAGTGAACCCCGAAAACATTGTGTACAAGAAACCTAAATTGATGAACGATAATTATATGCATTATTGTCCGGGTTGTTCACACGGGGTAGTACACAAAATAATTGCCGAAGTAATTGAGGAGCTTGGGTTGGAAGAAAAAACCATCGGCATTGCACCCGTAGGATGTGCCGTATTTGCTTATAATTATATCGACATCGACTGGGTAGAAGCAGCCCACGGAAGGGCTCCGGCAGTAGCTACAGCCATCAAAAGGCTGAATCCCGACAAAATGGTTTTTACTTATCAAGGCGATGGCGATTTGGCAGCCATTGGAACTGCCGAGACCATTCACGCGTGCAATCGAGGTGAGAATATTGCGATTGTCTTCATTAATAATGCTATTTATGGCATGACGGGTGGTCAAATGGCTCCCACTACACTTCCAAACATGAAAACCTCTACCACACCGCGGGGTCGGGATGTGCGCATGACAGGTAATCCGATAAAAATACTCGATATGTTGGTTCAATTAAATGGTGTGTGTTTTGCCACACGACATAGCGTGCACACAGCGGCAGCCGTAAAAAAAGCAAAAAAGGCGATTAAACATGCTTTCGAAAATGCAATGGGGGGGAAAGGTACATCGATTGTGGAAATCGTTTCAACCTGCAATGCCGGTTGGAAAATGACGCCGGTGGAAGCCAATAATTGGATGGTTGAAAATATGTTTCCCATGTATCCCCTAGGCGACTTGAAAAATATTTAACACATAATCGGAAAAAATGACACACGAAATAGTAATTTCAGGATTTGGAGGACAAGGCGTATTATCGATGGGTAAAATTCTTGCTTATTCGGGAATAATGGAAGGCAAGGAAGTATCGTGGTTCCCCTCTTACGGTCCCGAACAACGAGGCGGTACGGCTAATGTTACCGTTATTTTGAGCGATAAACCCATCAGTTCGCCTATCGTGGACAAATACGATATAGCCGTGGTATTGAATCAACCTTCACTGGAGAAGTTCGAAGAGAAGGTAAAACCCGGGGGCTCTATTATTTATGACGGATACGGCATCCATAACCCTCCCAAACGGAAAGACATCAACGTTTACAAAATTGATGCGATGGATGAGGCGGTAAAAATGAATAACGACAAAGTATTCAACATGATTGTGTTGGGGGGATTATTGAAAGTCGCACCTGTGGCACAGCTCGAAAATGTGATGGAAGGACTAAAAAAATCGCTGCCGGAAAGATATCACAATTTGTTACCTATGAATAAAGAAGCCATTTTGAGAGGTATGGAAATTATTCGGCAGGAAAATAAAGCAGAAATAAACGAAAATTAAAAGTAAAAACACTTTGGTTTAACGGCCGGTTTGATCTTTTTCAGACCGGCTTTTTGATTTACGATGAGGAGTTCTTTTTTTGGTGGCAGAGACATTATTCTCCTTTATTCTTCTATTCTCTTTTTTTGAAACGAAAGTTCGTTCTCGATGAGAAACGTTGTTTGATCGTTTTTTTTTCTTCGAACGCGGTAATTTTTTCGACTTCTGCTCTTTTTGTGGACGATATTCAGGTGCGGCGCCAACTTCATCCGGAACAGGAATTTTATAAATATCTTTCTGAAGAAACCTCTCGATTCGTAAAAATCGGTGTTGTTCCTGCGGAGAAACCAGCGTGATGGCCGTGCCCGAATCGCCCGCTCTAGCTGTACGTCCGATGCGATGCACATAGTCTTCTACATCACGAGGCACATCAAAATTAATAATCAACGAAATATCGTCAATATCGATGCCACGCGCAACAATATCGGTTGCCACCAAAATATCTATCCGCTCGCTACGAAATTCACGCATTGTTTGATCGCGTTGCGATTGATCCAGATCGGAATGCATTTCTCCCACCGACAATCCTATTTTTCTCAGCGTTTTTGCAATTTCCTTCACTTTCACTTTTGTTCCGGCAAACAGAATGGCCTTATTGGGCTTTTTACTTTCAAAAATATGTTTAAGAAGTTCCACCTTCTGTGGCTCATAACAGATATACGCCGATTGAACAATGGTTTCGGGAGGTCGCGCAATAGCAATGGATATTTCAACAGGATTGCGAAGAATAGTTTTGGCCAATTGGCGTATTTTCGGAGGCATGGTTGCTGAAAACATCACTGTTTGACGATTTTTAGGCAACAATTTTTCTATTTTCATGATGTCGTCATAAAAACCCATATCGAGCATACGATCGGCCTCGTCAAGAACAAAGTATTTTACCCCGGAAAAGTCGATGTTGTACAAATTAATATGTGAAAGCAATCTGCCGGGAGTAGCAATAACAACGTCGGCACCGCTCAACAAACCTTTTTTCTGAGCATCCCATGCATCACCATCACTTCCGCCGTATACTGCAATGGACGAAAAGGGGGTAAAATACGCAAAGCCCTCGAGTTGCTGGTCAATTTGTTGAGCTAATTCGCGCGTAGGCGCCATAATAATGGCATTTATTTTACTTTCATGATGCGGTTCCGTCTGGAGATTACTAATCAACGGAAGAAGGTAAGCAGCGGTCTTTCCTGTTCCCGTTTGCGCACAAACAATGGTATCGCGCTTTTCCAAAATAACGGGGATTGCTTGCTCCTGAACAGGAGTGGTTTCAGTAAAATTCATTGATTCCAGACCCTTTAACAAAGAGTCACAAAATGGAAAATCTGTAAATCGCATAAAATTCTATTTATACAAAGGTACGAATTAATTTTGCGTTTTCACGCATTCAGCTCATTAATACGGCATTCTTTGTTAATTTCCTCGAAAACACCATCTAATTTTATCCAAAAAAATTATACATAGAAAATCGGCCGTTTTTTAGCTATGAATAATCGTATTGAATTAGCGAATTGAATCCACGCTTTAACCAAAAGAAAAGTTCTTCAAGTAATTCATATAGTTTTGCCCTTGCCGGTTGACTTTACAGAAATTGATTCCGACAAGGAAAATTTTTACATTTCAAAAATAATTGTACCTTTGCACACGTTTTAAGGAGAGATGGCAGAGCGGTCGATTGCGGCGGTCTTGAAAACCGTTGAACCGAGAGGTTCCGGGGGTTCGAATCCCTCTCTCTCCGCAATAAACCTTAAATATCAATTAGTTGCAAAAAATACGCATGGTTTTACGCACATTATAGGGAAAGATAAGGGCATTTTTTCATGGATCCCATTTCTTTTTATCGCTTTAAAAATATAACAATTTCCCACTCTCTTTGTTTCATCGGAAAAAATAACATAAAGTTATACGGTTATAGTTATAGTTGCGCTCTTTCCTTTTCTGTAAACGGGTTAAGCCCATTTCAGGGTATAACCTGCAACAACTATCAAAATAATCAATGAAATATATTTAGTTACAAATTACAGGTTACACCCGTTTAAACTATTTGCTATAAATGATTTAAGGCTATTTATAGGTGTAACCTTTGATAAAATACCATTAGAAAATACATTATTTTTAATTTTTATTTTTCCCCAAAATCAATCAAGTTTTCATTCGGATGCTCTTTTTCTCATTGGAAGCGAAGCATATCGAAACGAAACAATGAGAAAAAACATCAACAACTTGGTGAAACTTTACATTTAACAATAAATAGGGTTAAATTTATGTGAACATAATTTTTATTCGTCTATGTGTAAATTAAAAAAAGTCCTTATCTTTATGTCACTAAACTTAAAACATAGACAAGATACACGATAAGCAAAAAACAATGTCTTCCGATTTAACTTTTATAACCAATGAAGAAAACCGGACCCTTTGTGATCGATTTAATCAATTGATCAAAGATTCGCAATATTTTGATGTCCTCGTGGGTTACTTTTATACAAGCGGTTTTCATGCCCTTTATCCGGCCCTTGAAGCTACAGAAAAAATACGAATCTTAATCGGCATAGGAACCGGACAAGATGTTGTGGATTTGATCGGACGTTCAAAAGAAAGTGCGAAAACGAAACAGCATTTTTCCCACGCCGAAGTAAAAGAACAGTTTGAAAGAGAGGTCGCAGCCGAGATGGAACACTCTGATGACAATCTTCGGGTAGAAGAAGGCATTGAACGATTTATAAGTTGGCTGAAAAGCGGTAAACTCGAAATCCGTGCTTATCCCTCGCGAAATATTCACGCCAAACTCTATATCATGACGTTTAAAGAAGGCGATCGCGATGTCGGGCGCGTCATAACCGGCTCAAGTAATTTCACGCAAAGCGGACTTTCGGACAATCTGGAGTTTAATGTCGAACTTAAAAATCGAAGCGATTATGAATTTGCCGCCACAAAATTTGAATCGTTGTGGAGAAATTCCGTCGATGTTGGCGAAAAATATATACAGTCCGTAAAAACCCATACTTGGATTAATCCGAATATAACACCTTATGAGCTTTACCTTAAGTTTTTGTACGAATATTTCAAAGACGAATTGAGTTTGACGGACGAAATATTCATCAAATATTTGCCTCAGGGCTTTAAAAAATACGATTATCAACAACAAGCTGTCCTCAATGCAAAAAAAATAGTCGAAGAATATGGAGGTGTTTTTATCTCCGATGTGGTTGGATTGGGAAAAACCTATATTGCAACCATGTTGGCCGGGCAACTCGATGGCAGAACGCTGGTTATTGCACCCCCTGCTTTGTTGGATAAAAACAACCCGGGTTCGTGGCCCAACGTATTTTTAGACTTTCATATTCCTGCCGATTGCGAATCGGTCGGAAAATTGGATTCGTTGTTGAAGCGCGGTGTCGAAAAATACACCAATGTCATCATTGACGAATCTCACAGGTTTAGAACCGAATCCACCATCGGATACGATCTTTTGGCTCAAATATGTCGCGGAAAACGCGTTATCCTCATCAGTGCAACACCTTACAACAATTCGCCGATGGATATATTGAGCCAAATAAAACTTTTCCAAAATCCGCGCATGAGCACCATCCCCAACCTCCCCGATTTGGAAGGATTTTTCAAAGAACGCGAAAATCGGTTGAAAAAGATAAACAAACAAAAGAATTATGACGAATACCTTCGAGTGGCAAAAGAGAATGCCCGGGAAATACGTGATAGGGTATTGAAATACTTAATGGTACGCCGAACACGCAACGAAATCGAAAAGTATTTTCCCGAAGATATGGAAAAACAAGGATTGAAATTTCCCGAAATACAAAATCCGATTCCCTTGTATTATGAATTAAACGATGAAGAAGACAACATATTCAACGAAACCAT
>Ga0116169_1001026_pt1 | contig 25382 bp, 24 predicted proteins | sample AD_UKC130_MetaG_FD_89796 | JGI IMG/M metagenome (GOLD analysis project Ga0116169, IMG submission 89796) | Active sludge microbial communities of municipal wastewater-treating anaerobic digesters from Canada - AD_UKC130_MetaG | ecosystem: Engineered > Bioreactor > Anaerobic > Digestate | place...
AAATATCTTTTGTAGTATCGTCAGACGCTGTTCCGTTACAGTAAGCCCTTTGGCTTTTAAAGCCTCGCGAGCATCGCACAGATCCATAGATCTACTTTACACCAGCTGCAAACGATTTGCAACTAATTTCGGCTATTGACATGTCCAACATCAGGAAGTAAAATACTGAATACAAGGATAGCAATAACAAGCAATAAAATATAATCACTTCAAGGAGGTGGGCGCATGAGGATAGACCAGGAGCTCTGCATATGCTGTCTTAAGTGTCTTCCCTACTGCCCCGTGGATGCGATCATAAACGGACCCGAAGGAGTGTATATAGACCAGGAGCTCTGCGCTGAGTGCGGAACGTGCCTTCGTACGGCAGGTTGCCCAACCGGTGCGCTCCAAGAGCCTGAGGATGTCTATAAGGAACCGAGATCCGTGCGTAAATTCTTCTCCGACCCCACAACGACGCACAAGGAGACGATGATTCCAGGGCGAGGCACAGAAGAAGTCAAAACCAATGATGTAACTGGACGCGTAAAACGAGGCCAGGTAGGTATAGGGATAGAAATGGGACGCCCTGTTTTAGGAACCAAAATGACTGAAGTTGAAAAAATTACCATGCGCCTTGCCCAGATGGGCATTCAATTAGAACACAATAACCCCCTCTTCTATTTGATAGACGACCCACAAAAGGGTACACTCAAAAGTTGGGTTAAAAATGAGCGAGTCGTTTCCTGCATAGTGGAATTCGAAATTCCATTTGACATGTTGAAAGAAGTGCTCCAGGCGATAAAAGAACTCGCAAATGAGATAGATACGGTATTTTCTCTCGACGTGGTATCGAGATTCGATGAAAATGGAAACATACCTACAATACCGGTATTAGAAGAGCTTGGTATATGCTATCGCCCAAATGCTAAAATAAACTTGGGCCTTGGACGCCCTCTGCGGGAGGAGTGAGAATATGACTCATTCATTACACAGGCGTGGGGATGTAGAGTCCTTAAGGCGCGACTACGTGCTGTTATTCACCCCAGCTGCTGGCATCAATCACGAGGGTTCTCACGAAAAACTGGAAAAGATCGTAGATATTGTAGCCGAAGCCGGTCCAACCAATATAGGCTCTTACGATGTCAAGAAGAATATCTATGACGGCATAACCATAGAAGACGTAAAAAAGAACCTGCGCATGTCAAAAGTCCCCCGCGTGAGATGTTGCTTCAGCGACAAAAACAAGGTTCTTCAAGTCCTCAAAAAGGTAAAAGAGGGAGATTTTGGCATATCAGTAACGGTGAGCGGCCTCATCGACGAAGTCTTAAACATGAGCAAAGAGATAAATTGCAAGCCGCATTCCATAAACCTCTCCTTGGGCGTGTGGGGACGAACCGAAAAGCTGCCCGATGAAACTATAATGGAAATCGTCACCATGTGCGGCCATGGTCTTCTTTCAAAGGCCCTTGTAAAAAAGGAAGCCGAACTGGTACGCAAGGGGAAGAAGAGCATACGGCAGGCAGCTGAGGAATTAGCCAGGCCGTGCACATGCGGCATCGTAAACGTAGACAGAGCTCAAGATATTATTTCTCGATGGATAGCAAGAGATATGTAAGAACATTTTTGTAAATACAAATATAAAGACATAAAGGAGGTAGGTGAAAAATGAGAAAGTTAGTCACTTTGTTGGCGGTGTTAGGGTTGGTTCTGGGACTTTGCGGCTCTGGACCAGCATGGGCTGCGTATCCAGACAAACCGATTACCTTCGTGGTGCCATTCTCTGCAGGTGGCGGAAGTGATGTCATGGCCCGCGCCATTGCCAAGGTCTTCCAGGATGAGAAGCTGTTGCCGCAACCATTGGTTGTAGAAAATAGGCCCGGCGGCAGCGGCGCCGTTGGCTACGCCTATGTAGCCAGAAGAGTTGGCGACCCGTATATCATCGCGACCGTGAGTTCCAGTTTTTGGACTACACCCCTTACGGCGGAATCTCCGGTAAACTACGAAGACTTTACCCCAATTTCGGGTTTGGGCCTCGACCCATTCCTCCTTATGGTAAACCCAAAATCACCTTATAAGACTTTAGAAGATGTAATAAAAGCGGCCAAAGAAAAGCCGATGGGACTTACGGTGGGCGGCACAAGTCTTTCTGACGACAGAGTTTGTACTGGGCTACTCGAAAAGGCCGCCGGAATTAAGTTCAACTACGTTCCTTTTGAGGGTGGTGGAGAAGCCATGACGGCCCTCCTTGGGGGGCACGTGGACCTATGTTGGGCTAACCCTGGAGAGGCGCTCAATCAGCTTGAGGCAGGAAGAGCTGCAGTATTAGCGGTGAGCGTGGAAGAGCGCCTTGCACAATTGCCAGATGTTCCCACTTTTTCTGAAGCAGGATATCCCCAAGTGGTCCACTATCAACTCCGCGGTATCGTAGCGCCTAAGAATGTTCCCGAAGAGGCCGTAAAGGTATTAGAGGCAGCCTTCAAGAAACTTCACGAGAGTCAAGCATGGCAGAAGGATTATATGGAGCGTTTTATGGTGACACCTCGTTACTATAATGCCAAAGATTTCGCCAATGCTATAGTAGAGCGTAATAACGCTTATACAGTTGTATATAAAGAAATAGGTGTATTGAAGTAAATAGAGCTAAATCAAAAGGATATCGTACAATAACACTAAAATCACAAGAGTTTCAAGGGGAAGCGACCTTTGCTTCCCCTTGAAACTCAGAGAAGAGAGGAGTGCTAAATGAAGCGAGGCACGCAAATATCGGCTGTAGTTTTGCTCCTCTTGGCAATTTATATTATGGTCACAAGCATAAAGAAGTTGGGATACAAGCTCAACGGCCTGCCAGGGCCAGGCTACGCCCCGTTTTGGATCGCCGTTTTTTTAGTCATCTTCGCCTTGGGGATACTATGGGAGGCAAAAAGGCTGCCCGGTGGTTCTATATTCACACGGCGGACGCTTAAGATGTTGGCTATTTTGACTACAGCAGGCATCATCACCATCCTCCTTGCGCTATTCTTGGGGCTCCTAACGAGCTTAGCCCTCGTAGCTGGGGCTTTGGTATTGCTCTTGGGAGGCTCATTGAAACAAGCTGTCGTCACCGTTCCAACCGTGGGCATATGCTTTTACTTGCTCTTTCAAAGGCTCCTTATGGTGTCTTTCCCAAAAGGGCCATTCGGCTTTTAGGGGGTCGATGTTATGGAGACGCTTGAGTTGCTAATTAACGGCTTTGCCGTAGCTCTACAGGGACAAAGTCTCTTGGCTTGCCTGATAGGCGTAATCGGAGGCGTTATAATTGGTGCCTTGCCAGGCCTTGGCCCATCCACCGGTGTAGCTGTCCTGCTTCCCCTCACCTTTGGCAGAAATCCCACTACGGCCATTATTATGCTTGCCGGCATCTACTACGGAGCCATGTTCGGCGGAGCCATATCTTCGATCCTCATCAACACCCCAGGCGACTCAGCAGCAGTGATGACGTGCGTAGACGGTTACCCTCTGGCCCAGCAAGGGCGAGCCGGGGCTGCGCTCGGCATGTCAACCTTGGCATCGTTTACAGGTGGAACGATATCAGTCATCATTTTCACATTTTTAGCGCCCAAGTTAGCGGAGGCAGTCCTTTGGTTTGGCCCTCCAGAGTATTTTGCATTGATGGTTATGGGCCTTTCTACCGTATCCGGACTTACGGGCAAATCTCCCTTCAAGGGTATGGCGTCCATGCTTGTAGGGCTCGCCCTTTCTACAGTAGGCGTGGACCTGGTAACCGGCAAGCCGCGGTTCTGCTTCGGAAGACCCGAGCTGTTCAGCGGGATAGAATTTATCACGGTAGCGCTGGGCCTTTTTGGCATTGCTGAGCTCATCAATCTGGCTGCGGGCGAATCTGGACAACTCAAGCGGACGGAAGTGAAGCTCTCTTTTAGAAATATGCTGCCAAACAAGGAAGACTGGGGTCATTCTTGGCCTCACATATTGCGTGGCACCTTTTTGGGCTTCCTGATAGGCATGCTTCCAGGGGCAGGAGGCACAATAGCTTCCTTTATCTCTTACTCCATGGCAAAACAGAGATCCAAAAGAGCAGAGCTCTTCGGCAAAGGTGCCATTGAAGGAGTGGCTGCTCCAGAGTCCGCAAATAACGCCGCTTCTGTAGGTGCCTTTGTCCCGCTTCTCGCCTTGGGGGTGCCAGGCTCGGCCACGACAGCTGTGCTCCTGGGGGCACTCATGATGTTTAATTTGCGTCCAGGCCCACTGATATTCCAGCAAGCGCCCGAGTTTGTCTGGGGGCTTATAGCGTCGATGTATGTGGGCAATGTCATGCTCGTAGCACTAATGCTCTTATTCATAGCCGCCTTCGTAAGAGTACTCGACATCCCAGTTCACCTATTGGTGGCCTCTGTTTTTGTTTTGATCTTAGCAGGCTCTTTTAGCTTAAATGTGGGCATATTTGAAGTTGGGATCACTGTCGCATTTGGGGCAATAGGCTATGTTATGAAAAGGCTCGAATATCCCCCAGCACCGCTTGTGCTAGCCCTCGTTTTAGGGCATATGTTGGAAAATTCCTTCAGGCAATCACTGATCATGTCCCGCGGCAGCATGTCTATATTCTTCACCCGTCCCTTATCGCTCATACTACTCGCCGTTGCCGTCGCCGCAGTAGTCATTCCTGCGATTCGAAATTACCAAAGGGCAAGCGCGAGCCGCTCAACATAAAAAAATGGCAACAATCATGTCCACGAACCAAGGTGAACCCCTATGAGCTTGTGGGAGCAAATTTGTCAGTCAGATCGTAAGGCCGCTTAAAAGCCTTGTGTCTCACTAAGAAAGCAGGGCAGAAAGGGAAAACGGCATCACGATGAGGATACTCACAAGGCGCACCGTGTGCATGAGGCTAACTATCAACGGGTCAGCCCCCATTTCATCGGCTATCGCACCCATTTGAGTCAAACCAGCAGGAGATGCTGACAAAAGGCACGTCACCAAGTCCCAACCAGTGATGCGCCTGAGGAGAAAACCCAAGGCTACGGCACAGGCTATCATGCCCCCGGTGAGCAATAAAACCGGGGGCAACATAAAGTAAAGTTGCTTGAATGTCTCCTCGGTCATGCTCAAGCCTATAGTTATACCCACGCCAGTCTGAGCGATAGACCTAATGATTTTTGGAGGGGACCACATGGATACGCCCAAGGCACAAAAGATGCCCACAAAGAACATAGAGCCCAACAGGCCCCCTGCTGGAACATGGCTTATCGTGCCAGCCCATCCCCCTAAGAGGGCCAACCCAACAAAAGTAACATATCTCCAAGGCTTCAAATCGCTTGAATCACAATTTGAACTGCAAGGCGGGAGCTCTTCGTCGAGCGAACCCCCATCGCCTCCAGCATACCTGGCACCCAACAGAGGCATAACGAACATCGAGCCGACGAGGCGGAAGGTCTGAAGCAAGGTGACGCTCGCCACATCTGCCCCGAGGGAGAGAGCGAGGAGCGCCATCTCAGCGACGCCGCCAGCAGTCGAACCCAAAAGCGCTGTGGAGATGGGAAGGTCCGTAAAGAGATAAAGCAACATACCGCACCCTATAGACGTGCCCAACATCCATAGGGAAACGATAATAGAAGGCCAAGCCAAATCGCGCAACAGCTTGGTACAGTTGCGGTCAAAGCGAAGTCCTATAAAGGCCCCTATTGTCACTTTGCTGAAGAAAGAGACAGCATCCGTGGGGAATGCGACCTTCAGTCCTAACGGACATATCAAAGCTACAGCAAAGAGAGGGCCCAATATAGAGGGGGCTGGCAAACGCAGCCGTAAGAAGAGCCACGCCCCAGCCCCACCGATTCCGAACAGAAACAGCAACCCGAACAGCTCAAGAGTTGATATCCCAGGCGCCCCTTTCTGCGAGCATTCTCAATCGAAGGCTATATCAGAGCTGCGCGTGCTCTCGTCCGACACGACGCACGCATTCGGCATTTCCAATTTGGCGATGGCCACGATGACCTTGATCCCTGCGATTGTCCCTTTTGTCAGGTGTCCTCCCAACGTAGCAACTGTATCGTTCATCACTGTAGAAGCGGCAAAATGGGCATGCACCTCGACTTCCTCAGACCCCTCTCGCGGGGCGATCCAACCGCTAAGTGATAGTAATTCTAAAGGTTGCTCCAGCGTAAGGTAGAGCCTGTCTTCTGGCCTCACCGGGAACTCCTTGGGCCACCACTTCAAGTTGCGAAACACAGCCTTCCTCAGAGCCCCCAAGCCCGAGACAAAGACGCCACAAGATATGCCGCTCACTTTAACGCCCTCTTCTATAGCCTCGAGGAGATCTGCGCCCTCCGTAACCTTGAATTGCACTATCTCCAAAACCCTACCGCTACCCAAAGAGCTCAACAACGCACCTTTGCCCATACTCGATTCCCCCCCCTTTTTACATCTCTTGCGCACCTTATATGGAGCGAATCTCTTGCCGCATAAAGGCTACATAGGAAACTGCAAAACAGATTATAGAAAGGGCAACCAGCGCCACGAACTGCGGCCATACAACCATTACGCTCTGGCCAATAGAAAGGGGGGAAACTATGAGCCCCTTTAACTGGCTTTCCATGGCAATCCCAAAGAGCCGAATTGACGGGTTCAAGATAGCCGAAGAAATCTCCTCCAAAAGGACGCTGGGCGAAAGGCGCATTATCATAGACCTTATGCTCTCGTGTTTAGCTATCTCCTCAATAGCAGATTGCTGCGTCAGCGGCACCATTTCGTCGGCGATAACGCCAGCTACCATGTAAATAAAAAAGGAAAGAAATATCCAAACCGCGATCGAAACGAGGGCTGATGTGGAGCTCCTCGCTAAGACAAGGGAAAAGAGGATCGCCAAGCTGAGCCAAAAGGCCACGTATAATATACAAGCCAGGAAGAACAGGACAACCCTCGCCACCTCTTGGCCATTGGGTACGACGCCCAGTTTGCCGATGCTAACCCCTGTTATCATGACGATGATGCTTGCTATCATGATGGCCACAGTGGCCAATCCCGCCAAGAACTTCCCGTTGATGACGGCATCCCTATATATAGGTTGCGAAAGGAGCAAGCTCAGCGTGCCTCGTGAGCGCTCAGAGTTTATGGCGTCAAAACCCAATACTATCCCTATCAGTGGGCCGAAGAAGCTTATGAAAAAGAGAAAAGATGGAAGCCCGCCTCCAGAGGATGAAAGGAGCATCACGAAGAGATACTCCGGATACGTGGTCTCCGGCGATAGGCTTTCCGTGGCCCCATAGGAAGAAAAGAGGCTGACTGCCACAATGATCAAAAATATTATTAGAAAGCGCTTACTGCCCAAGTAATCGGTAAGCTCTTTCCAAAACACAGCTCCTGCTCCACCCATGAGCCATCACCCTTCCTGGAAATACCTCATATAGATCTCCTCAAGGCTGTATTCTTTGCCTCTCACCTCTATGGGAATGAAACCTTCGCTGACGGCGTCACGGACGAGATCGGCCTTACGGCTTTCGTCGAACTTGACCACCACCGTCATGCCGCTCGTGCTTACATCGAGCACGCCGTCTTTGTTCTTGAGCCTCTCGATTGAGGACGGCTCGAGGTTCTCGCATGTAAGCTTCATCACCCCTTGCTTCTCGCCCAAAACTTGGGCCCCTATCTCATCGATGCCCCCTTGAGCCACCATCTTGCCTTTGAACATGATCCCCACCCGGTCGCAGATCCTTTGCATCTGATAAAGCAGGTGCGAAGAGACCATCACCGTAACGCCCATCTCATGAGCCATTTTCATAATGAGTCTCAATACCTGCTCCGTTCCCTCTGGGTCTATGCCCGTAGTGGGCTCATCCAAGATGACGAGTTTAGGATCTTTTATCAGCACTGAGGCGAGGCCCAGCCTTTGCCTCATCCCCTTAGAGAACGTGCCCGTCGCTTGATCTTTAACGTGAGATAGGCCGACGACCTCCAAGGCTTCTTCGATCTTTCTCTCGGCCTCCTCACCTTTGATGCCATTTAAGCGGGCTATATAGAAAAGGTTCTCCGCCGCTGTCAGCTCTTCATAGAAACCCACATTCTCAGGGAGATAACCGGTTACCCTCTTCACCTGGAGGGGCTCAGTAGTAGAGTTATAACCATAAACTCTTGCCGTACCAGAAGTGGGTTCTGTGAGGCCCAAAAGCATAAGTATCGTGGTCGTTTTGCCGGCTCCATTGGGCCCCAACAGGCCAAAGATCTCCCCTTTGGCTATGCGAAAGCTCACACTATCGACAGCCTTGAAGCCGTCGTAGAGCTTGGTGAGCTCGGAGGCTTCAACTACCCACTCCATGATCTATCGCCTCTTCAGCTTCATGAATATACCGAACAAGAGCAAAAGCACTGCCACGATAACGCCAATCCCAGCCCATCCCCAGCTGGTGGGGACTTTTACCGTAGCCCTTAAGTCCAAGCTCTTTTGATCCTGGTCCCCAGCTGCCGTAACGGACACCTGATAATCGCCGGGGATAGTGCGCTCAGGAGCCTTGAAAATAGCAGTAACCTGCTCCGGTTTCTGCGTGACCAAGAGGGACTCCAAGCTTGAGAGCTTTTCCGGCTCAAATTTCACTTCCCACCCCTCGGGTTTACTGGCCAAGAGGGAGATGTTTTCGATGGGAGCAGAACCCTCGTTCCAGAGGTAGAGCACCAAGCGCTTCTCTTCCCCTGCCACCATATCGAAGTTGAGTCGATTAGTCTCAGGCACCACCTGAAGCTTGTAAGTTCCCTTTATAATCGCCGAGAGGTCCAGCGCTTTCTCCACATCGCCCGCCTTGGCGACGAGCTTTATGGGATAATCCTTCTTCTCCACATCCATTGGGGGCGTCACCGTTAGGAGGATGCGCTCTGTAGCGCTGCCATCGAGCTTAATGGAGTTTATCCGCCTCTCGGACTCCCACCGCGGCGTTATATAACCCGACCACTTCTCAGGCAGGTTCAGCACCAAGTCTACAACCACGGCATCTCCGCCCGCATTTTTAACGGAAATCTCATAGCTAAACGCCTTTCCCGGCGTGCCTTCGACGGCAGGATATTTAGCCTCCAGTTCGATATCTGTCTTGGCTTTCTCCTCAACCACTTTGCCACCGGTGAGCTGAACCACTATAGGCAATGCTTCGGAAAAGACACCGTCAAGGGTAGAAGCTTTCACGATGAAGCGATACTCTCCTGCCGCAGCATCCTCGGCGGGCTTTATGCGGAGTTTTACCGCCGCCTCCTTGTCCTCATCGCCCGTGCCGAGGTAAACTCCACTAACGCCGAAGCCGCTCCATTCGGAGTTTAAAAGCATTACTTCCCACCCTTCGGCCTTTTCGTCCTTCTCGAGTTCGAGCTTCACGCTCAGACCTTTGTCGGTCATATTCTTGAGCTTCACGTCCAATGTGGCTCTGTCTTTTGCACCTATGATAACCCCCGTAAAGGGCGCATATAACTGAAAGGGCTCCTCGCCCACCGCCTGGGAATATGCAAATTGTGGCGCAGCAAGCAAGAACACTGTCAACATCAAGACCAAATAGATCCGCTTCATCACCATTCACCCTCCTACCTTAGCATCCTCTGCGATTCCAAAGTTCATTCATCACAATTAAAAATATACGGATCTCCCCAGGTCTGCGCAAGGGGGTATCAAAGCATTTATTACACACAAACGACTGGCCGACGCCTTTCACCAGCGCTCATTCCGAGAACTCCACGGTTACGCTATCGCCATCGCGCACGGCCTTGAGAATCGTCGGGTCGCCTATAACTTTACCCACCACTACCACGGGGCTGGCTGGGCGAATTTCATCGCCTCGACTCGCAGGTGTGGGGCCAAAAAATAGACAGATAGCTTTCCCGGGCGGCCAGTAACCCACATCACCCATTTCCACCACCTCTTTGGCATCCTCAAGAGGGGCCTTGACAGGCGTAGAAAAATAGACCTCATCACCCCATGTAGAAGCTTCGCTCTTTATAGGTAGCGCTTCCTTTATCGACTCGGCAGCTTTCGTATCATTCAATTTCACCCTTACGGTTATAGATCCTGCGGTAATTTTAATCTCTGTAGACATCTTTCTTCACCTCCAAAAGCTCGTCATCTGATGTAAGCAAAGACGTCGCGTTTCCGCTCGGGCGCTATCGGCTGATACGAAGGATCTTTATAGCCCAATGTGACGGCATAAAAAGGCTCATACCCCTCTGGGATGGAAAGCCTTTTCGCTTCTTCTTCCTGCTGAAAGAAGAAATTGGCGAGGCCTATCCAACAGCTTCCTATGCCGAGGCTCTCGGCAGCCAAAAGCATATTCTGCGTGGCGGCGGAGCAGTCCACTAAAGCGGAATACGAGCCTTTGCGGCCAGAAACTACTATCACCGTAGGGGCGTTATGAAAGATGTGGCGGCGCGTATTTTGCCCTATCTTGACGATCCAGTCTATATTCGAGCGCGTCATCGCCTCTTTTGCCTTCTCGCTCATGCGGTCGATGAGTTCTTTATCCTGGATTACCAAAAAGTGCCAAGGCTGCTCGTTATGGCCGCTCGGGGCAAATATCGCCGCTTCCAGTATCGTATTCAGCTCTTCATCCTTGATCTGGTCTGGCAAATACTTGCGGATGCTCCTCCTGCGCTTGATGACTTCGAGAACTTCGTTCATTTCGCATCACTCCTATTCAAAGCTTTACTGACATACCAGAACGGTCAAATCATTCACATTCGTCCCCGTGGGTCCCGTCTTTATTAAGCTGCCGCATGCCTCAAGGGCATGATAAGAGTCATTATTTTTCAGCGCTTCTTCCGGGTCGCAACCGGCTTCTTTTAACTTCGTTATCGTAGATCCGTCTACGATGCCGCCGGCGGCATCTGTAGGCCCGTCGGTCCCGTCAGAACCGACTGAAAGCACTGCTACGCCTTCAAGCCCCTGTATGCCCATGGCCGCCGAAAGGGCAAGCTCTTGGTTTCTGCCACCCAACCCCTGGCCGCGAACGTGAACCACCGTTTCCCCGCCGAGGATCAATGCGCACGGGTGCGACAATGGCCTATCATACCCCTGCCCCTCGCGAGCTATAGCTGCCAGAAATAGGCCCGCCTCCCTGGCCTCGCAATCCAGAGTCGTAGTCAGGATCTCAGTATTGTAGCCCAACTCGGATGCCGCTTTGGCCGCCTCTTCGCACATCACCTTGACGCTTCCTATGACCACCGTCTCCACGTTGGACAACGATTTGGGCGTCTCTTCCTCTAACAGTTTTAAAAGCTCGGTATCCAACTTCAGCCCGTACTTTTGGACGATGCGGAGGGCCTCTTCGGACGTAGTGCTGTCTGGATATGCAGGGCCGGAAGCAATGCTGTCTAAGCGGTCGCCCAAGACATCGGAGAGGACGACCGCATATACCTTGGCAGGGTGAAGGTTTTGGGCGAATTGCCCTCCCTTGACGGCAGAAAGCCTCTTTCTGATGGCATTGATTTCGACTATGTTAGCCCCAGAACGCAAGAGTTGATCTGTGATGTCTATGATGCTTTTAAGAGAGACGCCGCCTTTAGGTTTCTCAAAAAGGGCCGAGCCGCCGCCCGAAACCAAAAAGAGCACCACATCATCGCGCGAAAGGCCAGCTGTGGCCTGAAGCGCCGCTTCGGTGGCTATGACCGTATTTTCGTCTGGGATAGGATGCCCAGCTTCGTAAATTTCAAAATTACCTATTGGGCCTTGGCTATGAACATATTTGGTTATGACGACGCCGCGAAGGATGCGATCGCCAAGCGCATCAGCAGCAGCCTTAGCCATGCGCCATGCCGCTTTCCCTATGGCCACGAGGACGACTTTTCCGGGGAATAAGCGCCCTTCCAATGCCCGCCTCAGCGCGTTCTCCGGCAACACCGCGTCTATTGCCTTCCTGGCTATCTCAAGCGCGTCTTCCCTCGGACTCCTCATGGTCTGAGGCCTCACTTCTTCACTACTTCCGGATTCACGAGATTCGGCGGCGTCTCGCCTTTGAGGGCTTTGACCAAATTATCGGCAGCCATTGTAGCCATCTTGGCCCGTGTAGCGTAAGATGCGGAACCGAGGTGAGGGGCTAAAACTACGTTGTCAAGCCCTAATAACTCCGGTTCAACCTGTGGTTCGTGCTCAAAAACATCCAGGCCTGCGCCTCTAATCCACCCCTCCTTCAAAGCTTTGGCCAGGGCCTTTTCATCTACGATGGGACCCCTGGCAGAGTTAACAAGATATGCCTCTTTCTTCATCATTTTCAGCTCTCGCTCGCCGATCAGATGGCGAGTTTCTTTCGTGAGAGGGAGATGGATCGATATAAAATCTGCCTCTTGAAGGAGTTGATCCAACGGTTTGTACTCAGCGTTGAATTCTCTCTCCAACTCCTCGGAAACCCGCTGCACGTCATAGTAAATGACTTTCATATCGAAGCCCATCGCTCTGCGCGCCACGGCCCTGCCTACCCTGCCAAAACCGATGACGCCGAGCGTCGCGTGATGGACATCAGTGCCCAAAAGGAGCATCGGCTTCCAGGCTTTGTATTTCCCCTGACGTACGAATTTGTCCCCTTCGACGATCCTGCGCGCTGCAGCCAAAAGCAGCGCCCATGCCAAGTCGGCAGTCGTATCGGTAAGGACGCCAGGAGTGTTGGTAACCATGATGCCGCGCCTTGTAGCTTCTTCTACGTCGATATTGTCGAAACCGACAGCGTAGTTAGCCACAACCTTGAGCTGCGGACCGGCGGCATCCATTACCTCCGAATCGATCTTATCGGTGAGGAGAGAAATGATGCCATCTATCCCCTTAACTTCTTTTAAAAGCACCTCTCTTGGGAGTGCTCCTTCGTAGTCAAATACCTTAACCTCGCAATGCTCCTCTGCTATGCGCATACCTTCCTCAGGAATGCGATTCGTTATCAAGACTTTCGGCTTTCCGTTCATCTTAGCTCACCCTCCCTCTTTTTATACGAACCTCAGAAGTTTTTTACGCCTTGTGCTCTCCTTGGGATAACAGAGCGGGCATCACAAAAGCCCCATTCCCTTAAGGATTTCCTTCAATTCTCGTCTCTTTGCATCCGATAAGCCTTTAACGGGGCTTTTGGCAGGCCCTGCATCTATGCCTATCAGCTTCAGCGCCTCTTTTATCACAACGGGAAACGTTCCCAGTTCAAAGGCCACACGCAGCGGGGCGAGGGCAAACTGCGCCTCTTTCGCCTTCTCTATGTCGCCCTTCATAAAATGCTCATAGATACCCACTGCAATTTTAGGAGCCACGTTTGCCGTGGCCGATATGGCTCCGCTCCCACCGTAAAGCAGCGTAGAGAGTATAAGGGTATCCCTGCCAGCGAGGACGCTGAAACCCTTACCCTTGGTCTTCCTAATGTATTCGCCAGTGAGCGTCATGTCGCCGCTGCTGTCTTTGATGCCCACGATGTTTTCGATCTGAGAAAGGCGTTCTGCGAGGCCTATGGAGATGTTCACTCCTCCGGTCTTGCCCGGGTTATTGTAGAGCAATATCGGAAGGCTCGTTGAATTAGCTATGATCTTATAGTGCTCGTAAAGCTCTTCTTGAGATGGAGACAGGAAGTAGGGGGTGATGACGGAAACGGCATCCACACCGATCTTTTCGGCCATCTGGGTGAGCTCGACGGCCTCGCTGGTGGTCACGGCGCCCGTGCCGGCATATACAGGCACACGTTTGGCTGTTTGCTCCACCGCTGTTTCCATCACTTTTTTCTTCTCGTCCTGGGAGAGGGCATAGGCTTCACCCTGGCTGCCCACCACGAATATTCCATGAACTCCACTATCGACCAGGAAATCCACAAGGCTCCTCAGAGCTTTTTCGTTAACTTCTTCCCTATCGTTCAAAGGGGTAACCATGGCCGGCAATATACCGCGAGGGGCAAAGGACATAACTAATTCCTCCTTCGATTTCCTTAAATAATAAGCAGAAAAGCAGATTGGGTTTGACCTATGTATTTATGTTATTAATATTTTATCTAACTTCTGCCCCAGAAAGCTCCTCCCACAGTTCAACAAGACAACCGTGATCGGACTCCCCCTTGCCTTCCGCAGAAAGAGAAATCATGGCCTGCTCGACGAAAGAGGCCAAAGGAAGGGGGGATTTCAATGCCATTCCAGCGTTAATGGCATTTTTCAAGTCTTTAATATGGAGATCCAATTTGAAGCCGGGCTTAAAGTCCCTCTTTACGAAGCGCGGCACCATCATCTCCATAACCCTGCTGCCGGCCATGCCTCCGCTGATCGCCCTATGTATGTCCTCTGCAGATAATCCAGCCTTGGCTCCAAAGGCGAATGCTTCGGATAAGGCAGCTATGTTTATCCCGACTATGATCTGGTTTACCAATTTCGTAGTCTGACCGCTGCCTAGCCCTCCCATATAAGTGATGGTGCGTCCCATGGCTTGAAATATGGGCAGACACCGCTCGAAGACCTCTTTGTCGCCGCCCACCATGATGGCAAGCTCTCCCTTTATGGCTCCGCTTTCGCCACCGCTCACAGGGGCATCGAGCATATTAGCCCCTTTTTGAGCAAGCTCAGCTCCAACCTTGCGCGTAACGACGGGGTCAATCGAACTCATGTCGATGACCACAGTCCCAGGCCTTATACCCTCAATAACGCCATTTTCGCCCAAAATTACTTCCTCAACCTCAGGCGAATCGGGGAGCATCGTGATAACCACGTCGCTCTCACTGGCAACATCTTTGGGGGAGGCTGCCCCCTTGGCACCCAACTTCTCCATCTCCTCAATTTTGCTCTTGGTCCTGGTATATACGACCAGCGGATAGCCGGCAGAGAGCAAATTCTTGCTCATGGGTCGACCCATTATCCCCAGCCCGATAAAACCTATTATCGGTTTTTCCGTGGAAGTCAAGTTCAAAAACCCCCCTTCGTCTTGATTTTTACCTTAGGCGCTTACGGCAATATCACCTTTAAGCCTTTTTCAAATATATACCAGAATGCGAAAGTGGTGGCACAGGCGAAGGCTATACTGTAGATTATCTCTTTAAGAGATCTTTCTTTTACCATCATTAAATAACTTATAATTATAAAGAAAATTGTAGTCAGCACAAAACCCAGAGATTTAACCGCAACAGCGTATGCTACAAGTATACACATATATAGCGTTATTTTGGCATAACTTCGTCTGCTTTTCTCTTTTTGCGGCTTCGTTTCCTTCTTGAGCGCAGCACTAAGCGCTACAGCTGCTCCAAAAATTATCAACAAAACAGCACTGAGTTTGGGGAAGAAAGGTGCATCAAGAGCATCATACCCTAAACTTCGAATGGACAAAGATTCGATAAAGAGCCAAATGCCCACAGCACACAGGCCCAATCCTTGCAGAACAGATGCGCTCATCACCGTATACCTCCAGCTCTTCATAAAGCCAGGGCGGTGTGGACAGCCCTGGCTTTATCCTTCGTACTTGCTAAATCCAACTCGTCGATTTAAAGCTTATTTCTTGGCAGGCTCGAATCCGGCCTCTTTAGCGAGCCTGCTCCAATATTTGAAGTCCTCTTCCAGGAACTTCACGAACTCCTCTGAGTCCATGTATTTGACTTGAGAGAATGTCTTTTCCTCGATCTCCTTGACGTAAGCCTCATTTTTAGACACTTCGCCTATCGCCTTGGAGAAAGTAGCCACTATGTCTTCTGGGGTCTTGGGCGGCATGTAAAAGCCTGTGTCTTGCATAAAGATTGCATCTATGCCGAGCTCTTTCGCAGTCGGCACATCTGGCAGGAAGGGGTCTCTTTCTGCGGACGTTACGGCTAACGCCTTTAGTTCTCCGGACTTTAGATATGATACCACCGAGGAGAGAGCCACAACGCTCAGATCCATGTGGCCGCCCATAATCTTGGTAATCCTGTCCATATCGCCGCCCTTGCTGGCCGTGAGGACGAAGGCGTTATCCGTCATTATCTGAAGCGGCATAACTTGAAAGTGACTGGTGGCCCCGATTTCTGCGCCGAGCCTTATCTGGCCGGGGCGCTTCTTCGCGTCTTCTACCACATCCTTAAGATCCTTCCATGGAGCATCGGGTTTGGTGATAAATATGCGATTAGTTCTTATGGCGAGGCAAACGGGCGCAAAATCGTTGTAAGTGAAGTCCGAGACGCCAGTGAGATAGTTGGAAAACATCGATTGATGTTGAAAGAGGACGGTATAGCCATCGGGCGCAGCGTTTAAAACCTCCCTGTTGCCTATGCCTCCACCAGCGCCGGCTATGTTTACTATTACGAAATCCTGGCCCAAATATTCCTTGATGTACTTAGACATGATCCTCGTCTGGATGTCGCTCGTTCCGCCCGCTGCATAAGGAACCACGATCTTGATAGGCTGAGCAGGATATTCTGCGGCAAAGGCACAAGTCGTCAGAAGAACCAGTGCCATACTTAAAAAGAACAGTGAACAAAATCTTTTAATCATTCTGAATCCCCTCCTTTGGATTTATTAATTATTTTTATAGCCTTTAGTTAACTTACTGTATTTTATATTATATACAGGTATACAAAATTGTCAATAAACTATATCCCACTAACTCTACGCCGTTTCATAATCCTTTGAAGGTACCTGCCCAACAAAAAGAGCGCCGCAGCTGCAATGAGAAGGCCCAAGGAAATCGGGCGCGTAAATATGGGAAGGAAGCTCCCAGCGCTTTCGGTTAAACCTTGCCTTAGGTTGGCCTCCACGACGGGTCCGAGGACGAATGCCACCAATACCGGCACCAGCGAAAATCCCATTTTATTCCAAGCGTAGCCGAAGATCCCAAAAAATACCAGAACCCATATATCGAACACCCTATTATTGAGCGCAAACGCCCCAAGTATACAGGACACCGCTATTATGGGCAAGAGGAATTTTTTGGGAAAACTCAACGAGTATATGAAGAGCTTGATTAAAAAGAGGCCCATCACGAACATCACGACATTTGCCCAGAATTGCGCCGAAAACACAGCATATACAAGATCTGCGCTATATCTGAACAGTAACGGACCGGGGTTAATGCCGTGAATCATGAACCCTCCTAACAAGATCGCCGTAACGGCATCCCCTGGGATTCCCAAAGCTACGAGCGGTATGAACGCCCCTCCAATAGAAGCGTTATTGGCCGTTTCGCTCGCTATGATGCCATCTGGTATGCCGGTGCCGAATTTCTCAGGGTGTTTGGAGCTGGACTTCGCCATACCGTAGGCGATGACGTTTGATGTAGCTCCCCCAATGCCAGGGAAGATGCCTATTGTAAGCCCTATCACGAAAGACCTGATGAGATTGGCGAAGTTGCTCTTAAAAACTTCAAACGGCGGCAGGAGTTCTCTGAGTTTCACCCTCCGCGCCTCCGGAGGGACGATAGCCTCCATCTCTGCCCCAATGTCCTCGATGATCTCAGAAACACAGAAGAGCCCGACCAACAAAGGAAGGAGCGCTATCCCGCCTTGGAGTTCGCTGATGCCAAAGCACAAACGAGGTATACCGCTTATGGGATCGGCACCGATCGAGCTGATGGCAAGTCCCATAGCCAAACCAGCCAAATTTCTCCAGATACTCCCGCCCAACATGCTGCTTACGGCCACAAAGGCTAAAACACCCAAGGAAAAATACTCAAAGGGCCCGAACTTCAGGGCCTGACGGGCGATGAACGGCGCAAGCGTTATAAGAACGAAGACTCCAAGTAAGCCGCCGATGGCTGACGAAGTGAGGGCAATGCCTAAAGCCTGGCCGGACTTACCCTTTCGACTCATAGGATAACCGTCGAAGCAGGTTGTAATAGACGAGGGAGTGCCAGGCATGTTGAGGAGACAGGCCGATATGAACCCACCGGATACGCCGCCTATCCATATGCCCGTGAGGAGGGTCAGACCATCAACAGCGCTCATAAAAAATGTGAAGGGGATAGCCAAAGCTACACCCATGGCTGCCGTTAGGCCGGGTATGGCACCGAAGATCATCCCCCAAAAAACTCCTAAGACGAGAAGCAAGAATGTAAACGGTTGAAATGTGGCCAAAAATCCAACAGTGAACACCTGAACCAAGCTTTCCATAGACAAGCCTCCTCCTTGTTGCCGCTAAAGGTTAAGGTCGGCGGCGCAATCGTGTGCACCGCACTTTTTGTCACATGTTTTTGATTAAGGTAAAATCACCGACCTTAGCGGCTTCCAAAATCGGAGCCATATATTCGTCAACCAAATCGGCGGAAAGCGGCACGGGCATGTTTTTGAGCTTCATCTCAAGTTGCGGATCTTTAGCCGCTTCCAAAGCACGCTTTATATGCTCATCAGAAAAGCCCGGCAGGTCCGCGAGTTTTGTAGGTGCACCTATATCTTTGGCAAAGGCCACCATTCCCTTGGCTACTGCAACGCCCAACTCTCTACCTCGCAGCGTCTTCAGATCTTCACCCATATAGCCCGCTCTCTTAAAAATCTCCCCGAGCAGTTTCAACTGCCTTTCTATCGCTGGCGCGAAGAAGACCGTATAGTACGGGTTCATAAGGCCGCACGCACGGCCGTGGCTCGTAACATCCACTAAGGAAAAACTGGTCAAGTGAGCGCCATTCGTGCCGCCTATCATAATGGCGTAGCCGCCCAAGTCGGTGGCCAAGCCCAATCCTTCTCTCACTTCTAAATCTCGAGGTGCTGACAAGACCTTTTTCGCATAGCCCACGGCGAGCTCTATGCCTGTTAGCGCTACTTCTGCAACTTTGTCGAAGGCCTCGCCCGAGGCACCGTAAAAGACCTCGAGGCAGTGCGAGATGGCATCCATGACCCCATCCACAGTGACGCCCAGCGGCATAGAGGCAGTCACTCCATAATCGAACACGGCTTTGGGCGGAACGATGGCATCGTCCACTATGAGCTTTTTCTGTCCGGCTATAGGGTCGGTCACGTTGGAATACTTGGTAAGGTGCGCTCCGGAGCTGGCCGAAGTCTGCACTGCAACTATAGGCACAAGGCTTTTGCCTGTCTCTTTTAAGGCCTTCGTAACCAAGCCGGTGCCAAAATAAGCGTCTATATCGGCTTCATACCCGCCCAAGACTGCCAGGACATCTGCGGCCTTGGCCGCGTCTATGGTGCTTCCCCCGCCTATAGGGACGATGCAATCGGGCTTGAAGTGAAGGATGTAGCTCTCCATCCGGTAGACATCCTCCCTCGGCGCATTGGGTCTGGCTCCAAGCCATATCCGCCCACCGGCCAAAGCCGCTCCTAGGGCCTGCAGAGACTCAACGACCACGCTGGCCACAGACTTAATATGTGTCGCATTCGATATCACAAGGGCGCTTTTGCCGAAGGATGCGCCGAATTCCCCAGCCATTTTTAATACGCCGAGCCCAAAGGCGTAATTCTCGCCTTTAAACTCCAGGAGCAAACGCCGTGCTTTGTCTTTCAACCCTTCAAGGTCCATAAGATTTTCCCTCCTTCAAGACTTTTGATAAACGATGGTTTGATCCGCATCGGCGGCGCGACGAAATTTATTTTAGCCCAAAAACGCCGCTCAGGCCAGAAGGCGAATCTTGACTTCAACGCAAAAACACAAAAAGTAAAGACCTGACCCGGGGGTTAGAAGGGGGCGAAGCCCATCTGAGCCATAAAATCTTGGTGCAACTGGCGATATTGCTCGTCAATGATCTTTTGATGTTCGCCCTCCCAATCGGCTAGCTTCGTCAAGACCGCTTTTCCATCCGGATCGTTCACGTTGGCAACCACTTTCAGATAGAAGTTTCGAAAATCTGTCTCCATCCCCAAAGCCATGCGGATTACGCTGAAGTCCGAGGCCTCCTCGCTCAGAGGTGGTTCGACTCCCCTACCCTTCCACGGCCGCTCCAAGATATCCCTGGCCTCACTCTCGTCCAAAGGAATTGCACTGGCATCCCACCCTGCGCCGCTTTTTAGGCGATCTCTCTGTTCTTTCAAGAAGCGATGGTGAGATTCTTCCCACTCCGCCAGACGGGAGAGGAGGCGCCTCACATCGTCTCTCGCCACTCTATCTCCGCTCTCTCTGTAGAAGTCTCTGGCCTCAAGTTCCATCTTCATGGCGAACTCCAGGATCTCTATAGACTTTTGCACGTCTGACACCCCCTTTTTGACAGTATAACACTTTGAGAGAAGGGACCTTTTGTGCTCGTCCACGTAATAATTGATGATGAGGTCAAAGCCTTCCTCTTCTGTCGGTTCTTCCGCCTTCCTGTGATTGACTAAAACAGCCGCCTCAGATATATGAGCCGCCTTGTCAGAACGCCGCCTGTGCCGCTCAAGCAGGGTCTCTTCATCGAGATGAAAGTATACGGCGACCTTGAACCTGTCGGTCAAAAGAAAGGGACGGCGGCTTCTGCGCGTCAGGTTCATTTGGTCTATATAGACGAAGCGGGCGACGCTCTTTGCGAACCTTTCCTTGGTTAACTTCCTCACCAGTTCATGTTTGCCCGTCTCAGTCAGCCAATCCCAGACTTTTCCGTAATCGACCCGCTCTTCTTCAGGATGGGCCTTTTTATAAAGCCTCATGCGTATGGCATCGGGCGATATCACATCGACATCGCCCAAGGCGACTTTAAGCCTCCGCCCAAGCGTGCTCTTACCAGACCCTTGAGCGCCTATAGGGATTATGCACACGCCTTCGGGCGCATCGAGGCTTTTTAAGACTTTCACAATCTGCCAGAATTTGGTGCATGTGACTTTGCATCCCACGCGCGGTCACCCCGTGCTTCACGCCTATGTGTCGTCGAATAACGTCAGCGCTTTCCGATGAAGGCTTAAGGCCAAAAACGCTTGAGAGAGAGTTGCGCCTATACGTTTGCTATTATATAAGGGCTGTCTTCAAATGACATGACCTTCGAGAGGGAGAGGGATCATATGCTCGCCAAGCGGTTTCTAAGAAGCGTCGTCTTTGCAACGTGCGGCATCGCAATTTTTGTGGCGGCAGCGTGCGGGGTGGACGTAGACGCGATTCGCGGTCCAAAGATAGAAGAGTTATATTTGGTCATCATCAGAGACCCAGACGCTCAACTGTTGGCGTTGGAAAAGGGGCAGATAGACTTGCTTTCAGACATCACGCGCCCCGTCGACATCGAACGCCTCGCCTCCAACGAGGAGCTTTCCCTTTCTCTCGCTCAAGGCTTTCACGCCTTCTTTTTAGGCTTCAATGTCAGAAAAGCCCCCTGGGACAGAGTTGAACTGCGCCGGGCTATATGGCAGGCCATCCCCAGGAACCAACTCGTCAGAGACATATTTTCCGGCTACTCTGCGCCTCTCTCCACATTTTTGCCGCCGGCTTCCCCCTACTGCGCCGAAGACCTCGAAGCGCCACCCTATGATTTGGAAAGCGCTCGCAGGACTTTGCAGGAAGCGGGGTGGCGATACAGCAATGGCTTCCTCGTTCCTCCAGGTGAAGATCTGCCGCTCAAACCCATGAAGATCCTCTCCCCCACGGCCCAGGTGGCCCCCACGACGGCCGAGCTGGCCCAGCGAATCGCCGCCTCGTTGAGGGAGCTCGGCTTGCCCATGGATGTGGAGCCTGTAGACTTTTCCACGCTTATAGCCAGGCTCGACGAACACGCCTTCGACTCGTATGTATTAGCATGGCAGCTCGCCCGCGACCCCGACAGCCTCTACGCCTTTTTTCACTCCTCTATGGATGTAAAGGGCGGCTATAACATCTGCGGCATCCATGACGACGAGTTAGATGCAGCCCTTGAGGCGTTGCGGTGGGCTCCAGACGAAGAAGACGCCAGGCTCGCCGCCAGGCGCGCCCAAAAGCTTCTGTCGGAAAAAGTCCCGATGGTTCCTATCTACTCCCGCTACTTCGTGACGGCTCTGCGCAAAGAGTGGAAAGGAGCCGTGACTACCAGAATTGCGACGGCCGACAACGTTTGGAGTCTGCTTGCCATGGAACCAGAGGGAAAGATGCGCCCTTTCTATTGGTGCCTGCCAGAAGAGCCGCGCAACCTAAACCCATTCACCGCGAGCTCCGCCTACGATTGGCAAGTCTTGGGCCTTATATACGACACGCTTTTAACTGCAGACCCAGAGACGCTGGAAGACCTACCCTGGCTCGCCAGAGACTGGAAAGTGGAAACCGTTTCTTCAGGCGACGGACAGGTGACACGCCTATCGTTTATCTTGAGAGACGACGTGCTCTGGCAGGACGGCAAGCCCTTTACGGCCAAAGACGTAGCGGCGACGATCTCCTTCTTGAAAGAGCACCGTGTGCCACGTTTCTGGGATGCCGTGAGCGATGTCGAGGCAGTGACCGTCAAGGGTAACCATGAAATAACTATCACGATGAAGAACACGAGCTACTGGCACCTGCACCAAATCGGCGGACTCCCGATCCTTCCCGCATGGCAGCTCGCTTCATTAGAGAGTTGGCAGATATGGCAACCTATCAGGATGATCCACCCGCAAAAAAGAAACCTCACTATGTTGGTGGGAACGGGCCCGTTTGTCTTTAGCGAATACCGCCAAGGCGAGTATGCCCGCCTGGTCCGAAACGACCTCTTTTGGCTCATGTCGAGGTGATGGCGTTGAAGGCATATTGGGGTCGCAGAATCGCCTCATCGCTTTTGGTCCTCGCCGTCGTGCTGGTATTGAACTTCTTTCTTTTCCGCATACTCCCGGGAGACCCCGTGAGCGCAATCATCGACCCCCGTTTTTCTCCCCAAGCCAAGGAGGAGTTGGCGGCCCTCTTCGGCCTGGATCGCCCTATGGGCGAGCAGTTTCTGCTTTACGTCAAGCAGATGCTCACTTTTAACTTCGGCGTCTCGTTTTTGAGCCAGAGGCCCGTGTGGGATGAAATAAGAAGCCGTCTCCCCAACACGCTCATCCTGCTTAGCTCGGCAATGGCCATTTCAGCCCTGTTGGGGATATACCTCGGCGTAATCGCAGCGGCAAAACGTGGAGGGTTTATCGAGAGGCTGGTGCTCTGGGCGGGGGCGATATCCTTTTCCTTTCCTTCGTTTTTCATACAGCTCGTGATGTTGCTGCTCTTCGCCTTTGCCATGCCGATATTCCCTTTGAGGGGAAGTGTTTCTATCCCCCCGCCGCCTCCAGGCTGGCCCGCAATGATCGACTACATCTGGCACATGGTCCTACCCGTCTCTTCGCTCGTCATCTTGGGCTTCGGCTCTTGGGCCTTATACGTCAGAAACCTCATGGTGAAGGTCTTGGGTGAGGACTTCGTATTTTTGGCGAGGGCCAAGGGGTTGCCGCAAAGATTGATCCTGTGGCGCCATGCCTTTCGCTCCATCTTACCGCCCATAGTCACGATAATTTTCCTGTCGCTGCCCGGGGTGGTATCGGGAGCCGTAATAACAGAGACGGTTTTCTCTCTTCACGGTGTGGGGCGATTTCTGCTCGAATCCGTGACGGGACAAGACTATCCAGCTGCAGGCGCCGCCTTCTTTTTATTGGCGTTGCTCACCGTGGTCTGCAATCTCCTGGCCGACCTCGCCTACGGCTTCGTCGACCCCCGTATAGGCCTTGAGAGGAAGATGGAGCGATGAGGCTATTACATCGGTGGAGCCTCTGGGCTCTGGCGCTCGGCGCGATTATCGCTGCGATCGGACCGTATCTCTTCAAGACCTCGCCGGAGGAGGCGGTGGCACCTCCCTTTGTGAAGCCGGTATGGCTCGCCAAAGATGCCCCTCCCAGCCTGCACTTGACGATAACAGAGGAACATCTCGAAAGGCGTTTCCTTTGGGAATACGAGCCGCCGTTGCGCTTTTCTTTAAAAGGCGCAATGCGCTTCGAGGTTCCGCCCGAGGTTGCGCAGATTGTGTGGCAGACCCCGAAGGGAACGATGGTGCTCTACGACGCCTCTAAAAAGGCAGAAAGCCGGATAGACCTCGACGCCAGGGATGTGTCCTTCAAGCTCGCACTTGGGCTTTCTCCCTTCCAAAACCCAATGCCTCACCTCTTTCCCGCCACCGGAGAATATGCCCTGCGCCTCGAGAGCAGCGAACCGCCCGCTGAGATTTCATTAGCGCTCCAGGTTCCAGGAAGCCGATGGGGCCTTTTGGGGACAGACCAGAGAGGGCGTGACGTCTTCCACCTCTTCATATTGGGCATCAGGGTGTCGCTCCTGGTGGGGCTTTCGGCTACATTCATAGCCACGGCGCTCGGGCTCGCCTTTGGACTCTCGAGCGGTTACTTCGGTGGGATCATCGACGCCGTTATAATGAGGGCAGTCGATGTGCTCTTATCCGTACCAACCCTCCCCATTATGATAGTGTTGGCCGGATTGTGGGGCAAAGGGCTATTCAACCTCATCTTGATACTTTCGGCCTTCTCGTGGATGTCCACAGCTCGCACAGTGAGATCTATGACGTTAAGCCTAAGAGAGGCTCCCTTCGTAGAGGGCCTGCGCGCCCTCGGTGCCCCTTCTTCTTATATATTGTGGCGCCATCTTCTGCCGGAAGCGCTACCATTGCTCCTGGCCAATATCGCCCTTGGAGTGCCGGGAGCGGTCTTGGCGGAGGCCGGCCTGTCTTTTTTAGGGCTTTCTGACCCGCGGCTCGTGTCTTGGGGCAGAATGCTTCACGAGGCTCACGCATTCGGAGCCTTTACAAGCGGCGCGTGGTGGCTCATCTTGCCCCCCGGATTTGGCATAGCGGGGTTGTGTCTCGTCTTCTTAGACCTCGGCCGGCACCTCGAAGAAATTCTGGATCCGCGGCTCAGGAGGAAAGCGTTATGATCTCGATAAAAGGCCTACGCGTCACATATCATGGAGAAAGGCGATCCGTCGAAGCCTTGCGCGGCGTGAGCTTAGATGTTCGCCAAGGCGAAGTCGTCTCCGTCGTGGGAGAATCGGGAAGCGGCAAGAGCACGCTGCTCCTCGCCCTGTTGCGCCTCCTCCCTTATGGGACAAGCGTCTCCGGGCAAGTTTTTTTAGATGACAAAGACGTACTGGAATTATCCGATGAGGAATTTCGCAAACTACGCTGGTGCAAGATCGCGCTGGTGCCCCAGGGTTCCATGAACGCCCTCACGCCGGTCATGACGATAGGCTCACAAATAGCGGAACCCATGGAGGTGCACCTTGACCTCGACAAGGTTGAGGCGAAGAGGGTTGCTGCATCGCTGTTGGAGGAAGTCGAACTCCCCGTCCATTTCTCATCCCGCTATCCCCACCAACTCTCAGGAGGGCAAAGACAGCGCGCTGCAATAGCGATGGCCCTGGCCTGCAATCCAAACTATCTTCTGGCGGACGAGCCGACGACCGCTCTCGACGTAATCGTGCAAGCAGAAATTGTGAAGCTCCTGCTCCGTCTGGTGAGGGAAAGAAATATGGGGCTTCTCCTCGTCACACATGATCTGCCGCTGGCCTCCGGATTGAGCGACAGGATCGCCGTTATGCACGACGGGGCAATTGTGGAAGAAGGAGAGTCGCTTGAACTCATAGAGAGCCCGCAGCACCGTCACACGAAGGCGCTG
>Ga0116169_1001027_pt1 | contig 25370 bp, 29 predicted proteins | sample AD_UKC130_MetaG_FD_89796 | JGI IMG/M metagenome (GOLD analysis project Ga0116169, IMG submission 89796) | Active sludge microbial communities of municipal wastewater-treating anaerobic digesters from Canada - AD_UKC130_MetaG | ecosystem: Engineered > Bioreactor > Anaerobic > Digestate | place...
GCGAAAACGGCCGCAAGCAGTACCAGCCAAAACGCGACGTTCGCGACGAAGAAGCCGACCGCGCTGGAGGCAGACGCCGACAGGAACCACAACACGACTAGGCCCAGAACTAAAGCACCGATCCCCCAGCTGACTTGCGACCATCCCCAACGATGCGTCGCACCGCGTTCAAGCCACGAGTGGCCGCCGCGACGGTTGCCGCGCGCACTCGGCGCGGACGGTTCGGGCTGCAGATCAGTCACCGTGGCACCTTACGTCAACCGCCCTCACTGAACTGGCGGTCATGCGATAATTTCGGGCGACGCTCTTTGGACTGCGCTGTAATCGCGAGCGTCGAAACCGTGCCAAAGGAGAGGTCCGAGTGCGTCACGCCATCGCCGTCGCGTTTCGACACAATCGAGTTCTAGCGTTAGCGGTTTGCGACGTCGCCGCCTGGGTGTTGGCGTTTTTCCTTGCGGCCGCGCTCCGATTTGAGACCGCCGAACTCTCCCTCAACCTCAGTTTCACGAGCGACTATGGGACGATCCCGGTCTATGGCTGCCTCGTGTTGGCGGCAGTCGCCTCCACCATCCACCTGACCGTGGGCTGGTTCCTGCGACTGCATCAGGGCCGCCACCAGATCGCCAGTTTCGAAGAGCTGTTCACCCTGCTTTCGGTAGTTCTGATCGCCGGCGGCGTCACCACCTTTGTGAACTTCGCCACAGACCCGCTGGTATTTCCGCGTTTCTCAGTGGTGACGGCTTCGGCGTTGGCACTGCTGATGATGGTGTGGCCCAGAGCCCTGTGGCGGATGCAAATCACTCGCCGCCACCAAATCCCTGATGAGGCCGACGCCACCGACGTGCTGATTATCGGCGCCGGCGACGCCGGCTGCGACCTCGTCCGCTCCATGCACGGCGACCCAAACCGGGCGTGGCGGCCAGTCGGGTTCATCGACGACGACCCGAACAAGCGCCACTTCCGCTACCGCGGCGTCCAAGTACTTGGCCGTTCGCGCGACCTTGCCAAAATAGCCGACGAAACCGGTGCCCAAACCGTCATCATCGCTGTGCCGAGCGCGCCGTCGGCGACGATCCGCTCACTCAACGACGACGCGATCGCCGCCGGGTTGGACGTCAAAGTGCTGCCCGGCGTCAATGACATCTTGGGCAGCGTCTCGGTTGACCTAGTTCGCGACATCGAACCAGCCGACCTGTTGGGGCGCCACCAGATCGAAACCGACCTCGAATCAATCGCGCACTATCTGCGCGACAAGACCGTGCTGGTCACCGGCGCCGGCGGGTCGATTGGTTCAGAACTTTGCCGCCAAATCCGCCGGTTCGCACCCGCGCGGCTCTTGATGTTGGACCGAGACGAGTCGGCCCTACACTCGCTGGCGCTGTCGCTCGACGGTCGCGCCGACCTCGAATCGCCCGACATGGTGTTGGCGGACATTCGCGACCGTGACCGACTAGTCGAAGTGATGGCCGCGGCCAAACCCGACGTGGTGTTCCATGCCGCCGCCCTAAAACACGTGAACATGCTCGAACGTCAAGGCGGCGAAGCGTTCAAGACGAACGTGCTCGGCACCCGCAACGTGCTCGACGCGGCCGTGGCGGCAAACGTGTCGCGGTTCGTGAACATTTCCACTGACAAGGCAGCCGCCCCCGAAAACGTGCTCGGCTACTCCAAACGACTCGCCGAAGGCCTCACCGCCGGCGTCGGCCACAGCGCCGACGGCACGTATCTGAGTGTTCGCTTCGGCAACGTGCTCGGAACTCGCGGATCCGTGTTGACCACGTTCCAGGCACAAATCGATCGCGGCGGGCCAGTGACCGTCACCCACCCGGACGTCACCCGCTTCTTCATGACCGTCGGCGAGGCCGTCCAACTGGTGATCCAGGCTGCCGCCATCGGCCGAGACGGCGAAGCGCTCGTCCTGGACATGGGCGAGCCCGTCAAAATCGACGACGTCGCCAAACAACTCATCCAGCAGTCACGGCGCCAAATCGAGATCGTCTACACCGGACTCAAGCCCGGCGAGAAACTGCACGAGGTGCTGTTCGCCAGCGCCGAAGCCGACGAACGACCATTCCACCCGCTGGTCTCGCACGTGGTCGTCCCGCCGACTTCAAAGGGCCAAGTCGAGTCGATCGGCGCGGCCGCCGACCTCCGCGCGGCGATGGAGTTGGCGTGCGAAACTCTGGCCGCGACTACCGGCGCCAACTCTTGAAGTAGGGTGCTGCCGTTATGACGTCACCTGCCTTGCCTGACCCGTTCGCCGACCCCCGCACCCTCGAGTTGACCGCGTTTGGGGTGCCGGTGCGCATCCCTGTTGGCGGCCGTGGCCGCGATGAGGCCGCCGAACAGATCCTGACCGCGTGGGCCCGGTGCGGCGTGCGCGAAATCTCGCCGGCAGAGGCCGCCGCCGAATTTTCTGGCGCCTCCCTCGGCGCGGTGCTCGACCCGGACGAGACCGTCCACGAACTGGCTTGGGAGAAAGGCGCGGCCGCGGCCGAAACCACCGAAATCTTGGCCAGTGTGCTCACCTCCGCGGTGACCATGAAGGCAATCGAGGCCGCCCGCGCGAAACTGGTGATGATCCACGCGGCCGGACTGGCCGACCTGGAAACTGGCCGCACGGCGATCTTCGTCGGCGCTTCTGGCGCCGGCAAGTCGACCGTCTCGCGCACCCTGGGCAAGCATTTTGGCTATGTCTCCGACGAAACCATCGCGTTCACGGAACAGCGCGGGGTTCTCCCCTATCCGAAGCCGTTAGCACTCATGCCGACCGACCGAGACTGGGGCAAAATCCAACACTCCCCCGAGAGCCTCGGCCTGCTCGCCGCCCCGGCCGACTTGAGTCTTGGCGCGATCGTGTTCTTGTCGCGTTCAGCTGACGGTCCCCAAACCCCCGAGGTTCGTGAGGTGCCAGTCGCCGAAGCGATCGCCCTGATCGGCGGGCAGACTTCCTATTTCGCCGAACTCGATCGCCCACTTCACCGAATCGCCGAACTGATTCGCTCGGCCGGACCGGCCGTCCAGATCTCCTACCGTGAGGCCGGAGATTTGCTGCCGGTGCTGACCGACCTGTTGGCCCGGCCGCTTCCGGCCGAACCGCCGCCGGCGCCGGAAGTGCCGCCGTCGCTAGCCGAACTGGACTACGACGTCGAGCCGTTCGGCAAACGGTTCACTAGCAGTGAACTGATCGACTTTTATGTAGATGATGACGCTGCGGTCGCCCTCACCCTCGACGGGCGCGCCGTCGTCTTGTCGGCTTTGGCGTCGCGGGTGATGACGTTGATTGGTGAAGGCGAAACCACGGTCGCCCATCTTGCTGCGGTGTTGACCGACGAGTTCGGTGAACCGCCGGTCGACTACGACAACCCGGCCATGCGGTTGGCCGACGACGTAGTCGCCGACCTGATCGGCAACGGCCTCGTGTATCACCTGGACTGACTTTTTGCCCCGTAATCGCGTGAGGTAGGTCACTGAAATGGCCATTCGGTGAAACACCCCCGAACCGTTTGTTACGCTTTCAATACGTTGGGGGGTTCTGATCCCCTATCGCATTTGGCCTAGAAACTGACCATGTTGTTAGGAATAGATCTTCATGACGATTGAGCCCTCGGGTAACTCGACCGGATCCTCCCCCGTAAGCCGCCGAACCGTCGTTCGCGGTGCCGCCGGTGCCGCCGCCGTCGCTTGGACTGCCTCAGCAGTCACGCTGGTCACCGCGACACCGGCGTTCGCTGCGTCGGCCGACCTCAAGCTCGCAATCACAACTGCGCAATACGTGGGCAATGTGACGCCGTTTACGAGTGTTAACCCAACCCAGCTTTCCGTGGTTGGCACCTACGGCAACCAAGGCCCACAAGCCACCAAGAACTTTCAGATCACCCTGAAGATTCCGGCCAACCTGTATGCCACTGCCCCCACGGCAGCGGCTGTATCGGGTTTCACCGCGAGCGCCTTCACTGGTTCACTCGCAGCCGGCTGGACCATCGTGTTCACCCGTACCGCCCAGCTCGCGTCCGGCGTTGTTAACCAACCATTCAGCACGACGATCACGTTCACTGACCCTGGCGCCTCGTTCAGTGATGCGCCGTTCCGTCGCTGGGCAGGAACCTCGTTCGCCCTCACCGGAACCGCAACCGCGACCAACGGCACGCCGGCCGCAGCTGCACCGACAGTCGCCGCCACGCCGAACGTTAACTTCTCGGTCACCGACGCGAATGCGATCTGGGCTGACGCCTCAGGCAACAACAATGTACTTTTCGGGCCGAACCTTCGGTTCACGGCCGCTAAGGTATACAACGCTGGCAACTCGAGCATCGGGAAGATGAAACTCGAGATCCGTATCAACCGTCCCGGCAATGTTTGGCCTGGAACGAATTTCTTCCGGGGCGCACCCAAACAGGTCGCGGTCGTCCAAAACGGTTCTCGCTGGCAGCAGCTCTCGGGTTCCGCGGGCTACAACTTCAACGGCGGAGCTGGCCCTTGGTGCTTCTACTTCGAAACGATCGAGAACGGCTTCACGCCTGCTACCGCTAACGGCGGAAGCGACGCTCTCGACGGCCCGGTTTCCCCAGAAGGAATCGATATCCTCATTAAAAGCAACGGGGGCGACACCATCGTTGGCACCTTCAACGCTCCTCACTCGGTGATGACTGTTTCAGCGGACCACGCCAATCCTTCGGCACACAATGACAACGCTTGGACAAGCTGAGTTTTGATCTCACCCGTGCTCGAATTTTGGCCCGCTGCAGCCGACTAGAATTCTTCGCATGACCACGACACTCACCTTCGCCGAGGCTGTCGCCTTGGCGACCGCGTGGGCCGACCGATTCGCCCGACAGCACGGCTGTCGGGCGTTGGTCGTGAAGGGGTCGGTGCTCGAGGCTCAAGGCTTGCGCGGGCACCACGAGTCCGTCGACGTTGACCTGATGGTCGATCCGGCCGAGTTTGATCGGTTCGTGGCCTTGCTCGCCGAAGCCGGCTGGCATGCGATGGCGCCCGTCAATTCGATCGGCATCATGGACAAACACTCCGCGACCGTGCTGCACGAAAAGTGGCCGATCACTATCGACGTGCACCGGTTCTTTCCCGGCTTTCTCGCCGACCCGCAAACCGTGTTCGAGGCGCTGTGGCAGCGGCGAACCACCGCGACCGTGGCCGGCGTCGACGTAACCACGCCCGACCCGGTCGGGCATGCGGCGATCGCCGCGCTGCACTACCTGCGACACACCTCCCCCGGGGCCATCACCAACCTCGTCGACCCGCTCGCCGAACGCACGATCGTTGCGCTCGGGCCCGAAGGATTGGCCGAACTTTCTGCGTTCGCCGGCCAAACTGGTTCTGCGCGAACGCTCGCACTCTTCCTCGAAAAGGTCGGCGCACCCCCAGCGGTCGACGACCCGGCTCTGGCCGAGGCGTACCGGAACTGGGAAATGAACTCCCACGCCGCGCCGTCGACTGGTTGGCTCGTCGGCATCGGTCGCCAACCGGTCCACAAATGGCCGGCAGTCATCTGGCATGCGCTGTTCTTGACCGACGAAGAAATCGCCGAACACTACCTGCTGCCCGAACACCTCAAACCCGGCGACACGATCTTTCGCGCCCGGATGCGCCGACTGACCAAAGGGCTCAAGAACGCACCCGGTGCGCTCGTCTATCTCGTGCGATTCAACCTGACCCACCGGCGGAAACGATGACCGAACCGACAAACGCTTGGAGCCACGGCGCCGACATTGCCGAGACCGGCACCGAACACCGCCGCGCCCTGCTAAACCTTGAGCGCCTAGACCAGCCGCCGGTGCTGCTCGAAGGCGCCGCGATGATCATTCACGACGCCGTCGACGGAACCCGCGACACCGACGCGATCATCGCCCACCTGACCGCCAGCTATCCAGACGTCTACAATCTGGCGACCCAAGTGCGCGAATGTTTGGCCCAGTTGGCGGCCACTGGGATAATCGTCACAACGCCAACTCTTCAAGACGAAACCGGCACGACCACGTAAACTGGAAGTTCTGCCGCTAGACCACCGCAAACCCCAGAAGGGCTGCTCGCTGTTCATGGAACTGAACGACTACCTCCGGATCCTGCGCAACCACTGGTTGGGCGTGGTCGTCATCGTGCTCGCCTGCGTGAGCCTGGCCGGCCTCTACAACCTCACCCAGCCGCAAGTGTTCGCCGCGAACGCCAAAGGGTTCGTCAGCGCCGGCGGCAGTTCCAGCGAACCGGCCCTGTCGTCGGTAAGCGACAGCCTCGCCAAGAGTCGCGCGAAGTCCTACATCGACTTGGCCACCAGTCGCGCCACCGCGCAGACTGTCATCAACGACCTTGGTTTGAACGAAAGCCCGGCCTCGCTCATTGGCCGGATCAGCGCCGAACAACCGGCCGACACCGTCTCCATCGACATCACCGCCCGCGCCCCCAGCCCGCGCGAAGCCCAAGAGTTGGCCGACGCGTGGGTTTCGGCCCTGCAAGAGCAAGTCGAGAAGATCGAAAACCCCGACGGCAAGAATGAATCTCCCATTCGGATCGTGCCGGTCGAGGCGGCTGCCCGACCCACCGCGCCGGTCTCACCGAACGTCACACGTAACCTCGCCATCGGCCTTGGCGCGGGCGTGCTGCTCGGTTTCGCCTACGCCCTCGTGCGCAGCCAGTTGGACCGGCGGATCCGCTCGACATCAGCCGTCGAAAAGGAGTTCGGCGTCTCGGTCGTCGGCACCATCCCCAAAGCGCCCGTGCTCAAGCACGGCACCGGCGAGCCCGCCCAGTTGGCCGTCGTTTCGGGCAATTCGCGTGGTCAAGACCAGTCCGCGGCCGAAGCGTTTAGAAAGCTCCGCACCAACTTGCAGTTCATGTCAGTCGATGACCCGCCGCGCGTCATCGTGGTGACCAGCCCCAAACCCAGCGACGGCAAATCGACCGTGACCGCGAACCTCGCCGCCGCGATCGCCGCGTCCGGCTCGCCGGTCATCCTCATTGACGGCGACCTGCGCCGCCCCACCGTGGCGACCTCGTTCGGTCTCGTCGAAGGCGCCGGCCTGACCGATGTGCTCATTGGGCGCGTCGGCATCGACGAAGTCCTGCAACCACACGCCGAACTGCCCGGCCTTTCGGTGCTGGCCGCGGGCGGCATCCCGCCGAACCCCAGCGAACTGCTCGGCTCGCAGACGATGGGCCGACTGCTCACCGAGTTGAGCGAGCGCGCGATCGTCCTGGTTGACGCTCCGCCGCTGCTGCCGGTCACCGACGGCGCGGTGCTGACCGCGATGGCCGACGGCGCGTTTGTAGTCATTTCCGCCGGCAGAACTCTGGACACCGAACTGGCCGCCTCGCTCGAATACTTGGGCAACGTCAACGGTCAAGTGCTCGGCATCGTGTTCAACGGCGTCACCGCCCGCGACGTGTACGCCTCGGGGTACTACTACAGCCAGAACACCGACAAAAAGAGTGGCAAGAAGAGCGGCAAGAAGTCGAAGTCTTCACGCGGCGAAAAGTCGGCCGGCAAGCGAGTCGCGTCCAAGGCCTGAAGCGTCGGGCGCTGGCTAGTCGACCGGCTCAAAACCCGAGGTAGTCAGCGAGCCACTCGCGGATTTCCCCGAACGTCTCCTCATCGATTCGGCCTGCGTGACCATCGAAGCGGCTGCGTGAGATCGTGCGCAACTGTTCGGTCATGGCAAAACCGCTCAGTCCCGCGATTTCGATCGGCACATGATTTGGCCAGCCGCGATCCGTCATGCTGATCGGCACACCGAGCGCGAGCGAATCGACCAATTCAAGGTAGGTCGCCGGCGCGACGATCACGAATGGGCGCCGCCCGGCCTGTTCGCGGCCGACCGTGGCATCGGGGCGTAGCCAGTAGACGTCGCCGGGGCGAACGCTGACGCCGGTCGGTTCAGTCACGAGCCGAGGCCGCAAGTACGTCGAGTTCGGCGACTTCGGCCCAATAGTCCGTGCCGGGAGGGTTTGCGTGCATCGAGTCCGCCATCGCTTGCAGTCGCTCCCGCCGACGGGCCTCGGCAACAATCTGCGCTAAATAGTCACCAATGGACTGTCCGTGTTCGCGGGCGGCCGCACTAATCCGATCGCGCAGTTGGGTGTCGACCTTGATTGTGGTCAGGCTCATCGCTTCAGGATACCTCGCCCGTGCCGATTTCGGCATACCTTTTTGGCATACCTTGATTCGTTCGGGGTGAAGCAGCAGCCCGCGGCAAGTGGCCTAAGTGCCTTGATCGCGAACCGTGAGGACCTTGCCGGTCAGGGAATCCGCGTTGACGGAAGCGCCCAAGGGTCGACCACCACCACGCCCGTGTGCTCGAAGTCCTTCACGTTGCGCGTCGCACAGGTCGCGTCGTGCGCTAGGCAGATCGCGGCGATCTGGGCGTCGGCCGTACTGATTGGAGTGCCTGCGGCCTCGCGAGCCGCAAGCACATCGGCATAACGTTCGGCCGCAAAGTCGTCAAATGCCAGCACCGACCGGCTCCCCCGATACGGCTCGATCGCTTCATCGATCCGCGCGGCCAAAACGTGCTTGCGCCGACCGTCCGGAAGCCTGCGCACGCCAGCGAGCAATTCGGCAAGAGTTATCGAGGTGATCGCGACGTTGCCCGTCAACGACTCGAGCCGGTCGACGACGCGCGGCTCCGGTGTCGGCCGGAACAACTCCGAGATGACGTTCGTGTCGAGGACGATCACTCGAAGTCCACGGCCCGAGCGACGTCGACACGTGCCGGAATCTGCAGTTCGTCGACTCCACCGACGTCTCGTGCGGCAGCTAAAAGTGCCATGCCAATGTGTGGCCGACGGGCTGCCTTAGTCAAAATGTCGCGAACTTCGGCCTCCATCGACCGGCCGTGTGCCTTCGCCTGCGACACAAGTTGCTGCTTTACCTGGTCATCGAGACCGCGAACGATGATTGATGACATCAGAATCACGCCTTTCTGCTATCAGTGATGATAGCAGTATCGGCCACAGGCCTTAACGGCCAGCAGCGTGCTTCTGCTCATGGCCAAGGAGTGCACGGATGGCCAGTTCGATCTGAACCATAGTTGCGAAGTTGGCAGTTCACCGCCCAGATCTGACAGCGCGATGGGCAGGTGGCGGCAGTGCGCGGGCAGTTAGTCGCGATTCTGGCGCTCTGTAGCGGTGCGATGGCGCGGCGCCGTCACTGTCTTCCCGTGGCTTCGACGGCCTCAAGGCGCGGCCCGATCGACTCAGCCATCAGGGCGATCTCTTGGTCGCGGATCTGATTGCGACGCGCTGCTGCCTGCCAACCGGCGAAGATACTCGTGATGCGTTGGATCCGATCGCGTGCTTGCTCGGGGCTGAGGCTGCACTCCTCGGCCAATGCGAGCAGGGCATCCGCCTCGTCAGGCAGCGTTTCGGCTCCCAAGATCGAGGTCGCTCGCGCTCGCCACAGATCGGGGGCTGGGTTGACATCGAACGCTGGGCTGAGCGTCCAAGAGTTCCGGTCGGCGAGGAAGCCGTGATTGCGCAGGTGGTCATCTGTGTTGCCGAGGACGACACTGGCGACAACCCGGTCGAACAGTTCGTGATGATCCGACTTGGGCGAGCTCGAGAGGTCCCTGATGGCTCCCGCCAGGTCGGCGTAGTCACGGTGGTCTCCGTCGCGGGCTCCCAACGCCGTCATCGCGCTGATGTAGCCGACCCGGTGACCGTGTTCCGTGCGATCGAACCGGCGCAGAATGAGCACGCTGCGCTCGCCAACTCGAGTCAGCCGACGTTGCGGGACCCTGATGCCTGCGGCCTGCAACAGATCCAGCGCCGTGGCCTCCCAAGCCATAACGTCCCACCGATCGCTCGAGTGCGGGAACTTCGCGATCGCCAAGGTGCCGTCTTCGAGGCGCACGGAAGCCTTCGGTCGAGCACCACCAAGGCCCGTCGTGCCCGTATCGAGGAGTTGCTTCACCGCAGCAGTGGAATCGCCGTCGAAGGCGAGCTCATCGGCTGCCTGCAGGAGTCCTGGAAGTGAGATCAGCTGGGGCACGCGGGCCGGTGGCCCCATGAATACGTCCTCTCCGACCGGCCGGAACCGCAGCGCTCCTTGGCGAGTGTCGTCGCTGACGCCGAGCAGGAAGTCCAGGTCGTCCAGACGTTAACTAGATAGCCAGTGTCATACAGAAACGTGGTCGAGAGTCGGCCGCGCTGCCGAGTGAAGTGCGCCTGGCCAACCAAGTGTGGGGCGCCAGCGCGATCAACGAATACATCGACGGTGGTCATCGGGCACGCTTCTTCGCGAGGTTGCCCGCCCGCAGGCGTCCGATATCGCTCGCGAGCGGATCGATGGCGTCGACCGCCTGGTCGAGCACGCCCAAGGCGCGCAGAACTTGGGCGACATTGCCAAAACCCACGCCTGGGTCTCCGGACTCAATCTTGCGCAGGGTGTCGCGGGTGATCCCCGCCCGCTCGGAGACCTGTTGAGCAGTCAGCCCGAGCACCATGCGCCAGCCGCGCACGTGCGCGCCGAACGCAGTCAACTGCTCGTCAATTCGATAGCCGGCCATTGCTGATCCTCTCGCCTATGACGAGAATAGCAGGCTGAACGTGTCGATATGACTAACATTGTCGCCATAGGCTGACGGCATCGCGAGTTTGTTTCCGCGAAAGAGCGATCGGCGCGAAAAGCCCCACGCCACTTGGCTACAAGCTCATCACCACTCGCAACGCAGCGTCGACCGCGCGCAGTTCATCGAACCCCAAGGATCCAACGCGGTCGCCGAGGCGACTCGGGTCAACGGCGCTCGCCTGCTCTGCGAGCACCCGGGTCCGACGACCTAGAACCTCGATCTCCGGACGAAATGATGCAGGTCGCGCAGAAGTCGACGTCGGCGCGACCAGCCAGGTCGATAGCCCTATGAGTTCATCAGCCTGCACGACGACCGCATAGCGTCGCCCTGACTGCTCGTGTCCCCGAACTCCTCGAGGAGCATTGAGTCGGAATACGTCACCACGCACGCAGCGTCTCCATGTCGCGCAACACTTCGGCAGCTTCTGCACGGTCGCCTTCGTCGGCAGCCAGGCCATCGGCTTCAGCACGAAGTCTCGCCTTCGCGTGGCGCGATGCGGCCTCGATGAGCGCGTCCCGCACGGCGCGCGACACCGGCGTACCATCGGCAGTCAGCTCCTCGAGGGCAAGCCGCGCGTCGTCATCGGGGCGAAATGTGATGGTTGCTGCCATTGAACCATCGTCTCACAAAACGTAAGACATGCATAGATCAGTCGACTGACCGTCGACGCTCCAGCAGTCAGGCGTCGAACCGGAACTCCACCACGTCGCCGCCCATACCAACCTCTATGTACTGCTAGCCACTGCTCCGCTCTTGTACAAGATGTACCATAGGGGCATGGCTTCCGTGACCCTCTCCGACTTCCGCAACCGCCAGGCCGATCTCATCGCCACAGCACAGCGCGAGCCTGTCGAGATCACCTCCCGCGGTGTGGGTCGACGCGCAGTCGTCGTGTCTCCGGAGTTCTACGATCGTGCACTCCAGGCCTTGGAAGATCTGGCCGACATCCGCGCTGCGGCGGCCGCGCGACATGAGACCGAGCGCGTCTCCCATGAGGATCTGGCCGCCGAGCTTGACCTCTGATCCGTGGCGTATCGCGTCACCTACGTCGCCTCGGCGGCGAAAGCCCTCCGCAAGCTCGATCGTCAGACCGCTCGGCGCATTCTCGAGGCGCTCAACGCACTCGCTGACGACCCTCGACCGCCCGGTTGCATCACGCTTCAGGGCGGTGACGGCGAGTTGCGTATCAGAATCGGTGACTACCGAGTCGTTTACGACGTCGTGGACGATGAGCTGGTCGTGTTGATCCTCCGGGTCGGGCACCGCAGGGAGGTCTATCGATGAGTGGCGATGTTCAACGAGGATCTCACTCTCGCAAGCCCCAACGTGGAGGCCAAGGGCACTGGTTGGGGCCTGAACGGACGGGATTTGGAATGGTCCGTGTCGCAGTGGGCACCGACGAGAGGCCTGACGCCTGACGGCGCACCCTCATCTCGACGACATGGCCCACGGCGTGATCGCAGCGATCTGATCAGACACTCGATCCTCAGCGAGTTCGAGCTCATACTGCGTCTGCAGGTTAAGCCAAAACTGCGGGGAGACCCCGAAATAGCGTCCCAACCGCAGTGCAGTATCGGCCGTTATCCCGCGCTTGCCGTGCACGATCTCATTGATGCGCCGCGGCGGCACGCCGATCGACACTGCGAGCTTGTTCGGCGTAATGCCGAAACCCTCGAGGAAGTCCTCCATCAAAACCTCGCCGGGGTGGATCGGCGGATAGATCTTCCGAGCCGGTTCACGAAGCCATACGAGCTCCGTGTCCCGGTCTACGAGAGATCTGATCACACGTCGATCATATAACGCGGAGCGTCAATAACGCTAGACGTTAAACCCGAACTCCACCGAGTTCCGGTACGTACGGACATCTGACTCAGGCCTGCCGCAGTGCGCACTGGCCTGCGGCGATCGGCTCAAGCGAAGCGGACCCAACGAGCCCATTCCTCTTGCGACCGATAGCACAGCGCCTCCCACGCCGCCTCCCCGAGAGTGTTTCCCGAGAGGACCATCGCGTCGAAACGGATCGCGCCCAACTCCCTCAGATGTTCTTCTACAGCTCGGACGAGTAGCCGACCGACCCCCTGGCCGCGCGCGCTTGGATCGACTGCGAGGCGGTAAAGGTGCGCCCGCCACCCGTCCCAACCCGAGATGACCGTGCCGACGATCGCGCCGTCAGCCTCAGCCATTCAGCCACGAGAATGGAGTCCGGATCACGGCGCAGCAAGTTCTCCACGAGTTCGGCATCGTCCCCGGGGCGCGACGCGTTCTCCCCTGCCGCTGCCCCGAACGCGTGCGCACCGTTGTGGTGCGATGAGACGCAGTCATGCCACTTCCAGCGGCGTGATCGCAGCGACCTTGTCGCTCAGTGCACGACGCTCGATTCGCAGTTCATAGTTCGCCTGGAGGCTCATCCAGAGCTCCTCGGATGTCCCGAAGTACCGGGCCAGTCGGATCGCAGTATCCGCAGTGATCCCCCGCTTGCCATGCACGATCTCGTTGATCCGCCGCGGCGGCACACCGATCGATACCGCGAGCTTGTTCTGCGTGATGCCGAAGCCCTCGATGAAGTCCTCCATCAGGATCTCCCCTGGATGGATCGGCTCGATCAGGTCGGCATCAGTGGTAGTCGATGAGTTCGACATCTTCCGCACCTCCATTTCTCCAGACGAAGCAGATCCGCCATTGGGCATTCACCCGGATGCTGCGCTGACCGAGACGATCTCCGACCAGCTTTTCCAGCCGGTTGCCCGGCGGGATCCGCAGGTCGTCGACATCCTTCGCCGCATGGATCAACTCAAGTTTGCGCAGCGTTGCACGCTGCACGGTTCGATCAACACCCTTGACGTACTGCTCGCGCCAGATGCGCTCGGTGTCCTTGCTCCCGAACGATCTGATCACGCGCCGAGTATATAACGGAGAACGTCAATAACGCTATACGTTAAATCTAAATTCCACCACATCGCCGTCGGCCATGACGTAGTCCTTGCCTTCCATCCGGACCTTGCCGGCGGCTTTGGCGTCGTTCATCGAACCGGCCGCGATTAGGTCGTCGAAGGAGACGATCTCGGCCTTGATGAAGCCCTTCTGGAAGTCGGTGTGGATCACGCCGGCTGCCTCCGGAGCGGTCGCACCCTTCTTGATCGTCCAAGCGCGCGCTTCCTTCGGCCCGGCCGTCAGGTAAGTCTGCAAACCGAGGGTGTCGAAGCCGACCCGCGCCAACTGGTCCAGGCCCGGCTCGGTGATGCCAAGGTCGGCGAGCATCTCGGCGCGCATCTGCTCGGCCTCTTCGTCGTCGCCCAATTCGACCAGTTCGGCCTCGCTCTTAGCGTCGAGGAAAACTGCCTCGGCCGGGGCGACCAGCTCGCGCATCTTGGCCTTCAGGTCCTCGTCGTTCAACTCGTCGCTGTCGCAGTTGAACACGAACAAGAACCGCTTGGCGGTCAACAAGTGCAGGTCGCGCAAGTCAGCCAAATCCAGCCCCGCGTTCAGCACACCCTTGCCGTCCTCGAGCACTTCTTTGGCCTGCTTGGCCGCTTCGAACTGCGGCACCAGCGACTTGTCCTTCCGCGACTCCTTTTCCAGTCGCGGCAGCGCCTTATCGACCGTCTGCAGGTCGGCGAGAATCAGTTCGATCGAGATCGTCTCGATGTCGCTTCTGGGGTTCACTTCGCCGTCGACGTGGGTGACGTCCTCGTCACGGAACACCCGCGTCACCTGGCAGATCGCATCGGAGTCGCGGATGTGGGACAAGAACTTGTTGCCCATCCCCTCGCCCTCGGACGCACCGCGCACGATGCCTGCAATGTCGACGAACTCGACCGTGGCGGGCAAGATCCGCTCCGAACCGAACACCTCGGCCAGCTTCTCCAAACGCGGGTCGGGCACGCCGACAACGCCGACGTTCGGTTCGATAGTCGCGAACGGGTAGTTCGCCGCGAGGACGTCGTTCTTGGTCAGGGCGTTGAAGAGGGTCGACTTTCCTGCGTTGGGCAGGCCGACAATTCCGATGGATAGAGCCACAGGGCAAGAGCCTACTTGCGCGCGCTTGGCGAGGTCCCAGAGCCTTATCCATGATTCGAGACAACGTATTTGACATCTTCAGTGTCACGGAGTGTTACAATTTGTGAGCCGCGTCACAGGGGCGCGCATTTTCACCCTTGAGGTTCATGTGAATCGCTTTTCAAAGTTTGCCGCCGTCACGGCAGCAACGACCCTCGCCATCGGTGTTTTCTCGGCCACCCCGGCATCGGCAGCCACGTTCTACGACCCGCCGGCAGACCTGCCTAGCGGCAACGGCACTGTCCTTCGCACCGAGCCAATGAAGCTCGCACTAAACCTCAACCTGCCCGGTGGCGCTTCGACCATCCCCGGCAAGGCCACCCGAATCATGTACAAGTCCACCGACCAACTCGGCGTGCCCGTCGCGGTCACCGGCGCCTACATCGCGTCGACTAAGAAGTGGACCGGCAAGGGCGAGCGTCCGCTGGTTGCGTTTGGCCCCGGCACCCAGGGTCAGGGCGACTCTTGCGCCCCGAGCAAGTCGCTCGAAAGCCTGATCCACATTGAAAATGGCGAGTTCGGCATCGGTTACGAAGTCCTCAACATCTATGACTTCCTCAACCGTGGCGTGAACGTCGTCATGACCGACTTCGTCGGCATGGGTACGACTGACCGGGTCGCCACCTACACGAACCGCGAAGACATGGGCCACTCGCTGCTCGACGCCGCACGGGCCGCGATCAGTATGCCTGGCAACTCGATCAGCACCAGCGCACCGATCGGCCTGTACGGCTACTCCCAAGGTGGCGGCGCTGCCGGCGCGGCCGCCGAACTGGCCCCGTCGTACGCTCCCGAACTGAACATCAAGGGCTCCTACGTTGGCGCTCCCCGGCCAACCTGCTCGAGGTCACCAAGTCCGCGGACGGCGCCGGCCTGGTCGGCGTTATCGCCTACGCAATCAACGGCCTGATGGCGTACTACCCCGAAGCGCACCCGCTGCTGGATTCGAAGGTCAACCAAAAGGGCCGCGACGCGCTGGAGAAGGCCAAGACCCAGTGCATCGGCAGCACGCTGACGTCGTTCGGCTTCACGAAGACCTCCAAGTGGACCAAGGACGGCAAGTCCGCCTACGAGACCGTCAAGAGCGAGCCGCTTTTGCTCAAGGCAGTCAACGACCAGCGCATCGGCAACCTGAAGCCGTCGATTCCGGTGCAGGTCTTGACCGGCACCCAGGACGACTTGGTCGATCACGGTCAGGTCAAGCAGTTGGCCAAGGACTGGTGTGGCAAGGGCGTCAAGGTTGATTACGTTCCAGTGATCCAGCCAATCGGTTCCTTCGGCACCGGCCTCAACCACCTCGGCCCGGCCGTGACGAACTTGCCTTCGTCGCACAACTGGCTGATGGACCGGATGGCCGGCAAGTCGGCAACATCGAACTGTGGCCTGCTTTGGCTGATGCCGTAGTCGATTAGATCCCCCTAAAGTCGGGCGGAGTTTGGGCCAACTGGCTCAGGCTCCGCCCGATCTGTGTTGCGCGCTACCCACTTCCCCGAAGCGCTGCGCTAAAACTGTCGGAGCCAACTGGCACGCTCGCCAGATGGGAACTTCGACAGCATTAGCGTTCATCATCGTTTCGGTGTTGGTGGCCGGGCTCGCCGGTCTACTCGGCTACCTGGTGGGCGCCAGAAATCGTCCGGCGACCGCCGAGGAGTTCGATTTGGCCGGCGCGGCGACCGCCCGCGCGGTCGAACCAGTGCGCGAAAGTCTCGACCGGTTCGATAGCCGGTTGCGTGACCTCGAGTCCAGCCGGATCCAGTGGCACGCCCAACTGCGCGAACAGGTCGAATCGGTGCGCACCACCAGCGAGTCGCTTCGGGTCGAAACCGCCTCGCTGGCGAACGCGCTACGCCGCCCCGAAGTGCGTGGCCGCTGGGGAGAACTGCACCTGCAGCGCACCGTCGAACTCGCGGGCCTGACCGAACACTGCGACTTCAATACTCAAGTGACCACCGACGACGGCTCACTTCGGCCCGACATGGTCATTCGGTTGGCCGGCGGGCGCAGCATCGTGCTCGATTCAAAAGTGCCGCTCGACGCATTCCTTGACGCGACCGCCTCGGCCACCACGACCGAGGCAGAACGCGCCGAACAGGCCGCCCATCTGCAGCGGCACGCCCGCCAACTTCGCGGTCACGTCGACCAGTTGGCGGCCAAGGCGTACTGGCGCCAGTTCGATTCGACACCAGAGTTCGTGATCTTGTTTGTGCCCGGCGAGTCGTTCCTGGCCGCCGCGCTCGAAGCCGATTCTGGTCTGCTCGAGCATGCGGCCGGGCGCAGGGTGATCTTGGCATCGCCGACCACGTTGATTGCGCTGCTGCGCACCGTCGCCCACGGTTGGACCCAAGACGCCCTCGCCGAGAACGCCCGCGAAATCCATCAGGTGGCCCGCGAACTCTATGAACGCCTCGGCACCGTCACCGGCCACATCGACAGGCTCGGCAGTTCGCTTGGGCGCGCCGTGCAGTCATACAACGACACTGTCGGGTCGGTGGAAAGTCGCCTGCTGGTCAGCGCCCGGCGTTTGCACGACCTGAAGGTCGATGAGACCCCACCGACACGGCCGCGACTGATCGACACGACACCACGGCCAATAACCGCGCCAGAACTGCGCGATGAACTAACGTCATGAACATGAGTTCGCCGGCCGCCGGCGCCTTCAAGGCGTTAGCTCAGACCCCGGCCACGGCAGCCAGGTATGACCTGACTAGTCGGGCGGCGGTGCTGTGTTCGGTGCTCGCCCTCGCGGCCGTGACCGGCTTGGACCTGATCGACGGCCAACTCGGGATCGTGTTCGCGGTCGGCTTCATCCTTGTTGTCATCACTGCCGCCGCCGCGGTTCAAGAAAACGGCTTGTTCGTAGTCGGCGTGATGCCCCCGTTCCTGCTCGTTGGCATGCTGCTGGCGGTGGCCGTGATCGCACCCGATTCGATCGTGATCGCTGGCCTGCCAGAAACCGCAGGACCGCTCGGAATCACTTTGGCCGCGGCCATCGACTACGCCGTCACCTTGTTGATCGGCTATGCAATCGCGCTGGTAATCATCGTGGCGCGGATCTGGGGCATGAATCCGCAAAGCCAACCTGCCCACTAGCAGGCTCGGCCAGCGAGTCAATCTGCCGCAGGAAAAGAATCCAGGTAGGCACGCGGCGTCATGATCGCCGGGCTCGGCAAATCTAAGGCTAAAAAGTGCCTATCCCCGGTAAGGATTACCTCGACTCGCGAGGCAATAGCAGCATCCAGAATGGGTTGATCGTCTTTGTCAGCGATTCTTTCGCCGGATGGAATCGCTAATGCGGTCTCGTAGTCAATACCGGCGAGGAAAAGTTCCAATGGAACTTCTAGATCAGGACGTTTCCGAGAAATAACTTCATGGAGTTCAGCAATGATCCACTCAGTTAAGACGAGCCGTTCGTTTGAAAGAACGTTGATCAATGCAGCTGCAGGCGTGGAATTAGGAAAGAGTAGCGCCGAGATGATGACATTCGTATCGACTAGGACTCGCCTCACAAGACCTATTTCCGGGCCGAACGGGCTGCATCTACTAGCGTCTGCACGTCGTCATCGTTCTTAACCCCAAGGTCGGACGCCGCACCTGTGAAAGCCTTCTGCGCAGATGCAAGTGCCGAAAGCGCAGCATTCGCCACGACTACTTCACCGTTCGGTTTCTGGACGAACAACAATTTGTCACCGGGAACCAACTGGAGGTGTCGGCGAATTTCAGCTGGGACAGTGATCTGCCCGTTAGCAGAGAGCTTCGCAAGGTTCATCGGACTCTCGATTCTTGAGTACTCAAGGATTCTTTGAATTCGAGTCTACGTCTCATCTGCCCAAGAACGAAGTGTCTATCAACAGGCTCGGCCAGTTGGCGGGACCTACTTTTCGTAAACGCCAGCAGCCTTCATGTCGCGGCGCAACTCCGGCGGCAACGCGAACATCAGTGACTCTTCGGCCGTGCGGATCGCCTTGGCGTCGCCAATCCCACGCTCTGCCAAGAACCGCAAAACGTCTTGAACCAGATCGTCAGGCACGGAGGCACCCGAAGTGACGCCGACGGTTTTCACGCCGCCGTCGAGCCAGGCCTCATCAAACTCGCTGATGTCGTCGATGCGGTAGGACGCCTTCGCGCCCGCCTCAAGCGCCACCTCGACCAACCGGACCGAGTTAGATGAGTTGGCCGAACCAACCACAATCACCAGATCCGCATCTTTGGCGATCTCCTTGACCGCCACCTGCCGGTTCTGGGTCGCGTAGCAAATGTCATCGCTTGGCGGATCCTCAAGTTGGGGGAACTTCTCGCGCAAACGTCGAACCGTCTCCATCGTTTCGTCGACGCTCAACGTGGTCTGCGAAAGCCACGAAAGTCGCGTGCCCGGATCGAACTCCAGCGCCGCCACATCGTCGGGATGCTCCACCAAAGTGATGTGCTCTGGCGCCTCACCGGCAGTGCCTTCGACCTCTTCGTGGCCGGCATGCCCGATCAACAAAATCCGGTAGTTCTCTTGAGCGAACCGGCGAGCCTCGTGATGCACCTTCGTCACCAATGGGCAGGTCGCGTCGATCGTCTTCAGGTCACGCTCGGCGGCCTGGGCGTGAACTGCCGGACTGACGCCGTGCGCACTGAAAACAACCGTCGCGCCCGCAGGCACCTCGTCGAGTTCCTCCACGAAGATCGCGCCACGGTCGGCCAAATTGGCGACCACATGCTTGTTGTGGACGATCTGCTTGCGCACATAAACCGGCGCACCATACAAATCGAGTGCCTTCTCGACGGTGATTACCGCCCGATCGACGCCGGCGCAGTAGCCGCGCGGGTCAGCCAAAAGAACTTGGCCCGTGCTGGGCATGCCTAAATCGACCTGGGAGGACATGCCCCCACTCTACCGGCCCACGCCAGCGCTCACCTGCGCTCGCCAGCAACGCTCGCGCTCTAAGGTGGGCACATGGCTTTGGAGAGCAGCGAACTGGCACCGGTCCCGCTGCGGACCATCGCCGAAGGGCTGAAGGGGTGGATCGAGCAGCTCGGCTCGGTTTGGGTCGAAGCCGAAGTCGTCCAACCGAAGCGAAGCGGCTCCACCTACTTTCTGACCCTGCGTGATTTGACCGGCAACTTCAGCATCTCGGCAATCGCCTACCGTTCGGTCGTCGAATCGTCGACCAGTCCGATCACTGACGGCACCCGAGTCATCGTCCACGCCAAAGCCGAGTACTACTCCCCCAATGGCCGCCTGTCGCTGCGACTGTTCGAGATCCGGCCGACCGGCGAAGGCGAACTGCTCGCCCAACTGGAGCGGCGCCGCCAACTATTGGCCGCCGAAGGTCTGTTCGAGACGCGCTGGAAGAAGCCACTGCCGGTGGTGCCCCAAGCGATCGGACTGATCACCGGCAAGGATTCGGCCGCCGAACGCGACGTGATCGAAAACATTCGCGACCGTTGGCCAAACGCGACCATCGAGGTGCGCCACGCCCTAATGCAAGGCACGCAGAGCGCGGCCGCAGTGATCGCAGCGCTAGCCGAACTCGACCAGGAGCCTGCCGTCGACGTGATCGTGATTGCTCGCGGCGGCGGCTCGCTGGAAGACCTGCTGCCGTTCTCCGACGAGGCACTAGTGCGCGCCGTGTTCGCCGCCAAGACTCCGGTCGTCAGCGCGATCGGCCACGAACCGGACATGCCCCTGCTCGACCTGGTCGCCGACCTTCGCGCGTCGACACCAACGGATGCGGCCAAACGAGTTGTGCCTCACGTTGGTGACGAGCTCGCTGCGCTTGCCGGAGCGCGTGACCGCGCAAGGTACGCAATCTTGGCCCGGTTGAGCCGCGAACAAACCGACCTAGCGGCCTTGCGAAGCAGGCCCGTGTTGGCCTCTCCGCTAACGACCGTCCAAACTCAAACCGAACTGATCCAGGCCCAACGCCAGCGCTCGGCCCGAGCGATCGAGGCTCGAGTTCAACGCGCCACCGACGAGATCGGCCACCATTTGGCGCGCGTGCGCGCCCTATCGCCACTAGCGACCCTCGAACGCGGTTACGCCGTCGCGCTTCGCCCCGACGGGGCTGCCGTCCGGTCGATTTCACAACTAGCGATTGGCGAAGAACTCGTCCTAAACCTGACCGACGGCAAAGTCGTTGCCCAGATCACCGAACTGCAGGAGAACCCCCATGACTGAACAAGCAGCAGGTTTGGAATCGCTGACCTATGAGCAGGCTCGCGATGAACTCATCACGATCGTTGGGCGCCTTGAAACCGGTGGAACGACCCTTGAAGAGTCGTTGACACTTTGGGAGCGCGGCGAAGCGCTGGCCGACTTGTGTAACAGTTTCCTCGCCGGCGCGACTGCAAGAGTCGCCGAAAAGACCGCCCAAACTCAGGCCGAACAGTCTCAGGCGGAACAGTCTCAGCCGGAGTAGCGCACCAGCGACCGAAGGTATTCCTCAATTTCGGCTTGCTTCGCGGTGCCAGTGACCACCACGGCCTGATCGCCAACCTCGCGCGCGAACGTCAAGTCCTTGCCGGGCCCCTTGGATAGGTACCAGGTTTGCCCAGCGACTTCGACCGTGCCGGCCGGCTTGCTCTCGCTGGCGCGATCACGAAGCAACGAGTCCATCGAGCCGACCTTCTGCGAAAGTCCGATGTATTCGCCCGATGAGTCCAAAACTCCCAACTGCCAACGGTCGTCGACCACTTTCGCCGAAGTGGCCCGCCACGATTTGGCTAGCTCGGCTGGGACGAGCGGCACGAAGCCGAGCCGCGGTTCGACCCCACTGGCAGCCAACTGCCAATCGACGTCGTTGGTCGGCTTGTCGGGGGTCACGGTGACCAGTCGGCCGACGAACCAAACCCCCAGCACGATCGCGCCCAGCACCAAAACCGAGCGCAAGACGTCGCCCATTGCTGGATTTCCGCGGGAGTATCCGCTCATCGTGCTCCTGTCCTCTCGGCCAGTTTGCGCCGATCACCCCGCCAGCGTAGCCGCCGCCCCAGTTACGATGGGCCTGTGGATCGACTCAAGCCCGCAGTGGCCGCCCCCGACCGAAACCTCGCACTCGACCTAGTGCGCGTCACCGAGGCCGGCGCCTTGGCCGCTGGCCGCTGGGTTGGCCGCGGCGACAAGAACGGCGCCGACGGCGTGGCCGTCAACGCGATGCGTTCGATGATCAACACCGTCGAGATGAACGGCATCGTCGTCATCGGCGAAGGCGAAAAAGACGAAGCTCCCATGCTTTACAACGGCGAACACGTCGGCGACGGCAACGGCCCCGAATGTGACGTGGCCGTAGACCCGATCGACGGCACCACCTTGACGGCCAAGAGCTTCGGTAACGCGATCTCGGTGATGGCTGTTGCTCCGCGCGGCTCGATGTATGACCCGTCGGCCGTGTTCTATATGGACAAACTGGTTGCCGGCCCCGAAGCGGCCGACAAGGTCGACATTCGCCTGTCGCCGGCCGAGAACATCGCGATCGTGGCCGCAGCCAAAGGACTGGACGTCCCCGATGTCACCGTGTGTGTGCTGGACCGGCCTCGCCACGACGAACTCGTCGCGCAAATCCGCGCGACCGGCGCGCGAATCAAGTTCATCGCCGACGGCGACATCGCTGGCGGCATCAACGCTGCCCGCTCCGGCACCGGCGTTGACCTGCTGCTTGGCACTGGCGGCACCCCCGAGGGCATCATCACTGCGGTCGCGATGAAGTGCCTCGGTGGCGTGATCCAGGGCAAACTCGCTCCCCGCGACGACGAAGAACGCCAAAAGGCCATCGACGCTGGCCTGGACCTCGACCAGATCCTCGGCACCGACGACCTCGTTGACGCCGACGACTGCTTCTTCGTCGCCACCGGCATCACCACCGGAAACATGCTCCAAGGCGTGCGATACGGCGCCGGCAGTGCGATCACCGAATCGATCGTGATGCGGTCGCGGTCGGGCACGATTCGAACCATCCGCAGCGAGCATCGTCTGTCGAAACTCGCCGCCTACTCCACCGTCAACTACGAAGGCTGAAGCCATGGTGCAGCGTGGAACCGAACCGGTAACCGACGAAGCAATTGAAGTCTCGGATGAACTGTTTGCCCACCTGCCCAACGGCCTAGATCTTTGCTATCAAACCTTCGGCGACCCGAAAAACCCGACGATCCTGCTGATCATGGGCCTTGGCGGGCCGATGACGTGGTGGACGAACGAGTTTTGTCTAATGCTCGCCGACCGCGGCTTCCACGTTGTGCGTTACGACAACCGCGACACCGGCCGGTCGACGAAGCTGCGCCACCATCGGGTTTCACGCAAGAACGTCGTGGCCGCGTTCATCGGCCGCGGGACTGCGCCGTATGGCCTCGAAGACATGGCCGATGACGTGATCGGCCTGCTCGACCACCTGAACATCGACGCCGCCCACCTCGTGGGAGTCTCGATGGGCGGAATGATCTCGCAAGTCTTGGCCGTCGAATACCCCGACCGGGTCCTGTCGCTGACGTCGATCATGTCTTCGCCTGGCCGGCGCAAAGTCGGTTGGATTCACCCACGGATCGTGCCAACCATGTTGGCTTCGGTCGGGCGAACCCGAACCGAGTTCGCGGAGAATTCAGTCAAGAACGGCAAGGCGATCGCTTCGCCGGCGTTCCCGACCGACGACCACCTCGCCTATGTGCAGGCGCTTGAAACGTACGACCGCGGTTGGATCGGCAGCGGCGTCCTTCGCCATATGCTCGCGGTGCTCACTCAGGCCGACCGCACCGAACGCCTACAAGCAGTCACGGTTCCCACTTGGGTGATTCACGGCACGAACGACCAGTTGGTAAACAAGTCCGGCGGCCGAGCGACCGCCGACGCGATCACCGACGCCAGGTATCAGGAGATCGCCGGCCTCGGCCACGACCTGCCCGCGCAACTGTATGAGACGTTCGTCGAATCGATCACCGCAAACATCGCTAGGACCAACTAGCCTGCTTCACCCGAAAAGCCGGCCCGAAAGTCGAGTCGGGCCCGGTTCGACTTTCGGTTGGCGCACCCTTCTCGCACACTGGGAGTATGTCCAGCGCGGTCGACCCGGAAGTCACCTCGGCCGAGACGGTCGCCCTAGTTCGCCGCTGGCTCAAAAATGCCGAACTGGAACCAGCCGACCCGGCAGCCACGCAGTTGGCCGACCTGCTGCGCGACCCGGCCGGACTCGGTTTCACGGTCGGCTTCATCGACGGGGTCATTCGGCCCGAAGACCCACAAATTGCTGCGCAGAACTTCCGTGAGCTGGCAAAGTCGATCCCCGGATTCGTGCCATCGCATCTGCGGGCGGCGATGCGGGCCGGGGCGCTGGCCAGTCGGGTTGCGCCAGGCCCAGTGATGGCCACGGTTCGAAAGACGATGCGCTCACTCGTGTCGCATCTGGTGATCGACGCGAGGCCAAAACAACTCGGCCAGGCGATCGGTCGAATCCGCGCTGACGACAACCGGCTCAACCTGAACCTGCTGGGCGAGGCCGTGCTCGGCGAAGGTGAGGCCGCCAAACGGCTCGCCGGCACGCTGACTTTGCTTGCGCGTCCAGACGTGGACTACGTGTCGATAAAGGTGTCGGCCACCGTCCCCCCGCACCAGTCGTGGTCGTTCGACGAGGCAGTGACCGACATCGTCGAAGCGCTGCTGCCGCTGTATCAAACTGCCGCCGCAGCCAAGTCACCGAAATTTATCAACCTCGACATGGAGGAGTACCGCGACCTGGACCTGACGATCGCGGTGTTCACCACGATTTTGGATCGACCCGAGTTCACTAACCTGACTGCCGGAATCGTCCTGCAGGCTTACCTGCCCGACGCGTACGCCGCGATGGAACACCTCCAAGCTTGGGCGGCCACCCGGCGGGCCCGCGGCGGAGCAGCAATCAAAGTACGAGTCGTCAAGGGCGCGAACCTGCCGATGGAGCGCGTCGAAGCGAACCTGCACGACTGGCCGCTCGCGACCTGGTCTTCCAAGACCGAAACCGACGCCAGCTATAAGAGCGTCTTGGCGTGGGCGCTGACGCCGGAGCGAACTCAGAACGTGCGCATCGGGGTGGCCGGACACAACCTGTTTGATCTGGCGTGGACTTGGTTGCTGGCCGGCAAACGCGAAGTCAGGTCGGCACTGGACGTCGAAATGCTGCTCGGGATGGCACCAGAGCAGGCGGCCGCGGTTGGCCGCGATGTCGGCCACCTGTTGCTCTACACGCCGGTAGTTGATCCGGCCGAGTTCGACGTGGCAATCGCCTACCTGGTTCGCCGACTCGAGGAGGGGGCGAGTTCGGACAACTTCATGTCGGCGGTGTTCGAACTGTCGACCGACTCGGGCCTGTTCGACCGCGAAAGCCGTCGGTTCGAGGACTCGCTGGCACTGATGTTCACCAGCGCCCCGGCGCCGAACCGGCGCCAAGAGCGCCGCAGCGCCGAAGCCGCTTTCGGTCCGGACTTCACCAACACCGCCGACACCGATCCGGCTCTGCCAGGCAATCGCGAGTGGGCCAAAACGATCCGCGCCAAGGTCGACAGTTCGACCCTCGGCGCGGAGTTGGTTGCCGCCACCACGATTACCGACCCGGCCAAGTTGGAGACCGAACTGGCCACCGCGGTTGGCGCCGCCGCGGGTTGGGGCGCGCTGCTGGGGCGCGACCGGGCCGAAATCTTGCGAAGCTGCGCGGCGGAACTGCAGCGCCGCCGCGCCGACCTACTCGAGGTGATGGCCGCCGAATGCGCCAAGACACTCGACCAAGGCGA